>JAABUX010000300.1_pt1 | contig 84025 bp, 61 predicted proteins | sample 5561851 | NCBI WGS metagenome assembly JAABUX01 (sample SAMN10711883, study PRJNA513361) | rock metagenome | isolation source: Antarctica rocks | place: Antarctica: Victoria Land, Richard Nunatak red sandstone | collected 2016-01-03 | reverse complement strand
GAGCATGGCGGCCAGAGAATGTCGTTTGCCGGGTCCGCCACGCGGGTCGGGGACCTCGGCCAAGAAGGCCGTCAAGCTGCCGGCGGGGTGGCGTGACATGGCATCATGGGGTGCGGGACAAGGAAGAGGAAATTCGAGAAGCCAGAGTATCACAAATTAACAAACCGATTAACCCTGGCCCGCCCATCTTGCATCCTGGACGGCTCGACGTTATTTTGGATCACGACGAGGATTCCTCACCCGAGGCGGCGTAGCTCAGTTGGTTAGAGCAGCGGATTCATAAGCCGCGGGTCGCTGGTTCGAATCCGGCCGCCGCTATCTTGACTCGTCGGGGCGTTCCGGTATCATCATCCGGTCTTCAGAGCTAGGCCGAAGTGGCGGAATGGCAGACGCGCCGGACTCAAAATCCGGTGGGGTAACACCCGTGTGGGTTCAAGTCCCACCTTCGGTATCGAGAAGCTCGGCGAGAGATCGCCGAGCTTCTTCCATTGATGAACTTGCGACCCTCCGGCGAGACCACCTCCGATGACAAACCGGCGCCCGGTCTACGCGCGAGCGGTCGGAATGGTCCTGGTCCTGGCCGCTCTCGGCATCACTTATCGTCCGCTTCGCGACGCTTCGCCTCAGAAGCCCACTTCGAACCCTCCCGGGATGAAGTGGATTCCGGGCGGCCGGTTCGTGATGGGAACCGACTCGGTCGACGCCTGGCCCGAGGAGCGGCCGGCGCGTCGGGTCGTGGTCGAAGGGTTCTGGATCGACGAGACCGAGGTGACGGTCGCCGAGTTCCGCCGATTCGTCGAAACAACTCATTACGTCACCACGGCCGAACTTCCCCCGACCCTGCCTTCGTCCGATCGATCAAGGAGCATCCCGCCCGGGTCGCTCGTTTTCAACCCGACCGCTCGACCGGTCCCGCTCGACGACTTCTCGGCCTGGTGGACCTGGACCCCGGGCGCCTCGTGGAATCGCCCCGAGGGGCCGGGAAGCGGCATCGAGGGGCGGGAGGACCACCCGGTCGTCCAGGTCTCCTGGGACGACGCCCAAGCCTACGCCAAGTGGGCGGGCAAGCGGCTCCCGACCGAGGCGGAGTGGGAGATGGCCGCTCGCGGCGGCCTGATTTCAAAGCCGTTCGTCTGGGGGGACGCCGAACCGGGGGCGGACGGGCGATGGCAAGCGAACCTCTGGCAAGGCCAGTTCCCTTACCGGAATGGCGAGGCCGACGGATTCGATCGGACCGCGCCGGTCAAGTCGTTCCCGCCCAACAATTTCGGGCTATACGACATGGCGGGGAATGTTTGGGAGTGGTGCGAGGACCAATTTGATCCCGATCGCGACCCGTCCGAGCGAGTCCAGCGCGGCGGGTCGTTCCTGTGCAACGCCGATTATTGCTCGCGTTATCGCCCCGAGTCGAGGAGCGGATGCAGCCCGGACACCGGGTCGTCGCACGTCGGATTTCGGTGCGTGATGAGTCCTCCCCCATCCGATCGACGGTCTTCGCGTTGAGGTTCAGAAGACCTCTCGGCGGGGTTTGGGGTCGCGGAAGTGGCGGAGGAGCGACGGGTTCAGCCCGTAGCTCAGGCTGAGGAGCTTGACGGGGTGGAGGGTCCGCTTGGAAACGCCTTGCTCCATCTGCATCCGACAGGTCCCGCACTCGGTCGACCCCAGCTCGATCTCGTCGTCTTTGAGCCGCTTTAACAGTCCTCGGCCCGCCCGGAGCGAGGTCCGGAAGTTCGCGGCGGACATCCCGAAGGTGCCCGCCATCCCCGAGCAACCTCGGTCGATGAATTCGACGTCGAGTTCGGGGATCGTCCGGATCAAGTCGAGGCCCGGCGTCCCGACTTCGAGCGCCCGGAGGTGGCAAGGCTGGTGGTAGCCGACCCGGACCGAAAGCGGATGCTTGGGCGCGGGCAACTGGCCTCGGGCCGAGAGACCGGCGAGGTACTGGCCGACGTCCATCGTGTTCTCGGCGACGAGCATGGCGTCGAGGTCGTCGGTCAGCTTCAAGTACTCGTGGCGGAGCATGAGCGCCGCGGTCGGCTCGGAGCAGACCACGGTGTAGCCGTCGCGGACGGCATCGCCGAGGGATCGGAGGTTGGTCTGGGCGAGGTCGCGGGCGTGGTCGAGGTCGCCGGCGACGAGCGCCGCCATCCCCGATCCTCGCTGCTTCTTGGGGACGTGGACGTTGACCCCGGCTTGCCTCAAGACGCCGACGACCGCCTCGGCGAGTTCCTGGTCGAAGTGGTTGGCGAACACGTCGACGAAGTAGGCGACCCTGGGGCCGGGGGCCTGGGGTCGGGCCTTGGTCAAACCTAAACGCTCGGCCCTCCTCAAGAAGGGCGTTCGGTGCGCCCGAGGGAGCGACCGATGCCTCGACAACCCGAACGACCGCTCGACCAGCCATCGGATCGGGCGGCCCTTGAGCAAGGCGTTCCAGAGGATCGGGAACCGGCTGGCCAGCTTCGACCAGAGGTCGACCCTCGACAAGAACCAATCGGTCGGCGCCAGGCCGTGCTCCTCGACGTAAGCGGCCTTGGCCTCGATCATCATGCTCGAGATGTCGATCCCCGCCGGGCACTCGGTCCGGCAGGCCGCGCAGTGGATGCAGAGGTCGGCGTTGGCTTTCAGTTCCTCCGAACCCCAGAGCCGAGGGTCGACCGCCCCCGAAGCCACCTGCCGCAACAGGTTCGCCTGATTCCTCGGCGACGCGGCCTCGGTCCGGAGCGCCCGGAAGGTGGGGCACATCCGGAGCGAAGGGTCCAGCGACCGGCAGGCCCCGCACCCATTGCAAGCCGACGCCTGGTCGATGATCGCGAGGTCGCGGTACTGGAGCGCCGGGGTGATCGTGATCGGCGACGGTTCGGCATCCAGGATTCCAGGATCGAGAGGGCCGGCCCCGGTTTCCTCCGGAAGCGCGGGCAATCGGCGAGGGACGGACGTCTTGAGGTGGCGGATCATCAGGTGGGGGTCGTCACCCACCACCTTGCCGGGGTTGAAGATGTTGTACGGGTCGAACGTATCTTTGACCTCGCGGAAGACCGGGTAAAGCTCCCCCGACTGTCGCCTGAGGAATTGCGTCCGGGCCAGGCCGCAGCCGTGCTCCCCCGAGATCGACCCGCCGAGTTCCAGGGCGGCGTCGAGGACGTCGGACGCCATCGGCTCCAGCTTGGCGACGTCGCTCGGGTCGTTCATGTCGAGGAACGGCCGGATGTGGAGCTGGCCGTCGCCGGCGTGGGCGTAGACGGTCCAGTTGACTTCGAAGCCTTTGAGGATGCCTTGCACCCGCCGGATCAATTCACCAAGCGCCTCGGGGGGGACCGCCACATCTTCCATGAACGGGACGGGGCGGGTCGGCCCTTTCATCCGCATCAGGCTCGGGGCGAGCGCCCGACGCAGGCCGAGCAGGAAGTCGCAGTCGACCCGTCGGGTCGCTTCCACCGGCTCGGCGACCAGGTGGCCGATCCGGTCGAGCTTGCGGACCATCCCCCGGAGCCTGCCCAGGATCTCGTCGGGGTCTTCGCCGTCGAACTCGAGGATCAGGGCCGACTCGGCCGCTTCGGCGATCCAGGGGCGAATCGCGGGCAAGACGTCGCGGGCCAGCCTGAGCGACCGCCAGTCGAACAACTCGCAGGCCGAGGGACGCCACTTCAAGCATTCGACGACGGCGTTGGCCGCCTCGACGATCCGACCGAACGGGAGCGCCACCACGAATTGCGAAGCGGGGATCGGCACGGTCCGGAGCGTGATCTCGGTGACGAGTGCCAAAGTCCCTTCCGAGCCGACCAGGAGCCGAGCGAGGTCGACCCCGACCGGGCTTGCCGCCTCGCCGAGAGCATAACCGGCGCGGTTCCGGGGCGACCTCGGCTTGTGGCGGATCAACGAGTCGACCTGTCGGCGGTAGAGCGTCCCGAGCTTGCGGATGATGTGATCTTTGTAACAGCTTGGCTCGTCGACGTCGGGCGATTGCCAGGGCTCGAACCCCAGCTCGTCGTCTTCGCCATTGGCGAAGACGACCGAAAGCTTGAGGACGTGGTCGGAGGTCGTCCCGTAGCGGATCGACCTCATCCCCGCCGCGTTCAGGCCCACCATCCCGCCGACCGTCCGGGCCTCGGAGTGACTCGGGTCCGGGCCGATCCGCCGCCCCATCGCCGCGAGCCGCGCATTCAACGAATCCAGGACCACGCCGGGCTGGACGACGACGTAATCCGGGCCGACCTCGATCACCCTTCGGAAATGGCGGCTGAAGTCGACCACCAGACCCGGCCCCAAAGTCTCCCCCGCCAGGCCGGTCCCGGCGCCTCGGGGGTGGATCGGGATCGCGTTCTCGGCGGCGTAGCGGACCAGGGCAACCACGTCGTCGAGCGTCCGGGGGACGACGACGCCGAGCGGGTCGATCTCGTACAAGCTCGCGTCGTGGGCATAAGCCGCTCGACCGATCGGATCGAACAAGAGTTCGCCGCTGATGATCCCTCGGAGGTCATCATGGATTCGAGCCCGGCTTTCGTCCACGTTACAAGCGTTTCCTTCCGACCTGGATCGAACTTCAAGGGAACCACTCGGGATCAAACCAAACGCGCGGGGTCGTCCCGATCAACGGACAGGTTTGATCGGCCGGATTGCCATCTGAGCGAAAATTTGGGCTAACTCGATCCCCCTACCAAGTTTGCCGGTGGATCGAGGAGGAGTCAATGACGGCCGCCGTTGATCAGCGAGAGGACTTCGGCCCGCGTGGCGGCTCGGTCCTTGCAGGCTCCCCGGAGGGCGCTGGTGACCATCGAGCTTCCGGTTTTGTGGACACCTCGGATCGTCATGCAACTGTGCGACGCCTCGACCACCACGGCGACCCCTTTGGCCCCCAGCTCGCCCATCAGGAGGTCGGCCAGTTCTTCGGTCAGCCGCTCTTGGAGCTGGGGCCGCTTGGCCAGGGCGTCGACGACCCGGGGGATCTTCGATAGGCCGACCACTCGACCATTGGGGATGTAAGCGACGTGCGCCGAGCCGACGAAGGGGAGCAGATGATGCTCGCAAAAGCTCTCGAACGGGATGTCCTTGACCAGGACCAACTCGTCGTACTTCTGCGTGAACAGCTTCTGGAGATGGGTCCGAGGATTCTGGTGCAACCCGGCGAACACCTCGGCGTACATCCGGGCCACGCGGTCGGGGGTTTCGAGCAACCCTTCACGATCGGGGTCTTCGCCGACGGCGATCAAGATTTCTCGGACGGCGCGACGAATCCGAGCCAAGTCGACCGGGAGGCGGTTTTCTCCTCCGGCGAGGTCATCCTCGGGCATGAATCGAAAATCCCGATCCTGAAAGCATCCCCGAGCAGGGGGGAGCTTGCCGTTTGGGTTTGAGCGGAGCGGAGTCGCCGGGGCGCATTTTACCAAGAACACGAAACCGAAATCAACCTGCCGACACGCTTTGAGTCAGTTCCGGCTGAACGGCGGGGGGAAGATCGGGCGAACTTCGGTCGAACCGCCGTCGTCCGACTCGGCATCTCGGAGTCGGTCCAGGAGGGACAGGACCCGACGCCCCACCGAAGCCTCGGCGAGGAACGCCTGCTTCGTCGAAGCGGGCAGGCCCATCGCCTGGGTGATGATGTCGGCCAGGACCCCCAGCGGCAACTCGGTCTCGAACAGCGCGTCGAGGTCGGGGTCGATCTCCCCCTGATGGACCTGGCGGAACAGGGCGACCAGCTCGCTTCGACGCCCTTCGACCGCCTCGTCGGCGGCCGCTTCTTCGATGATCGTGACCTTGGACGACCGATACAACTTGCCGTTGGCGATCTCCCGGTCGAGCCGAATCCGCTTCCGGCCGAGCAAGAGGAAGTTGAATCGACCGTCGGGCAGGCGCTCGTGCTTGAAGATCCGGCCCAGGCACCCGACCGACTCCAGCTCGGGTTCTTCGGCCTGGTCCCATTCGGCGCCCGGGCGGATCTGGACGATCGCGATCAGGCGATCCGTCGCCAGCGCATCCTCGGTCATCTGGCGGTATCGCGGCTCGAAGATGTGGAGCGGCAAGACGGAATGAGGAAATAGGACCACCTCGGGGAGCGGAAACAACCGGCAGACGTTGGAAAAATCTTTGAAGTCGAGATCGTCGTCCATGTTACTCTCGCACGACGTAAGGTTGGCTGGACCCGGATTCGGCTCGACGATCGAGCAGGTCGAGAACCGACGGACGAAGCGGCAGGCGACTTCTCGAGAATCTTGGGCCGGCGGGAACTTTGGCCGTGAGTATCGATTGTAGATTAACTGATCGAAGCGGCAAGGCCACCCTTTTTTGACGCCCCTGTTCTCCGGACTACGAGACAAGCAGAGGCCCTTTGAAGTTGTCCCTTTCCTCGAACCGACGGGCGGGAACATGCCTCGAACGCCGCCGGATGATTCCGTCGCGCCGCCCAAGTCGCATGCCCGGCGAGTCCTCCGGGCGTTGGCGGACCTTTATCCGACCGTGGCCTGTGGGCTTGACTACCGGAACGGTTTCGAGCTCCTCGTGGCGACCGTCCTCTCGGCCCAATGCACCGATGCCCGGGTCAACAAGGTGACGCCGGCCTTGTTCGCCCGCTATCCCGACCCCGAAGCCCTGGCCGTCGCCGACGTCCCGGAGGTCGAGCAGCTGGTCTACACGACGGGCTTTTTCCGGGCCAAAGCCCGAAACCTGGTCAGCCTGGCCTCGGCCCTGGTGGAACATCACGGCGGGATCGTCCCGTCCAGGCTCGAAGAACTGGTCGCGCTGCCCGGGGTCGGCCGGAAGACGGCGCACGTCGTCCTGGGCAACGCCTTCGCCATCGCGTCGGGGGTCGTCGTCGACACCCACGTCAAGCGGCTCTCGTTTCGACTCGGTTTGACCAGCCGGGTCGATCCCGTCTTGATCGAACGCGAGCTTGGGGCGATCATCCCCCGGAAGCACTGGATCAACTTCAGCCACCGACTGATCGCGCACGGCCGGGCCGCCTGCCTGGCGATCCGCCCTCGATGCCCGACTTGCCAACTCGCCGCGATCTGCCCAAAAATCGGGGTCGACAAGACCCTGGCCAACCAACCCTGATCCCCGACGCGGCCAAAGGGGTCGAAAATCGGGTTGGACTCGAGCGATGCGTTCCATGATACTGGTGGATAACCTTCGAACCAGCCCGGGTGCGACTCTCCATGCATATCCTCGACATCCTCCAAGACCATCCGACCACCTTCAGCTTCGAGTTCTTCCCGCCCCGGAATGACGAGGCGTCGAAAGACCTGTTCGAGGTGATCGCGCAGCTCCAGGAACTGCAACCGTCGTTCGTGTCGGTCACCTATGGCGCCGGGGGGTCGACCCGCGAGCGGACCCACGACCTGATCGTCCGGATCCAGCGGGAAACCGCGATCACCGCCGTGTCGCACCTCACCTGCGTTTGCCACACGACGGACGAGTTGGCGGCGATCCTCGATCGCTACGCGGCGTCGGGGATCGAGAACATCCTGGCGCTTCGGGGCGACCCACCCAAGAACATGGTCGACTACGACCGTTGCCAGGACGCCTTCCAGTATTCCGGCGACCTGATCCGGTTCATCCGGTCGCACAAGCACGAGGCCAACCCCCGAGGCTTCGGGATCGGCGTCGCCGGCTTCCCCGAAGGGCACCCCTCGACGCCGAACCGGATTCGGGAGATGGACCACCTCAAGCGCAAGGTCGACGCCGGGGCCGACTACATCTGTACCCAACTGTTCTTCGACAACCGCGATTTCTACGACTTCCGCGACCGCTGCGAGCTTGCCGGCATCCACGTCCCGATCCTCGCCGGGATCATGCCCGTGTCGAGCCGGTCGGGCCTGACCCGGATGTTCGACCTCGCCTTGGGCGCCCGCTGCCCCGCCCCGCTCCTCAGGGCGGTCTCTCGCTGCTCGGATGAGGAGTCGACGGCCAAGGTGGGCATCCACTGGGCCACCGAGCAATGCCGCGACCTGCTCGACAACGACGTCCGGGGGTTGCACTTCTACACCTTGAACAAGTCGGGCGCGACCCGGCGGATCTACGAAAACCTCGGAGTCAAAAATTCCGTCGCCCTTCGGGGCGTTTGAAAGCGGTCCCTGTCGCCATCATGGAACCCGAAGATCCGCGCACCCTCACCGTCCGGCTCAAACAGGAAGCGACCCGGCTCGGTTTCGACCGGGTGGGGGTCGCCCCGGCGGTGGTCCCTCCCGGCTACGGCCGCTACCTCGATTGGCTGGAGCGAGGGCGAGCCGCCGGGATGGCCTACCTCCAGAACCGGGCCGAAGCCCGAGGGCATCCCAACCACGTCCTCGAAGGGGCGAGGTCGGTGATCGTGGTGGCGATGATCTATGGCCGCCCCGAGCCGACCCAGCCCGGCCCCACCCAGGGCAAGGTTGCCCGCTATGCCCGAGGCGACGACTACCACGAGATCCTCTGGCGGCGACTCGGACAGTTGCTCGGCTGGCTCAAGGCCGAGCGGCCTGGCCTGGCGGGGCGGGCGGTCTGCGACACCGCTCCCCTGCTGGAGCGCGACTTCGCCAGGCTGGCCGGGTTGGGGTGGGTCGGCAAAAATACCTGCCTGATCGACCGCGAGATCGGCAGTTTCACGGTCCTCGGCGCGGTCTTGATCGACGAGGAGTTGGTCTACGACGAACCCCTGCCGACCGGCCATTGCGGGACTTGCACGCGCTGCTTGGACGCTTGCCCGACCGATGCATTCGTCGCCCCTTATCAACTCGACGCTCGACGGTGCCTGAGCTACTGGACGATCGAGCACAAAGGCGCGATCCCCGGCGAGATCGCCGACCAACTCGGAGATTGGGCGTTCGGCTGCGACATCTGCCAGGACGTTTGCCCCTGGAACCGCAAAGCCCCCCCGGGTTCGGAACCCGGTCTCGACCCGAAGCCCGAGTGGATCAACCCCGACCTGATCGCCTGGCTCGACCGCGACCCCTCCGAGTTCCGCAAGGCGCTCAAGGGCACGGCCCTGGCCCGCTCGAAGCGGTCCGGCCTCGTCCGCAATGCCGCCCTGATCCTCGGCCATCGAGGCTCGACCGAAGCGGTCCCCTCGTTGATGGCCCGGCTGACCGACCTCGATCCGGTGGTCCGGTCGGCATCGGCCTGGGCCTTGGGCCGGATCGGGACCTTCGAAGCGATCGAGGCCCTCGAAGCCGCCCGGGACGATCCCGACGAAGCGACCCGGCTCGCGGTCGAAAGCGCCTTGCAAGGTCTCGATCGATCCGAATGAAACACGGCGGGTCGGAGCGAAGTTCGTCCTTCGCCGCCCGCCGACGCTTCGATTTGCCCTGAGCAATCGACAGAGGTTCAAACCTTGGGAGAGGCGCCGCCGGCCCCGGCGGCGACCGTTCCGGGCAGGGGGACCGCTCCAGGCGTGTAGGTGATCGGCGCGATCGACCCGGTGATCGTCTGCTTGAAGGCGTCGGTGGTCACGACGCTATAAGTGTTCGACCCGACATTCAGCGCGAGCGGGACGGTGTAGGCGCCCGTGGTGGGATCGGCGATGACGGTCTGGGTTGGCAAGTTGGGAGCGGAATAGGTGATCGAAGCACCGGGCGTCGCCGAGCCGGTGACGGTCACGTCGGGGACCATCGAGATCCGGTTCTGCGGGTCGGCGATCCCCGTCGGGCTGAGGTTGGCCGAGATCACCGGGGAAACCGTGGTGCCAATCCCGAAGTTCTTCCGGGCGATCGCCAGGTCTTGCTGGTTGATCCGACCGTCTCGGTTCACGTCGGCATCGAAGCTATATTTGCCGGTCGTGTCGTTGGCGTTGGTGTTCATGGCGAACTGGATGGCGTTGATGCTCGCCTGGTTGACCGTCCCGGTGCCGGTCGCGTCGCCCGGCAAGTAGAATCCGACCAGGATGGCTCCCGACGTCTTGTTGAGCGCGGAGATGTTCACCTTGTAAATCGTCGACTTGGCTTTGGCCGTGGGCAAGCCGGGAATTGTGACCAGCCCGGCGCTCGACAGCTTGCTCGCGCTTTGCACGCCGGTTCGGGTCACCGTGGGATCGAAGGTCGCATGAGTGACCGACAAGGTCTTGCCATTGGGGGTCGTCACCGACTGGACGATCGGGAGCGTCGTGGCCGACTGGTTGGGGGCGACGTCGATCCCGAGCACGAACGGCTTGTTCCCCTTGTCGGTGAACAACTTGGGGTCGAGCGAGAACGACAGCGAGGTGTGACCGCCGGCGGTCTTGATCGTCGCCGGCAGGATGGCGAAGGTGTCGCCAACACCTCCCGTCATCATCTCGCGCTTTTCCAAAGTCTCGGCCGAAAGCGACGGGGAGCGGGGACGGCGAGGCTTGCGGTTCGACGGATTCATCGCGAGGCCCTCCTTGGCCAGTTCCTTCGACAAGTCACCGCCCGACCGTGGGCGATCGACGAATGATACGGTTCCTAGGAATTTCCCGCATGGCAAATCGCAGGATTGCAAATTGCAAGGCATTGCCCTGATCGACTTTACTTTGCAATCTGCAATCTGCGATACGCAATGAATTTCTGGGATCGGTATGATCATCCTTGGGATACGCTTCGAACTCTCGAAACCTTACAGACGACCGACTATTCCGCTCGGACGGGGGAATCCCAGTCGCGGCGGACCAACCGGGCCAACCCTCGATGCGGCCCCCGCAAGACGCCCGAACCGCCCGGTCGGCCGGTGCGATCGGGCGAGGCCGGGGCGTCGGCCTGGAGGCCAAGCTCCGAAGGGGGAACCGCCCCCTCGACCCGGACCCGCCAGGCGGTCGCCACGAACAAGACCACCCCCGACCACAAGAACATCCCATACGCCTGGGCGATCTTGTGCCCCTGGTGGCGGGCGAACAACCCCCCCATCTCGGTCGAGGTCGTCGCGATCATCAAGGCCGAGGCGACGAGTACGCCCCCGAGGACGTACCGGGTTCGCTTGGAAAGTCCCCCGACGCCGACGCGATAGGCCAGATAGGTGTAGGGAAGGAGCAAGGTGACGAAGTGATGCTTCCAACTCCGCTCGGACAGGAAGAGCATCGCCAGGACGATCAAGGCGAACTCGCCGAAGAGTCGCGGGTCGTCGCGCCGCTCGGCCCGGGTCCGGCAAAGCCACGCGAGCAGCCCGAGCATCGCGACCGACAACAGCTTGATCCACTGGACGACGGTCTTCGGGTTCCAGGACACGAAGTTGACGTGCAGCTTCACCGCGTAACGACCCACCCCGCCCTTCGACTCGGTGAGCAGTCGGGTCAAAACGCCGACCATCGACTGGTTGATCTCCTGCTGTCCGACGACGTCGCCGTCGACGTAGGGGCTGAGGATTCGACTCCACCAGGTGCTCAGGCATTCCCAGTTGAACTCGGCGCCAAGGAACAAGCTGGGCACGACGAAGAAGAACAAACCCAGCCCGACGCCCGTCGCCGCCACGGTCCTCCACGACCGCTTGTAGGCGAAATAGAGCAAAAACAGGCCGGGCGTCACCTTGAAGGCGATCGCGTAAGCCAGGATCAAGCCGGCGAGGGCGTCGTACCCCTTCCGCCAGGCCGCGAGCGTCGCCGTGATGAGGAAGAGGATCAGGATATTGTTATTGCCGTGGTGCAAGTCGCTCATGATCGGCCGGAGGCTGAGCACCACGACCATCGCCTGGACCCAGGAGGGGACCGGTCGGTCGCCGAGCCGGACCATCCTCATGCAGAGCAGGACCGCCGCGCCGGCCAGGGTCGCCTTGATCGCGAACCACGCCAAGGCCCCGGCCACCGATGGGAGGACCATCAAGGGGTAGAGCGTCAGCGGCATGATCGGCGGGTTGGGGAAGAAATACTCGTCGTAGATGTTCGCCCCGGCCATCATTTCGAGGACCTGATGCCGCCAACGGATGAAGGCGCTCCGGTCCTCGGCGGCCTTGTCGGCATAGATCATGCCCGCGCCGATGATGGTGATCAAGGCGGCGATCCAGACGGCCCGTCGGCCGTGGCGATCCGGATCGGTCAATGGACCCAAGGGGTCGGGCGGCACGTGTCACTCCTTCCTTGGAGGTCGGGCCGAACGTCGAGCGGTTTTTCGCGACGATCGCGACGGTTCGGAGCCGGGAAGTCCACCCGATCCATCGGGTTGAACTCACACCCCGTTCGAAAACAGGGCGATGGCACGGGACTGACAGATACCCGACCCGCATCGAATCGTCAACCCCAATCATGTCCCGAACAGGGTGAGCGTCTCGATTGTAGGTGGGAAATTTCGTACAACGGAAGGAGTTGATGCGTCGCCCCAATGTCTGAACCGTTTCTTCATAAGGGAGGTCGATCATGCCTTCGTTTTCCCTCGACTTGACTCCCCAGCAACGCGACGAGGCCGACCGGATCAAGCGCCGTCTCATGGCCGTCGTCGAGGACGAGATCCAAGGCATCGCCGAGCTACTCGCCTCCAAGCCCGACCGCCAAATCCTCGGCCCAACCGAGTTTCAAGTCCGAGATCGGGTCCACAAGATTGGAGCCAGGGCCATCGAAACCGCTCTGGACGAGCGGAAAAAAGGGGCTACCAAGGCTCCAGCACCGGCTGCCCAACCTGTCGAGGCCCCAGCAAATTCGTCCGCCGACAAGACCGCTCGATCGTCGGAGTGACCGGGCCGATGGTCCTCGCCCGACGCGCCTACTACCACTGCACCGCCTGTGGCAAGGGGCATTGCCCGGCCGATGCCGGCTTCGGCCTGCGAGGCTCCGACCTGACCGCCGGGGCCGAGCAACTGGCCGTCCTCTTGGGGACCACCGCCAGCTTCGCCGAGGTCGCCGAGAAGCTTCTGCCCAAGGCCAGCGGACTCCGCCTGGCCGAGTCGACCATCGAGCGGGCCACCGAGGCCGCCGGCCGGCGGCTCGGCGAGGCCCTCGACTCGGGCCAGACCCTGGGTCAGGCGTCGACCTGGGAGTGGCCCGAGGATGCCGCCGGTCGGAGCGTCGCTTCTGTGAGCATCGATGCCACCGGCGTGCCGATCCAGGGCGAACACGGCGGCCAAGCCGACGGGCGGATGGCCTGGGTCGGCAAGGTCTTCGCCCCCAAAGCCGAGGTCCAGTCGAGCCGGGCGACCCTCGGCCCCGCCAAAGGGCGGGCCCGCTACCTGGCCGGACTGATGAGCCTGGACCGGCTGGGCGAGCCGCTCCGCCGTCAGGCCGGGCAAGTCGGGATGGACCACGCCGAGCCGTGGGTCGCCCTGAGCGACTGCGGCAGCGGAGTTGACGACTTTCTCCGGGTGAACTTCCCCCGGGCGGTGCGGATCGCCGACTTCGACCCGGTCGCCGAGCACCTCGGCGACCTGGCCAAGGCCTGGTTTCCGGGCGACGCCGAGGCGATCAACGAGCTTTCGGAGAAGTGGTGCCACCGGCTCAAGCACGAGGGAGGCCCGGCCGTTCTGGCGGAGTTAAAGGCGTTGGACCGGACCGGCCGATCGGCGTCGGCCTTGGAGGTTCACCGCCAAGTCACGCAATACATCGGCAACCACCAGGATCGGATGGACTACCCGACCTATCTTCAGGCCGGCTGGCAGATCGGCTCGGGTCACATCGAGGCGGCGTGCAAGACGGTGGTCAATGAGCGTCTCAAGCGAAGCGGGATGGGTTGGAGGGAGGAGGGAGCCGATGCGGTCTGCCACCTCCGAGCGTTGTTCAAAAGCGACGCCGAGCAGTGGGAGGCGTTCTGGACACCAGCCCATCCACGAATGCCCCAATCATCTACCACACTAAAGACGCTCTCCCACGCCCCGACCGGGCCGCTCACGAGATCAGTTGCTTGACGACGTGGGCCTTCTCGACGCCGGTCAGCTTTTGATCCAACCCCTGGTAGCGGTAGGTGAACCGTTCGTGGTCGAAGCCGAGCAGGTGCAAAACCGTGGCATGGAAGTCGCGAATGTGGACGGGGTCTTTGATGATGTTGTACGAGAACTCGTCGGTCTCGCCGTGGACCGTGCCGGGCTTCGCGCCGCCGCCGGCCATCCACATCGTGTAGCAACGGGGGTGGTGGTCCCGGCCGTAGTTGGTGGCCGAGAGTCCGCCTTGCGAGTAGATCGTCCGGCCGAACTCGCCGCCCCAAACGACCAGGGTGTCTTCGAGCAACCCGCGCGACTTCAAGTCCTGGATCAGGCCCCAACTCGGCTGGTCGACGTCCTTGCACTGGCTCGGCAACCGGACGGCCACGTTCGAGTGCGTGTCCCAATTGTTGTGGTAGATCTGGACGAACCGGACGCCGCGCTCGACCATCCTCCGGGCCAACAGCGCCGAGTGGGCGAACGAGCCGGGCTTCCTGGCGTCGGGGCCGTAGAGGTCGTAGGTCGAGTCAGGTTCGCTGGCCAGGTCGGTCAGGTCGGGGACGCTCGACTGCATCCGAAACGCGAGTTCGTACTGCTCGATCCGGGTGTGCGTTTCGGGGTCGCCGATCGCCTGGTAATTCATCTCGTTGAGCGCCCGGAGGCCGTCGAGCGTCTGGCGGCGGACTTCCTTGGAGACGCCGGGCGGGTTGTTGATGTACAAGATCGGGTCGCCGCCGCTCCGAAATGAGACGCCGGCGTGTTCGCCCGACAGGTAGCCCGACGACCAGAGCCGGGCGGAGATCGCTTGGACCTGCTCGGTGTTGGTCGGTTTGGCGACCAGGACGACGAACGTGGGCAAGTTCTCGTTCGCCGAGCCGAGGCCGTAGGACGCCCAGGACCCCAGGCAAGGGCGACCCGTGACCATGTTCCCGGTCTGCATCAGGGTGATGGCGGGCTCGTGGTTGATCGCCTCGGTGTTCATGCTCCGGATGAAGCACATGTCGTCGACCATTTTCGACGTGTAGGGCAAGAGTTCGCTGACCCACATCCCCGACTGGCCGTGCTGGGCGAATTTGTACTTCGAAGGGGCCACCGGGAACCGCTTCTGCCCCGAGGTCATGGTCGTGAGCCGTTGGCCCATCCGGATCGAGTCGGGGAGATCCTTGTCGAACCACTCGGCCATCTTCGGCTTGTGGTCGTAAAGGTCCATCTGCGACGGCCCGCCGACCATGTGCAGGTAGATGACCCGCTTCGCCTTGGGCGCGAAGTGGGTCAACTGCTTCATGTTCGCGGGGACGGTTCCCGCCGATCCCGCCATCGAGGGCCGATCCATCCCCATCAACGACGCGAAGGCGGCCCAGCCGACGGCGTTGACCCCTCGACCCAAGAACTGGCGGCGCGACTCGCTTCGGACAAGGTCGTCGATCAAGTGCATGAAATTCCCCTTCGAATCAAACCACCCACCGAGAACCCGGATCGCGCCACAATCTTACTTGTTGAGCACTTCGTCGAGGTTGAGCAGTTCGTTGGCCAGCATCGTCCAGGCCGCCAACTCGACCTTGGGCAACTCGTCGTTCGGCTTCGATTCCCCGACTGAGACGACCTGCGTCGCCTCGTCCGGGTGCTCGCGGTAATAGTCGAGCAGGGACCGCAGCGAATTCGCCACCACAACCCGCTCGGGGTCGCGGAGCGAGCGGTTGAGCAGCCGACGCGACAATTCGTCGAACCGAATCCGCTCCGAAGGGTCGGGCGTAACGAGGATCAACTCGGCGAGGTGCCGGGCCGCCTCGATGAATTGCTCGTCGTTCAGGGTCACCAGGGCCTGGAGCGGCGTGTTGGTCCGCTCCCGACGCACCGCGCAGGTCTCCCGGTTGGGGGCGTTGAACAGGTCCATCGACGCGGGAGGCGCGGCCCGCTTCCAGAGGGTGTACATGCTTCGACGGTACAGTTTTTCGCCCGAATCTCGCTTGTACCGACTTGTGTTGCTTTCGGGCATCGCAACGGCTTCCCAGACCCCGTCGGGCTGATACGGCTTGACGCTCGGCCCGCCGATCTTGTCGACCAGAAGCCCGCTGGTGGACAGGGCGTAGTCGCGGATCATCTCGGCGTCCATCCGGTACCTGGGGCCTCGGGCGAGGTAGCGGTTGGTCGGGTCTTTTTCGATGGCGGTTGGGCTGGATGCCGCCGACTGCCGGTAGGCGGTGGTCATGACGAGCATCTTGAAGAACCGCTTGACGTCCCAGCCCGACTCGCGGAAGTCGACGGCCAGCCAGTCGAGCAACTCGGAGTGCGACGGCGAGTCGCCGGTCAGGCCGAAGTCGCCCGTGGTCCGGACCAGGCCGTTCCCGAAAATTTCTTGCCAGAATCGGTTGACCGTGACCCGGGCCGTCAAAGGGTTTTCGGGCAGGAACAACCACTGGGCCAGCCCTAGCCGGTTTTTGGGGAGATGGCTGGGCATCGGCGGCAAGGCGTCGGGGGTCTCGGCGGTGACGGGATCGCGGCGCTTGTCGTAGTCGCCCCGGAACAGGACGAAGGCCGACGCCGGTTCGGGCCGCTCGTTCATGACGTGGGCGACGGTCCCCCGGCCCTTCAACGATTTGGCTTCGTCTTCGAGCTTGGCCAGGTCGTCGCGGAGGTTGCGGGTCGGCTCGTCGCGGGTGGTCAAGTACCAGTCGAGGAGGGCGTTGACGTCCCCTTGGGTCCGGGTTGCGGCGGACTTGGCGAGCAACTCGACCGCCCGCCCCGTTTCGGCGAGGGTGCCGACTTCCAGGGCGCTCAAAGCTCGACCGTAGACCCGAAGTTCGTGAAACTGGGCGTTCTGGAGGATCGACGAGTTTTCGCGCCGGCCGAGCTTGAGGGCGACCTCGGTCCGGATCGACCCCTTGAGCCGGTCGGCGGCGACGGTGGCCGCCTGGGCCTTCCCGTCGTAGAAGATCGACACCCCCGAAGCCTTCGACGACCCGTCGTAGGTCACGAAAACGTGGGTCCAGGCGTTGAGCGGGAGCTTATTGTTCGAGACGACTTTGAGGGCGTCGCCTTCCCACTGGTGGATGATGTGGGTGGCGATCTTGCCCCCTTCGGCCCACAAGTCCCAACCTTGGAAAGCCTTGCCGTCGTTCATCCGGGCGAGCAGCGCCCCGTTCAAATCCTGGCTCGGCTTGACCCACATGCCGAACGAGAACGGCTGATTCGAGTCGAAGTCGCCGGCCTGGGCCACTTCGAGGACGGGCTTGGAGGTGGGTTTCGCGTCGCGGTCTTCGAGACCGGCCCGGAGTTGCATCCCCTGGGTCGGCATGCCCGAGTCGAGCGACTTGGGATCGGCGGCCTTGAGCCAGGCGAGGAACTCGGGGCGGGCCGCCTCTCGGCGGTCGTCGAGCTTGCCCCGGACGGCCTTGATCTCGCCCGACAAGGCGACCCAGCGCCCGCGGTCGACCCGCTTCGGGACGAACACGGCCGGCGGCGTGTCCTTGACGTTGCCGTCCATCGCGGCTTGCGTCGTGTTGTTGAAGAACGCCGACAGCTCGTAGAACTCTTTCTGGCTGAACGGATCGAACTTGTGGTCGTGGCACACCGCGCAGCCGGTGGTCAGGCCCAGGAAGACTTGCGACGTGGTTTCGGTCCGATCCCGGGCGTAGAGCACCAGGTACTCTTCGTTGATCGCCCCGCCTTCGTTGGTCGTGATGTTGCAGCGGTTGAACCCCGAGGCGATCTGCTGGTCCAAGCTCCGGTTCGGGAGCAAATCCCCGGCCAGTTGTTCGGTCGAGAACTGGTCGAACGGCATGTTCGCGTTGAGGGCGTCGATCACCCAGTCGCGGTACGACCAGACTTCGCGGAAGTTGTCGAAGTGAATCCCGTGCGTGTCGGCATAGCGGGCGGCGTCGAGCCAGTAGCGGCCGCGATGCTCGCCCCAGGCGGGCGACGCGAGGAACTGGTCGACCAACTTCTCGTAAGCGTCGGGCGACCGGTCGGCCACGAAGGCGTCGACCACCGACGGCGTCGGCGGGAGGCCGGTCAGGTCGAGGCTGACCCGCCTGGCGAGCGTCCGGCGATCGGCCGGGGCCGAGGGTGACAGCCCTTGCTCGTCCATCTTGGCGTGGAGGAAGCGGTCGACCTCGGTCCTGGACCACGCGGGGTCGGACACGGCCGGCGGTTCCCCTTTCTTCGGGGCGATGAATGACCAGTGCGGCTGGTATTCGGCCCCGGCTTCGACCCAGCGCCGCAAAATGGTCTTCTGGTCGAGCGAGAGTTGGTGGTGCGACTCGGGGGGAGGCATGACCTCCTCGGCGTCGTCGGAGAAGATCCGGGCGATCAACTCGCTCCCCGCGAGGTCTCCCGGCTTGATGGCCTCGGCCTTGATCGCGGCGTCGCGGCGGTCGAGGCGGAGGTCGGCTTTCCGCGAACCGCTGTCCGGGCCGTGGCACTGGAAACAATTGTCGCGGAGGATGGGCCGGATCGCCCGGTTGTATTCGAGGTCTTCGCCGCCGATCGAGAGCGAAGGGACGAATAACGACCCGATGACCCAGGAAAGGAAAGTCGCGGCCACCCCGCGCGTCGAGTCGAGTTTCCGGCCGGGAGATCTTTGCATAAAGCCTCGCCTTATCAATCAAAAATCGAGACGGACAAAGGGAACCGAACGGCCCATCGGGACCAGAACCTCGGCGGAGACGATGACCGTGGAGATGTTATCCTATTCTTTTCAGGATCGACTCGCCGCGTCAAACGTTTTCGCTCCCGGCCCGCGTATTATTTGGACGAGTCCGAATCGGTTTACGCGGGGATGTGGCGATTACTCATCGCGAACAGGATTGATGGATTCATCGGTGTTGCTTCGGATCACGGATTCTTGCCAACCTCGCGGAAAGATGGTACGAATTCTGTCCACACATTCCCGACGCGATCTCGGCCAGCCTTGCCAGCCCGGCATCCAAAGGCGAAATTCATCCATGATTTGCGACAAAAGCTCGGCCGGATTGTCGATCTTTCGCCGGAAAATCGTCGGTCTTGCCGGCCTGGTCGTCATGACCGTCTCGTCGTCGGCTTCGGCCGCCGATCCGGATTCTCGAGGGGCTTCGATCTATCGCGAGAAGTGCGCGTCCTGTCACGGGGCCGCCGGGGAAGGCGGCAAAGACTACGAGAAGCCATTGGTCGGAGAACGGTCGATCGGGCAACTGGCCCGACTCGTCGAGAAGACCATGCCCGAAGACGACCCCGGTTCGTGCGTCGGGGAAGACGCCCGGATGGTCTCGGCCTACATCCACGACTCGTTCTATTCTCGGACCGCCCAGGAAAGGAACCGGTCGGCCCGCGTCGAGCTTTCCCGCCTCACCGTCAAGCAGTATCGCAACACGCTTGCCGACCTGATCGGCGAGTTTCGGCCTCGGGTCACCTGGTCGGGAGGCTCGGGCTTGCAAGGGGAGTATTACAAGTCGAGGCAGATCGGCCGCAAGGACGACCTGGTTTTTTCGAGGCTCGACCCCGAGGTCCAGTTCGATTTCGGGGTCGAGGCCCCGAAACCCGAAGACTTCGACCGGGCCCAGTTTTCGATCGTCTGGAAAGGCTCGATCCTGGTCCCCGACACCTCCGAGTACGAGTTCGTCGTTCGCGCCGACCAGGCGATCCGGCTCTTCGTCAACGACCCGAAACATCCCCTGATCGACGCCTCGGTCGCCTCGGCCGACCACCCCGAGCAACGAGCCTCGATCTTCCTGCTCGGGGGCCGCGCCTACCCGATCACCCTGGAGTTTTCCAAGGCCAAGCAAGGCGTGGACGATTCCAAGAAGCAGAAGAAGCCGATCGAGAAAAAGGCTTCGGTCCGGTTGTCGTGGCAGCCATCCGGCCAGATCGAGCAAGTGATCCCGGCCCGGCTCTTGTCGCCGGAGGTCGTCGCCCAATCGTTCGTCCCGACCACTTCGTTTCCCCCCGACGACCGGAGCGTCGGCTACGAACGAGGCTCGACGATCTCCAAGGCGTGGGATACCTCCGTCACCGAGGCGGCGATCGAGACCACCGCCTATGTGGCGAGACATCTCCAGGAGTTGTCGGGCGTCAAGGACGATGACTCCGATCGCCCCGAGAAGCTCAAAGCGTTCTGCCGGAAGTTCGCCGAGCGGGCGTTTCGCCGTCCGCTCAACCCCGAGCAAGTCGAGCGATACCTGGTCCGGCCGTTCGCGGACGCCAAGTCCGTCGAGGTCGGGGTCCGGCGGTCGATCCTCTCGGTGGTCAAGTCGCCTTACTTCTTGTATCGAGAGATCACCTGCTCCGACGCTTTCGACGTCGCCTCTCGGGTTTCCTACGGCCTCTGGGACGCCCCGCCCGACGACCAGCTGTTCGAGTTGGCCCGGCAAAACCAGCTCTCGGGACGCGAGCAAGTGGCCGCCCAGGCCGAACGGATGCTCGGCGACGTCCGGGCCAAGGCCAAGGTCCGCGACTTCTTCCTCCAATGGCTCAAGGTCGACCAGGCCCCCGACTTGGCCAAGGACGAGGCGCTCTACCCCGGCTTCGACCCGCACATCGTCGCCGACCTCCGGACTTCGCTCGAACTCTTCCTCGACGACCTGGCCTGGGGACCGTCGCCCGACTTTCGCCGCCTCTTGAACGCGGACGAAATTTATTTGAACGGTCGACTGGCGAGATTTTACGGCCACGATTTGCCGGAAAACGCCCCTTTCCAGAAGGTCGTCTGGGAGAGCGCCGACAGGTCGGGCGTGTTGACCCACCCCTACCTGCTGGCCCACTTCGCTTACACCGGGGCCAGCTCGCCGATCCACCGGGGAGTCTTCTTGATGAGGTCGGTCCTCGGTCGAACTCTCCGGCCGCCACCCGAGGCGATCGCGCCGCTGGCCCCCGACTTGCACGCCGGGTTGTCGACCCGCCGGCGCGTCGAGTTGCAAACCAGCCCGAAAGCTTGCTTGAGTTGCCACTCGATGATCAACCCGCTCGGGTTCGGGCTGGAACACTTCGACGCGGTCGGCCGGCTCCGAGCGACCGATAGGGACCAGGAGGTCGACGCTTCGGGGTCTTATGAGTCGCCCGAAGGGGAAACACGCCCTTACCGGGGTGCTCGCGAGCTGGGTTCGATCCTGGCCGCCAGCCCGGAAACGCACTCGGCGTTCGTGGCCCAGTTGTTCCACCACCAGGTGAAGCAGCCGATCCGGGCGTTCGGGCCGACCACCCGCCTGGAATTGACCAATTTCTTCGGGTCGACCGAGTTCAACCTCCGAAAACTGATCGTGGAGATCGTCGCGACCTCGGCGTCGGCGGCCCCGGCCAAAACTCCGGGCACCTGACAATTCATTTCTCGGATCGCGGTTTCCTTTCGTTTCGGAGGACTTGACGTGGGTCTGACGCGCAATCGACGGCACTTTCTCCGGGACCTGGGCTTGAGCGGGGCCGCGATCCCTTTTTTGATGAACTTGCCGAGCTTGGGCGCCGACGCCCCGTTGGCCCGTAAGAAGCGGCTCGTCATCATGTTCAGCCCGAACGGGGTCTTCCCGAAAAACTTCTGGCCCGAAGAGGAGGGGTCCGACTTCACCCTCAAAGAGAGCCTGAAGCCGCTCGAACCGTTCAAGGACCGGATGTTGACCTTGCACGGGGTCTGCGACAAGGTCCGGGGCGACGGCGACAACCACATGAGGGGGATCGGTTGCCTCCTGACCGGCGTCGAGTTGTTTCCCGGCAATGTCCAAGGGGGTTCGGATACCCCGGCGGGCTGGGCGAGCGGCCTGTCGATCGACCAGGAGATCAAGGCGAAACTCCAGTCCGACGTTGCCACCCGGACCCGGTTCGGTTCGCTGGAATTTGGCGTCATGGTCCCCGAACGGGCGGATACCTGGACCCGGATGGTCTACGCGGGGCCGAACAAGCCGATCGCGCCGATCGACGACCCTTACCGGATGTTCGCCAAGCTCTACGGCAAGACGAAAGACCGCGAAGACCTCCGGAGCATCATGGACGAGATCCAGGATGACCTCAAGCTGATCGGGTCGAAGCTGGGCACCGAAGACCGCCAGATCTTGGACGAGCACGCGACGTTCGTCCGCGAGATGGAGCGGGAACTCCAGGCCGACCAGGAGTCGTCCGAGCACGCGATCCCCGAGATCGAACCGGGCGTGAAAGCCCAGAACGACTCGATCCCCAAGATCAGCAAGATGCAGATCGACCTGATGGTCAACAGCTTCGCGGCCGACTTCGCCAGGGTCGCCACCTTGCAGTACACCAACTCGGTGGGCGGGGCGCGGATGCGGTGGATCGGGATCAACGAGGGGCACCACGAGTTGTCGCACAACCCCGACAGCGACGAGAAGTCGGTCGAGAAGTTGACCAAGATCAACAAATGGTATTGCGAGCAGCTCGCCTACCTCGCCAACCGGCTGGCGGAAACCCCCGAACCGGGCGGTCCGGGCAGCTTGCTTGATAATACCACCATCGTCTGGACCAACGAGCTGGGCAAGGGGAACTCGCACACGCTCGACAACATCCCGTTCGTGATGGTCGGCAACGGCCTCGACTTCCAGATGGGCCGGGCGATCAAGTATCCCAAGGTCTCGCACAACCGGCTCTTGCTGTCGTTGGCCCACGGGATGGGGCACCACCTCGACCGGTTCGGCAACCCCGACTTCTGCGGCGACGGACCCCTCTCCGGGTTGGTTTGATCGGCTCGAAGCGTTCAGGAATCGGACCAAGGTGCCGAGGGTTCGCCGGCCTCGGCACCTCCCCGAGTCGCTAAGTGGGATAGCCCCAATTCTTGAAAGTCCTCGACCAGCGCTTGGCGATCCGCTCCCTCGTCGCCGGATCGAGCTTGGCGTGACGGTTCTTCTGGTATCCTTGGATGGATTGTAAGTACCGCTCCACGGCGGGTTTGACCTCTCCGAAATCTCCCAGGTTCAGGTCGCGGTAAATCTTCTCGAGCTGCTCGACCGGGGTGACTTCGAGGTCCTCGTAGGCGATCTCGGTGAACTGCCCTTCGGGGACGCCCGATAAATCCTCGAAATAAGCGTCGTACATCTCTTCGTAGGTGCGCAAGACAACCTCTTCGTCGACAGGTCCTCGGCGGACTTGGAGCCGGAACACCGGGTCGAGGTCTTCGAGCAGCTTGACCGTGGAAGCGAACACGTCGAACGGGTTGCGGCGGATGTGGACGAACTTGGCGTCCGGAAAAACCTCGAGGATCAGCCCGATCCGGGCGGTATGCGGCGGCGACTTCAAGAGGATCGGCTTGCCGTAACGGACGGACAAGGCCCCGAGGTACCAGCGGAGCGTCCGCTTCCAAAGGTCGGTTTCATCTCTCGACGCTTGACGAAATGTGAGGAATTTCGAGTAGCCGACGCCGCTGTCGGGGAAGCACCAGTCGAGATAAGGCGAGCGGCAACAAAGGTTCATCAAGGCGATCTCGTCCTCTTGGACCCGTCGCGGGAGCATGAATAGGTCGTTGATCGGCGCGTACCAACGCTCGGTCGCTAGGAAACTTCCCGGGTGATACGCCTGGAATCGGGTCGGCGAGGCGAACCTCGGGTCGAGCGACATCAACTCATGCAGGTAAGTCGTCCCACTCCGATAATGCCCCAGGATGAAGACCGGTGGTTGGATCGCGGCGGAGGCGATCGCAGGACCGAACTTCCGATCGACCCGCCGAGAAAAGTAAGATTCCCAGGCGCTTTGCAGGGTGATCAAAACCAGTTTGAGCCAGTAACGCGGCGGAAACCTCTTGCCCTCCTCGCGGAATAGCTGCCTCCTCAAGTCCCAGGTCAGCCCTTCGAGGGGATGAAATAGGGCCTGAGCGAGGATGAGTCGGATGTAGAACAGCATGAGACGACTTCGCAAACTCCCGGAGCATCGCACCAAGGCCAACTGGCTCGGTTTACCGACGAACTCTCCCTCGCATCAATCTAACAAAATCGGGGCGGACGTGGTCGGGATTGCTCGCTTCGGACCGCGAAGAGCCAAGTTCCGCAGGCCCATCGAGTCGACCCTCGGCTGATTTTGTCAAGTTGAATTTTCGATGCGTCGAAACTGATAAAAGGCGATCTGGGTTGGGATCTGATCCGCGAGGGGTGGAACCGCCTCGCGAGCGTCGTAGCCAAGGAGTGGTCATGCCTCCGATCCGAAGATACCACCGCGTCTTTGTCTGGCTCCTCTTCTGTTTCGTCGGTCCCTGGATCGGTCATTCGACCGAGCTTTGGGCACAGGGACCGACGCGGCCTCTGCCGCAACCACTTCCCGGCGCAAGCCTTGACAATCGGCCCGGTCAGCTTCCCGTCGGCTCGGAGTCTTCGGTCACCCCGCTCCCCGCCGACGCCCCTTCGATCCTGGTCGGCGACGTCCGCGACCTCGACCTCAACACGGCCCTCAGGCTGGCGGGGGTCGAGAACCCCGAGGTCAACCTGGCTCGCCAAAGGGTGGTCGAAGCCGTCGCATTCCGGCAGTTCGCCGCCGCCCAGATCTTGCCGACGATCAACCTGGGGACGAACTACGACTCGCACACGGGCAACTTGCAGCAATCCAACGGCAACATCCTCTCGGTCAACCGGAGCGCGGTCTACGTCGGGGCCGGGGCGAACGCGATCGCGGCGGGCACGGTCAACATCCCGGGCATTTTCTTGGGCGGGAATATCGCCCAGGGGCTTTTCGCCTTCTTGACCACCAAGCAGGTCATCATCCAGCGGCAATTCGCCACCACGGCAATCCGCAACCAGGTCTTCTTGCAGGTCGCGCTGGCCTACTCGGAGTTGATCCGCGCCGAGGGGCTTCGAGCGATCGAGATCCAAGCCCGCGATGAGGCCCGCGAGGTGGCCCGCTTGACCGGGGCGTTCGCCCAGACCGGGCAAGGGCGGAAGGCCGACGCCGACCGCGCCGCGACCGAACTGGCCCGGAGGATCGGCGAGGTTTATGCCGCGGAGGGGCTGATCCTGACCAGTTCGGCGGAGTTGTCCCGGGTGCTCAACCTCGACCCTTCGATCCGGCTGCACCCGACCGACGCTTATGTGGTCCCGCTGCCGATCGTGCCCGACCCGCAACCCCTCTGCGAGTTGATCGCGCTGGCCTTGCTCCGACGCCCCGAGCTTGGGGAGCGTCGGGCGGTGATCCGCGAGGCGTTCCTGTCGCTCGAAGGGGCCAAGGTCCTCCCGTTCTCGCCGACGGTCCTGATCGGCTTCAGCGCGGGGGGATTCGGGGGCGGGAGCAACCTGGTCAAGCCCGTCTTCGGCAGCTTCAACTCGCGGTCGGACTTCGACGCGATCGCCTACTGGACCATCCAGAACATGGGGGTCGGCAACGTCGCCCTGATCAAGACCGCGAAGGCCCGACTGGGCGCGACCCGGTTCCAGGAGATCGCGGTCCTGAACCAGATCCGGGCCGAGGTGGCGTCGTCCTACGCCCGGACGCATGCCCGGTTCGGCCAGATCGGCACGACCGAGGCGGCGGTCCGCTCGGGGCTCCGAGGGTTCAAGGAAGACTTCGACCTGACCCGGGAACAAGGGCTGCGGACCGTCTTGCCGATCGAGCTCTTGAACAACTTCCGCCTGCTCAACCAGGCCCGACGCGAATACCTCGACGCGATCGTCGACTACAACCGGGCCCAGTTCGAGCTTTACGTCGCCTTGGGCCAACCCCCGGCGGACAGCTTGGCGCGGGTCGTCCCCTCTTCGGGCGTCGCCCCTTCGGACATCCCCGGCGGACCTAGGGCACCCAAGGTGATCGACAACCCGGCGGATCGAGGGGCGGAGGCTTCCTCCCCCAAGGCCGCCACGCCGGGCGAGGCTTCCAACTCCTCGGGCGTTCGTCGTTGATCTCATAAGGAGAAGGGGTGATCACGATGAAAGAAAATATGTCCCGGAGAGATTCGTCGCGGAGTCCTCGAATCCAGCGATTCCACTATTTGGTCGCGGTCGGGATCTTCGGATCGATCGCGGGCGGATGCGCGACCGAGGGCCGAGTGATCCGAGGGGTCGGGAACGATTCCGGCCTCGCGAAGGGCTCGCGGGCCAACGCGCTTCCGCCGATGCCCGCCCTCGCGAGCAATCCAAGGCCGAAACCGGCGATCCCGCCGATGATCGCCCGGCCAACCGACGATGCCCCATCGTCAAGCCCGAAGCGGGTCGAAGAACCCGGGGTCATCTTGGCGGCCCAATCTCCCGAGGGGTCGTCGGACGGAAAACCCGCCCAGGACCCGCCCAATCCCCCGGCGAGCCAACCCGAGCCTCCCGCCGACAACGCGACGGATCTGGCCGGGGCGACTCCCCCCTCGATCCCCCAGGCGACGCCGCCGCAACCGATCGACCTTCCCTCGGCCCTCCGGCTGGCGGACAACCAGAACCCAAGGATCGGCGAGGCCCGGACCTTCATCCTGGCGGCCCTGGCGCAGCGGCAAGCCGCCTATGCGATCCTGCTCCCGACGTTCAACGCGGGGGGCAACTACCACGACCACGTCGGCGTCCTGCAACGATCCAACGGGACGATCCTGCCCGTGACCGAACAGTCGCTCTACTTCGGCGGAGGTGCCCGGACCGTCGCCGCCGAGTCGGTCACGATCCCCGCCGTCAACATCTTCAGCCCCTTGACCGACGCCATCTTCGAACCCCTGGCGGCTCAACAACGGGTCCGAGGGTCGAGGTCGAACGCCGCGGCTTCGGCGAACACGGTCCTCCTCGAAGTGGCCCGGCTCTACGTCGGTCTCCTCGGCGCCCAGGCGATCTACGAGGCCCGCAAGGTCACGGCGGTCGAGTCGGATCAGATCGCCGCCTCGGTCCTCGCGTTCGCCGTGTCGGGCCAAGGGAGGCGATCCGACGCCAACCGGGCGGACGCCGATCGCCGGCTGTTCCAGACCGACATCCTCCGCGCCGAGGAACGGATCGCCGTCACCTCGGCGCAGTTGTCCGAGCGGCTCAACCTCGACCCTTCGTCGCGGCTCCAGCCCATGTCGGCGGCGATCCAGCCGGTCGAGTTGATCCGCCCCGACGTCCCCGTCGAAGAGTTGATCCGAACCGCCATCGCGCGACGGCCCGACCTCGAAACGGCGAGGGCCGTCGTCGCCGAGGCCGAATTCCAGGTCCGCAAGGAAAAAGGCCGACCGTTGTTGCCGACCGTCTGGCTCGGCTTCAGCGGAGGGGCCTTCGGCGGCGGGAGCAACCTCGTCCCGCCCACCCTGAGCGCCTTCGCGGGCCGGACCGATTTCGACGTCCGGGCCTACTGGACCCTGCTCAACTTCGGCGCCGGGAACGCGGCCTTGATCAAGCAGCGGAAGGCGCAAGCCGGACAGGCCGACGCCGAACGGGTCCGGGTCCTCAACGAGGTCCGATCGCAGGTGACGGCCAGCCGCTCGCTCGCCTTGTCGTTGCGGAACCGGGTGGAAACCGCCCAAGCCCGCCTCGGGACCGCCGAGGATGGCTACAAGGAAGACCGGGCGCGGCTGAGGGAAACGCTCGCCAAGCCGATCGAGGCCCTCGACAGCCTCCGCCTCCTGGCCGAGGCGCGAGTCGCCCTGATCGAGGCCATCACCGAATACAACCAGAACCAGTTCGACCTGTTCGTCGCGTTGGGGTCTCCTCCTCCACTCTGAGATCCGATCGTCCCAAACCCAGGAGAACGAGATGAAACGACGGCAAAACAGGTTGCGGCCCGCGATCGAAGCCCTTGACATGCGAATCGTCTGCGCATCGGCAATGCCCACCTCCGGCGGCCCGGCCAATACGACCGCTCCAGTGCTTCCCAAGGTCATCCCGGGATCATTCCCCAGCGCCGATCGATTTCGAGCGTTCTCACCCGCCGATCTCCAAGCCTACGCCAAGGCCTACTTGTCATTCAGCACGGAACCCAACTTCAACCAAGCTTACGACTTCAACGGGACTGGATTCATTGGTCAGAATGACGCGACGCCGATCCTGAGAGGGCTGGCGAGCATCACGCCCCGGATTCCCCTCAAGGTGAATCTGCGACTGGCACCGGGTGAGCAGATTTTCACGCATCACCCCTCGGTCAGCGGTGCGGCGACCCGGCTCGGGACGGTGACGGTGGTCGGCGAGACGACCCCGAATTCGATCATCTTCTACGATTCGTTCATCAACAGTCGCTTCGGAGCTTCGGCCAATTTCAAGTTCACGGGGGGCGCTTTGGTCTCCGACGCCCAAGGGCAATTCACGTTGACAATTCCGCTGACACCTTTGAGCAAAAATTCGCTCTCCACGCTCAACGTCCTGATCCGGACCCCATTCAACCAGCAACTCATCAGGGCCTTCCCGATCTTCCGGATCGGCTGACCGCCCGCTCAAGCGTCGAGCGCCGGCACACCTTGATGCGTCTCGGCCCGGGTGGCGAACCGGAGCTTCGCCGAGGCGGATCGAGGGTTGGCTCGGCGTTCCTCGCCCGAAGGCCGGATGACCTCGTCGGCGATCGAGGCGTAGACCCCGGCCTGCAACCCCTCCTTGAACGCCGACTTGACGCGGCGGTCCTCGCCCGAGTGGAACGCGAGCACGGCCACCCGCCCCCCCGGTTTCAAGCAAGCCGGCAAGTCGCGGAGCAGGGCGTCGAGCGAGGCGAACTCGCGGTTCACGGCGACCCGGACCGCCTGGAACACGCGACGGACCGCGTCATTGGCCTCATCCTGGGGACTGCGGGCGTAAACAGCCCGGACCACCTCGGCCAGCGCCCGGGTCGTCATCAGCGGAGTCCGCGACCTCGCCCAGACGATCGCCTCGGCCACCGCCGAGGCCAAAGGCTCGTCGGCATTCTCCTCCAATAATCTCGCCAACGCCGCTTCGCCGATCCCGGCAATCAAGGCCGACGCCGAGGCCCCTCGCGTCGGGTCCATCCGCATGTCGAGCGGGCCGTCGTCCTTGAACGTGAACCCCCGGGCCGGGTCGTCGATCTGCATCGAGGACAACCCGAGGTCGGCCAAGATCATGTCCACCCCGCCCGCCGCCTCGGCCGCGACCAGCCCGGCAAGCCCCGCGAAGTTCCTCCGAAGCACCACCAGCGACCCTTCGGGGAATCCCAACCCCCGAAGCCTCGCCTCGGCCTTCGGCCCCTCGATCGGGTCGACGTCGAGGGCGATCAGCTTGCCGCCCGTCTGGACCGCCTTGAGGATCGCCGCCGAGTGCCCGCCATAGCCCAAGGTACAATCCACCGCGACCTGGCCAGCTTCGGGTGCCAGGACCTGGAGGATCTCACGGATCATGATCGGACGATGCGACCCCGCCGGGGTCTTCCCCGCCGCCACTACCTTGGCCACATCATCCGCGTACCGACCCGGCTGGAGTTCCTTGTACTTCTCCGAGAACCGCCGAGGGTTCGCCCCCCGATACCTTGGCCGACGCGCTGGCTTATCCTCGGGCTTCGGGTCGGACATGGAGGCGAGTCATTAAACCAAGTGGTCGTCTTCGGACAATCCGCATATCGAGCAATAATAAATGAAACCGTCGCCATTTTCGACTTCAAGAATGGGCGGCGGCGGATTCGACAGCGATTTCCACCTCGTGAGGATGGCATGCCGCCCGCGGTTTCCCTTGCTTTTCGCCGAAACGTCCCGCCAATTTCGCACGCCTGGCGCTTCTTGGCAAGGGTTTCCCGACGAGTTCGGTACCGACCCGAGATCACCCTCGTGTTGACGAAAATGGTCATGCGGGATAAGATTTTCAGGGATTCCTCAGTCTCCCTGGATTGAGTGTGAGATGGCAAACCGCAAAGAATTCAGGGTCCTCTTGGGGATCGCATCGGCGCTGACGTTGCTGGCGGCGGTGCTCGCCTCTCCCATCCGCTCATCGGGGTTCGTCAAGCTCTCAAACAGGCCCGATTGCTTACGACGGAATTTCGCAACTCCCCCCCAGCGGTCGTGTCCCCTCCGCATGACGATCGCCCTCTCTCCTTTCGGACGGTTGAAGGCCATCCTTCCAGAAGAGGATGAAGGGCGAGAGACCGAGGCCACGCCTCAACCCCGGATTTCCCCGATTTCCGCCTGCCCTCTCCGGCAGTTGTTCGCGCGAGTTTCTCCCGGCTCCAGTTCCTCGCGAGCGTTCCACCCCCTCCGATGTTAGCGCGTTTTCGTACGGCGGTTGCCCGGGTCTCGGGTTTCAAGGAGCTTTGCGGACTTCGGGCAATTCGCGACAATCCCACGCGAACCCGGCTCGATCTCCTCGCGTGATGATATCGACCCCGACCGATTGTGGTCGGCTTGAGCCGTTCGAGAGGTCTTCGCTTCATCGGAGACCTAGGTTACGTCACGCGAAGTAACTCGCCGTCGATTTCCCTCGCTCCGGTACGCGAATCGCAAGCCGAGGCATGTCCCCGCCCGGTGCATGCAACCCCGCGTCCTCGGTCGCTCGTCTGGGCGACTTGGCCCAACAGAGCCGGATGCCATCGACTCGTCATGACCGGATCGAAATCTCCACCTGACCGGCTGAGATACAAAATTCCTCCGGCTCGAGGGGATCGAGGGACGTTGGCCGATCGTTCCGCATCCCCCGCGTCAGTGATCACCCCACCGGAGGCCATCGGATGGGCTCGATCCCGGGCCCGCCGCGCGTTGAGCTGGAGTTTGCTCCATGAACCCGACAGTCATTGCCATGAGGCGTCCGATCACGACGCTGATGCTCGTCGTCGCTTTGGTTAGCGGTGGAGCACTCGCTTACGACCGGATGCGGGTGGACATCTTCCCCTCGCTGAACACGCCGAAGATCTACGTTTACCTCGACTATGTCGGCATGAGCCCCGACCAGATGGAAGGGTTCATCGTCAACCAGCTCGAGCTCTACCTTCAATATGTCGACGGGATTAAAGATATCAACACGAGGAATATCCAGCAAGTTTCCTTGTGCGAGCTTTCGTTCTTCCCCGATACCCAGATGGGCCAGGCGATGGCCCAGGTCGAGGCGATGTCCACCCGGGCCATGTCGTGGATGCCCAAGGGGACCTTGCCGCCGATGATCATGCGGCTCGACTCGGGGAGCGTCCCGGTCGGCTACCTCGTGTTCGAAAGCAAGGAAACCTCGATCGGGGCGATGGGCGACCTCGCGCAGAATATCATCCGCCCGCTGGTGCAGAAGAACGTCCCCGGGACGGTGGCGATCTCGCCGTTCGGCCCGAACATGCGATCGGTCGTCATCAACGTCGACCCGCAAAAGCTCCTCGACTACAATCTGACCCCGCAAGAAGTCGTCGACGCCGTGGCGAAAGGGAACACGATCATCCCGGCCGGGAACATCTACGTCAAAGACTCGATGCCGCTCGTGTCCAACAACGCGACGGTCGACAATGTCCAGCGGCTCGGGAGCATCCCGCTCAAGGTCGGCTACAACGTCTATCTTCGCGACATCGCCAAGATCGCCGACGATACCGACATCACCTATGGCTACGCGCTCGTCAACGGCAAGAAGTCGGTGTACCTGCCGATCATCAAGAAGGACACCGGCTCGACCTTGACGGTCGTCAAGGACGTCCGGAACTCGATGAAGCTCTTTCAGGACGCCGTCCCCAAGGACGTGAAGGTCAGCTTCGAGTTCGACGAGTCCCCCACCGTGCTCGCCGCGGTCGACAGCGTGGCCACCGAGGGAGCCATCGGAGCGGTGCTCACCGGGGTCATGATCCTCCTGTTCCTCAAGGACTGGCGGAGCGTGGTCGTCGTCGTTGCGAACATCCCGCTCGCCCTGATGGGGTCGATGGTCGGGCTTTGGGTGACCGGCAACACGATCAACATCATTTCGCTGGGCGGGATGGCCCTGGCGATCGGGATCTTGGTCGACGAGGCGACCGTGACGGTGGAGAATATCCACGTCCAGATGGGGCAAACCGACAAGCTCGCCTCGGCGGTGCTCCGCGGGAGCTTGCAAACGGCCGTCCCCCGGTTGTTGGCGTTACTTTGCATCCTTTCGGTATTCATCCCGGCGTTCATCATGACCGACCCGCTCCGGTCGCTGTTCTTGCCGCTGACGCTGGCCGTCGGCTTCGCCATGATCTCATCCTACCTGCTGTCCAGTACCCTCGTCCCGGTCTTATGCGTTTTCCTGCTCAAGCATGTCGAACAAGGCGACGAGGAGGCCGGCTTCTTCGGGCGAATCCTCAAAGGCTATCGCAAGCTCGTCAACAAATTCGTCGGCTGTCGCCGGACGGTCGTGCTGGGTTATTTGGGCGCCTGCGCGGTGGTCATCGGCGCCTTGGGAATCCAGCTCGGGCGCGAGTTGTTCCCCCAGATCGATTCGGGCGAGTTCGTGCTCCGGTTCCGACCGCCGCCCGGGTCGAACTTCGAGTTGACTCGACAGATGGCGGTGAAGTGCCTCGAAGAGATCGAGCGCGAAGCCAAGGCCGAGAACATCGAGATCACGATGGGCTTCGTCGGCCAGGTCGCGCCAAACTTCGGGATCGATAACATGGTCCTCTTCATGCGAGGCCCCGACGACGGCGAATTGCGGGTCAAGTTCACCGAAGGCGCCAAGATCAAGCTCGACCAGTTCCGCGAACGACTCCGCAAAGGGCTCCCCGAGCGGGTGACCCCCTGGTTGGTCGAGCGGCTGAGGCAAGGCGGGTTGGCCGACGAGGAGGCGACCCGGCAATCGAAACTGGCGACATACGGTTTCCAGCCGGGCGACATCGTGACCCAGATCATGAGCTTCGGCTCATCCGCGCCGATCGCCGTCCGGGTCGTCGGGACCGATTCGAAGATGGTCCGTAAACATGCCGAGAAGATTTCGGGCGAGATGAAGAAGATCGCCTCGCTCCGGGACGTCGAGTACGAACAACAACTCGACTACCCGACCGTCGAAGTCGACATCGACCGCGAAAAGGCCGGGTTGAGCGGCGCGACGGTGGAGGACGTCCGGCATGCGCTCGTCATGGCGACGGCCTCGACCCGGTTCACCAACCTGAACTACTGGATCGACGCGAAGACCGGGTTCGACTACCTGGTCCAGCTCCAGATCCCGCCATTGCGGCTCGACAAGGCGGAGGACGTCGGGACCCTCCCGCTCGAAAGCGTCAACCCCCTGGTCAATCTCCTGATCCGCGACGTGGCGACGATCCGGAACGGCACGAGGCCCGGCGAGATCGATCGCGACATGTCGCAGCGTTATGTGACGATCATTGCCAATATCGAGAAAACCGACATGGGGCGAGCTTCCGCCGAGGTTTCCAAGGCGATCGCCCGCGCCGGTGAGGCCCCCCGGGGGGTCCGGGTCGAGCCGATGGGCCAACTCCCGCCGATGAACGAGATGTTCCAGTCGCTCGGGATCGGGCTGGCGGCGGCCGTCTTCGTGATCTTCATCCTCCTGACCGCCTATTTCCAGTCGCCGAGGCTGGCCTTGATCTCGATCAGCGCGGTGCCGGGTGTCATCGCCGGGATCGTGATCCTCCTGTTCGCCACCGGGACTTCGATCAACATCGAGTCGTTCATGGGGTCGATCATGTGCCTGGGCGTCTCGGTGTCGAACTCGGTCATGCTCGTGACGTTCATGGACGAGCACTGGAAGGCCGGGATGTCGGGCCATGACTCGGCGATCAAGGGGGCCAGCGAGCGCCTCCGGCCGATCCTGATGACCGCGTGCGCCATGTCGATCGGGATGGTCCCGATGGCCTTGGCCCTCGAAAAGGGGAGCCAGATGCAGGCCCCGCTCGGTCGGGCGGTGATCGGGGGGCTGGTGATGTCGACATTCGCAACCTTGCTGGTCATCCCCTCGGTCTTCTCGGTCGTCATCGGCAAGAAGAAGTACGCCTCGACGTCGGTCTACCCCGACGACCAAGAGAGCTCGCACTACGACCCCGACGTTTACGCCGATCAAGAGGGAAAAGACGAAGGCGGCCAGTCAAACGGCCAACCCCACCAAAACGGCAAGGCCGAAGCGAACGGGAAGGGCCAACAAAACGGCAAGCCCGCGAGATCCGACGAGGAACACGGGCGGAACGGGCATGACGGCCAAGACGGTGAAGGTGATCCCGCCGAAAAGAACGATCATGTCCTCACTTTCCTGAGGCACATCCTCGAAGACGCCCGGTCGAAGCGACCCAACCGGGTCTCGGACTATACGGTTGACGACCTCCGGGCCGCCCTCGGCGTCGCGCCGGCGGGACCCGATGGGGCCACCGCCCAAGGCGATGGCGAGCATCCCAATTCCGATTCCAACGGTACCTCGAACGAGTCGTCTTCACGGGGAGATTCTTGATGCGTCGCGACCCTGAAATGACTTCCGGGACGGCGGCGACATGTCGCCGCTCCCTGCTCGGGATCTCTCTCCCGCTCGCCGCCTTGATGGCGTCGGGCTGCGGCCACAAGGATGAGTCGCACCACGAAAGCGCCTCGAAACCGCCGACGGTCAAGATCGTCTACCCGGAAGTCCGGACGATCATCCGCTATGTCGGCCAGCCGAGCTTCATCGAAGCTTACGAGCGGACCTCGATCTACCCGAAGTTGACCGGATACATCGAGAAGTGGATCGTCGACATCGGCGACAAGGTCAAGAAGGGGCAGATGCTCGCCAAGTTGTTCGTCCCCGAACTCGTCGAGGATTTCGGCACGAAGAAGGCGACCGTCATCCTCGACGAGCAACGGGTCGACATGGCGAAAAAAGTCGTCGAGGTGGCCGATGCCGACGTCAAGGCGGCGCGGGCGCGCCTCGAAGAAGCCCAGTCGATCCTCGCCAAATACCAGGCGGAAGCCGACCGCTGGGAGACCGAAGTCAAGCGGCTCACCCGCGAAGTGTCCCGAGGCGTGATCGCCCCCCAGATCCTCCTGGAATCGACCAACCAGTTCAAGTCGAGCACCGCCGCGCGCAACGCGGCGAAGGCGAGCATCCGAACGGCCGAGGCGGATGTGCAGTCCTACGAGGCGAAATATGGCAAGGCGCGGGTTGATGTCGGGGTCGCCTCCGCCGACCTGTCCGTGGCGACGAGCGAGGCGAAGCGGATCGAAGCCTGGGTGGGCTACATCACGCTGGCCGCGCCGTTCGACGGCGTGATCGTGGCCCGCAACGCGAATACCTTCGACTTCGTGCAACCCAGCTCGGGCGACCCCACGGCCGAGATGAGGGCGCCCTATCGATCGCCGTCGGGCATGTCCGCGCCGATCTATGTGGTGGATCGGACCGACATCGTCCGGATCTTCGTCGACATCCCCGAACAGGACGCGAACCATGTCCACATCGGCACGACGGCCACCGTCCTGGCCAAAGGGTATCGCGACGAGCCGATCAAGGGGACCGTCACCCGAACTTCTTGGGCCTTGAACATCAAGAGCCGGACGCTCCGGGCCGAGATCGACTTGCCCAACCCGAACAGTCAACTCTTGCCCGGGATGTACGCCTACGCCAACGTCGTCATCGAGCGGCCCAACGTCAGGGCGGTCCCGGTCGCCGCCACGACCCATTCCGGCGATAAAACCTTCTGCTGGATGTATGACAATGGCCACGCCAAACAGACCGAGATCCGCACGGGAGTGACCGACGGCGAGTATATCGAGGTCACCAGCCTGAGTCTCTCGAAGGATCTCAAAGAGACCAAGGTGGACCAGCCCTGGGTCTCGTTCGTCGGCTCGGAACAGGTGATCGTCGGCGACCTGAGCGTCCTGACCGACGGCGGACCGGTCGAAGTCAACAAGTCGTCCGGCGAGGTGAAAGGCGAGAACAAAAAGCCCGCCATCACCCGCCGCCCGACGGTCAATCCGTCGGTCGCGACCTATCCATGAGGTGGCTTCGGATGCGACGGCGATCGGTCGTGGCCCGGTTCGATCCCAGAGCCTCTCGCCAGACCTCGAAGTCCCTCGATCGTGAGGACTGTTGCCGGTTACCGCCGAGGGAGACGCATCCTTTGATGGCTTTGCCTTGATTTTCATCATCTTCATCACCCGTTCCGGTCGATCATCCTCCAGGTTGGGCCGGCTCGCACCGGTTTCTTGATTCGACGCCACAGGCTCTAGGACGGAGCGCCGCGTACCATGGCCGTTCGATCCATCTGGGCCTCCGCGCCCTTGATGATTTCGATGTTGTTTTGGGGAGGATCGCGACCCGTCGTGGGTCAAGTCGTTCCCACGCGGGTGCCGGTTTCGCTCGCCCAGACGCCAGGATCGGGTGGCCTGCCCGAGCCGCTGCCCGCTGCGTCCGATCCCTCCTCCCCCCTGCCGGTCGATGGGACTTCGGGGCGAAAAGACCCCAACCCGCTCGCGACCAGCCCGAAGTTGCGGCCGGCACCGTTCGACCCGGGCGACCGCCGATTCCCGATTAATCTGGCCGCCGCTTTGCGGTTGTCCGACGCCCGCCCGCTGATCGTCGCCGCCGCTCAGGCGAGCGTTTGGATCTCCGAGGCCGAGCTGACCCGGACCAAGGTCCTCTGGATTCCCACGCTCAACCTCGGGTTCGACTACATCCGCCACGACGGCGGCGGCCCCGACTTCAACAAGGGGATCTTGACCTCGCCGAGCGTCAACTTCCTGTACGCGGGGGGTGGTTTGACCGGCAACCTGCCGATCGTCGACGCCATCTTCGATCCTTTGGCGGCCCGACAGGTGCTCAACGCGACGCATTGGCAAGTGCAGACCGCCAAGAACGACGCCCTGCTCCAGACCGCCGACGCCTACTTCCAGGTCCACCAATATCGGGGAATCTATACCGGGGCCTTGTACACCGTCGAGCGGGGCAAAGACCTCGTCCGGCGGATCGAGCAACTCAGCAAGGATCTGGTTCCCAAGGTCGAGATCGACCGGGCCAGAAACCTCCTGGCCGACCTCGAACAACGCGCCGTCCTGGCTCGGCAAGAATGGCGGGTGCAAAGCGCCAACTTGACCCAGGTCCTCCGGCTCGACCCGCGCGCCGTCCTCGAACCGCTCGAACATGACCACGCCCAGGTCACGCTGATCGACCCGGGTCGGACGCTCGACGACCTGATGCCGATCGCCCTGACGAATCGCCCCGAACTCGCCTCCCGGCAAGCCCTCGTCCAGGCGCAGATCGCGGCGATCCGTCGGGAAAAAGCGCGGCCCTTCGTGCCCAACGTCCTGCTCAACGGGTTTCAAACCCCCAACGAGTTGATCCAGGCGGGGATCTTCGGCCTCGGCCCCAACAGCAGCCTCAACCAATTCGTGGGGCGGGATGACATCAGCATCCAACCGCTCTGGGAGTTGGATGCGCTCGGGATCGGCAACCTGGCCCGAATCAAAAGTCAGCGCGGCCTCCAGTCGCAGGCGATCATCGACCTCTTGATGAACCAGGACGCCGTCGCGGCCGACGTGACTCGGGCGCAGGCTCGGGTCCAGTCGGCGGCGGTTCGGATTCTCCAAGCGGACCGCTCGCTTCGGACCGGAATCATCACCTTCAACGGAAACTTCGAGGGACTCGCGCAGACCAGCCGGTTCGGCAACGTCCTGGTTCTCGTCACCCGGCCTCAGGAAGCGGTCTTCGCCCTCGACCTCCTGTATACGGCGTTTGATGAATATTTCAGCACGGTCGCCGACTACAACCGGGCGCAGTTCGAGTTGTTCCATGCGATGGGCTACCCGGCCCAAGAACTCGCGGTACTCCGAACCCCTGGCCAACCCTTGCCCGTCGATACGGCGCGGCCTCCGTACCTGCCCCCGGTCGGCAATGGTCCACCCCCGGCCACTCGCTGACTGTTGACCTCCCATACGGTTTCCCGGAGATTTCCGCATTTCAAATCGCGGGGTCGCAAATCGCAAAGGGTTTACCTGTATTATCTAATTCGCAGGAGTCTTCCGCATGGCAGATCGCAGGATTGCAGATTGCAAAGTATTGCGCTGATTGAGTTCTCTTCGCAATTTGCAATCTGCCATGCGCAATGAATTTCTGGGATCGGTATTACTTTGCAATTTGCCATGTGCGAAGAATTTCTCGGATTGGTATCACGGATCAGGATCAACGCATTAATTTTAATTGCGAGCGAAGGGGATCTGATTCATGTCCGAGCGGCCGACCAAGACGTTTCGCCCCGCCCTGGAGCGGTTGGAAGAAAAGCGGCCGCTCAGCGCCGGTCCGGCCGCCACCCATATGGCAACCGCTCCCGGAGTGGGCCACCGCCCAGAGGCGGATGCGGGGGTCTCGGCGTTCGCGGTCCAGCCGAAACCGAACTTCGGGTTTCTCCTCTACCGGATCACGAATCCCACCCCGTACAACAACCGACTGGTGCCGCCGTTCGCCGGTCATGTCCTGACCCAAACGAATCCACCGATCCCCGGCCAGGTTTACAACATCCTCCAAGTCGCCGTCCGCAATGGCACGGCGCAGACCTTCGACGCGACCAGCAACTTCTTGGTCCGATATCCCGGCGTTGCCCAAACTTTTCCGATCTTGACGGGAACCGAGCAATGGAAGCCGGGCCAGGAGTTCGTCTTTTATGTGCTCACGCACCAGTACTATCCGCTCCCCTCGCAGGTCCATTCGGGGTTCGAGTTCAGCCTCGACGGCGCCAGGTCGATCGGGATTCCCGGGCCGTCGGGGATCTTCCTTCGGGTGAAATACAATCCCGTCACATTCATTCAGACCCTCGACCGAATCGTCGCCTTCGGTCCGGGCGCCCAAGGCGGCCGAGGGATCAAGTTCGGCCTGCCCGACACGGCGATCTACGAGTTCGTTTCATCGAGAACCGAACGAAATGATTTCAGCGGTTATTTCTGAGCGTCGTCGGCTCGATCGCTTCCCCACCATCGGTGTCCGAAGGCCGTTTCGGCAAGGACAACCCGGGTCCATGAATTTTCCGAGGCGCCCATGTACGGTCTGGAGGTTACCGCTAAACCAAGCCTCGAAAGGCTGTCGTGGTTCGCCTTGGCATGGCTGGCGGTCGGCGTCTGGCCGGTTTCGAGCCCGGCGCGATCGCTGGCGGTCCCGGCGGCCGGCCTGCCTTCGCCAAGCGCTGATCCCGCCAACGAACCGCGAGGACCGGCGCTCCCGCCGTCGACCGTTTCACCCGCCATCGAGCGTTTCGTCCGAGCGAGCGGTCGCGACGTCGCGCAACCGTGGACGTCGCGACCGGCCGGCTCCCGGTCGGTGCCGCCCGAACCGACCGGGAGCAGACTCCCTCCGGCTTTACCAAGCTCACCGACGGCTCCGACTCCAATCACCACGCCGGGCGGCGATAACGCGGTCGCCCCGGACCTCGGCCCGATCGGCTCGGGGTTGAGGCTCAAGGCGGCGCCGTTCGACCCGAACGACCGCCGGTTCCCGATCAATCTGGCCGCCGCCTTGCGGTTATCCGACGCCCGCCCGCTGATCGTCGCCGCCGCTCAGGCGAGCGTCTGGATCTCCGAGGCCGAGTTGACCCGGGCCAAGGTCCTCTGGATTCCCACGGCGAAGTTCGGCGCCGACTACATCCGCCATGACGGCGGCGGTCCCGACTTCAACAAGGGGATTCTGACCGCACCCAGCGTCAACTACTTCGAAGCCGGGGGCGCCTTGATCCAATCCGTCAACTTCACCGACGTCATCTTCCAACCTTTGTACGCTCGGCAAGTCCTGAACTCGCGTCACTGGGACGTCCAGTCGGCCAAGAACGACGCCCTGCTCCAGACCGCCGACGCCTACTTCCAGGTCCACCAGTACCGAGGGACTTACGCCGGGGCGCTCTACACCGTGGAGCGGGGCAAGGACCTGGTCCGGCGGATCGAGCAACTCAGCAAGGATCTTGTTATCCCGTTCGAGATCGAGCGGGCCAAGAACCTGCTGGCCGACCTGGAACAACGTGCCGTCCTGGCCCGGCAAGAGTGGCGGGTGCAAAGCGCCAACCTGACCCAGGTCCTCCGGCTCGACCCGCGCGCGGTGCTCGAACCGCTGGAGCACGACCATGCCCAGGTGACGCTGGTCGACCCGGGCCGGCCGCTCGACGACCTGATGCCGATCGCCCTGACCAACCGCCCCGAACTCGCCTCGCAGCAAGCCCTGGTGCAAGCGGCGGAGTATGGGGTCCGTCGCGAGAAGAACCGTCCGCTCCTGCCGCTCGTCCAACTCAACGGCTTCCAGTTCTCCGGGAATGGACAGCTCCAGGGTGGGATCTTCGGCATCGGAACCAACAGCAGCCTCAACCAGTTCTCGGGGCGCGACGACGTCAGCGTGCAGGTCATCTGGCAGCTCGAAGGGTTGGGGATCGGCAACCTGGCCCGGATCAAAAGTCAGCGTGGTCTGCAGTCGCGGGCCGTGATCGAGTTCCGCCGGGTCCAGGACCGGGTTGCGGGCGAAGTGAACCGGGCGCAGGCTCGGGTCCAGTCGGCGGCGGTCCGGGTCCTCCAAGCGGACCGCTCGCTCAGGACCGGGATCGTCGCCTTCAACGGGCAGATCGAAGGGTTGGGGCAGACCCAGCGATTCGGCAACGTCCTGGTCCCCATCTTCCGCCCCCAGGAGACGGTCTACTCGCTCGACCTCTTGAACACCGCATTCAACGAATACTTCGCCACGGTCGCCGATTACAACCGGGCCCAGTTCGAGCTGTTCCACGCCCTCGGCTACCCGGCTCGCGAACTGGCGAGCCTGCGGCCGCTCGGCGAAACCGTTCCGGTCGAACTCGCCCGGCCCCCCTACTTGCCCGCGGTCGGCAACGGGCCGCCCCCGGCCACGCGCTGAATTCCAGCTTCCGCCGCGGTCGAAGCCGGCCAACGGCCCGGGTCCAAGCCGCCGCGAGGGGGCATGGTCCACCCGGACATCCCGCAAGTGGCGACCCATTGGGGTCTTCCAAGATCGCCTCGGGCAAGTCGGGACCGAGAGCGGTGGTAACCGTCGTGATTGACCGACTTTCCGGGCGCCGAGCCAGGAACCAATACTTTTCAAGGAACTCGACAATGATCTCGATATTTCGGGGTGGCGGCCGGCTTCTCCTCGTGGCGATTGCCTCGGGGGCGGGCGTCTGGGCCTCATCGATGTCCCGGTGCGATGCCGCCGACGACGGGCCGGCGAACCCGGGCCCTGGTCGCAAGGCGCTCAGGTTCGCCAAGCGTCAACCAACCAACATCGGCTCGGGGCGTGGCACCCTGGGCTACGGCCCCCCCGGACTCCACCCGGGCTTCCAGGGATTCGGCCTCGGGTATCACCTCGGCTACGGCTACGGCGGCGCCGCCCTAGGCGTCGGCGCTCATGGTGGTTATCCCTTCTACGGCGGCCCGGGATACCCTCACCCTTGGCCCAGCCTTACACGGGCCAAACTGCTCACGATCGAGCCGTTTTCCCACTATGGCGGCCCCGGCGGCCCCTCGCCCGACCATCCGAACTACTTCGGCGCCGTCGGACCGCTCGCCCCCGACCGACCAGTCGTGTTGCGCGAGCGCAACCCGACCGACCCGCCCGAGAGCGGCGAGTATGGCGACTTCACCGGGACGATCCCCTATCCCGAATCCGCCTTCGCCCCGTTCGAGACCATCTCCGGTCCGAGCGGCTCGTCCAGCGGGACGAGCAACGTCGCCCCGCCCCCAAACCCTTCGAGCAACCCCCCCTCGAATCGCTCCTTCGGCGTCGACGGGGAACCGGTTCCCGATGCCGCCGCCGGCGGCGTGCTAGGGCTGAAAATCCTCGGCATCCTCCCCGGGAGCGTCGCGGAGAAGGCCGGTCTTCGCGTCGGCGACGTCATCCTCTCGATCAACGGCTCCCTCACCCAGCGGTCGTCCGATCTGTTTCAGATCCTCGAGAATGCCGCGACCAACAACGCCCTCAAGATCAAGGTGCGAACCGCGACCGACGGCAAACTCAAGGACATCACGGTCCAGCTCGCTTGATCGGGCCTCGGTCCGGCTTCGAAGTCGGTCGGTCATCGAAGGTCATGCCCGGTCTCCGAATCATCGATCGCGAGGGGCGAGAGGAAGAGCGGAATGACGGCGAAACATGGTTTCCGCCGCCAAGCCGGGAGCCGGCCCGACATATCGGCGGTTCGTCGATTAGACTCCCGCGGGATGGTCGGAGTTCAACCCGCGAGAAAGATTAACGTCGAAGTAATTTTCCCATCCCGGCCGGAGAATGGCTCGACCACACTTAAACCCTTATCAGAGATTGGTTTAAAATTGGGCGGCGCTGGATTCGAACCAGCGACTTCCACGGTGTGAGCATGGCACTCTAACCACTGAGTTAGCCGCCCGAGGTCGATTCAAGATAACTCGGGCGGTCGGGTTTGGCAAGGGTTCGGGGTGGATTCGGTTCAGTCCCAGCGGAGGATGGCCCCGGTGTGGGCGCTGGTGGCCATCGCGGCGTATTTGGCGAGGTAGCCGGTCTTGAACCGGGGGGCGGGTTTGGTCCAGGCGGTTCGGCGAGCGGCGAGTTCCTCGTCGCTGAGGAGGACTTGCAAAGTCCCGGCGCGGATGTCGATGGCGATGGTGTCGCCGTTCTGGAGCAGGGCGATCGGTCCTCCGACGGCGGCTTCGGGGCTGACGTGGCCGATCGAGGCCCCGGCGGTCCCCCCGGAGAAGCGGCCGTCGGTGATCAGGGCGCACTTGTCGCCGAGGCCGACGCCCTTGATCGCCGTCGTCGGCGCGAGCATCTCCTGCATCCCCGGCCCGCCCTTGGGGCCTTCGTTGCGGATCACCACCACGTCGCCCGCCTTGACCCGGTCGAAGACGATCCCGTTGTAGGCGTCTTCTTCGCTCTCGAAGATCACGGCGGGGCCGGTGTGGACCATCATCTTCGGGTCGACCCCCGCCGTCTTCACCACGGCTCCTTCGGGGGCGAGGTTGCCTCGGAGGACGGTCAAACCCCCTTCGTCGGAATAGGCCCGGTCGACGGGTCGGATCACGTCGAAGGGGTCGAAGCCGTCATTGCCTCCGTTCGAAGGGATTTCCTCGGCGTCACCGTCCTCTTCGAGGAGTGACAACCCAACGGCCAAGGACGTTTCTTCGACCGCGACCGACGGGACGACCCAGGCTTTCGTGGTCCGTTCGCCGCCGGGGCGGACCCGGGTGAACAGTTCGGCTTCCTTGGTGGCGTGCCGGCCCCGGACGTCGAACTCGGCGATGTTCTCGCCGAGCGACTTGCCCGTCACGGTCCGGCAGTCGAGGTCGAGCAGGCCGGGCTTGCCTCGGGCGATCTCGCCGAGGATCGCGTGGATGCCCCCGGCTCGGGCGACGTCCTCCATGTGATAGCTGCTCGACGGCGCGACCTTGCAGATGTTCGGGGTCCGCTTCGACAGGTCGTTGATCCGCTCCAAGGTGAACGGGACCCCGGCCTCGTGCGCGATCGCCAGGATGTGCAGGACGGTGTTGGTGCTCCCGCCCATCGCCATGTCGAGGATCATCGCGTTGTCGAACGCCGCCAGGGTGGCGATCTCGCGGGGCAACAGGCCATGCCCTTCGCCGAGGCGGCCGAAGTCCTTGGCAAGCTCGACCACCCGAAGCGCGGCGGTGGCGTAAAGCGTTTTCCGGTCGGCGGATGTGGCGAGCAAGGTCCCGTTGCCGGGCAACGCCATCCCGATCGCTTCGGCCAGGCAGTTCATGCTGTTGGCGGTGAACATCCCCGAGCACGACCCGCACGTCGGGCAAGCCGCGACTTCGATGGCCAGGAGTTCTTCGGCGGAGATTTGCCCCGATTGCCGCTTGGCCCCGGCGATGAAGGCGTCGATCAGGTCGATCGGCTTGCCGTCCTCGGTCTTGCCGGCCTCCATCGGCCCGCCGGAGACGAAGATGGTCGGGACGTTGACCCGCATCGCCCCCATGAACATCCCGGGGACGATCTTGTCGCAGTTGGGGATGCAGATCATCCCGTCGAACCGGTGCCCCTCGATCATCGTCTCGACGCTGTCGGCAATGATCTCGCGGGACGGGAGCGAATACTTCATCCCCTTGTGGCCCATCGCGATCCCGTCGTCGACGCCGATCGTGTTGAACAGGAACGGCACGCCGCCCGCCGCCCGGACGCACTCCTTGACGTAGTTGCCCACCTCTTGCAGGTGGACGTGGCCGGGGATGATGTCGACGTGGCTGTTGCAGATCGCGATGAACGGCTTGTTCCAGTCCCCCTCGCCAACCCCGGTCGCCCGGAGCAAGCTCCGATGCCCGGCGCGTGCGTCTCCCTTCTTGATCGTGTCGGAACGCATCGAGGGTGATGGCGAAGCGGAGTCGGGCGGCATGGGGTTATGTCCGAGTTCGAGGATCAACCGAAGGTGTCAAAACAAAGCCAAGCCTTCGCGCGAAACTCCCAGTTTAGCCGACGAAAGACGAGCTTCCAAGGGCATCAAACCAAACCGACCCTCTTCGGATAACCGGGTAACCGGGTCGCCAGGCCAAGGCCCTTATTTGCCAAACGAACCCAATTTTCTGCTATCTCCACAATCGGCCTCAACTTGCGTCAATTGACGACGGGACTTCGATGCTCCAGCGAAACGAACCCAATCGACCGAAGCCCTGGCGGAACGAAGCCAACCCGTGGGAAGAATCGCCGGGAGCCTCCTGGCGAAACGAACCCAATTCAGGTTCTGTCGAGATCGCTCGGGATCGTTCAGTCGGTCGATGACCGATCCATCCGTCCCGGAAAAAACGAACCCAATGACCTTGGTCCGCCCGCAGTGAGGGTAGGTTCGCCCTTGGATAGTATCGTGGATCGAGGGGGTCGCTTAGTCTCCTTTCCGACCTTGGGACCGGATTGAGGGTGAAGGCGTCGTCGAGGAAGGCTTGCATTTCGGTCCGATCTTTCGTTCAAGCCCGATCATGAAGCTTGCTCGTCAAATAAAGTCGGATCAGATCGCGCAGCTCCGCCGCCGCCCCGCCCTCCTCGGTCCCCCCTTGGTCGGCCGCTAACGCCTTCATGGTCTTCATGTTGTGCAGCAGGACGACCGCCATGTGCCGGGCTGACTCCGGGCCAAGGCGAGGCGCGCGGAGGGTCAACGTCCGGGCGATGCGGCGGATCGCGGCTTCGCGGAACTCTTGCCGCTTGGCGGACAACTCGGCGCGGGCTTCCAGCAAGGCTTGCATGGCCTTCGACTCGCCTTGAAGCTCGACCAAGAGGTAGATCAGGGCGTCTGCCAGGGCTTCGATCGGCATCGAAGCGGCCTGGCCGTCGATCCTGGCAAAAGCCTCGTCGATGATTCCGCCGTAACGCTGCGTCAACGCATCCGCCAACACTTCCTTGTTCGGGAAGAAGTGGTAGAGCGAGCCGACGAGCGCCCCGGCCCGAGCGGCGATCTCGGCCATCGTCGCCGCCTCGAAGCCTCGCTCGGCGATCACCGAGGCCGCCGCTTCCATCAAGGAGGCGACACGCTCCTTGCCGGGGCGACGTCGGGGTTCCAGGGCGCCTCGCCCGGAAACTCCCCTTGACTTGTTTGTGCCCATACTCAATTATCCGGTTGTTTGAGTTCGCACTCAACCAAGAAGAGGAGGGTTTGATGGGAACCGCGACACGATGGTATCACGACGTCGCCTACTTCTTCGGGGGGATCTTCCTGGTGAACTCGATCCCCCACCTCGTCAACGGGGTCTCGGGTTCCCCGTTCCAAAGCCCGTTCGCATCGCCGCCCGGGGAAGGCTTGTCGTCGTCGACGGTGAATGTCCTCTGGGGGGTGTTCAACCTGGCCATCGCTTACGGTCTGGTGGTCCGCGTGGGTCGATTCGACCTCCGGCAGACCAGGCATGTGGTCGTCCTGGGACTCGGTGCGCTCATCATCTCCATCCAGTTGGCCCGGCACTTCGGGGAGTTCCACGGGGGCCTTCGCTGAGGAATCGGTCGTCGCCAAGGCAAAATCTCGTCCGGTCCTTGACCCATTCCCGGCTCAGGTCGATCGCGACAAGCCAAACGGTTAAGACGGCCTACTTCCAGCGGTAATGACCGACCATCAAGCCCGCGACGAAGCTCGACGCGAGCGCCAGCAGGGCGAACAGCGACCAGGCCACGACTGCGGTCCGAGGGAGCACCACGTCCCGGCGGCGGTCGACCGCGGACTCGAACGCCCTGGGTCGGCCTGATCGAGCGATCAAGGGTTCGACCGCCGTCTGGACGAACGGTTCGGGTTCCGGGTCGGAATCGAAGTCGGTCGACACCTCGTCGGGTCCGGCGCTTGGGCCGGATTCGATGGGTTCGGGGTCTTCGATCAGGGCGCTTTGTTCGAGGAACGCGATCGCCTCGGCCTCGTCGACGGCCCGGTCGCCAGCCTTGGGGCCGGCCCGATCGACCGGCCGGAGGTCGAGGCTTGGCGAGAAGCCGAGGTCGATCCCGAGGTCGCCCATGGCGTTCGGCGAGTCGAGGTCGGGCGACTGTCCAACAACCTCTTCCCCTTCGGCGGAGGGGACGATCAACTCGGTCCCGCACTGGGGACACTGGACGGGTCGGCCCGCTTTCTTGGGGGAAACCCCGAGGAGCTTCTCGCACCGCGGGCAGCGGAATTTGAACAACTCCGCCATGAGGAACGTCTCCCGTTCTTGGTGGGTCGTGGGTCCGGGCGTCGCTTTCGAAAAGTCTGGAAATTCTTCAGGATCAAGGATTGTGAATCGCAGGATTGCAAATCGCAAATAGTTGGAGGATATTGATTTCTGATTTATTTGCGATCCGCGATCCGCGATCTGAATCTCCAAGTTCGAAGGCTACACTCGTGGGTGCCGCTTGCTCGCTTTCAACTGGATGATCGGGGCCGGATCGATTATTTTCAAGGTCCCGAGCGTTGGCTTGATCGAATCCAGGCGCCGTCGCCTTCGAGGGTGACTGCCCGACCCGTTCCGCCCGATCGGTTCCGATCATAGAGGAGATCGCTTCATGGCCAACTCGGGTCGGTGTCGTCAGGGGATCTTCTCGGTTCTCACTCTGATCCTGGTCGCGGGTTGGGCGGCGCGGGGCCGGGCGGATACCGTGATCCTCAAGGATGGGACGATCTACCGGGGGACGGTGGATAAAGACAACACGTTGGTATTCGTCTCCGACTCGCTCAAGCGGATCGTCTTCTACAGCTCGAAGGTCGCCAAGATCGAGTCCGACGGCGGCTTCGGCAACCTCGAACGCTTCCAACTCGTCCAGCCGCTCGAAGTCCACGCCGGGGTCATGCCACCCGTCGCCGTCGAGATCACCTCGACCCCGTGGGACGCCAAGGGGCGTCGCGGGTTCCAATACAAGAACAACCGGTCCAACAAGGTCGCCATGCAGCAGGCGATCAACGACATCAGCCCGCACATGACCCGGTATCGGGGGATCGACGGGTTCTGGGTCGGGCAGGTGGCGACCTCGGAAGTCCCCCGGTCGGTGATCCTCGGCCTGCTCGCCAAGGTCGAGCAGGCCAACGAGAACGAGCGCCTCAGGGTGGCCCGGTTCCTGATCCAGGCCCAGTGGTTCGACGAGGCGAAGGCCGCGCTGGAGCAGTTGGAGCGCGACTTCCCCCAACTCAAGGACACGCTCGCCGACGTCCGCCGGTCGGTGGCCGAGTCGCAAGCCCGAGACGCCCTGATCGACGCCGCCACCGCCCGCCGGGCGCTCCAACCCGCCGAAAGCTTGCGGATACTCCGGTCGATCACCAACGCGGAACTCCCCAAGGAGATCCTCGACGAAGCCCGAGACACGATTCGCAAGGACGAAGAACAAGAAGCGCTCGACCGGAACATGGCCGACCGGCTCCGCGAGCTGCTCGAGAAGCTGAGCGAGTCCGACCGGCCCACTTGGAGGGGTCGGACCGCCGAGGTCCTGGCGGCGATCGCGCGAAGCCCCGACGTGGCTCGGACCCGGCTCGACCCGATCTTGAAGGTCGACGCCGCTTCGGCCTTGGCGACCCCCGAGGCTCGGTTCGCGCTGGCGATGTCGAGCTGGGTGGTCGGCCCCGAGGCCGCCGTCGAGTCGTTGGCCGGGGCATCGGCCTTGTGGCAGGCCCGCCAGTGGACCCGGAACTACCTGGTCGGTCGGGTCGAGCAACCTCGGCGCGACCCGAAATCGAAGGCCGAACCGCCCAAGGCGGCCGACGACCCGTCCAAGGTCCGGGCCGACGCCCTCGCCGGGTTGAACGCCTTGCAGCAATCCGACAACCTCGGCCTCGATACCTTGGACCTGATCGTCGCCCGGATGGCCCCGCCGCTCGACGAGGACCGGGGCGAAGACGGCCGGAGCATCACCACGCACCGGGTCCTCGACGACGAGAACCCGATCCCGACCGAGTATGCGGTCCTGCTCCCTCCGGAATACCAACCGCTCCGGAGCTACCCGACGATCATCGCCTTGCACGACGGCCGAGGCCCGAGGTCGGCCGTCGAGTGGGTGGCCTCCGAGGCCGCCAGGCGCGGTTATATCGTGGTCGCCCCGGAATACAACTCGCCGTCGAAGGGGCGAGGCTATCGCTACTCGGCGGAAGAACACGCCGCCGTCCAATTGTCGCTCCGGGACGCCCGCAAGCGGTACGCGATCGACTCGAACCGGGTGTTCCTGGCCGGCCAACTCACCGGAGCCGACATGGCCTGGGATTTTGGCCTGGCGCACCCCGACTTGCTCGCGGGCGTGGTCGTCGTCTCGGGTTTTCCCGCCAAGTATGACTACAAATACAAGCCCCAGATCGAGAAGGTCCCGCTCTACGTCGTCCTCGGCGACCTCGCCCCCGCCGCCCGCGAAGTCGTCTTCGACCAGTACGTCCGCCCCTTGATCGAGGACGTCAAGGACGTGACCTACGTCGACTACCTCAAGCGAGGGCTGGAACCGCTCCCCGAGGAAGTCCCCGCCTTTTTCGACTGGATGGCCCCCCGTCGCCGCGACCCCGCCCCCAAGTCGTTCGAGGCGGCCACCGCCCGAGACACCGATGCCCGGTTCTTCGGCGTGATCGTCCAGGAGATCGCGCCAGGAAGGTCGACCACCCCCGAAGCGGCCGACCCCCTCGGGAAAAACATCCGCCCGGCCACGATCAGGCTCAGGACCAGCACGGTGGGCAACCTGCTCAACCTGACCACGTCGGGGATCAACCGCCTCGACGTCTGGGTCAGCCCCAAGCTGATCGACTTCAAGCGGAAGCTCGAAATCCGCCAGAACGAGCGGGTCGTTTACAAAGGGTTGGTGAAGCCCGACTTCGCCGTCATGCTCGAAGACCTCCGGGTTCGGGGCGACCGCCAGCAGCTTTATCACTGGAAAGTCTCGAGCGGCGGGGCGAAACCGCGCGGTCGCTGAGTTTTCGGTTCAATCGGTCCGGGGATCGCATGAAAGCCGACCGCTCGATCTGACTCGAAGATTCATCGCGGATCGCAAATTGCCGATTGTAGATTGCAAAGGAGACTCAATCGGGTCAGAGTTTTGCAATCTTGCAATTTGCCATGCGGAAAATGCCTGGAAACCGAATGAGAGCTACCCTGGAGACGCCGGTGCTCGAACCGCAAACCCCCGACTGGGTCCGCGACGCGATCTTCTACCAGATCTACCCCGACCGATTCGCCAAGAGTTTGAGCCTGGGCAAACCCTCGTTCCTCGACGCCTGGGGAAGCCCGCCGACCCCCCAAGGCTACCAGGGGGGCGACCTGATCGGGGTCGTCGAGCGGCTCGACCACATCGCCGACCTCGGCGTCAACGCGATCTACTTCACGCCGATCTTCCAGTCGGCGTCGAACCACCGCTATCACACCCACGACTATTACCGGGTCGACCCGATGCTCGGCGGCGACCCGGCGTTGAAGCGCCTGATCGACGAGGCGCATGCCCGGAACATCAAGGTCGTCTTGGACGGCGTGTTCAACCACGCGAGCCGGGGTTTTTTCCAGTTCCACGACATCCTCGAAAACGGGCAAAGCTCCGCCTACCTCGACTGGTTCACCGTCCACGGCTGGCCGATCAACGCCTACAACCACGAGGCCGACCCCGGCTATAGCGCCTGGTGGGGCCTGCACGCCCTGCCCAAGTTCAACACCAGCACCCCAGCGGTCCGCCGGTTCCTTTGGGACGTGGGCAAGTACTGGATCGACTTCGGGGCCGACGGCTGGCGGCTCGACGTGGCCCACGAGGTCGACGACCGCTCGTTCTGGGCCGAGTTCCGCCGGAGCGTCCACGCCGGCAACCCCGACGCCTACATCGTCGGCGAGGTCTGGGAGATGGGTCCGTTCGACCGCCTGACCGACTTCGCGGAAGAACTCGATCTTACTCACGAAGCGACCCGGTGGCTCCGGGGGGACTGCTGGGACGCGGTCATGAATTACCTGTTCACCCGGATCTGCTTCGCCTTCTTCATCGGCGACAACGTCGACGTCGCCGAGATGGCCCGGACCAGCTTCCGGTCGATCGACGCCACCGGCGCCGAGGCGTTTCGGAGGCACGTCGAGAAGCTCCTGGCGCACTATCACCCGAACTCGACCGCCGTGATGATGAACCTGCTCGGGAGCCACGACCTGGCCCGGTTCCTCCACTTCGCCCGAGGGGACACCTCGGCGCTCCGGCTCGCCACCTTGTTCCAGATGACCTTCCCCGGCGCCCCGTCGATCTATTACGGCGACGAGATCGGCCTCCCCGGCGGCCACGACCCCGACAACCGCCGGGCGTTCCCCTGGGACAAGGCCGACATCTGGGACCACGACCTCCTCCACGAGGTCCAGCGCCTGGTCGCGCTCCGAAACCGGCACCCGTCGCTCCGTCGCGGCTCGTTCACCTTCTTGTATGCCGTCGGCGACGTGGCGGCCTACCTCCGCCAACTCGACGGCGAGTCGGTCGTGGTGGCCATCAACTCGGAGCGGCAAACCCGGAGGGTCGACCTGCCCACGGCGGGCCGCCTGCCCGACGACCTGACGCTCGAAGAAGCCTGGACGCACCAGGCCGTTCGGACCGAGGCCGGGGCGATCCGGTCGGTCGACCTGGCGCCTCGATCGGGCCGGGTCTTCGTGGCTTTCACCCAGGTATGAGCTTCGACCCGCCCCCCAGTTGGCGACTCCCCGACGGCGTCGACCCGTCGCTCTGGCGCTACACCCACACCCCCCGGTTGGCCCTCGAAGAAGACGCCTACTTCGGCGGCCACCCCCTGTTCGCCCGCGACAGCCAACACCTCGACGAGCGGTTCACGCGACCCGGCCCGCTCATCGACCTCGGGTGCGGTTCGGGTCGGCACTCGATCCGGTTCGCCGGCCGAAGGTTCCCGATTACAGCGGTCGACCTGTCGCGCCCGATGCTCGAAGTCGTCGCCAAGAAGGCCAAGGCCGAGGGCGTCGACCAGCTTCTCACCTGCGTCCAGGCCAACCTCTGCCGGTTGGACTGCTTCCCCGAGGCGTCGTTCGACTATGCCCTGTCGATGTTCAGCACCTTGGGGATGATCCGGGGGCAAGCGGCGAGGCGTCGCGCCCTGGCCCAGGCGCATCGGGTGCTCCGCCCGGGAGGTCGGTTGGCGCTGCACGCCCACAATATGTGGCTCAACCTCCAGGATGCCCAAGGTCGAGCCTGGCTCCTTGGCCAAGGAATTCGAAAACTTTTCGGCCGGTCGAACGTGGGCGATCGGAAGATGACCTACCGAGGGATCAGCGGGATGGAGGTCCACCTCTTCACCTGGCGCGAGCTTTCCCGCGACCTCCGGTCGACCGGCTTCCGGATTGATGAGGTGTTGCCGATCGACGCGATCCATTCCCGACCAATTGCCGCTCCTCGGGTTGCCCACAACCTTCGCGCCGGGGGATGGATCGTCTTCGCGTCGCGTTGATCCAAGATCAGCGATGCCCGGTCGGCGTCGCTCAGTTGCCGTCAACCCAGCCGAATAACTCGGCGACAGGCAGGGCGAAACCCGGCAAGACGTCCTCGCCCGACAGGACGTCTCCCCCCCGGAGCACTTGGGGCTTCCTAGTCGGGTGGAAGACGTGGACGTTCCGGCGAGCCTCGTCGATCAGCCATCCGAGCCGGACCCCTCGCCGGATCGCCGAGCGGAGCTTGCGGGAAAGCTCGCCGACGGTCTGGCCCGGCGAGAGGATCTCGATGGCAAGATCAGGAGGCGTCGCGACCTCGACTCGATCGACTGGGCTGGTGGGATTGGGGAGGCGATCCCGCACGAAAAAAGACAAGTCAAAGACATGAGAACTCCCGCCGAAGGTGCAACGAAGCTCGGTGTAGGCACGGCCTAGCCGTATCGGTTTTGCATAGGCAAGGAGCGCGAACCCCAGTTCGATCTGGATGATGCTGTGAGGCAGCTTTGGAGACATCTTCTGGATCACCCTCCCACCAAAGAACTCCAGGGAAGGTTTGACCTCGGGGAGCGCCCGGAAATCTTCGATTGAAAACACTTTAGGTTTGACCGCGTTCATCGACGACACTCCCTCCCATTCAGATCTGATAATCGAACCCGACCGCCGCCGGGCTGGACTCGGTGCCTCGAATCCTCAAGCGGGGGTCTTCGATGGTGACGATCGTCTGCGGGGCGACCGACCGGGTGATCCAGGCGGAGGAGCCGATCACCGAGTCTCGGCCGATCACGGTCCGGCCGCCGAGGATCGTGGCGTTGGCGTAGATCACCACGCCGTCCTCGATCGTCGGGTGCCGCTTGGTCCCCCGGACGAGCTCGCCGGTCGCCTCGTCTCGGGGGAAGCTCAAGGCCCCGAGCGTCACCCCCTGATAGACCTTGACTCCGACGCCGATCTCGGTGGTCTCGCCGATCACGACGCCGGTCCCGTGGTCGATGAAGAACCGGGGGCCGATGCTCGCGCCGGGGTGGATGTCGATCCCGGTCTTGGCGTGGGCGTATTCGGTCATCATCCGGGGGATGAGGGGGACGTCGAGCCGGTACAACTCGTGGGCGATCCGGAACACGGTGACGGCGGACACGCCGGGGTAGCAGAAGAGGATCTCGTCGAGGTTCCGGGCGGCGGGGTCGCCATCGAACGCGGCCCGGGCGTCGTCGGCGAGGATCGACCGGAGCGTCGGGAGCGATTCGAGGAACCGGATCGCGATGAGCTGGGCGTCGCCTTCGAAGTCGGCGTCGAGGTCGCGGGGGGTCGAGCAGTCATGCTGCAACGCCCGGGCGATCTGGGTCGTCAAGCGGTCGTGGAGGCCGTCGATCAGGTCGCCGACGTGGTAGCCGACGTTCCCGAGGTGGAGGTTCTGGCGGCGGCCATAGCCGGGGTAGAGGATCTCGCGGAGGTCCTTGAGGATCTCGACGACTTCCTTGTAGCTGGGCAGCGGCGAATGCCGGAGGTGATGAATCCCCCCGCATTCTTCGTAGGTCTCGACGATTCGCTCGGTCAGGGCGGGGAGCGTCTCTTTCAAAGTGAGGTCGGAAGCCATCCGAGGTCCAAGCTCCGGTCGAGGGGGATTGGTCGGTCGAACCCGATTTCGTGCTTATCGTAGGTCCGACCTCGCGACGAATCAACGACGATCGGTCCCAAGCCCGGTCGCCCGCCGCCGATCCGGCGTCGTCGGCTGCACTTGTGCGATTCCGAGGCGATGATACCATACCGCCCGGGTGCCCCGCATGGCGGCGAGGCCGAGGAGTCGACGGCCGAGGGCGAGGTTGACTGACCATGACATGGAGCGGCATCCCTTCTCAAGCGTCTTCAAACCGGCTCGGTCGTTGGTCGCGGCTTGGAGTCGTCGCCTCCCTCTTCATGATCGCCGCGAGCGGCCCGACCTCCTCGGCCGAAGGGCCGAAAACCGGGATGGTCGACCTCGGTCGATCGAACCCCCGCTTGAAGGGATTTCGCGCCCCGGGCGGATTTCGGCTCGAAATCGTCGCGGACGAGGCTCAAATCGCCGCCGCCTCGGCGATGGCGTTCGACGACTCGGGGCGGGCCTATGTCGCCGAGGCCGCCCCTCCGGGCCGGACCTTCGACGTTTGGGAGTCGGCGACCCTGCCCGACGGGTCCAGGGTCCGGCTCCAGAAGCGGCGCAAGGCGACGCTCGACCAGATCAAGCGGCTGACCGACGCCGACCGCGACGGCCGATTCGAATCCTCCGAGGTCGTCGTCGAAGGGGTCGAGCAACCGTCCGCCTTGCTCTGGGTCAAGAACGCGCTCTACGTCACGGCCCTGGGGCGACTCGAACGCTGGAACGACGCCGACGGCGACGGTCGATTCGAGACCCGGACCATCTTGCTCGACGGCTTCGGCGCGGTCGACGCCCGAGGGCTATCCGGGTTGACCCTCGGCGTCGACGGCTACCTCTATCTCAGCACCGGCGACAGCGACACCCATGCCTTCTCCCCGACCGGCAATGCTCGGGCCGACCTGTCGAGGACGGGGGGCGTGTTCCGCTGCCGGATCGATGGCTCCGACCTCCAACTGGTGTCGTCGGGATACCGCAACCCACGCGGCAGCCTCGCGTTCGACGCCGACTTCCAGCCGATCCTCGTCGACGACGACGGCTCGGACGGGTCCAGGCTCGCCGGGGTCCGCTTGATCCAACCCTCGGAGCGTGGCGACTACGGCTGGCGGACCCTCCCCGGTCCGACCCCGGCGCCCGACCTGGAACTCGGCGCCGTCGACGGCGACCGACCCGGCAAGCTCGCCGGTTTCGCCCGGATCGGCCAGGGGTCGCCGAGTTCCCTGGTGGTCTACAACGGGACGCTCCTGCCCGAAGCATGCCGAGGGCTTCTCATCGCCGCCGACCCCAACCGGCGCTCCATCCGAGGGTTCAAGCTCGCCCAGCAGGGGGGCATGACCACCCTGGTCGGCGAGACCACGCTGCTCGAATCCGACGACGACCAGTTTCGCCCCGAGCAGTTGGTCGTCGGGGCCGACTCCGCGCTCTACATCCTCGACCGCCGCGAGCCGGGTGAAGCCTCGGGCGGCCGGATCTACCGCTTTTCCTGGTCGGCCGAGTCCGCCCCGGCGGCTCCCTCGCCCAACACCTGGGACCGGATCACGGGTTCGACCAGCGAACAACCCCTCTTCCAAGCGTTGCCAAGCCTTGACTACAACGTGGCGGGCCGGGCCCTCCGGGAATTGGTCGACCGAGGCCCCAACTCCCGATCCACCTTGCTCGCTTACACCATGAATACCACGCTGCCGAGCCATATCCGGCTGCTCGGGATTCAGGGGGCCCGGCAGTTTTGGAACGACGAAGTCGAAGCCTTCATGGTCAACCTGCTGGGCGACGGGCAACCCGAGGTCCGGAGGCTCGCCGCCCAAGCCCTGGCGCAGGAGCCGAAGCAACCCCTGGCCCGGTTGGTGCCCAAGCTGATGGAACACCTCGACGACCCCGATGGCCGAGTCGTCCGCGAGGTCGCGCTCGCGATTGGGCGTCATGGCGAAACGAACCCAAGGAACCCCGGCGCCGTGATGGTCCGCTGGCTTTACGCCCACCCTCAAGCGGATGCAAATACTCGGGACGCGATCATTCGGGGATTGGAGCGTCTGGGAGACGTCGGAGTCGACGAGCTGGCCCTGGCCGTCCGGACCCGACGCGGGGCCGAACGCGAGCAGGCCGTCCGGCTGTTCTCGGCTCTCCGGTCGGCCCACGCCGCCGAGGCGCTCGCCGGGCTTGTCAAGATCCCCGACCTCGCCGGGGCCGACCGCGCGAACCTGATCCGACAGTTCGGCGACTTCCCCGCCGAGGTCGCCGTCTCCACCGCCGGGCTGGTCGATTGGGTGATCAAGCACCCCGAGGTCGAGCCGACCGTCAAGCTCGCCGCGCTCGAGACGTGCCGGATCGTCGGCAACCCCGCTTCGAGCCTGATCCTCGCCTTGCTCGACTCCGACGACGAGGCGGTGCGGATCACGGCGACCCACTTCGCCGCGCAAACCCGACCGCCGGGGGCGATGACCAAGCTGGCGAGCCGGGTCGGCGACGACAAGCTCTCGGACGCGGAACGAGTGGCGGCCGCTCGGAGCCTCCGATGGGGAGGGACCGCCGGTTTCGGGGCGCTCGACGCCGCCTACCTCGGCTCGGAGAATCCCGAGTTCCGCCGCGCCTCGCTCCGGTCGATGGCCGATGCCGATCGACCCAAGGCCCTCGCCCCCTTGACCTCGGCGCTCTCGGGACCCGACCCGATCACCCGGGGCGAGGCGATCGCCATCCTCGGCGAGACCCCCTCCGGCGGCCTTGCCGTCGGCAAAGCCTACCTCGACCAGACCTTGACCCGATCCGACCTCCCGAGCGTCCTCCAGGCCCTCCGGCCGCACGAGTCGACCAAGGAGGTCCGCAAGGTCTTGACCGCGATCATCGACGACGCCCGCCGAGGGCGATCCGCGCTCGCCGCCTCGGCCATCCAGACCCGAGCGGTCGAGAGCGGCAACCCCTGGTCTGGGCTGGAGGTCTTCTTCCGGGCCTCGGCGCGGTGTTCGAACTGCCATCAGGTCGGCGGCAAGGGGGGGCGGTCGGGGCCACCGCTCGACCTCGAAGCCGACCAACTCCCGGCGGAAAAACTGATCGAGGCGATCCGGCACCCGTCCTCGGAGATCAAGCCGGGCTACGAACCCGCTCGCCTGGCCATGACCGCGTCCAAAGGCCCGGAGCATCCCCCCTTGGCCGGGGTGGATCGGTCGCGGGTGGGCGGCGACCCCTCGAAGCGTCCGAGCATGCCCGAAGGGCTGGAGTTTGAGCTGACGCCTCAAGAATTAGCCGACCTCGTCGCATTCCTCCTCGACTCGACGGCGCAAACCGCCGTCAAACAAGGGAGTCTTCTGCCCATCGACCGCTGGGTGGTCGCGGGGCCGTTCGCCCCCGGCGTGGATTCGCTCCGGGTTCCGCTCGACCGGGTCGATCCGGCCCGGTCGTTGACCGGCCAAGACGGCCGGGCGCTCCGATGGCTCCCGCTCAACGCCTCGACCGCCGGGAGGGTCGACCTCGGCGGCCTGTTCGCCTCGCAACCGGGTCGAGCCTACGCCGCCTCGCAGGTCAAGTCCGCCGCCCCGCAAACCGCCTGGCTTTATGCCTCGACCCGAGGCCCGGCCCGCGTGTATCTTAACGGGGCGAAAGTGGCCGAAGTGCCCGACCGATCGACCATTTTCGGCGGCCCGACGAGCATCGAAGGGCCGACCGAACTGGCCCGGTTGCCGCTCAAGGCGGGCTGGAACCTGGTCATGGTCGCGTTCGACCCTCCCGACGGTGGCGCATCTTTGGCTTCGTTTCGGCTGGCCTCGCCGAAACCAGTCGAGGTCCGGGCCCCGAGAACCGAGAAATAAAAGGGTAAAGCCGATGATCCCGATCCGCCCCTTGGTCGCGCCGGTGCTCGACCCCACCTCGATCTTCGAAGTGTTCCGGGGCAACTACGGGACCGAGCTGCTGACGGCGGCCGTGGCGCACTTTCGGGTCTTCGAGCACCTGGCGGGCGACTCGTTGACCTTCGAAGACCTCCGGCGAGTGCTCAACCTGGCCGAGCGCCCCGCGACCGTGCTGGTCACCGCGCTCCGGGCGTTCGGGCTGGTGGGAGTCGACGAGTCGGGCCGGGTGGGCTTGACCGAGCTGGCCCGCGAACACCTGACGCCGGGCGCCTTGTTCGACGTTTCGGGGTACATCGGCCTGGCGTCGGAAAGCCCCGGGGTCCTGGAGATGGTCGAGCGGCTGCGGACCAACCGGCCGGCGAACTCGGGTCGGGACGAGTCCGGGGCGGTGTTCATCTACAAGGAGGGGATCGAGTCGGCGATGGAGACGGAGGCTTCGGCCCGATCCTTGACGCTCGCGCTGGCGGGCCGGGCGAAGAACGTCGCGCCTCGGCTGGCCGAGGTCTACCCGCTCGAAGAGGCGAGGGTCTTGCTCGACGTGGGCGGGGGGACGGGGATCTACAGCGTGGCCTGGCTCCTCCGACATCCCGACCTCCGGGCGATCGTCTGGGACCGTCCCGAGGTCGTCAAGATCGCCCGCGAGATGGCCGAGCATCACGGCGTCCTCGACCGCCTCGACACCGTGGCCGGCGACATGTTCAAGGACGCCGTGCCCGAAGGCGCGGATGTGATCCTGTTCTCCAACGTCCTCCATGATTGGGACGTGGCGGACTGCCGGTCGCTCTTGTCGAGGGCTTCAAGCTCGCTCAGGCCCGGCTGCCGCCTCCTGATCCACGACGTTTTCCTGAACGATGCCCTGGACGGGCCGTTGCCGCAGGCGCTCTACTCGTCGGCCCTGTTCCGCATGACGGAGGGGCGGTTGTACTCGGCCCTGGAATATCGGACCTGGCTGCTCGACGCGGGCTTGGTCGCCGGCGAGGTGATCCCCACCGGGATTCATTGCGGGGTTTTGCCCGCGATCAAGGTGACGGATTGAGCGCTTCGACCCGGCTTGGAAATCGCCCGAGGTGGCAAAAAGTCTGGAATCCGGGCCAAGGTTCGGTTAGCCTCGCAACGATCGGCCTCGCGCCCATCCGCTCGAAACACTCTTCAACAGATCGCGACCCGGGGGCAACGCTCAACGCCATGATGATCAAGGCTACCGATATTCGCCGAGGGATGGTCATCACGATGGAAGGGGTCAACTTCGTCGTGGTCGACTTCGCCCACCACACCCCCGGCAACCTTCGGGCGATGGTGCAGACCAAGCTCCGGAACATGAACTCGGGCTCCTTGATCGACAAGAGGCTCCGGTCGGTCGACCAGATCGAGGTCCCCTACGTCGAGACCAAGGAGTACGAATACCTCTACTCCTCGGGCGACGAGCACGTCTTCATGGACACGGAGACCTACGACCAGCTCAGCTTCACGCCCGAGATCCTCGGGACCTCGATGCAGTACCTCTTGCCCAACAGCAAGGTGATGGTGATGCACGTCGCCGACAAGCCGGTGTCGATCGAAGTGCCCGCGACGATCGACCTCACCGTCGTCGACACGCCTCCGAGCCTCAAAGGCGCCACGGCGACCAACCAGTACAAGGAAGCCACCCTCGAAACCGGCCTGAAAGTCCAGGTCCCGCCCTTCGTCGGCCCCGGCGAGAAGATCAAGATCGACACCCGGACCGGCGAATACGTCGAACGGGTCAAGTGAGTCGATTTCTGGAGCCAGGCCAGGGCGACCCAACTGGCCGGCACGCGGAACGCGGTTTCCGCCGGAGGAAAATCTTGATGGCACTCAACGACTTCCGCACCTTGGGCCGCTCCGGGTTGGTCGTCAGCCCGCTGTGTTTGGGGACCATGACCTTCGGGACCCCGCGTTGGGGTTCGCCCGACGAGGTCTCCGAGGCCATCTTCCACGCCTACGTCGAAGCCGGCGGCAACTTCATCGACACCGCCGACGTTTACAGCAAAGGGCGGAGCGAAGAGTTGATCGGCGGTTACGTCGCCGATCGCGGCCTCCGCGACAAACTCGTCTTGGCCACGAAATTCGCCTTCAACGCTCAGAATGGGAACCCCCACGCCGGGGGCAATGGCCGGAAGAACATCTATCGGGCGCTCGAAGGCTCGTTGCGACGACTGAAGACGGACTATGTCGACCTCTACTGGCTCCACGTCTGGGACATGGTGACTCCGATCGAAGAGGTCCTGCAAACCTTGGGCGACCTGGTCAGGGCCGGGAAGATCCGCTACTTCGGCCTGTCGGACATCCCCGCCTGGTACGCCACCAAGGCCGCCACTTTGGCCTCGGTCCATAACATCCCGGGGCCGGTCGCCCTCCAGTTGGAATACTCGCTGGTCGAGCGGAGCATCGAGCGCGAGCATATCCCCGCCGCCCTGGAGTGCGGCCTCGGGATCACCCCCTGGAGCCCGCTCGCCGCTGGCTTCCTCGCCGGCAGGTACAAGCGCGAGGGCGAGGGGACCAAGGGGACCGGCGAAGGGCGGCTGGGCGGCCCCAACCCGTTCGGGGACATGAAGTTCACCGAGCGAAATTGGCGGGTGCTCGAAGTCCTCCGAGGGGTGGCCTCGGAGGTCGGCCGCCCGATGGCGCAAGTGGCCCTCGCCTGGGCCTCGGCCCGGCCCGGGATCACCTCGATCATCCTCGGGGCCAACAAGCTGGAGCAACTCCAGGACAACCTGGCCTCGCTCGAACTCCAACTCGGCCCCGAGCCGCTCAAGGCGCTCGACGAGGGGAGCGCGCTCGACCTCGATTTCTCGACGATGATCTTCAACACTCAGATCAAGCGGATGATCTTCGGGGGGACCAACGTCCAGGGGTGGCGGTGATCCGATTCACCGCTTCGAGCGGGCCCTGCGGTCCAAGGCCCCGGCGCAGATCCCGGTCAGCATCTTGGTCGCGTTCCTCCCCAAGAAGCGGATGTTGTATCCCCCTTCCTGGACCAGGAGGGTGGGATACTTCATCGCGCCGATCCGACGACCGACCTCGAACAAGCCCTCGGGGGTGACGCTCCACGAGCCGGTCGGGTCGGCCTTGGCGATGTCCAACCCGAGCGAGACGACCAGCGCGACCGGGTTGAACTTTTGGACGATCGCCAGGGCTTTGTCGAGTTCTTCGAGGTATCGGGCGTCGAGGACGTCTTCGGGGAGCGGGAGGTTGTGGTTGAATCCGTGGCCTTGCCCCTCGCCCACCTCGTCGGCGAACCCGGCGAAGTAAGGGTAGGCGAAGTTGGGGTGGCCGTGGATCGACACGGTGAGGACGTCGGATCGCTCCCAGAAGATGTCCTGCGCCCCGTTGCCGTGGTGGTAGTCGACGTCGAGGATCGCCACCTTGCCGCCGAGCTTGGTCCGGAGATACTGCGCGGCGATCGCCCCGTTGCAGAAGTAGCAGAAGCCGCCGTAGGTGTCGCGCTCGGCGTGGTGGCCGGGGGGTCGGCAAAGGCTGTAAACCAAAGGTTCGCCCGCGACGATCGCCGCCGCCCCCGAAACCGCGACGTTCACCGCCGCCCTCGCCGCTTTGTAAGCATCCCGGCTGAGCGGGGTGAAGGTGTCGATGCAGTAATAGCCGACCCGTCGCCTTTTGTCGTGCGGGGGGCGGTCGGCCCTTCGGATCGGGAAGACGTAGGGGTAGACCATCTCGTCGTCGGCCAACTCGTGGCAGTAGTTGCGGACGAAGTTGACAAAGTCGACGTCGTGGACGGCCCGGATCGGCCCCTCTCCGTAGTTGTGGACGGGCAGATGCTCGACGTCGGGCAGGACGTTGAGGGCCTTCAAGATCACGTCCACGCGAGCGGGCCGCTCGACGTAGCCTCGCTCCCGGACGTGGTGGATGTTGTGCTGGTCCGACGAGATCACCTTGAGCGGGTGGAGCCGGAGCGGGACTTTGGGCCGCTTTTCTTCGGGGGTCCCGTAGGTAGGCTCGCGAACCCGGACCGGCGCGTCTTGAACCGAGTCGCAGACTTCGACCACATAAGGGGCGTCGGCTTCGTAGTGGTACCGCTCGGTGAGGATCGCGCGGATCACTTCGCGGACCGTGGCCGGTTCGAGCGGTTCGGCGCCGTCGAGCGGGTCGTAGAGCAGTCGAGGCTCGTTGGGGTTGCCGGGTCGGATCGGCTGGTCGTACAAGGTGTTCACGATCGGTCGGGCGTCGTACCGCTCGTAGAACCGGAGCCGGGCCTTGTTGGCCTTGAGGTCGGCGGCGTTCTTGACCTGCTTGGGGTCGTCGGTGGGGACTTCGAGGAACAAGCCTTTCGCCCCCCGGGCCATGAGGTCTTGCCGCAAAGCCTCGTACAAGGCACCTCCCAAACCTCGGCCGCGCTGGTCGGCCTTGGTGACGATGAAGTCGAGGTAGGCGTAGCCGAGCCACTCGAAATGATCCGCCAGCGCGAACCCGAGCACAGCGTCGCCGGGACCGTGCGCGGCGAGCAAGATCGTCGGATAGACCCGGGTGGTTTGCCCGGCGACTTTTCGGGACACATAGTCGGGGTCGTCGGCCAGGTCGGGGAAGGCGGCGACGAGCAGTTCCTGGATCTCGGCGATGGTCCGACGGTCGTGGTCGCGGTGGGTCCCGAGGATGTGGCTAATCCGAAACATGCGGGGACACCTCGTCGAGCCGTTTGCCGAAGGTCAAGCGATCGTCACCAGGTCGATAATAGTCGAGCATGCGTCCGACCAGTTGATAACCCCCTCGGGCGTAGAAGGCATGGGCCGGAGCATAGTCCGCCGTCGAGGACGTTTCGGCGAGCAACCAGCGTGCCCCCGGTCGGGCGCGGACCCGGGCCGTCACGGCGTCATCGAGCTTCGAAGCGACCCTGAGCCTGGTCGCGCCGGGGTCGACCGCGATCCAGTAGAGGTCGAACGTCCCCACCGTCAACGGCACCGGGCCGAAGCAGGCGAAGCCGACCACCCGATTGTTTCGTTCGGCGATGACCCATTCGTAGTCGGTCGTCGGCGTCGGGTGGAGGGTTTCGTCCACCAGTTCGAGGGCGAGCGCGACCTCCTCGGGCCGGAATGCCGCGATCGAGTTCAGGATTAGGGCGATCCCCTCGCGGTCGTCGCCTCGAAGCTCGCGGAGGCCGATTCGATCCTCAACCATCGCGTCGTCCCTGCGACCGGGTCCAAGCCTGATTCACCAGCGCCGCCAAGGTGGAGTCGTAATCCCGGCCCGAGGCCCGGAGCGCCCTGGCCCAGCCGGCCTCGGGGCCGATGTCGGGGTTGGGGTTCACTTCGAGGATCATCGGCCGCCCCGATTCGTCGAGCCGGAAGTCGACCCGGGCATAGTCGCGGCAGCCGGTCGCCCGGAACCCGAGGACCGCGAGCCGGGACAGTTCCTCGGCGAGTTGCGGATCGATCGAGGCCGGGCAGCGGGGGACGCTCCCTCGATCCTCGACCGAGCCGACGGCCCACTTGGCGTCATAGGTCAAGATCGGCCACAAACCCGGCGGCATCTCATAGACGATCTCGGCCACCGGCAAGGCTTCGGCGACGGGCAAGGCGATCACACCGACATTGAACTCGCGACCGGACAGGTACGCTTCGACAAGGACGTTCCCGCCATGATTCGCCCTGAGCCGGGACACCGCATGCTCAAGCCGTTCGGGCGACTCGACGACGCTCCCTTGATCGATCCCGAGGCTGGCGTCCTCCGCTTCCGGCTTGACGATCACCGGCCAGGGGCCTTCCCATTGAGGGGTTGGTTTGTCTGGATTAATCACGAGGAACGAAGCCGTCGGCAGTTCGAAACCTCGCAAAAGGGCTTTCGTCCGCCCTTTCGAGTGTCCCAGGCTCATCGACTCCGGTGGGCAACCCGTGTAAGGGAGCCCGAGAAGTTCGAGGACGCCCGTGATGTGGGCTTCGCCGCCGCTCGCCCCGCCAAACCCTTCGATCAGGTTGAACACGACGTCGGGCGGATTCCGGGACAGGGTGGCGATTAGATCACCGATCGGAGGCCCGGCGGCGATCATCCAGGAGTCATAGTTGGCGCGAATCAGGCTGTCGAGGATCAGGTTGGCCACAACGACGACATCCGCCTCCGAAGCGGCGTCCGGGTGGTCCAAATTCAGGGATGGAGCGTTATAAAGGACCGCGACCTTCGAGGGTTGACCGCTCACGCCATCCCCACCCGCGTCAGGGCCGCGTCGAGAATCTTTCGGATCAAATCCGCGTGGCTGACCCCGTGGCCTTCGGCCAGGATGACCAGGTCGCTCGTCACCGGGGCCAGGCCGGGCAGGGGGTTGGCCTCGATGAAAAAAGGGACGCCTCGGGGATCGACCCGAAAATCGAACCGGGCGCAATCGCGGCAACCCAAGTTGAGCCAAGCCATCGTCGCGGCGATCTTGATCCGTCCTAGGTCGAAGCCCTCGATCTGGGCTGGGCATTCATAGCGGACCCGATTCCGCCAATGTCGCTTCACTTCGAGCGAATACACAAAGTCGTCGGTCGGCGTGTTGGGCACGACCCGCATGACACCAAGGACTTCCCCGGTTGTTTCGGGGCTGAGCAGCCAGTTCCCGACGATCCCGACGGTCACTTCCTGGCCGCCGATAAATTCTTCCACGAGGATTGGTTGGTCGTAAGTTTGCCGGAGTTGTCGAAACGAACCGAGCACTTCCTCGACCGATCGGGCGATGCCTTGATCCCTGATCCCCTTGCTCGAACCTTCGAACGCCGGTTTCAAGATCAGCGGATGCTCTCGCAAGTCGATCTCATCCGTTCCGAAGATTTCGAGCAGGAGCATCTCGATCCATCGCCCTTTTTCGCGAGCCTTGGGCGGTGGTCCAAGCAAAAGATGCCCGCGAGGGACCGAGGCGAGGGCGGACGAAGCGACGAGTCGCTTGGCGACGTCTTTGTCCAAACTCGCCGCCAAGGTCAGCGGGTCCGAACCGGAATAGGGAATGCCGAGCATCTCCAAGGCCGCCGGGACTCGGGCTTCCCGGCTTCGGCCGACACCTTCCCCCTCGGCGATGTTGAACACGAAGTCGGGCGGGTCGGCGAGGACCCGGGTCAGGAACTCGCGGCCGTCGCCGAGCAAGGCGACCTCGTGCCCTTCGCCCCGGATCACGTCGGCGATCGCGTCGACCGTCTCGATCTTGTCGAACTCCTCGAACCGGTCGTCGGGGCCTTCGAGCGGCTGTTCCGACCCGGGAGGGGCCAGGCTGTAGGCGATCCCGACCTTCACGAGTCGACCTCGGGCAATTGGTGTCCGTTGCACAAGGATGTAGGCGGGCGTCGGGCAAGGCGGGCGTTACCCTGGGGGATCAAGGCTTCGGCCTGATTGGCGAGCAAGGCGCTCACCCCTTGAGTCTGGACCGGGGGGGAAGCTTCGGGGGTCGTCCCGGTCGGTCGGTAGTGGACGATCATCCCTTCGTAGTTCCTCAAGACGACCGAGTCGTTCGACGCCGAGAGCAGGTAGTTCGGCCCGAGCGGGATCTTGCCGCCGCCTCGGGTGGCGTCGACGACGTAGGTGGGGACGCCCAACCCCGAGATATGCCCGCGCAAGCCTTCGATGATCTCGATCCCCTTCCAGACCGGCGTCCGGAAGTGGCCGGCCCCGGTGACCGGGTCGCAGTGGAACAGGTAGTAGGGCCGGACCTTGATCCGCAAGAGCGCCCGGCAAAGCTCCTTCTGGACCGCCAGGCTGTCGTTGACCCCGGCGAGCAAGACCGCGTGGTTGTTGATCGGCATCCCCGCCATCCGGAGCCGGTCGCAGGCCCGGGTCGCCTCGGGCGTCACCTCGACGGGGTGGTTGAAGTGGGTCTGAATCCAAATCTTGTCGGATCGCTTCAGGACGTCGACCACCTCGTCGTCGAACAAGCGTTGCGGCAAGGTGACGGGGACCCTCGTCCCGATCCGGATGACGTCGACGTGGGGGATGTCGGACAGGTTTTCGACGAAGAAGGCGAGCTTTTCGAGGGGGAGGGTCAGAGGGTCGCCGCCCGAAACGACCACGTCGCGGATCTCGGGGTGGGAGCGAACGTACTCGACCATCCGGCGGTCGTCGCGCGACACGGTGTCCCAGCCGCCCCGCTTCATGGTCGCCCGCTTCCGGGTGCAGAACCGGCAATACATCGTGCAAACGTGGGTGGTGACGATCAAGGCGCGGTCGGGGTAGCGGTGGGTCAGCCCCCGGACCGGGGAATCCTTGTCCTCGTCCAGCGGGTCGTCTTCGACCGTCCCGTTCGAGTCGGCGAGTTCGAGGGGGGAGGGGACCGCCTGGAGCCGGATCGGGTCGGCCGCGTCGGTCGGATCGATCAATGAAAAATAATAAGGAGGGATCGCCAGCTTGTATTCGGCTTGCAAACGAACCAGCGCCAGCCGCTCGTCGGGCGTCGTCGCCAAGAGCTCGACGAGTTGGTTGGCATTCCGGACCGCATTCCGCGACTGCCAGCGCCAGTCGTCCCACTGGGAGTCCGGGACGTCGGCCCATTTGGCGTGGCGTCGACCGATCGCCGACCCCTTCGGAAGCTCGACCCAACCCGGAGGCTCGTCGCTGTCCGATCGGTCGTCCAGGCCGATGGCGGCGGACGCATCCCTGGGCCCCGTGGCATCGCTCATCAGACACCTTGCCTTCAAGTCAAAAATCGAAAGGAGACGGGGGCTCGAACGACCGTCCAAACCCGAAGGGATCGAGGGATTCTAAGTGTTCCCGATGGCCCGGCAAGAGCAATTCCGCCCGCATTCCGGACGCTTATCTCGAAGCTGAAAATCTCGATACGTTCGACCGGCCATGACTCCGGTCGTCGAGAACAGTTTAGATCGCGAAATGGGAGAAGAACGCGGAGAATTATGGCCGAGCCACGCCACCGTGATTAGAATCGAGCATTGATGAGGATGAGCCTTTCGGATCAAACGGAGCCCGCCCCTTTGGACGCCTCGATTCGATTGTTGTCCGACTTGGTCGCGCTGCCCAGCGTCAACCCGATGGGTCGGACGAGCCTCGGTCCCGACTACCTCGAAGGGCGAGTGTCCGACTACCTGGAAAAGTGGTTTCGAGACCTGGGCGTCGCGGTGACCCGAGAACCGATCGCGCCGGGTCGAGACAACGTCGTCGCGAAGTACAAGGCGCCGAGGTCGAGCCGGACAATCTTGTTCGACGTCCATCAGGACACCGTCCCCGCCGACGGGATGACGATCCCTCCGTTCGATCCCGCGATCCGAGAGGGACGCTTGTACGGTCGAGGCGCCTGCGACATCAAAGGAGGGATGGCGGCGATGATGACCGCCTTCGCCCGCCTGGTCCGAGAGCGGCCCGCCGACTCGGCCTCGGTGATCCTTGCCTGCACCGTGGACGAGGAGTTCACCCACATCGGCTCGAGCAAATTGGCCGAGCAGGTGCAGGGGGTTGACGTGGCCGTCGTCGCCGAGCCGACGAAACTCGACATCGTGGACCGTCACAAAGGCGCGGTCCGCTGGAAAATTCGGACCCGCGGGGTCGCGTGCCACTCCTCGACGCCCAACCTGGGCGAAAACGCGATCTACCGGATGGCCAAGGTCGTCGAAGCCCTGGCCGACCATGCGACCGTCCTGGCGAAGTCGGCCCCCGACCCGGTCCTCGGTCCGCCCAGCTTGTCGGTGGGGCGGATCGAAGGGGGGATCAGCGTCAACGTCGTCCCCGATCGCTGCGAGGTCGAGATCGACCGCCGGATGATCCCCGGAGAAACCTCCGAAGGTTGCCGGGAACTGGTCCGCCGGGCGATCCTCGATCGGTTGGGGAGTCTCGATGCAATCGAGTTCTTGCCCCCCTGGGTCGTCATGCCGACCTTGGTGCCCCTCGAACAGACCTCCCATCGCTGGATCGAAGCCTTGAGCGAGGCCATCGAGCGGGTTGGAGGTCGACGTCCCCGGGTGCTCGGCGTTCCCTACGGGACGGATGGCGGTCCGCTCGGCGAGTCGGGCTTGCCCTGCTTCGTGCTCGGACCCGGCGACATCGCCCAGGCCCATACCAAGGATGAGTGGGTCGAGATCGACCAAATCCTCCTGGCCTCCGAGATGTACTTCGAGATCGCCCGCGAACTCGGCAAGCGTTGATCGATCCAAGCCGATGAAAAAGGCCCGGCAATCGCGCCGGGCCTCGACCAACCCAACGCTTCTCGACGAAATCAGAACACGTCGAGGATGTAATGATTTCCTTGATAAAACTTCCGCTTGGTCCAAGGATGGCGGGCTTCGGCGTACTTATGGATACCGGCCACCCGCTGGCCGCCGTAGTAGTTCCGGTAGAACGGCCCCTGGATCTGGGGGACGATCCGCTGCTCGCGGGGATAAGTATAGTGATTATCGTACAACGGCTTGTACTCGAACCCGGAGTTGGCATTCTGGGGGGGGACATAGGGCCAGTGCAGGTAGTCGGACCAATCCTGCGCCTTGGCCGAAATCCCGGTCTGGCAGATCAAGGCCAGGGCCAAAAACAAACCCTTGACGAGCGAGCCTCGTGACACGTTCCACCTCCATGTTAGGGACGCCTTTCCCGAACGCAGAGGAAGCATGACACAGGATCGAAGCCGAGGCGAAAAATCGGTTTCGAATTTCGCCGTCCGGAATTCGGTTTTGCGGGATTCAAGGATGATCGCGGTTGTCCGCGTTCGACCGCCATCTTTCGTGGTTGTGACGAAGTCGGATGTCAGTTGGGAAAATTCCATGCTCAAACGATCGGTTTATGGGGTCGTCGTCCTCCTCTCGACCACCTCGATCCAGGCCGCCGAGCCGGAGTTGGCCCGGCTCAAACAGCACGTCACGACCCTGGCGTCTCCCGAGTTCGGCGGTCGCCGCGACGAAGGGGCGGCCAAGGCCCGCGACTATCTGGTCGACGAGTTCCGCCGCCTCAAGCTCTCGCCTTTGTTCGGCGGATCATTCCGCCAGGACGTCACGGCGGGCGAGACGTCCAAGGTCATCGGGACGAACGTCGGGGCGATGCTCGAGCCATCGGACCCGAAATACGTCGATCAGTGGGTCATCCTCGGTGTCCACTTCGATCACCTGGGGACCCGAGGCGACCTGGTCTTCCCGGGGGCGGACGACAACGCTTCGAGCGTGGCGATGATGCTGGAGGTGGCCCGCTCGATGGTCGAGTCCCCCGCGTCGCCGCGCCGGGGGATCATGTTCGTCGGGTTCGACCTCGAAGAGAATGGCCCCAACGGCGAATTCGGGCTTCGAGGTTCGCAATTCTTCGCCAAAAATCCACCCAGGCCCCTCGGCCAGATCCGCCTGTTCGTGACCGCCGACATGATCGGCCGGTCGCTCGGGGGCGTCTGCGAGAACGAGGTGTTCGTCCTGGGATCGGAGCGTGAACCCGCGGTTCGTCCCTGGATCGCCCGAGGCGCCGAGGGCCGCCCCGTCCGGGTCAACCTGATGGGTTCCGACGTCCTGGTCGTCGACCGGAGCGACTACGGGCCATTCCGGGTCCGCGAGATCCCCTACCTCTTCTTCACGACGGGCGAGAGCGAGGTTTATCACACTCCCCGAGATGTCGCCTCGACGATCAACTACGAAAAACTCACCGCCATCAGCCAGATCATGGGGCGGGTGATCCGGTCGAGCGTCGAGGCCGCGACCCTCCCCACCTGGTCCGCGATCCCGGACTATCCGGTGTCCGAGGCCGCCTCGTTCCGCAACGTGTTCCAGATCTTGCTGGACCACCGCGCCGACTTGAAGATCAGCCCCTACGGCGTGGCGCTCATCAACCAGGCGATCCGGATCGCCGACGGGATCATCGCCCGAGGCGCCATGTCGACCGACGAGCGGAACTCGATCGTCCGAATCGCCCAGATCGTCCTCTTCACGGTCCTTTGATCGCGACCCCGGCGAACCAGAGACTCACTCGCCCATTCGTCCCCCGATCCCGGTCGAGCGGATCGTTCTTGCCTGGAGGATAAAATCTCTTGAAGCCCGAGGCCGATTCGTGATCATGGCTTGCCGATTCGACCTCTCGGGCAACTCTCCACGAACCGAGGAACAAACCCATCGTGCGACCGGAACCGCGATCGATGACCACCGTCGACGCGATGGTGTTGACCGTCGGAGCCGCCTTGAGCCTGGCCAGTTTGCCGGGGTGGATGGAGGTGGCCGCCAGTTACCCGTGGACGGGGGTGGGTCTGTTCCTGCGAAACTCTTCGGGGTTCTGGATCGCGGCGATCAGCCTTGGCGCGGTGGCCCTCGCCCGGTCCGCCCAGTTTCGCCGGGTCCCTCGACCGCCGGAATGGTTGGCCCTTGGTGCGTTCGCCTGGGGCTTGACGGTGGACTTGTCCCCCTCGTCGCTCGAAGAACTGGTGCAGTTGGTCGGTCGACCATTGTCGATCTTCAGCGCCTCGGAGATGACCGCGCGTTGGATGACCGCATTACTGACGACCATCCTCGTCGTCGCCGGATGGCGGCTGGCTCGGGCGAGCCGGTCGTTTTTGCCCCCTTTGGTCCAGACACTCTGGTTGACCTTCCTGGTCTTCCTGGCGATCTGGGGTCCGCTGGCCATCTTCGGCGACCACGCGGCCGACTGGTTCGCCCCCGCGGCCGGATTCGGCAGGGGGGATGCCATGATCCTCTATCGCGGCCTCTGCCGGTGGTTCGCGTTGACCCCCCTGGCGATCCTGGTCGGCCTGCCGGTGGTCGCCACGGTCGAGGAGCGGCTCCGAGGTCGGGCCTGGACCTGGCTCGAATGGTCGGCGGCGATCACGGCGGGCCTGGCCGGGTTGCTCGGCTCGCTGGTTTATCGGGGGGAATTTCGGCCGGTGTCTCTGGGATGGTTGGGCGAACGGGCGATCTCGACGACTTGGGTCGTGGCCGTCGCCTACTTTGACCTTAAAATCATCGCCAGGTCGAGGCGCCCCGGCGAATCGAACCCGCCGAGCGACCAGGGGACGGGCCGGGTGGCGTCCGAACCATCATCCGCTCAGAAATCGGCAACTTAATGTCCCAAGTCAGGTAGCTCCTCGGGATAAAGCGGCTGTCTGAACCTAATTATGTGATGTTCTTTTTTTTCATCACAGCCGGTGGAATCTGGGGAACAAACAGCGGGAAAACGGCTTGTAGTACATGTTTCTTGTTGCGTCAAGCGGCTGTCCTGTGTCATCATACCAACCAGCCCGAGAGGGGCCGGAAACGAGGACAGCTCGTGAAGTCTGGTGCCTTGCTCGGTCTGCCAGAGAGTCGTCCGACTTCGGTCGGGTGACTCCCCGCCTGGGACCTCCCTCTTCTTGCGTCGTGCTTTCTCGTCACGCCAATCCCGGGATGACGGAACGTCGATCGCAAACCAGGTTGTCGCTCGGATTGAATTTCCCCGACAAGCATCTTTTGCGGATCGAACACCTTAGGAGTTCATTCAACGATGATTCGGATCACGTTTCGGAATGTCGCCCTGCTGGCGTCGCTTTTCCTGGGTTTGACGGTCTCTGGCGCCGACGCGGCGTTCGTCGGCTCGTTCGGGATCAACGGGAACATGCCCTCGATCAGCCCGACCTCGGGCCTCGAAGGGGCGACCACGTTCACCATCGCCTCGATGGCGACCAACGGCAACGCGACGGGCGGCTTCTCCGGGCTGCCGACTGGCACCACGTTCACGGGCGGGACGTTCGTCCTCGGCTCGCCGACCGGCTTCAGCTTCAGCAACAGCACCTTCGGCACCTTCACCGAGACGGCGGCGCCGATCCAGACGTCCACGGGCACCATCAACGGCGTCGTCACCAGCGAAGCCTTCTTCATCCTGGGCAGATTCTCGGGTGGCGTGGTCGGGGCGGCGACCCCCGCCAGCTTCACCGTGAGCTTCACCCAGAACGGTGGCCCGGGCACCTCGATCTCCGCGTCGGGCACCGTGGACATCCCCCCGACCGGCACGGCCGTCCCCGAGCCCGCCTCGATGACCATGCTCGGCCTCGGCCTGGTGGCCCTCGGTGGTTTCGGCCTGCGTCGCCGGATGGCGAAGTAAACCCGACGTTCCCAGTGATCTCGGGATCTCGATCCCTTGAAGCAAAGGCCCAGGGCTCGCTCGAAGCGACCCTGGGCTTGTTCATTGGCGGCGGGGCGGGCCCTATCAAGAAATTCACTTTCGATTCGCCCCGCTTCGCACAAAGTCATCAAGATTGAGGATGGGCCAACGCAACCTCGATCGCCCGCCGCAAGTTGGATCACAGATCAAGGAGACCCCGCGTCGTTCCCCAGCCTGAGCAAGACGTTCATCGGCTATATCTGAAGTCGTCAGGTTGCTTGATTGCGTCGGAAGGCGTCGAGGGCGAGAGCCAGCGCCCCGTGGACGACGACCTCTTCGCCGAGGGCGGCAGGGACAAGATCGTACGTTCCCCCGAATGGGGAGAACACCCTCCGATCAATCTCCTCTCGGATCGGCTCGAACCAGCTTTCCTCGCCGATCCGGGAAACCCCCCCGCCGAGGATGATCCTTCGAGGCGAGAGGAGGGTGATCGCATGGGCGAGGGCCCGACCCAAGGCGATTCGAGCGTTGCTCAGGATCTGTTCCGCCCCCGGATCGCCCTCGCTCGCCGCTTGAGCAACCATCTCGGATGTGATCCTGGAACTATCACCACCGCAAAGACGAGTCAGCGGGCTTGCCGAGTCGAGCTTGACCCCTCCTCGAATCTCGGTGACGAGCCTTCGCCCTTCCCGGGCGATCGACCATCCCGACGCGATGTTTTCCAGGGTCTTCCGAGGACCGACGGTCTCATCTCTCGTCGATCCTTCGAAGTCCTCGACGATGAGATGTCCAATCTCGATCGACCCGCGGCCGGAGCCTCGATAAATCTCACCATCGATGATGAGACCACCGCCGACCCCGCTGCCGATCGTCAGATACAGCACCGGGTCGAAACCGACCCCGGCGCCGTATCTCGCTTCCCCAAGGGCCGCCGCGGCGGCATCGTTCCGGAGGACGACCCGATCGACGCCAAGGTTTTGCCGCGTCCATTCGACCAGGGGGTATCCGTCCCAACCGGTGATCTGGTTCGAGAGGACGACAACACCCCGATCCGAATCGACAGGCCCCCCAAACCCGATCCCGACCACGTCCAGGTCCTTCGGAGATACCCCGCATTTTTCAAGCAGGTGGTCGGTCGCCCCCTGAATCTTTTCGAGAATACCCGCGGCACCCCGCGAAGGCTCCGCGCGGCATCGCTCGAGCGCGATGAGGCGCCCGTCTCCATGACCAAGCCCAACTTGCAGCTTCGTCCCGCCGATCTCGATGCCCAGTAGTCGAGGGTTGTTCTTGGAGATGTCGACCATGAATTGCTCGAACGGGGATCGAGAGGCTTCGGTGAGGGTCGTCGACCACTTCGATCGACGATTCAAAGCAACGAAAGGAGTTTCATCCGCTTGGCGGATTCAAGCCAACCCAGTCAGGGTTCGGGGTGATTTCGGATCGAGGCTTGGCCGGCGAGCACTTCGGCGACGTGACGATCCATCTCGGCCAGTTCCTCGGTGAACGGAGCCTGGACCGGGGGGAACCGAAACCCCGTCTTGGGGTCGAGGTCGAACGCCGTGACGCGGAAGCTGATGGCGATCCGCTCGCGCTTCCACTGGGCGAAGCAAAACAGGCGGACGAATTTGCGGACGTCGGCGGCGAAGCGGAGGAGGTCGCCGTCGTAGTGCCCCTTGAGCGACGGCCAGAGGCGGATCAGGATCTCTCGGGGTTCGAGCGCGAGCTGGACGAAGGCGTACATGATCTGGTCGAGCACGGCGAACGGCATCAAGTCGGCTTCGTCGGTCTGCTCGCTCCCATGCGGTCGAAGCTCGGCGCTGGCTTCCATCCCCTTGATCAATTCCAGCGACCGCAAGCGGTGGAAGTCGGCCGCCCAGTCGAGGTAGAGCTTGATCAAGCTCTTGGGGACGTCGGAGATCGGGGCGAGGCCGCCGCTGGAATCGCCGTCCATCGTCGTGTAGCCGACCGCCGCCTCGCTCTTGTTGCTGGTGACCAAGAGCAAGGCGTTTTCGAGGTTGGCCAAAGTCCAGATCAACATCCCCCGGACTCGGGCCTGGATGTTCTGCAACGTCAGGTCGTGCCGGGGATTCGACCAACTCAACGGTTCGCCGGTCATGGTGGCGATCACGCCCTGGGCGGCGCTCAAGGCGGGCTGGACATTGCCGTCGAAGAAGTGCGCGCCGACCTCCTCGGCCACCGCCCGAGCGGCGGTCCGGGTCTTCGATCCCGAGTTCTCCGTGGCCAGATAGGCGCAAAGGAACCGCAGGCCCACATGGTCGGCGAGTTCGGGATCGGTCAGATCGGGGTGGCTATAGCGGTGCATCTGGCGGACGATCCAGGCGACCATCGCGCTGTCGCGCCCGCCGGAAAGGGCGAGGCAGCAGGTCTTGATCCCGGTCTTCCGGGTGTAGTCGCGGAGGGCTAGGGCCAGGGCCAATTCCAGCTCGACGTGGTTGAGGTCGCGCTCGGTGATCGCCCGCCCTTTGTAGACCGAGGCTTCGAGGTAGCGCAGCGATGGGTCGGGGTGTTCGGGTTCGGGGGGAATCCAGTAGGGCGGCGGGGCGTCGGCCACTTCCCGGGTCGAAAAATCGCCTTCGACCCGGACGATCCCGGGGGTTTCGCCATACGCTCCCCAGGCGGCCCGGGCGTTCTGGTCGCGCCACGAGCCTTCCTCCATCCGGGCGTGGCGGACTTCGCGGAGGTCGACGACCCGGTGGATCATCTCCCAGTCGCGCTCGAAGACGAACCGACGCCCTTCGGCCTCGACCCGGCCATCCACGGCCAGGAACAACGACCCGTCGAAGATCAACCGAGTCGCGTCGCAACCCGAAAGCGAAGTATAGAGGTAGACGCAGTGGTCGGCCCGGCTGATCTGCTCGACCAGCCGGCGCCTCTGCCGGTGCTTGCCGATCGTGAACCACGACGCCGACGGATTGAGCAGGATCTCGGCGCCGGCCAGGGCATAGGTCGAACCGGGGCGAAGCCCTTTCCAGGCATCCTCGCAGATCTCGAAGGCGGCCGTTCCCAGACCCGGGAGGTAGAACATCTGGGTCCCGAGCGGGACGATGGTGCCGTCGGGACCCCGGAAGTCGACCAGTCGCCCGTGGGGCCAGGACAGGAAGTAGCGGTTCTCATATTGGACGTCGCCGGTCGCGAGATTTTCCTTCGCCCCCAGGCCGACGAGTCGACCGTCGGCGATCAAGCCCATCGCGTTGTAGACGACACCTTCGTATTGGACCGGCAGCCCGACGGCGACGGCCATCCCCTCGGTGGCGTCTCGGAGCCGGAGGAGCATGTCCCAGGATCGCTCGATCGTCCCGACGCGGAGGAGCCTGTCCCCGAGGCTATAGCCGGGCAAGCACATCTCGGGCAAGAGGAGGAGCTTGGCCCCGGAAGATCGGGCCTCGGCGATGACTTCGCGAATCCGCCGCTCGTTGCCCGACCAGTCGCCCACGGTCTGGTTGAGCGAGGCCGCCGCGACGTGCGCCTGGTGGGTATCTTCCATCAGCTTGGGGAACCTTTCATCGATCGAAGGCAGCCGGGTTCCGCTCGGGCGCGCGGGAACCCCGCCCACCCCACGATACTTCGAGGGGTGGGCGGGGGTCAAATCGCTTGGATCAAGTTCACGACCGCTTGAGCGATCAGGGAGTCTTCAAGCTGCCGACGCGGGTAGGAGTCGAGTGGCCCGGATCGTCGTTAAACCAAAAACGGTCCCATTGATCGTTGGCTCGCCGTAGTCTTTCCGCCGCATCAAGCAGCGGTTGAACCCGAGTTGGTTTGAACGCCTCGGCCGGTTTGGCGACAACTTTCGCCTGGATTTCGAGGGCGAGGTTGCCGCCAAGGGGAATGTACTTGACCTCGGCCTTGCCCGGATTCTTGAGGGCGGCGAAAAGGTCTTCCTCGGCATTGTAGACGCAAAGGCCCTTGCCGTCGCGGACGCTGATTCCCATCTCGACATTGGCCGCGGAAGGGGCCTCGGCCTCGTCGCACCCTTCGGCCGAGAACGGACAGCCTTCGGCGGGGCAACCGGGTTCGTCGCACGTCGCTTGATCCGCCGGACTGCTCATCCCTTCGCGGAGGAACCCTTCGACCAGCGACGCCAGGCCGGTCTGGTCGGAAGAGTGATGGCCTTGACAGTCGAATTCCCCAAGCTCGCCATCGGGGATCGCCTGCAACGAGGTCCGCGCCAGTTGCGGGTCGGAGATCATCCGGGGCTTCGGGGCGGATTGGGCGCTGGCCAGCGGCGAGCCGGGGTTGATCTGGTTGAGATCGGCCGAAGCGTAGGCTTCGGGAAGGGGGGGCAACTCGAACGCCTGGCCATCCTGGTCGAAAGCTTCTGGGAGCGAGCGATCGGGGACGGCGGGCATGTTCAAGGTATTGTAGCTGGCGACGGCGACCGTTTCACCCTGGCAAGCGGGAGTGAGGCTGGCCTGGACGGTCCGACCTTCGTCGCAAGGGCGGGCGAAGTCGAGGATCGCCAGGCGTTCCTGGACCTTGGCCTTGCCTTCGGCGTCGGCCACGGTGTTGACGCCCATGCTGACCAGCAAGATCGAGTCGTTGGGAACGAACCATTCGCCTTCGACTTTCGAGGTGTGAACCTCGGGGACTTGGACGGTGGTCGCCAACTTCGATTGTTTCGGAAATACCATCGTCTGGACGATGTGGCGGGCGAGATCGGCGGGGGTGATCGAAGCCGGGAGTGCGGCCGGCGCGGGCTTGATTTCTTCGTGCAGGAGCAAGGTGTGCAAGGCCCCGACGTGCGACTCGTTGATCTTGACCTTGGTCATCACCCCTTGGTCGAAGCGATGGCCGGCGAACTCCGCCGAGAACCCTTCGCAGATGGTCGCGGCTTCGGGTTGAAACGAGAGTTGACTGGCCCCATTGATCGGCCCGTCGGAAACTCGCTCCAAGTGGCGAATGTAGTCCTGGGTGTTGTCGCTCCTGATCGACCCGAGTTGGTCGTCGAAGAGCGTGACTTTGGGGGCCGTGATCGACTTGCCCTTGCTCATCGCTTCGAGCGCGGCTTTGATCGAGCGGTCGGCGGTCCAGATCGTCGCGGCCCCCTGGCGGGCGGCGGGCTTCATCCGAGAGTAGGCGGTCGATCGCCAGCCAAGCCCTTCCACCGTCATCATTCGCACTTCGCAGTAGATCTCATGACCCGAGTCGACGACGGGTGACGCCGCCGGAGCCGGGTCCGAACCGCAGATCGCCAACGCGACCAACCCTGTGACCATTCCCATCGCGACACCCTCCCTGTTCGGTGCGGTCCCCCAATCCCTCGGGGCGACCCGATCGATGACATCGGGCGGGATGGTACGCTCGGCCTCCGAGATGGTCAACGCCGAGTTTCGGCGATCCGACCGGAAATCTTGAGGGATTTGTTCCCCAAAACGAAACGACTCGACCGCCCGGAGGACTGGCGAGCCGAAGCGGCACAGCCTAAAATCTCCGGAGCGACGGTTTGATTCGACCAGCTCCCGACTTGATCGAGGTTTGAAGCCCATGCCGACCGCCGACCAACTCTACGACCAGGCCGTCGACCTCCGCGACGGCGGCGACAAGCCGGGCGCCGTCGCCAAGCTCGAAGAGGCGATCGGCGTCGACCCCAACTTCGCCATCGGTCACGGGATGCTCGCCAAGCTCTACGTCGACCTGGCCGAGTCGGACAAGGCGATCGCCCACGCCAAGAAGGTCGTCGAGCTCGAACCCGACGACACCTTCAGCTACACGGCGCTCTCGGTCATCTATCAAAGATGCGGCAAGATCCCCGAAGCCGAGCACGCCAAGGCGATCGCCTTCAACAAACAGCACGGTCTCGAAGACTGATGACGTCGAACGATCAAAGTCGGACATTCGAGGTCCGAGACCTCGATTCGCTCCTGAGCCCGTCGCTCGTGATCTTCGCCGAGCGGGTCGACCGAAACCTCGCTTCCATGCTCGCCATCGCCAAGGGTGCCGAGCGGCTGCGCCCCCACATCAAAACCCACAAGATGCCCGCGATGATCCGCAGGCTCGAACGGCTCGGCATCCACAAGCACAAGTGCGCGACGATCGCCGAGGCCGAGATGGCCGCGCAGGCCGGGGCGGCCGACGTCCTGCTCGCCTACCCGGTCCTCGGACCCAACCTCCAGAGACTGGCGCGACTGGTCGAAAGATACCCCGACACGACGTTCCGCGCCACCGTCGATCACCCCCGATCGGCGGAGTTGTTATCCCAAGCGATGGCGGGATCGGGGCGAACGCTGGCGACCTTGGTCGACCTCGACGTCGGGATGGGCCGGACCGGGATCGACCCTTCGGGGGCGGTCGAACTTGCCTCGCTCATCGATCGGTCACCCAATCTCGACTTCGATGGTTTCCAAGCGTATGACGGGCATATCCGCGACTTCGACCCGGACGAGCGGCGTCGTTCGGTCGAGTCGAGACTGGCGACGGTGGTCGAGGTCCGCGACCGATTGCTCAAGGCGGGTTTGCCGGTGAATCGGCTCGTCCTCGGCGGGACGCCGACCTTTCCAATTCATGCCGAGGTCGACCTGCCCGGCGTCGAGTGCTCGCCCGGGACGGTGGTGTTCCACGACGCCGGTTATGCGGCCAAGTTCCCCGACCTGCCGTTCGAGCCTGCCGCGATGCTCCTGACCCGGGTGGTCAGTTGCCCCCGACCCGGTCGGGTCTGCCTCGACCTCGGCCACAAGGCGGTCGCCGCCGACCCGGTCGGCGCCCGACTCACCTTGGTCGGCCACCCCGACGCGACCCTAATCGGCCAGAGCGAGGAACACCTCGTCGTCGAGGGTCCGTCGATCGAACCGTTGGTCCCCGGCGATCTCCTCTGGGCGATCCCGACCCACATCTGCCCGACCTGCGCCTTGCACTCGTGGGCCTACGTCGTCGAAGGCGGGGAGGTCGTCGACCGCTGGGTGGTCCAGGCCCGCGACCGGATGATCGGCGTCTGATCGCTCTTGGAGCGAAGCGGAGGTCAAATCCCGGGGCGTCGAGCGGCTTCGATCGCCAGGGCCAACTCCTCGGCTCGTTGCGAACCGACCAGGAGCTTCGAGCCGTCGCGTAGCTGGATGCGGACCCCTCGGTCGCCTCGGGCGTTGAGGATTCGTTCTCCATCTCGACCGAAGCGAATCCCCCAACCGCCGTGATTCCGGAGCGGGTGATACTGGACGACCTCGATGCTCGTGATCGAGTCGATCGCGATCACCCGGCGGTATGTCGCAATCAGGCCGAACGAGATCCGGACCTCGCTCGGGGTCACCAATGTGATCATCCGAAGTGCCCCGACGACGACCGACGGCGGCACGACGATCCCGGCGGCGACGATCGCCTTGAACGCCCGACCGTGGAACTGCATCCACGGGTTCGGCCAGCCCACGGTCCGGTCGAGCAAGAAAACCCAGGCCAGCGCGGAGACCAAGCCGAGCGCGGCGTAGACCCACCAGCTAAACCACTGTTCTTCGCGATAGATCGCGGCGGGAGGTTGGATGGTGGCCACGCTCAAACTCACGATGTCCCCCTCGTCGAGGACGACGCATCCGACCGGGCCGCGGTCCTCGAGCCGAGCATCCGGACCATCGCCCTCATCCCCGCGTCGGCCAGGCGATCGGGCGGGACCGCCCAGAGTTGCGGGTTGTTGACTTCCAAGGAGAGATGTCCGTCGTAGCCGATGCTCGCCAGGTGGTCAAGGATCGGGTCGATCTGGAAATCCCCCTCGCCCGGCAAGATCCGGTCGGCGTCGCCCGCCAACTCTCGGGGGACTCCGCTCAGGTCGCTGACCTGGACCCAGGCGAGGTTGCCGGACGAAAGGTAACCGAGGTCTTCGAATTTACTCGGCCCGGTGTAGTAGTGGAACAGGTCGAGGCAAAGCCCGAGGTGGTCGTCGTTGGCCTGGGCGATCAGGGCCAGCATCGTGTCGAGGCTGGAGCAGAACGAGGACGTCTTCTGGAATTCGACCGCCAGGCGGACCCCGGAGGCTCGGGCCAGGTCGGCCGCCTCGACCAGCGAGGCGACGGCTCGCGCATAATCCTCGGCGACCGCCTCTCGGGTATGGTCGACGGCGACCACCAGCGTCGGGACTTCCAAAGTCGCCAGGATTTCCAGGCGACGGCGGAACAGGTCCCAGTGGGTGTCCCGCTCGTCGCCCACCGACAGGAGCAACCCGCCTTGCGACGCGGCGGCCACGGCCTTGAGTCCCCGGTCGTCGAGCAAGGTGCGTGCTTCGGTCAACGGCTTATCTCGCACGAACGCTTCGAGCTTGGTCAACCACAACTCGACGTCCGACCAGCCCGCCAGAGCGTAGGCGTCGAGGTCGCCTTCGAACGACGTGCTCAGGGTGGTCGCCTGGCTGATGCAAAGCTTCATCGCGGACGGAGCCTCCGAAGGAGATGGAGAAACGGTCGCCGCGACCGACCGGACCCTCGTCCCAAGGGTCGGGCGATCGCGGTGGAAGGTCGAGGGGGAGGTTCACCCATCAAGCGCAACCGGCGGTCAAGATCATTCGGGGGCGGGATCGGTGGTGGGAGTGCTTGCCTCGGGGATCGCTCCGCCTTCGAGGATGTCTCGGACGGCCGCCAAGATATTATCGCGACCCACCCGCCATTGCCGGCAACTATCACGGTCGCGGAAAGTCACGCTGCCGTCGGCGATGGTTTGGCCGTCGACCGTGATCCCGATCGGCGTCCCCGCCTCGTCCTGGCGACGGTATCGGCGGCCGATCGCCCCTTTTTCGTCGTTGAAGACGTTGAAATGACGTTTCAGGTCGCGATAGATCCGCTCGGCGACTTCGGGCATCCCGTCGCGTTTGACGAGCGGGAAGATCGCCGCCTTGATCGGGGCGAACCGGGGGTGGAGCTTCAAGACCGTCCGGGTTTCGCCGCCGACCACGTCCTCGACGTAAGCTTCGCAGAGGAACGCCAGCGTCGCCCGATCGGCGCCGGCGGACGGCTCGATGACGTGCGGCAGGTAGCGTTCCTTCTTTTCCTCGTCGAAGTAGGTCAGGTCCTTGCCGCTGAACTTCTGGTGCTGGGTGAGGTCGTAGTCGCCTCGGTGGGCGATCCCTTCGAGTTCGCTGACGCCGAACGGGAAGTCGTACTCGATGTCGGCCGTCGCGGTCGAGTAGAAGGCGAGTTCTTCGGGGTCGTGGTCGCGGAGGTGGAGGCGATCGGATTGGATTCCGTGGTCGACGTACCACTGGAACCGGGCCTTCCGCCAGTAGGCGTACCACTCGGCGGCGTCCTCGGGGCGGCAGAAGAACTCGATCTCCATCTGCTCGAACTCGCGCGACCGGAAGATGAAGTTGCGCGGGTTGATCTCGTTCCGAAAACTCTTGCCGACTTGGGCGATCCCGAACGGGATCTTGTACCGCCCGGTGTCGACGACGTTCTTGAAGTTGGCGAAGATCCCCTGCGCGGTCTCGGGGCGAAGGTAGGCGGTGTTGGACTCGCTTTCCAAGGCCCCGACGTAGGTCTTGAACATCAGGTTGAACGACCGGGGTTCGGTCAAGGTCCCGACCTCGCCGCAGGTCGGGCAATGGAACTGCTCGTGGTACTTCGAATCCATCTCCGAGTAGCAGCGGGTCAGGGGGGGGTGCTCGGCGTCGGTTTCCTTGTGCGGGATCTTGTCGATCTGCTTGCGAAACTTGTCGACCAACTCCTCGACCGATCCGACGCCGTGGAAGAAGACCCGGCGGTGCTCGTTGGTCTTGGGGTCGATGTCGGACGAGATGTATTCGAGGTAGCGGAGCTGGTCGGCGCGGAACCGGGCGTTGCACGACCGGCAATCGACCATCGGGTCGCTGAACCCGCCGACGTGCCCCGAAGCCTCCCAGACCTTGGGGTTCATGATGATCGAGCAATCCAGCCCGGCCATGTCGTCGCGCATCGTGACGTTGTCGCGCCACCAGGCTTCCTTGATATTCCGCTTCAGTTCCACGCCGAGCGGGCCGTAGTCCCAGAATCCGTTCAGGCCGCCGTAGATTTCGCTGGAAGGGAAGATAAACCCTCGACGCTTGCACAGCGAAACCAACTTCTCCATGTCCATCGGTTCGTGACCTTTCCTGAAGTTGCGGGCGGCTGAGGGCTGTTTTCGGTTTTCAACCAAAGATAAAGGCGGTCGGCCGCTCGGTCTCGTCAAGGCGCCCCGAACAGGCGAAGCCTCGGGCCGGCGGCTCCCGTGGCCGGGACGATCCGAAGCGGGTTTCTGAGCAGCTCGACGGCGAACGGGAAGCGGTCGACCAGACCGGCATCGTCGATGTCGGCGTCCAGTCCCAAGGCCAGGATCTGGTGACCGCCTCGACCGTCGCCCAAGGCGTCGCCCAAGGTGTAACCTTCCTCGATCATCGCTTCGGTTTCTCTCCAGAGCGACGCGGCAATCTCCGCGCCGTCGTTGGCCAGGACGGTGTCGGCGGGCAGTTCGCCCGCGATCCGGACCGACCCGGCGATCCCCCCCGACTCTTCCCAGGCCCAGGTGTCGAGTTCTTGGGCCAAGGCCCCGGCGAGCAGGGTATCTTCCAGGCTGACCTGGCCATCGGTCCCCGAGCAAACGCAGTGGATCGGCCGACCGTCGGCCTTGAGCGCGTCGAGCGTGGCCTTGCGGTTGACGAACGCGGCGATCAGGACCCGGTCGGCCTCGGCGCACGCCCCGATCGCCCGGGTCCCGTTGGTCGTCGTCATCACCAAAGTCCGCCCCGAGCAAAGTTCGGGCGTGCACGACGACGGCGAGTTCCCCAGGTCGAACCCCTCGATCGGCAAGCCTTTACGCTCGCCCGCGAGCAGCCCTCGGGCCGGCTGGAGCTCGGAGGCGACGCGGCGGGCTTCGTCGATCTCCAGGCAAGGGATGATGGCGTCGCATCCGGCGGCCAGGGCATGGACCATCGTGGTGGTGGCCCTCAAGACGTCGATCACCACGGCCACGCCCCCGACGAGGGCCCCGGCTGGAATTAGACCGGGCAGGAGGTGGACGTAGACCGGACTGCGACGCGGCATGGGCGGACAAACCTCGGACGCCTCGGGCGAGAAGCCTCAACGCGGTCGACCGGATCGGGAGGACGGCCAACCCCTCGACTCGACCGGAAGTCGAGATTATCGCATGGGGACAATGGCTTGGGGAGTCCCAAGTCATCGGAGGCCGCCGCGCCTCGACAACTTCGGCTTCCCCCGTGCTCGATTTTCCGGTAGGTTACCGCTCGCCCTTCGGAGCCAGGCCGTCGCCATGAGTGACCTTCGTGCGCTTCGGGGTTCGAGGGCTGACCGGATTTCGACTCGATGAGGTGCAAGGATGCGCGAGCCGAAGGGAGTCGAGTTTCCGCTTTCCGTGCCAAGACGGCTGATCGCCGACTTGTTGCACTTCTCGAGGCGCGTGCCGTCGATTCCGCTGAGCCGGTTGATGGACGTTTCCGCGTTGTCGAGCGCCCGACGGACCCATCCCGCCCGGCCCTCCTGGTCGGTCATCTTCATGAAGGCCTACGCCCAGGTGGCGATGGAGCACCCGCCGCTCCGCCGGGCCTTGCTCGAGCTCCCCTTCCAGAGGATGTACGAGCACCCCCAAACCAACTGCTCGCTGGCCATCGAGCGCGAGTTCGAAGGCGAGGCGGGGGTCTTCTTCGGGATGTTCCGCGCCCCCGAAGGCCAGACCCTGGGCGAGCTGCAGCGCTCCCTGGTCGAGTTCAAGAACCTCCCGCTCGAAGAGATCGGCTTCTTCCGGCGGATGATCCGGATCAGCCGGTGCCCGACCATCATCCGACGCTTCCTCTGGTCGATGAGCCTCCACGTTTCCGGCCGGGCCCGGGCGAAACGGTTCGGGACTTTCGGCGTGACGACCCTTGGGGGCGCGGGGGTGGAGCAAGTCCATCCGCTCTCGCCGCTGACGACGACGTTGACGTTCGGGCCGATCGACGCCTGGGGCAAGGTCACGGTCAAGATCATCTACGACCACCGGGTCCTCGACGGGGCTTACGTCGCCCGACGCCTGGTCGACCTCGAAGAGATCCTCAACGGGATGATCCTCGAAGAACTCCGCCGGGGCGAATTGTGCGAGGTCCTTCCGCTGGCCCCCCCTCCGGTCACCTCGAACGCCAGCCTGGTCTTGACACCGTTGAGCAAAGTGCATCGCCCCTCGCCGTCGCGAAACGCGGGGCGAGGGGCGTGATCGTCGGTTGCTAATCGGTTTGCCTTCGGGTGGGTCAAGATGAGGCGATTTCCTGGTCCGTCGTCACCCGGACTTCCAGGCGGCTCATCAGCTTCTTGAGTGCGTCTTCCTTTCGGGAAACGTGCAGCACCGTGTCGAGGACGATCGCTTTTCGCTCATCCGACACATGGAGCACCAACCGACCGGCGCCGAACATCAGGTGCTCGAACACGTCGGGGATCTCCTTGTCGAACTTCAAGTTGAGCGTCGGGTACCGCTCCAGGTCGCTGAGCGGGCCGTGGTGGTGCAAGATCTCGTTGGGCAGGATCTCCCAGTAATCCAACCACCTGGAAATGAAGATCACCGCGTAGATCGCGATCAAGATCAGCGAGAACAAGAAGTAAAATTGGGCGTTGCCGATGACGTAAACCCTCTGGAACAATCGTTCCAACGGCTCCAAGATCCGGACGAACATCCCCAGCCAGAGCAGGAAGAAGAGGATCGTGGTCCCCAGCAGAATCCCGGCGAAGATCGTGAATCGAGGAAAGTCGATCGCCAAGATCAACAAGTTGAAGAACAGGACACCGAGGAAGAGCAAACCCAGGACATTTCTCGGGTCTCGAAATCGAGTTGGGTTGGGCTTATCAATCGGGATTGGGCTGGTCGCCGGGATCACATGGCCAGGCTCCACCATCGCTCCATCGGAGGGTTTCGAGGCAACGACACCGCCCGTTTTCGCTGAATTGGTCGAGTCGGAAACTCGCGGAGGCGTGAGGTTCGCCCTCTGATCCGACGGATCTTCGGAGATCATCCACATCCCGACCCAGCAGATCAGCGACATGATCAAGGTCGGGAAGATGAAGATAATCTTGGGATAAGTGAAAATTCGGACGCCCTTTTCGCGCGGGGTCGATAACGGGCTCGATCCACTCGTCTGCTTGTCTGCGCTGGCCATCGGAACAAGCTCCTCGTAAAATTGAAGTTGTCGGCAGGCCGCGACATGAACCTGCGACGCCGGGAATCCGAAGGGGATCGGCCCGTGCGGTGCCAAGACACGGCATCTTACCGCCGCCAACGGAGCCGGGAAAGTCCCTAGGCCGGGTAATCACCGCGGGGTGAGCGTTTAGGGGTGTAGCTTTCGAACCTGGAGATTTGTCGTCGCCTCTGGTGTGACCGGTCCAGACTCACACCTTTTGGAGGCGGCGCGATGGAACGAACATTTACAGCCCGGACGGACTTGCAAGCGGTCTTGCT
>JAABUX010000299.1_pt1 | contig 84191 bp, 83 predicted proteins | sample 5561851 | NCBI WGS metagenome assembly JAABUX01 (sample SAMN10711883, study PRJNA513361) | rock metagenome | isolation source: Antarctica rocks | place: Antarctica: Victoria Land, Richard Nunatak red sandstone | collected 2016-01-03 | reverse complement strand
AGGACACAGGGAAGGGAAGTGCAGTAGAATACATAGCAAGAGGCTCCTTCTCACTGGGATGAAATTTGGTAATTCCATCGTATCAGCTTTCGGAGCCTCTTGCCTAGCAATAATTTTCAGACCCTGAAACAGGACCGTATTCGGGTTATTCAAGAACGTCTCTCTATGTTATAATGGCTTGTGAACACTCGTTCTTATTATTATATCTCTTCTCTGCTATTTGCTGGCCTATGGAGTTCTCTGCTATGCCTATACGTCAACTCGCGCCCGATGTCGCCGCCAAGATTGCGGCGGGCGAGGTGGTCGAGCGACCTGCCTCGGTTGTGAAAGAATTGATTGAGAATAGTATCGACGCGGGCGCGACGCAGATTCGCGTTGACCTTGCACAGGGTGGGCTGCAACTTATTCGCGTCACCGACAACGGCTCCGGTATACCCGTAGACGAGCTACCGCTGGCACTCGCAAGACATGCCACCAGCAAGGTAGCACAGATTGATGACCTGGAACATATTGCCACGCTCGGCTTTCGCGGCGAGGCACTCGCGAGCCTCGCAGCAGTTGCCGAAGTCACTCTACTCAGTCGGCATCGCGAGGCTGCACAGGGCGCACAGATTTATGCAGCAAATGGTGAGTTATCAGAGGCGACAACGGCAGCTTCACCGGAAGGCACGACGCTCACGGTTCGCAACCTGTTCAGTACTGTCCCCGCGCGTCTCAAATTTCTCAAGAGCCGCAACACCGAGGTCAGCCACTGTCACCATTTGCTTGAACAATACGCCCTTGCCTATCCCGAAATTCGTTTCAGCGTCTACAGCGATAGCAAACAAATCTTTGCGACTCCTGGCGATGGCAATCTCAAAAGTGTGCTGGTTGAGGTCTATGGACTACAAATCGCTGAGCAGATGGTTCCTGCGGGCGCACCTATTGAGCCTGACCGCTCTGGCGACCTGGAATATCCTATTGTGACAGGGTATGTGAGTCGTCCGACAACTTATAAGAGTACACGCCAATTTATCTCATTCTTCGTCAATCGGCGCTGGGTCCTGAGCCGTATGCTGACCTCCGCCGTCGAAGGTGCCTATCACTCACTCTTACTATCAGGTCGCCACCCTATTGCAGTAATAAATATCCAGATCGACCCAACACTGCTCGATGTCAACGTACACCCGGCAAAAACGGAGATTCGCTTCTTGAAAGAGCGACGTGTCTTTGCCGCCGTTCTGCGTGCCGTGCGCGGTGCCTTGCTTGAAGAACCCACGATGCCGCAATGGAAACCGCGCACGACCGATACAACACATGATGTCGAAAGCGACGCACCCGAACATTCTCCTGATAACGAAACGTCACAGGGAGTCGAGGATAGAGTAGAAAATAATGTTGCACATTCTCTTCCTGCTACGGACGAGTCGGAAGAACTTACATTGCCGCAAGATAATCCCTGGCTCACCGTCACGGAAGAAGAGAGCGGCACAAAACCACCTTTGCCCTCACGTCTCTGGCAAAATCATATTCATACCAGCGAAAATGGGCGCAAGAAGGGAACGAACCTCCCTTCTCAAATAACAAACGATACTGCTGTAGAGCTTGGTGAAGTGCATCCTGCTGTAGCGTCAGACGCCGATGAGGATACGTCAAGTTGGTCAATGCCGAACTCTATACCATCAAATGTGCCATCGGTAGAGACCAATGTAATGCAGTTCCCTGACAGAGAAATAGCTAACACTGTTCAACAAGAAAAATTGCTGGGCCAGACATATGAGCAGCAAGCACGCCATTTACCACATTTGCGCGTCGTCGGACAACTCTCGCAAAGCTACATTGTGACCGAGGGTGAAGATGGCATGTACCTCATCGACCAGCACGCCGCGCACGAACGTATTCTGTTAGAGCGCATGGTGGCGGCAATGAAGGCACGCACACCCATCTCACAGTTGTTGCTCACACCGATGAACCTTGCGCTAGCACCGAGTGAGTTAGAAGCGATAGAGGAATATCAGCAGCAGTTGACACAGATTGGCTTCTCACTTGAGATGACCGAGAGCAACACACTCTCAATACTGGCGGTGCCAACAATTCTTGTGAAGCAGATGAATATGCGCTCCCTGCATGAATTACTGCTTGAACTTACTGCACCGGATAATCTTGGTAACACGGAGACATGGGAAGAGCGGGCACTGGCAAACGTGGCCTGTAAAGCGGCGATTAAGGCGAACTACTTTTTGACGGTCAGCGAGATGCGCGAGATGATCGAGCAGTTAGAGCAGACAAAGGCACCCTATAGCTGCTGTCATGGTCGTCCCACAATGGTCCATTTCGGTCTGTCTGCACTAGCGCACGAATTCGAGAGGCGGTAAAACAACATGTTGGCAGATATTCTCACCGCCGCCGCTAGCTGGCAGGCGGAACACCCCTTGCTGACTTATAGCGTGCCAGAAGAGTTCCAAATCGACCTACGTGCAGGACAACTGGTGGCGGTGCCCTACGGTGAGCGGCTCGTCGAGGGTATCGTCTGGACAATCTCGCCTGATGAGGAAGACGTGCTCATATTCGAGAGCGACGACGAGGTAATGCGCCCCATCCATGCTATTCTCGATCTACAACCAGCACTCTTACTCCATCAACGTGTCCTCGCTGAGTGGATGGCGGACTACTACGTGACGCCGCTCGCATTTGTCGCCCTCATGATGCTCCCTCCTGGCCTGATGCAACGTTCGCAGGTCGTCCTGCATCTCGTCAAAGACGACGATGCGCCCATCGAGTCGAGTACACAGACACTACGCATCAAGGCACTGATTGGCTTGCTACTTGAAGAGGGTGAACTGGATGTCGAGCGGCTCAAGGAGATGCTGGGACCCAAACGCGCCAAAGAGGTACTCAAAGAGGCTCTCGAAAGTGGCGTCATTCAGCGGAACGCACAACTTCATACACCACAGGCGAGGCCACGTACACAGCGTATTGTACGCCTCATCGCATCACAGAACGCACTCAATACATGGCGGCAACATATCGAAGAGCAGGCGCAACGGAATATGGAGCAAGCTGCAGCAATCGTTATCGCGCCTGATAACGTGCGAAGGCGTCCAGGTGGGAAAGCTGGTGTCAAAAGTAGCGCAGGCAACACGGGTAACGCGTGGGCAGTTCCCGGTGCAACGGCTACGCTGACACTTTCAGAAGAGGATAAAGAAAGTCTGGTGGCACGTCGTCAACTTGCCGCCGTTGACTTGTTGCAACAGGCTCCTGCCTCCGGTCAGTATTGGACACCGGGGATGTTGTGTAAGGCATGTGAACTCACAGAAAAACAGCTACAACCTCTTATACGCGATAACATTATCACTATCGAGATGACGGAGACGCGACGCAATCCCTTTTTCGGGCGTACCATTCCAGCATCGCAGCCTCTCCCATTGACCCTCGACCAGCAGCAAGCGGTGGAGCATATTCTTGGCGATGCCTCGCATCCTATCCTGTTACATGGCGTGACGGGTAGTGGCAAGACAGAGGTCTATCTACAGGCACTCGCGGCAATCATTGCACGGGGTAAGCGTGGCATTGTGCTGGTACCAGAAATCGCCCTCACAACACAGGCGGTACAGCGTGTCGCGGGCCGTTTCCCGGAGCGCGTCGCGGTGATTCATAGCGAACTGAGTGCGGGCGAACGCTACGACGAGTGGCGACGCATTCGCGATGGCAAGGTTGATGTCGTGATTGGCTCGCGTTCCGCCCTCTTCGCGCCCCTACCCGATCTCGGCATCATCATTCTGGATGAAGAGCATGAGGCCGCGTATAAGCAAGGTGAGCGCAAACCAACGTACCATGCACGTATGAGTGCGCTCACACTGGGAAAGATTCTTGGTATTCCCGTTGTTCTGGGCAGTGCTACACCGTCGGTTGAAACATTTTATCGTGCCGAGCAGGGCGTATATCGGCTCGTGGAGCTACCCGGACGTATCGGTGCCTCGTTGCCACCAGTTGAGGTCATCGACCTGCGTACAGAACTTCATACGGGCAACACCAGCATCATCAGTCGTCGTTTACAAGAGGAACTGGAACAGGTATTGAGCAAGGGACAGCAGGCTATCCTCTTCCTCAATCGACGAGGCGCAGCAAGCTGTATTCTGTGTCGCGATTGTGGCTATACCGCCATGTGTGACCGCTGTGATATCGCGCTAACCTACCATTCTACCGAGCGCATCCTGCTCTGTCATTATTGCGGACGCAAGAGTAAGATGCTGCAGTTCTGTCCCAGTTGCAATAGTTCGGGCATTCGCTACTTTGGCCTAGGTACCGAAAAGGTGCAGGACACCATTCAGAAGAGCTTTCCAGAGGCACGTATCCTGCGTTGGGACAGGGATACAGCACGCAACCGCCGCGCTCATGAACAGCTTTTGGACCGTTTCGCCAACCGCGAGGCCGATATTATGGTTGGCACACAGATGATCGCCAAAGGACTCGACCTCCCCGGCGTAACGCTAGTTGGCGTCATCTCAGCGGATATCGCGCTCAACCTGCCCGATTATGCCTCACCGGAACGCGCCTTTACTCTGCTCACGCAGGTTGCGGGTCGCGCCGGACGTGGTGCCGACGCTGGCCGCGTAATCGTCCAAACCTTCAACCCACAACACTTTTGCATCGACGCCGCCTCGCGCCACGACTATCACGAATTCTATCAAGCCGAAATCGAGGCGCGCCAACGCTACGGCTATCCCCCATTTCGCCAATTCGTCAAATTCACCTATAGCCACGAAAACAGGCACCGCTGCCAGAACGAAGCCTTGCTACTCGCGGAACGCCTCAACGGATGGATCGTGCGACTCCAACTGCCCAACACTGATATCGTCGGCCCTGCACCCGCCATGATGGAGCGTGTCCGCAGCAAATATCGCTGGCAACTCATCGCACGCGGCCCCGACCTGCACCAACTCCTGAGAGTCGTCGATGCCCCCGACTGGGAGGTCGATATCGACCCTGTGAGTACTGTGTGAGAGTTTGATGCATCACTGTCTAATATAGTATTTCGTGTGATAGAATATAGTGGAATACGAATCCAGCACAGCACTATCACAACATGTTGAAAGACAACATAATGAGAGAGAGACAAGGGTGTTATATGAATTATCAGAGTTCAGTACATGAAGAGCAATTGATGGTAGAACAGCTTGTTGCATTAAACCACTTGTCTCTTGGTTTCTCTCTCCCTTTACCTGAGAGCAAAGTGGCAGCAGAATTAGTAACAAGTCTGCTGCTGATCTCAGAAAAGCAGAATCCTCTCATTTGGTTACAGAACGAAAGAGGAGCTTTTTGTGCGTGGTTTACATTAACTCTATGTTTAAAATTAGGGGAGCGCATGCGTCTTTCAAGGGAAAGGATAATTGATACACACCAGCGATGGAGTGTAGCTCAAACCACAACTCTTACAGGGCTTGAAAGTATGCAAAATGCTCTCTTTGGGAACTTGTTAGAAGCAACGAAGGCATGGCCGTCTTATGAGCTATGGGATAATACATTAGTTGAACCATATCAACAAGATCAGTTGCGCTTGACCTTACAAGACATGCAACGACAAGCAGCACTTCCGCCTAACCCTCATCCGACATTTTCTGTGCAGAATAGACGTGACGTTTTTGTTTTGTGTGACTTGCTCCGTTTACCTACGACAACGGATCCTTTATCTTGGCTCCTTGAAGAGCGTAGAGATATTATTGCTTACATCACCTTGGCGAGCCTACTTGACTACATCTTGCCTTCCAGTAGAATGATCATTGCAAGCTTTCCTACGGACCTTCAAAGCTCTTCCCCTATGCTTCTCCATGTAGGAAATAGTTTTGAAGTCAAACTGCAACGAGTTGTAAACCTACAGTTAGGGTTTACTATTGATCTCGATGTTCACTATACCATTCCAAAGCAACAACGCTCATTTCTTTCTCATCAGTTAGCAGAAGAACCGGAGCGTTTTCTTCGTTGGGAAGGTTTTGAGCATATTGTAGATACAAATGGTCATTTTTATGTTCCTCAGGTAATTACACATAGAACACAGATGATAGATAACAAACGGTGTCAAGGAAACCTTACTTTGGTATGTTGGCCGCCGCTTACAGAGCCAACGGAACTTTTATTGCAGACACGGCCAGTAGCACTTTCACTTTATGAAACACCAGTTTTCATGGTAGAAGGTAGACTAATTCACACGCAGTCAACTGTACCCAGACCAAGCATACCAATTGACACGGAACTTCAAGCCCATGTAATCATCGGTCCCACCTGAACAAGGGATTTATAAAGCTATCGTATACAGTTAAACGTAGCAGGGATTTTTAGATAAAAAGGAGAGCCTATTGACGTAGTAGCATATGTTCTTGCAAAAATGATGAACTATTGTTATCAATATACGAAAAAGGAGATATAACATGCAGATTTCATACATAACCCCAGTAGCCATTACGGGAGCAGTACTGCTCATTAGTGCTGGCATAGGGTATGGCATACGCTTCTGGCTACGCCACAAAGGATAATTCCCTTTTACTAATAATGAAGAAGAGATTTATCACTACCTGAAAATGTAGTTAAGTCTCATCTCTTTATTATTGTTATGATCTGGTTATCGTCCAACAGGGAAACCCAGATAATCCTGCCTATCGGCATTTGAGAAGTATAAGACGATACAATGATACTGAACAATTGTGAATAACATTACTTGTTTTCGGTCAACCTATCACATTTTGTGATAGGTTGACCAAGTAAAAGAAAATAACTCCGCCAATTTGGCGGAGTTATTTAGCGTAGGAAGTAGTTATTTATGCAAGATAAGTTTTTAATGATTGCTGAAGAACTTCTTAGTAACCCTGATGTAACCTCTCCCTTGAATGAACAGGTACCAAAGAAAGGCTTCGGCTCGTCAGGATTAAAAATCCACAATAAAATCTTTGCGATGCTCGTCAAAGACAAACTTGTTGTGAAACTTCCGAAACTCCGAGTGGATACACTGATCACCTCTGGCTATGGAGAACGCTTTGATCCTCGTCGCGACGGCAGATTGATGAAGGAATGGATAGCACTCGAACCAACATTCCAAGAGGAGTGGTTGCCACTAGCGAAAGAAGCGATGGAGTTTGTGGCCTCACCACAACCATGATACCTCTCTTAGCCAGCTTCGTAGCATCAGGATACCAGTACCAGGAAGAGATATCGAGACGGGCTACTTTTTTTCCCGTTCTTTATTGTGCGTGTACTATAGTATTCCCCTAAATAGGAACTACCAAGAGCAATAAAAGTAATTGAGAGTATTTTCTCTAGGTACCCTTTCAGCAATTGCTCGTCTTAAAATCCTTCATTCATGATACGTTCCCCTCTAAAGGAGTAAGTACTCTATTTCGTCTCATGAGTTCACTCAAAATGCCTGCGATATTCCAGGCATCGTCACCGCCACGATGATGAGTCCCTTCTAAGGGCAAGTGTAAGAGACGTAGTGCCTCTGCCATGCCTACTTGAGCAGGTAAGCCTTGTAACACTGCAAAGAGAAGTTTTAGGTTAATATGATTTGAGCTAAAGGGATAAGGAACATGATACGATTGGCATTGTCGCTCAAATTGACGACGATCATACTCACCATAGCTTATCCATATACTCTCTTTTGAAGCGTAGTCTTTTTGTAAGAGGGAACATGCATCAGCAAAAGAGATTCCTTGTTCCACTTGCTGCTGCGTTAAGCTCGTAAGTTGTGTACAAAACGCACTGACACGAGAGCGTTCAGATTTGACTAAAATACTCCTTTTTTCTCCCCTTTTTCCAGAAGTAGTATTGACTGTGCAGAGACCAATTTCTATGATTTCGCTCTCTTGCCCCTGCGGAATCGCACCTTCCCAGCACGTCGCCTCTACATCTATAATTAGGACGTTGCCGGGTATTTTTCTAACCAAAGCACTTTCCCCTTTTCATAGCACTCATAAAGGGTATTCTCATATATCTAAAAACCAAAATACAACTTTCATCGTAAAGAAATTACCCAAAGCATGTTCCATATCTTGAAATTTACGTAATGTTATGATCCATCTCTTGTCAAAAGACGTACATTCTCACCCATTGCCTGCTTGAGAGCATTCTCAATTTCTTGAGCGCGTCTTGTATTACTCACATACAAGATAATAGGGTACTGTTCAAACTCTGGCTCTGTCCAGTCATCTTCCATTTTGTTGAAGTTCTTCTCCAACGTAAATTTTTCCTCACCTTTTACTGTCTGTGTACTGTAGTACTCTCCTAAATAAGAACTATCGCGACCAATCAAAGTAATTGACAGGGCTTTCTCAAGCATTGCTGCAGCATCATCAATACTCATGTTGAGCAAGCCATATAGGTCAAAGTAAGATGTCATAAGGTATCTCCCACTCCCATCTTTAGTTACTAACATTAGGGATAATAATAATCGGTGCGCGATTAGCAGCAGTCAAGATGGAATCGTAAATCATGAAGTGAACATCTCGCCCAGCATCTGCAGAAAGGCTCTCTATAAGTTGATAAAGACCAAGTGCTTTTAGTTGCTTGTCGCTTAAAGGCCCTGTTCGTATACCACCTGAACGTAAAGGAATACCTAGTGCTTTAGCCTTTGCAAGCAAACCAGGACTGGCTATAGCAATATCAAAATCACTCGTTCGCCCTACATCGAAAGGCTGCCCTGTTGTATACTTTATTCCTGTTACTGCGCTTCCCCCTAGGCCAGATATCACATCTGAATATCCAGCAGCCGCTAATCCTGCATAAAGCTGGCTACTGAAAGATTGAAAATCCTCGATAGATTTGAAGCCGAAAGGCACTGATTCTTTTGTGTTAGCAATGATATTAGCTAACATAGCGTTCAATTGCTCGATTGTTAAACGCTTCTTTAGTCCAGCATCAAGGAAAGTCTTAATGCTTGCCTCATCATATCCCAACCTGACTAAATTCTCAATGTCTGATTGTGATACACCTGGATATTTTGCTAGTAAGTCCTGCACTTCCTGTTGCTTCTGCGGTGATAACGGTGCCAGATCAATCGGCGTTCCTGGTGGGAAGATGATGTTGCTGGACGAGGGGGTTGGCGGCAACGGTGGGAGCGGTTCACCACCGAGCGTGTTCATGTTGCCTTCCCATTGCATCTTGTCTATGTCCATGTCGCCGACGCGCATTTGGGCTGTTGGGGGAAGAGGACAAAATGCTCCTAATTCCTCCTCGGATGGGAATGTGGGATCGACGACTCGGCGCAGTTCACGCCCAGCAAAGGGAATACTTCTGTCCACATCGAGTTCGTAGGCGTAGTTATCCGCCTCGCGGTAGAGAGATTGCAGTTGTTGCTCTATTTCGTTCGCGGTTGTGACACAGTAGTTGGTTGCCGTTGATAGGCGCGGCGAGGTGTCGCCGACGACACCCACAAAGGATTGCTCGGCTTGCAGATAGTTGCTCACGAGATTCATCATTGCATCAGCCGCTGGCCCCTCAAAGCTCATTGGACCATCGAAAAGGAGCATGAGCGTGTTACTAAAGGTGTTGAGCTGCTCCTGATGATGCGTGTCGAGGGCGTGCGTCTGGGCGTGAAACGCGTTGAGGGATGTGACCATCTGCTCCATCTTGCTGATGTTCGGCTTGAGATAATCATACATACGGATACTTGCTCCTCATTATTTACTCTCAGGCACGCGTAGCCTATTCGATCCGCCCGTGTCCAAAGCCGCGTGGGGTAAAGCTCTGGGAAACGTTGTGGTCAGCACCTTCCATTGCGTCAATAGCCGCGAAGAGCGTGGAGGCAAGTTGCATTTGCCACTCATAGCTATCGCGCATACGTTTTTCGTGAGGAGCCACGACAGCCGCCATACAGCCATCCACATCGTTCGTATCGAGGAAACCCTGTACCTGAGCGCAAGTCGTGTTATGCTCTTGCAGGGCGGTATCAGCCTGAACGAGCAGTTTCGCCGCAACCTGTCGCATCAAATCAATGGGATAGAGGATAGACTCATTGCTACCGCCGCTATTATCGGCACCTATTCTCATTCTCTTACTCTTTCTGTTCTTTTTTCTGTGACAATAATTTCGGTATCTTGCTTTTGAGCAAAAGCACAGATACGTGTGTTTTATGAGTCAGCGCGGGGAAAAGACGAAAAAGGATAATCAGGAACGAATGCTTTGTATCTCTTGTGTATTACCGTTCTTACTATAACATGTAAATATATCGTAGGCAAGAGACATGTACAGATATTCACAACGGAAGCCCACAAGGGGCTTCCCTACTATAAACGGCGTGCGATGCACGCAAAAACGTTGTATAGTAGGGAAGCCCCTTGTGGGCTTCCTTCGGCCCCAACTCAACAACATTCGTCTTATTTAGGGCATCCATTATAAAAGGAGCGGCAGAATGCCAGAGATTTTTGAGACACACAACAAGCGTATCACCCTCATCGACCTGAGCGACTGCCTCGATAACGCAACATCGGCGTTTGAGCTGAACGCCCACAACATCGAATACACTACACCTGCTCAAGGCGTGGAGATGACCGATCATTTACTTGGATTAGGACCAGCGTATTGGCCCGATGGCGTCGGGTGGGCAGTTGAGAAAGTGACCCTCTCGACCCACTCTGGTACTCATGTCGATGCACCCTCTCACTATGGGCCAGCACAGCATGGCAATACGCGCACTATTGATAGCGTCCCTCTACGTTGGTGCTTCAGTGATGGCGTTGTGCTGAATATGACGCACAAGCAACGCGGCGAAGGCATTACCAGCGAAGATGTGCAGGCGGAACTGCAACGTATCGGCTACACGCTCAAACCATACGATATCGTCCTTGTTCGCACTGATACCAGCAAACTCTTTAAACAACCTGGCTACGATATGCTGCATGCAGGTCTTCGGCGTTCAGCAACCGAATGGCTCGTCGATCAGGGTGTGCATCTCATCGGCATTGATGCATGGGGCATTGATCGCCCATTCGATGTCATGATGCAAGAGGCCAAAGCAGGCGAGAGCCAGTTCTGGGAGTCGCACCTGCTCGGACGCGAAAAAGAGTATTGCCAGATCGAGAAGTTGAGTAACCTCGATCAACTGCCACAATCATTCGGTTTTACCGTCTCAGCCTTCCCCGTCAACGTTCGCGCCGCCAGTGCGGGTTGGAGCCGCGTCGTCGCGATTTTTGAAGAGACTCTTGCATAACGGCTATCCTTCGGCAATGAAGATAATTTGCTTGCAATTATGAGTGGCGGACGTTGCTATCTCCGCCAGTTTATGAGTGATCTACAATAAAGAGGTGATTCGTAGAGAGAAATGAAGCATCTCTCTGTCCTATCGAGAGTGAGGGCATCTGTGCCTGTATCTCCATGATGTCTTGACAAATCGGAGCGTAACGAGATGCTACCAAATCCTGTTCAGACTCCACTGTGCGAGCCATGACCACATTGAGTTGCGTAAATGCTACCCGCACCGTAACAAGAATATGTTGAATCTCTTGACCAAGTAAGAGGATACCACACAAAATGAATACATCTGTCAAAAGACCAGATTGATCCACGGCGTTACCATCAACGGCATAGAGAGACGAACTGACCGTCTGATTATAGAGCGAAGCGACCTGAAGTAGTGTTTTAGCAATCTGGGCAATAGTATCCTCGATGCGGTTGAGATTGTAAATGATATATAGGGCAGCCGTGAGAAAGCGCAAGTCTTGTCCACCGAGTGGCTGTTGGAGAATGAGCAGACGCAACGCCTGTTGCTGCACTGCGTCACAGAGCGCGTCAACACGGAAGTTATTTTCGATGACCTGATGCAATGGACGTAAGGTTTCTGATACGTCATCCGTAAAAAAGATCATATACGTTGGTAGCTCCAACTGACCATCTCGCCATTGTCGTATGGCATGATGCCGTGAAATGAGCGCGGATCGTCGTCGAAGACCATCGGCAGAAAATTGTGGTCGCTGGGCCAGAGCGATAGCGTTGGAAGCGCGTCGAGCGGCACCCATTCGAGCGTACCTTCGTGGTTTCCTGCCAGTACCTCACCATGCCAGCCCTCTATACGAAAAATAAAGCCGAACCAGTCCTCGCCATTCTTGCCAAAGCCCGGCCAGGAGATGGTGCCACGCAGTAGAGCGCAATCAACGGTCAAGCCAGACTCTTCCAGAATCTCACGGCGCAATCCGCTTATCACATCCTCATTCGCCTCTAGTTTGCCGCCTAGACCATTATACTTGCCGTAGTGTATATCGTCGGATCGCTTGTTGCGGTGTATCATCAATACCTGTTTGCCATCGGGCGACATGATGTAGCCTAATGTAGCTAATACTGGTGTATATTTCATAATTACTCCCTTCAGAGAATAAACATGTACATATGGCTGGTTGCAACCAGCCATATGTACATGTTTATTCTCTGAATATATTTATCCATTGCTTGGCATCGCGTATCTCTTCGTGTGTGATAGTATGTCCACCATTATGCCAGTGTGCCTCGACGGTGGCACCTGCATGTTGGAGCAGTTGCACCAATTGTTCTGTCTTCTGCATTGGTATGAGGGGATCGCGACGACCAGCACCGATAAACACCTGTTTGCCTGTGAGATCGGGCGTACCTTCTGGCTCAAATGGCACCATTGGATGTAGCAGCACAGCCGCCGCCAATACCTGTGGGCGCAACAAAAGCATACTCGCCGCAATGTTCGCTCCGTTTGAAAAACCAACAGCGATTACCCTGTCGGCATCAAAACCATATGCTCGGCTCGCGCTCTCCACAAAATCCGCGAGTTCGTGTGTGCGCTGTATCAGGTCCGGCACATCGAACACACCCTCGGCAAGACGCTTGAAAAAGCGTGGCATACCATTCTCCAACACATTGCCGCGCGGACTAAGCAGCGCGGCACCAGGAGCAAGCATGCGTCCCAGGTCGAGCAAATCGTTCTCGTCCCCACCTGTTCCATGGAGCAGTAGGAGCGTTGGACTGTGCTGACCCGTTTGTATTGCCGGGATATAGTGATGCGTGAAGCTTCCTATCCCTTTGTTATTGTTATGCGGCATGCTGATTTTCCTTATTATTTTGTACGTATTATGGAATACTATACAATACTCGATTAAGCTAACACAAAGTAGGGGCCATAATTTATTACGCCCTTTGGTATGTCAATTTCGCTTTTATGGTAAAATGCAGACAAGATGCAGCTATGGAACGACCTCGAAGACAACTCACAGCCAACGATTTCTACGGGACGCGGACGAATACGCCGTCTCACAGAACCCGTTGTCCTCGCATCGCTACGTACATGGCTCCTCGATGAGTACATCGCGGAATATTGTCGCTCGCTTGCGGCCACTCGAATCTTCAAACGCTGCTATTTTGTCGATGCGCTGGGCGTAGCTGCGAAAGGGCGTAAAGCGACCACCAATAACACTGTAGCCCTACATCCACCACTAGAACCGATACATGCTCTGGCACAGACGTTAGCACAAGAAAGCAAACCTATTGCCCTCTATGGTCTGCTATTGGCAGCAGGTAGCAGCAGAAGCAAGGATGCTCGGCAGGCAAAAACAAAAGAGCTACGTATGCCCGCAGAGAGCGGTATCCTCAACACCAGTTGGCTAGAAGTCGCTCCACAGATCATACAAAACATCGAGCAGTCACCAGCGATTCTTTTGCTCAACCCGTTTGGGCATACGATGTTTACAAGCGAGGATATCACGCTCCTCTATAAGCGAACTGCCCCCACTGAACTCTGTCTTCTACTCTCACATAAGCAGCTAGAGACGCTTTTTCTTACCGCCATGCGCTCACCTGCGTTTGCCATTACATTGACGGCGGTCCTGCGTACAGACCGCTGGAAGACGCTTTCGACCCAGGATGCTGACCGTAAAAAGACGATAAACAGTATCATCGACCTGTTCGTTGCCTCGCTACAGCGTCATTTTGTATTGCCTGTTCAGCAGATCACCTTACCCGTCCTTACTCGCCCTGGCATGGTCGAGGATATACCTTATACGCTCGTCTTTGCCACGCGTAGACAGGACAGTTTTGCTAGCATGAACGATGCCCTATGTCGCTATCAGCGTATAGTATATGAGCAGAGTCATCGCGGTGTGCTGGGTGAAGAATGGTTTGAGACGCAATACAAGGAGCGCATCGAGAGCGAACGGCAACAATTGTGCGAAAGTTTGTTGCAGAAGGGACGAGCGCAACGCGTGCGTCGCTGGTCCGATTTGCGCCAACAGGTGCTACTCGCTCACTTCGGGCAATTCCTACTGCGTGACTACGACGCCCTCTTACTTCATCTCTTACATAATGGAGATGTACGTGTTGAATGGAGACGTACATCTGCTGAGAGCGAAGAGGAGAGACTACCCGGCAACGACGATACATTGCTGTGGAATGAGGAAAAAAACGCTCAGAAAGAAAGAGGCGGTACTAGGGGGAAACATTGAGCATGGGGACACTCAATGTTATAGTAACACCTCCTAGAATAGTGTACGATAAAAATATGAGTTTAGTGGCATAAATGGAGAGAATTTTCAGGGCATCCCAAAAGATAGAGGCATGACAGGGGAAAGTTGTATCATGCCTCTCTCTGCCTCTCACACCTTCATCTCATGGTTTTCTTGCATGCCCTTCGTTCACAATACCACGCTCCACTAGATACCGTAAAAATTCTAAGCGTTGCTGCGGTGTGGGCGCAGGTAGCTCTTGCGTATTTGCATGAATTTCTTGTATCGCTTCTGTCTTCTCTTCTAAGATAGAGGAGGGAGTATTATTTTCATCTACTATGGGTTTTGTGGATGGTGTTATTGGTGAAGAGGAACGTTCTTCAGAAAGCGGTCGTCCTCTCTCAATTTGTGGCTCTTCCTCTAGTGGCTCAACGGCGACAGAGGTGATGCTTGGTTGTGCTGGCTGTGTATATGGCCCATCGGCTGTTGTAAGAAACAGCGTCTCTTGTGTGGTACTTTGCATACGTGTACCAGAGGCTTGCGCGTAGTCAGCTTCTGCGGATTGTCCCCAGGGCCACCACGCGAACAGGCTTTTCAACCAACGTTTGATCCCTTGCGTGATCATGTTGTCTTTTGCCCTCATTGCTATAGGGATGACATCACAGTCATCCTATTAATCACGCGCTACTAGGTGCGACATCGAAATGGTTACAAAACATACATCGAAGGAAACATAGAAATATAGTAGCATACGAAGAGGAACTCGTCAAACATTCCCTTGCAAATTTTCCGTCTCCGTGCAATAATCAGCAGCAGAAGGAATAGTATTTCGCCCAAAACTGTTGTAGTGGCAAAAGACACAGAGCTTCTCATGGACGCTTTGTACCTTTTGCCTTTTTACGTCATTCTCTAATGAAGAGAATTCTTTTTCGCGTCTCCTATTTAACACGATCCTGATCGTTTTTTATGAAAACGTATTTCCTACGCAACCCTATCCTATGTCACTAGAGAGTAGACCCAAACGTGTATATGTCTAACGTTAAGGAAAGAATAGGAATAGTATTACATATTGTATGAGTTGAGAGAGTTATGAAAAAAAAACATATTCAGCAAGAAATAGACTCTGACAAACAAGCGGACGAAACTACACCGCAACAGGAGGAGCAACAGGAAACGCCAACTCCTGTCGATATCGTTAATCAGTCTAATCCCGACGAGGATTCGGTATTTGAGTCTCCCATGTTGGACGAAGAGAACGACGATGAAATGGAAGACGAGGAGCCAAGACGCCGCCACCGTTTCAGCTTTGAGGGGCCAGCGTTCATGGAGCAAGAGCCACGCCACCGACGCCGCCATGATGATGACGAAAACGTGACCATACCAGAGATATTGCCGATTCTCCCTCTCAAAGATGTCGTCGTTTATCCCTTCGCTATCCAGCCTCTTGGCGTGGGTCAAGAACGCTCCATCCGTCTGATCGACGATGTGATGCACGGCAATCGGCTCGTCGTACTCGTCGCTCAGAAGTCAGCCGAGCTAGATCAGGCTGGACCCGACGACGTATTCAAGATCGGGACCGTCTCTCGCATTGGGCGTATCTTTCGTATGCCCGATGGCACCATTCAGATCGCAGTACAAGGACTTGAGCGCGTCGATATCGGCGAGTTCACGCAGGAAAAACCCTACCTGATAGCTCATGTGACGAACCGAGCAGACGTACAGGAAGAGGATAATGAGACGGAAGCCATCAAGCGTAACGTCATCAACTACTTCCAGCGCCTTGTGAGTCTGGTACAAAATGTACCAGAGGGAGTCGCCGCCGCAACACTGAATCTGGAAGAAGCTCGCCAAGTTGTGTACGTCATTGCTACCTTTGTACAGATGGACCTCGAACTGCGCCAGAAGTTGCTTGAACTTGACTCTGTACGCGAGAAGATGCAACAACTCAGTACATTCCTCGCGCATGAGTTAGAGATTCTCGAACTCGGTAAGAAGATACAGACCAGTGCCCAGGAAGAAATGGGCAAGATGCAGCGCGAATATCTTCTCCGCGAACAACTCAAAGCCATTCAGCGTGAACTGGGCGAGGAGAGCGAAGAGCAGGCCACCGTCAACGAGCTGCGCGAAAAGATGGACGAAGCGAAGATGCCAGAAGAGGCACTCAAGGAGGCAAACCGCGAACTTTCGCGCCTCGAAAAGCTACCAACCGTCTCGCCCGAATATAGCATCATTCGCACCTATCTTGAACTGCTCGTAAGCCTGCCCTGGAGTACATCGACTGGCGAGCGAATCGACGTACCGCACGCACGCCAGATTCTCGATCAAGATCATTATGGTCTGGAAAAAATCAAAGACCGCATCCTAGAATATCTCGCGGTTCGTCGCCTGAAAGAGGACCGTAAAGCTGAACAGGTTGAGCGTGCAAAAGAGGCAGTTACTATCGAAAATGGTATTGAGACCGACGATATCCGCCCAACGCAGCCACTACAATCGCAGCAGGTGGCACGGCAGATCAATCGTGAACCAATTCTGTGCTTTGTTGGCCCACCAGGAGTTGGTAAAACGTCGCTCGGCCAGTCGATTGCCCGTGCGCTTGGACGTAAGTTCGCGCGTATGTCGCTCGGCGGTATTCGTGACGAGGCCGAGATTCGCGGCCATCGCCGTACCTACATCGGAGCGATGCCTGGACGCATCATCCAAACCTTGCGCCGTGTCGAGTCCAATGATCCTGTGATTATGCTCGACGAGGTGGACAAAGTGGGTGCCGATTGGCGCGGTGATCCCTCTTCGGCCCTGCTTGAGGTGCTGGACCCCGAACAAAACTACAATTTCCGCGATAACTATCTTGACCTTTCTTTTGATCTGTCGAAGGTAATGTTTATCGCAACCGCGAACTCGTTGGAACCGATTCCCGCCCCTCTGCGTGACCGTATGGAAATCCTGGAATTGTCGGGCTATACCGAGGTGCAGAAGGTCCATATCGCTCGTAACTACCTGTTGCCAAAACAGCTTGAGGCCAATGGCTTGAACGAGGACGAACTGATCGTGAGCGATGAGACGCTGGGCCGTATTGCGCGTGACTACACGCGTGAAGCAGGTGTGCGTAACTTTGAACGCGAAATTGGGTCGTTGTCTCGTAAGTCCGCCAAACAGATTGCAGAGGGCAAGAAAACACCAATCACCGTTACACCGGAGCAATTATCCGACTATCTCGGTCGCCAGCGTTTCTTCGAGGAAGTGGCGGAGCGCATTGATCGCCCTGGTATCGCTACTGGTCTCGTGTGGACGCCCGTAGGAGGTGAAATCATCTTCATCGAAGCGGCAGCCATGCATGGCAAAGAGAATTCTCTGACGCTGACCGGACAGCTTGGCGATGTGATGAAAGAGTCTGCAACAGCAGCTCTGAGCTATGTACGTTCAAACACGACCGCGTTGGGTCTGTCTCCCAACGTTTTCGAGGACCAGAACGTTCACATTCACGTCCCTGCTGGCGCTATTCCCAAAGATGGCCCCTCCGCAGGCGTCACGATGGCGACCGTTCTCGTCTCGTTAGCAAGTGGACGTAAGGTGCGCTCGGATGTGGCGATGACTGGCGAGATCACGCTACGAGGCAAGGTCATGCCTATTGGCGGCATCAAAGAGAAGGTTCTTGCGGCCTACCGCTCCGGTATCCGCACAGTTATTCTACCCAAGAAGAACGAACAAGACCTGCTCGAAGATATGCCAAAAGAACTTCGTGAGCAGATGACCTTCGTCTATGCCACCGATGTTCGCGACGTTCTCAACGCTGCCCTCGAACCTTCGGAAGTCAAAGGTGAGAAGGTAGCTAGTGAAAACGGCTCACGCCCCAAACGACGCAAAGGCGAGAAGGCTGCTGCAAAAGCGTAACAAGTTTTCTGGTAAAAAAGATGGAGATGAGTTGCGAACGATGTATCGTTCGCAACTCATCTCCATCTTTTTTACCACCGCAGCCTCTCCTTCAAACTCACATAGCGTGGATTACCAATCACGAGATGATCGAGCAACTCGATATCTAGCAATCTACCAGCATCCACAAGTTGGCGTGTCACCTCCATATCTTCGGGCGAAGATGTGTTACTGTTGACACGGTTATAAGGGGCAGTCAACTCTTGTATGATCGGCAGTGCGACTTCCACTTGGTAGTTCATGTTGTCATAAAAAGGCTTTATGTTTTTCACGACCACCACCACTCCAAGCATCCGTAAAAAATCCCGCTTCTGCTGGTAGGTCAGTTCTTCCCGTGACTCTTTGACCTTTTTGCACCAGGATAGGATTTTCTCATACGCCGCCTTCTGCCGCTCTTTGTCAATCATGCCACTCGTGATCTGTGACCGTTCGTCCTCTAATCGGACGATCATCATATTGGCGTTATTGAGGGCATTGCGTATTGCGGTACGGCTGTCGCCGATCAGACTTCCATCATCCAAATCCGCCAGATAGTTATCCGCTTTCGCTTGCCACGCTCGAACGCTCTGTTCGATAGCCTCAGCGTCTCGCTCGATCTTGTCGGAACTGGTAGCCAGCGTAATCGCCTTTTCAATCAAGCTAACGTGGTCAGCCAACTGCTGAAGCCAATTCCAAATGCGTTCATCAAGTTGCTTCGCGAGGATGACGTTGGTATGCGACATATCCGTATGCGTACAGCGATAGGTGTAGTTTTTCCGGTGTTTAACTGCCAGCATGACCTTGTTGCAGTAGCCACATTGGGCAAACCCAGCACGTAACAGATATTCCTCCGGCTCCCTGCTGCCACGGCTCGCATCAGCTTTATTGGCTTCTCGCCGCAGCTGCACTGCCGCAAACAATTCCTCGCTAATAATGGCCGGATAGGTGCCATCAGGCAAATCGATGGGTTCTAATGGTTGCTTGGTCTTCCGCTTCTGGTATGCGAATATTTTAGCGTTCTTTCCGGTGATACGCTCGTCTGACAGCAGTCGAACGATGGTAAAATCATTCCATTCTATACCAGTTGGGGAGGGAATACCCTGCGCGTTCAGTTGGTTGCGTAGATTATGCGCTCCCACGCCTGCAGCATACTGTTCGGCGAGCCACTGCAGTACTGGAGCTTGCTCAGGATGGAGAATAACCTCTTTTCGCGTCTCTTTTTTCCCTCCGTTACTTTCTTCATAGCAAAGCCAGTCCCAGCCATATGGTGCTTTGCTGCCAGAGACAATATTACCCTGTCTTGCTTTACTAATCCTACCGGTCGTTGTCCGGTCCATGATCTTTTCGCGCTCCATCTCCGCCACGAACGCCAGCACCATACGAATGAACTTACCCATCGGCGTATCATCAATATTTTCTTTAATGCAGTAGAGCGTTACGCCGTGATGCTCCATTTCCTCCATGAGAATGGCATTGTGAACTTGGGAACGGGATAAACGATCCAGTGTGCGGATAACCACCCCTTGTATTAAACTGTCTCTGTATCGGCTCCGCATAAGGTCAAGTTTTTCCCGTTCACGATACTGGTAGCCGCTGAACACTTCACGATGCACCATGCCGACAATTAGGCCATTTTCTCGGCAAAATTGGCGGCTGGTGGCTTCCTGTTCATCCAAACTACTATTGTCTTCTTGAGGGTCGGTGGAAACACGGCAGTAAATATCTACTACGCGAGATTCGAGCATGGCATATGCCTCTTTTCTGTTTGTTTTCATAGTTCATACCATAGAATTGCAGCGGTTGAGTAGGGTTCACGAGGTACGTCCTACTAGTCGTCGCAACTGTCGTCACTTAGTTTGTCAGAATCATATTGGGTATACATCGTCTTCTTGCCTATGCTCATGACGCAGAGGTCATTGATTCCACCTCTGCGTCCCAAACGAACAATATATAGTCTCTCAATGACGGTGCGGATTCGGCTGGTAGCCTTCACGCCAGTGCATCGGCTCATTGTTCTCATCCAGCGGCGTTTCCTCAAGATGTCTATACCGCACTACACGTAAGTCCTGCTCGGTCAATTTGCCACGCAGAAATACAGCCGCCCCGGCGATAATCACCACCAGCAGGCTCAGCCCCACCCATTGTCGGTAGTCCCATAAGGCGATAAAGAGAAAGCTGTACAGGATTGTCAGACAGATTATCGTTACGCAGCAGATAATCAGGAAGAGTTTATCTTCACCGTCCATAGGGCCTCCTATTCGTGCTCAAATCTTGGTTGCCGGTCTACGGTGATATACCTTCTAGGTATGTTGGGCCGAGGGGTACTGGTGCGTACTGGGACAGCGTCTTCAGTATTGCGCCTGGGTGGTGCGACAATGTGTTCAAGCCGCTGGACACGGCGGCGCAAGTCCTTGATATAAGTAGCATGGAAAAACCAGCACATCAACAGGAAGCTCACAAATACTGTTCCCAGTAGCAAACCACACGGAACAAGAAAATCATTCACGTTGGAACTCCTTCTTACAGCAGCTTGCCAAGTACAAAGTCTGTCGCTTCTTCAGGAGTCATCAAGCCGTCCTGCACCGCTTGATAGACCGCGTTAATCTCTTCGCTGTCTTCATGACAGGGGCAGGTTGGATTCCAACAAAACGGGTATTCTGATGTATGCTCTCTGTAGTCTGTCGGTATAACCGGGATAAAGTTGTCGCCATAGGTCATGGCGCACCTCCTTGAGATGAACAGTTTTACCCAAAACCAGAACTATCTACGCCAATAAGAGTTTCTTATAACAATATTACACAGTAATACACAGTTTTGTCAAGACCTAGTATACAGAAAACGGTATATGGCAATGATTGACGGAAAATAACCAAAACACTATAATAGGACAAAACCGCTAGAGGTGTCTTTTGACTGAGTGGGTGACACTGCAAGATATTGCAGATGAATTAAAATTACATATAGAAACGGTGCGCGAGTGGGTGCGGACCAAAAGGCTGCCAGCCTATAGGGTTGGGAGGGATTACCGTGTCAAACGCGTTGATCTTGATAAATTTCTTGAGGATCGAAGAACAACAGGAGACCACGAAGTAACTTAGAAATTAGTGTATGTTGTCGTTTTCTGCTGCTACGCTGCTCATGGCTAGCCTTCCTGCTTTTAGTATCTGATCAGTCGCGCTGAACACACGCCGAATAGCAGTATCGGGCGGTCTCGCATCGTCTATCCATCCCCGTATATACCCTCGACTAATGCTGGCCGTCTGCTCATCCAAGCGGTCTAGCTCGTTGAGGGTCAGGTAAGCAGTAGCTTCCGCTTCAAACTCTTTCAGACCCCGATGGGTCACGTACTCTTTAAAGGCTTCTGGTAGGGTATGGCCCAGCACAATATGAGCGATTTCATGCATCAGCGTCTTGGTTGGGCTCACCGCTACCGGGTTAATCGCTACGTCCTTGCCTCGCGAATACCCTTGGATGTTTGGATTTAGCTCGTTGAAAGGCACTTGCCGAATATGCAGTTTCTGCAGCGCAGTGTGTACATCCCATTCTGGCAGCTGGCTCGTAGGCAGTTCCGCGCCCTCGGTTTCTGATAGCGTAAAGATACATCTGACCGGCTTGAAGCCAATCAGATGGCTCTCTACGCTATCGTCTTCCTGTTTCTGTTCGACGATAAGCGGCCGGATGATCTCCTTGGCTTTACTTCCCTTGAGTACGGTTCTGCCTATGGCGTTCCATCGTTTGAGCGTTGCAACCGGCTCCTGGACACCTTGCATGCGGAGATAAATCTGATTCAGGTACGAGTAGTTATAAAACCTGTCGTAGGTATTGCCCATATTGCCGGGAGCAGTCAACGCCGTATCAATGACTTTCCCCAGTCAATTGTGCGCTGCTCCTGTGGTCGTTCGTGCGACATGAGCAGACTATAACTCTGCTCGCGCGACAACTCCTAGCTTGCCTACTTGATGATATCACTGTCATGTGGCAAGGATAGGGTCAAGCCATAGCAGCACGTTGCATAGCATTGCATGTTGACGGTCCTTTTGGCAATCCATCAGCATACCTATCAGTCCTCACAATTGGAATTGCGGCAACGAGGCGAGGTGGAATGGTTTGTGATCATCCGCGACTCTGTTCCTACGCGCGTCACAAGAGCAAAAGCCGCGTCGTGGTGATACAACCTCCCCTGTGATCTCATGGCACTTGAAGGGAATTCAAACGAACTATTCTTGTGGCTTCCTTTACTTCTGACGGCGAGGCAAAAGCCATGACGATCATGGGCTTCGTAACAACTGCCTCGTCCATTCGGGTGCAGGGAAAGACCAGTGACGTGCTGCCCAAGAAGCTAAAACAGCCAGTTGCTGACGTTGAAACGGGCGGAGGCGAGGAAGTCCTGGGATATCAGGTCGCCAAGCACGATCAGCAAAAAACGTTAGCCACCAAGCGAGAGCACATGCAACCGCATCGCTCTTCAAAGGAAAGCGTTCTCCATACCAGGCCATCACCTGCTCAGGGGACGGACCGCCTTCAACGGTCATACTTTGCACAAAAGCAACCACATCCCACTCCGGCCGTCCTACTGTGATCAGGGGCCAATCGAATAGATATAGCTGTCCTCGAACCAAACGCAGATTATCTGAGCGTAGATCACCGTGAAGAATGGCATTTGGCCCTTCTCTTAAGGTTGCTTGCTTCATTAGATGATCAATTGTCGGAGTGACTAGCTGGAACCATGCGAGTGCCTGAGGAGATGCACTGCCTGCAAGTGCCGCAATTGCTTGTAGCTCCTGTGACTCCTGTACCGTCCTTGCCCAATTTTCTCGCGTTAAGTGCTCGTCAGGTCGAGAAAGCCAAGCTGGAGGCTGAGAACTAAGCGATGAGAGATGAAAGGCTGCAAGCGCATGGGTAACCGCACGCGCCGTACTATGAGACCAGGGAGGAACGGTCTTAGGGCCAAGGTCTTCGAGAAGTAACCCGTACCAATCCTTGTGATGCACCGTTGCATACAAGTGCGGCATCCATTTCCCTAGCTCATTACGAAGGTCATGATAGACTCGTTCTTCGAGCAACAGCGCATTTTTCGCAACCTCGTTGGAGGCATGATAGGTTCCCTTGAAGAAAGCCCGGCGTCCATCTGCCAATACCAACCGATAGGTTGAAGTGGGAGCATAACCACCCCAAATTCGTGCAGCACGCTTCACGGGTGCGCCTAACGCTGCTTCAACCTCTTGCTGCATCGCTTTTGGAACACGCTTCCAAGGGAGTTTGTCTTCTATACCTGTTCGTGACATGAATGCATCCTCTCCAAGGGATTTTCAGGCAAGTATATCCCGTTTCATTGGTCATGCATAGACCAAAGGCGAATTCTCCTAGAGGTCGTGGAGGACTCAGCTTTAGTAACAGCAGAGATGAAGGTTATTTTTATCGCAATGGATACTTGCAATATGTGACCTATTATATTATGTGAGTCGATGTCTACTAGGATTCCGTTTTCTCTCAATTGCCTCGGCAACTATCCCTCATAAGCAGGTAAGCTCCTCAGATTTCCAAGAGGTATGCCTACAGTAAAGATACAATTGCTTGATAGACATATGCCCATAGAGCAAATTGTATTGTCTGCAAGGTTGATCTGACGGGGACGTATCCTTATCGCAACTTGCAGAGTGAATCTTTGGCTGATACGGCCTATAAACTTGGGCACATCATAGTCTCGTAGCTTTAATCGCCTGCATGATTTCAACGGCGACAGCAGGCACGATTGCATTTCCCAACGCCTTCAACCCCTCTTTTCTGAGTCTCGCCTGGCTGATGGTTGAACCGTCGGGAAGCTCAGCCAATTCTCTGGCAGCCCCATCATCCAACTTACGAACGCAACGCTCAAACGCAACTGCGCTCCAGTCGCGTGACCAAGCTGCTGGCTCAGGCCAATCCTCGCGTGGTGGCCCGTCAAGCGGTCGTAGGCACTTTGTCCGAGGCGGAACGGCTGGCCGTCTTTCGTCACCAACCGCTCCGTTGCTGTCCCCGGCTCGCGGACTGTTGGCGTGCGCAACAATCCATACTCTGTCCCGTCGGTGTGGAGCGTTGACGGCAACAGCCGGAATAACAAACGGTTGGACGTCGTAGCCGATGCCTTCCAACGTAATGCACAGTTCCTCGAAAACCAGACCTTGCTCAAGAGTAAGGAGGCTGTACACGTTCTCAAGAATACACCATGTCGGCTTGATGATTCGTATAACTTCAAAAGTTTGCGGCCAGAGCCAACGGTCATCCGCCTTGCCTCGCCGCTTGCCTGCCTGGGAAGCGGCTTGACAGGGTGGGCTTGCTGTAAGGAGATTAACGCGTCCGCTACTGAGGGCGAGTGACGGTTCTTGCCCACCGCGCCTTTCCAATCCCGTGCTTGAGGGGTTGGTAATAGTCCTGATGTCTCCATAGATGGGTACTCCTGGAAAATGCTTTTGTAATACCATGCGGCAAAACCAGTCGGTATCGCAGAAGCCGACACACTCGTAGTCATCACCCCAGACATGTTGCGCAGCGAGTGCCCAACTTCCTACTCCTGAAAACAGGTCGAGGTGTCTCATGGCACTGGACAGCTTACCTCTGTGCCTGCAGAAGCCCAAGTCACAAAAAGACCACTCGCCGAAGCGGCGCGACAATAAGGGAATATTTGCTAGTAAGACGGCCGTTATCGGCCTGACTGAGCGAAAAGGTAAAGCAAAAGCCGTACCCATGTTACATACATATGTTGAGAAAGGGTCAAAGGAACATACTGACAACTTTCGTATGTACTATTAGGTTAAGAAGAACTTGGACCACCAGTACGTAGATCACTCAATCAAGGAATATGCCTGGAGCGACGTGCACACAAACTCTATCGTGGGCTTTTGGATCAGATGAAGCGCGAACCTATCAGTTGTACCACTGAATAAGGGGCGAAGGCCTTTTTTACTACTATATATTTGCGTATCTTATGTAAAATTATTTACTAATTTTCTTTCCATTATAATACAATGTCAGAAGAGAATAGAGAGATATATGCTATTTACATTTACATATATCTATGTTATAAAAAATGCAGACACTTCTACTCTATACAATTTGTTCCATGTACCCCCGATACGTGTTGAGCAATCCGTAGTGCAAGCAGGTACCACGTTTTGCGTGGTACCTGCTTTTGCCTACATCATCGCCTGCGCTCTCTACAATTATCAAAATTTCACCCGTATAATCATTGCCATCAGGGAATTTATGAAGTCAAGTCTCAATGACAAGCGGTACACCTCATTAAACGGCAGCTGGGTTGACCATATTGATCAGTAGTGACATAATGTTGCCTCATGGAGAAGTTTGAAGAATTATCATCACTCGACAAGACGACTGCGATGGACCTTACCTACTGGTCAGCAGTTGTCCCTACACGCGAATACGCATCCACTGTTTTATACCCGTATGTTCCATATGCTGAAGTTGCCAAAGAACTAGGAGAAGATCAGCCATTACCAGAGCAACCGCAGGTTTCCGGGCAGGCACCGCCACTTTCTTACCGTGAAATGCCGCCAACACTTGAGGGACCCGCGACTTTGCGGAACATTGGCAGACTCATCATGGAGAGCACACTGTACAATTTGCGCGAAGTCAAAGAGTACTTTTTCCCCGACCTCTAGCTGGCCATTAGATTAAACAGCTTCTACCCGTTCGTCTGTCCAGCCACCCATCTTATCTAATCCATTAAGTTGCAAAAATTTTATAATGCCATCGTCACCCATTGCCAGCTGTACGTGGTAATACTCATCAAATAGGCCACGCTTATCTATTTCCTTATCGAGCCAGCTTTCGACTATCACGCCAGGAGCATCAGAACAGCAGGTATCACTGCTGCCGCCGAACATAGTACCTAACGCTTCATTAAGCGAGATAGTTCTTCTACGTATCGGACCGTAGACAGAAATTAGCTCTTCTTTGCTATGACTATTGTTTTTCCGTTTCGGCATTGCTTGCATTCCTTTCATTTACATAGCCACCATGCGAAGCTTAATTATACGGCTCCATTAGCATACTAAAATGGTCAATATCACTATCATTCATATCAGCAGCTTAGCAGTATTTTCATAGATTCAGATCCGTATACCCGTCACCCTCATTGAAAAAGTAAGCATTCAGTAGCGCGGCGTAGCGTTCCTCAGACATAATGTGATTGACCCATGTTACGTCTTCCCTCCATTTCCGTATAGTTCATTGCCTTTGTCAGTTATGGTGAAAAGGGCATTGGTGCCATCCGGTGTCATCGAGTACACACCCTGCTTGATAATGACGTCGTTACGAACATATGCCTCTACGACTACCTGCGTCGTCAGTGTTTGCAAGGCTTTGGTGATCTCTGGTACCGTCATAGGCTCGTTCCCCCTAAAGTGCATTGCCACGGCAATGAGGTTATTGAGTGTCTCTTCGTCTTTCAGTTCTTGATTGTCCACCTGTCGAATGACGTCCACTATTTGCTGCAACCGTTCATCAGTGATCTGAGTGAGCCAATCGTCAAAATTGTCATAGCTTCGCGCTTCAGTGAACAAGTCTGGCTGTGGTCGTGGCACTTGCTCGGTCATTGCTCACCCTTTTCGTAGTCGCTCGACCAGATACTTTGGTGATCGGCTTTATACTCCTGATACACCTGAAGGCAGGCATCGTATCCATCGTCGATATGCGCTTCATAGTCTTCACGCCAGTCACCGTTTAAGATAAGGGCACTGACTTCATTCGCCACTCGACGGCACAGTGCTGTTTCGTCCTCTTGCTGGCCAGCGAAATTGATGCCGGTCAATTGGTTTACGCCAAGGGTAGAGGTAGCAGGATTGTACGAAATATGAAAGCCATCGCCTTGCAACTCGTAGTGAGTGCCGTATTGTACCCATTCTTTGGGGAATAGATGTTCAGTCATCAGCCGCTCTCTCACTTCCTACGTTCCCTGTACAATCTCCACTATGGTCCGGTAAGTTTCTTCGTCTTTGCCTCCAACGTGCCAGTCGGTTCTGTCCTCAATAACTTCGACCTGTTCACTCAAGTTGTAGTTGTAGATGGTGCCGACGCCTACTTCAGTTTCGATAATCCATTGCACGTCAACTTTGCGGCCTTCGCCTTGCAGTGGGTCACCGAAGAGACCGACTAAGTGGGTGTATGACGCCGTAAGGTGCCCTTGCAGGCTCGTGCCTCGCATTGCTTCCAGCTCATAGAGGACTCGATAGGTCGGTTTCAAGCGTTCACGGTTCACGCCTACACTCCTAAAAACTCAGCTATGTTTTGCAATACTTCTATGGTATGTCCCAAGTTGCCGACGTCAGCCCAGTCTTTGGATTTTGGTGCGTCGTGGTTCGCTTCAATATTCTCTGCGATACCGATAAGTAGTTCGCATACTCTCGTGTAATTCTGCTCATAGGCTTCTTGGGCTGATGGTAGTTGTTCGGGTGTCTTCATAAGCACCTCCAGCGTAACTCCAACTAGCCCCACACTCAAGCCGATGCTTGTCGTTTGAAACATGAAGGAGAACATTTCGCTAGCAATCCATACGAAGCTATGGAATAATACGCATCTAGCTATGTAGGTGATCAAAGTATCCTACCTGCAAGCTTTATACAACAGGCAATCATACTTCGGTCACTGTGCGCCTATTCAAGCCTTAGCTTCCCGTCATGAGTACACGCTAGAACGGTGCGAACGCTCTACCGGGCAGCTCTCACAATCAAACACCGTTTTACCTCTAGTAACTGCTACCTAGCTGTTTTTTGTGAAGGCTTGAATATGGATAACGTGATTACACTGCATGAACGTGTTGAGGTGGTAACGGTTTACCACACCGCTGTTGACATGAGCCAAATATGCTACCCGGCTAAAATGAAGTATCAGGGGCAGGTGATTAAATTTACTGAATTGGGGCTACGTCACCCCACGTCCAAAGGTACACGCATGCTTCATGTCTTTGATATGTCGGATGGAGTCAATGATTACCGCCTCGAGTTCGATGCGGAAGGTTTGACGTGGACGCTCATGGCTATCAGGGAAGGCCATTATGTACGAGATTAACTGTGAGCCGCCGCAGATTATGCACATTGACCTGAACAGTGCCTTTGCCACCACTGAGCAACAAGCCCAGCCCAGCCTGCGTGGTCGGCCCATCGGTGTCACCAACCGTATATCCAAACACTGCTGCGTGATCGCTGCCTCGTATGAGGCTAAGGCACTTGGTATCAAAGTAGGGATGCGCCTGGATGAAGCCAAAGTAATCTGTCCGAAATTTGTCATGCTAGAAACCGATCCGCCGAAGTACCACTACGTTTACCAAAAGCTGGCCGCGATTATGAAAGACTATTCGCCAGATATAAAGATGAAAAGCATCGACGAGGGTATTATCGATTTCCACGGGACGCTCGACACCATTCACAAGCGGCCACTCGTAGACATCGGCATGGAAATTAAGCGGCGTATGCGCGAGGAAGTAGGGAAGTGGATGCGCGTTAATATTGGCATCGGGCCGAACCGCTTTTTAGCAAAACAGGCGGCAGGGTTGCATAAGCCTGACGGCCTCGATGTGATCGACCACACCAATCTAATTAGCACATACAAATCGCTGAAGTTGACTGACTTGACCGGCATTGCTTCACATTATGAGGCACGGCTGAATGCAGCCGATATCTTTACGCCGATTGAATTTTTACGAGCTTCCCCTGATACGCTACAGAGGTTCGTCTTCCATAGCGTGATCGGGAAGGATTGGCATCAACGCTTGCGCGGCTATGAAGTTGACCATATGCCGACGCATCTGGGTAACGTCGGGCGCCAGTATGTGCTTGATAAACCCTCAGCCGATGATACTTTTTTGCTGCCACGCTTCCACTACCTCTGTGAAACGACGGGCATGAAGCTCCGGTATAATAACGTCGATGCACGGGGCATGTTAGTCTGGGCGCACTTCCAGACAGGTGACAGTTGGGCGCAGCGTAAAATGTTCAAGTCCACATTCTATACCAACCAAGAGGTGTACCGCCGTGCGCTCTATCTCTTAAACCAACGGCCTAAGCACATGATCATCCAGTCCTTCGGCCTGACGTGCTATATGCTCACGCCTTCCACGCGGAGTCAGATCAGCCTGCTGGACAGCACGAACAGGGAAGAGTGGCTCTCAGAGGCAATGGATGAAATAAATGAACGGTATGGCACCTTTATGATTCATGCTGCCAGCACTTTGGAAGGGAAGAAGATTGTCAAACAGAAAATACCGTTTGGGGGTACGAGATATTTCGAGTTGCTACTGAAACGAGCATAACAGCGTATTTCTTGTTACGTGTCAATAATGCGATACGCTGACCTATCAATAATGGTCTTCTTTTTCCAGGCCATTGCCTCTCCTTCAATGGTCGCTATTATCCGTTCAACATCTTCAAGGCCACCCCTATCTAGCAAGGCGTCCATAACGTCGGTAAATACATCATCCATACCTACACATGTGTCCACATATTCGTCATCTAGATTGTAGAGACGCACCAGATATGCTGGCTTAAAAGCCACTCGCTGACCATCTGCAGAAACAAAAACTACTTCACCGTCCACAGCTTCTATAGCTTGCCTACCCGAAGAGGTACTTTTTTGCCAACCAAGTTCTTCTAAGTCCTGCACTACCTCTTCGGCAGTTGTGTTTTCACTCTTGCTTGTTATCATCGTATGGCTCCTCCACCTCTAGATTCACAGTTATCTCGCCTTTTCCCTGAATACGTTCTATGCTTAGCTCAAGTTCTTTAATATCTGGTAGTTGACCCTTTAATGATGCTGGTAATTGCGTTGTAGTATAGCTTGCCACCCCTATTGGCTTTTGCATGTCACGGAGCGCATATTCTGCCGTAGTTTTATTCTTGCTCTTACATAATATGATGCCTATTGTTGAATTATCTTCTGGTTGTTTTAGTTGCTCATCTACGGCAGTAAGGTAAAATTTCAGCTTACCAGCATACTCTGGCTTAAACATCCCTGTTTTAAGCTCTATAACGACGTATCGCCGCAGCCGTATGTGGTAAAATAACAGGTCAAGATAAAAGTCTTCATCCCCCACTACAAGGTGGTGATTGCTGCCCACAAAAGTGAAGCCTACCCCTAGTTCCAACAGAAAGTGCTCGATATGGGCTAGTAGCGCGCTTTGTACGTGCCGTTCTTTTGTTTCGTCACTTGTGGTGATAAAGTCGAACACGTAAGGGTCTTTCAATACATCTTGGGCCAGATCAGAATTAAGCTCAGGTATTGAGGAGCTAAAGTTCGTAATTGCCTTGCCACTTCGATGGTATAAGTCTGTCTCAATCTGGAGCACGAGAATGTTGCGGCTCCAGCCATTCTCTGCAGCCTTGTGCATGTACCACATACGCTCTTTCTCATCTTTGACTTTGTCAAGTAGTACGCAGTGGTGGTACCACGGTAATTTTGCAGCAGGTTGCTGCAAAATTGCTTCATTTGGGTATGCCATAGCAAAAGATTTCATGTATCCAAGATTCCGAACCGAAAACCCCTTCATTTGTGGAAAGGCCGCGTGAAGATCACGGGAGAGTTGCTGCATAACCCCAGTGCCCCATCCTTCCTTACTTTGGCGCTCAATAATGTTTGTACCAATCTGCCAATACAAGCTAATAAGTTCAGTATTAACCCTTACTAAAGCGCGAATTTGCGCCGTTCGCACCTGTTGTTTGATCGCTTGCAAAAACTCAGCGTAGTCGGAAGGCAACGAGGGAGTATCTGGCATGAGGCATATTATAGCACCGGAACAGATACGGAACGCCTCACAACTTTGAAACAGGCAAATAACTTACCTACTAGAGACGAGAAGCACTATGGCACAAATTATCGTTGACACATTACCGCCTCTTATTAACTAGAGACGATTAAACCCGAAAAATATCATGTTAAGCATAATATGCAGTTGCAAGGATTTGCCGTCGGCCGATACTATAACCTCTGTTAGTAAACGTAAGAGCAAAATTTAGCTATACCATATAAGGTTTTATGTGTGCTATATAAGGGCACTAGTGTGTGTACCCGATCTCTAATATTTCATTCACCAACTGTTGGATAAGTTCTCGTAACCGCTTGCGGTATTCCTGCATGCTGACGGTGCCGCTATAAAACTCATGAAATAGAAGTTGCACGCGTCGTGTATGCTCAGCACAGATGGCTGCCAATGCAAGGTGTTTGATCATCCCAGTGCTATTTGTCTTCATACATTTGTTTCTTTCCCTATCTTACACAGACATTTATAGAAAATAGGTTTACTGCTTCGCCTCGCTTAATTACTAACCGTACTGATTACGTACAAGTTGGGGTTTGCCTTAATAGAGGTTCCAGACATTTCAGCTAATCCATTACGTCGGAGCAAGTTGAGGTATGTGCTAAATGTGCCACTGTTGTAAGACATCTCTGTGCGCTCACCGAGTTCCGCCTTCTCAAGTTGCTGCGGGTACACATCAACAAGTACATCAAACATCCGCCGCGCACCGCCAGTAAGATTGCCGCGCCACATATCCAGTACTTCTTCCTGATTCATTGGCTTCGGCTTTTCGATGCCTACGAGGTTCATGCCTTGTTCGGTAATGCTGACATCTGCGCCTACCTCGATCAGCCCTTGTGACCGAAGAAGGGCTAGGTAGGTTCCGTAGGTGCCGCTCTTGGGTGACAAGTTCGCTAGTAGTGCCAGTTGAGACTTCGTGAATGTCATCGGATACCGAGAGGCGAGGACCTGCAGCATACGCATCGCACCGCCTACTATAGGTTTCTTATCGGCCGTAGTGTCCGAGACCGGCAAATTAGTGCTGAGTGCCTCATCTGAGCTTAACTCTTTGGCTGCAATCGACTGTATGAGGCGCAACGCTTTGAGATGACTAGCATTCGGCTTTTCAATGGTCACGATCTGAGGCTCTGCTACGGGTCGCTGCTTCTCAAGGTGGGTAAGCTGCCGTTTTAAGCTGCCGTTCTCAGCTTTCAACCCCTCCAGATCTTTGATTTCCTGCTGCGCCTCCTTCGGTAAGTCGGCAAGCTGGGCGATAATCTTCCTAATTTTGGCGGTAGGTGGTGTGACCTTAGTGATGATGCGTGCGCCTGCCTTCGGATGGCTTGTCTCAACCGAACCTACTCTTACTTTCTCAACAGATTGGGAAATGGCCGGACCAAAGGCATAGAACTCGCCGGGCGTAAGGTTGCGCAGAGAAATGGCGTCCTCTTTGGTGGTAAAGCCAAGTTCTTCAGCAGCACGCTTGCGGTCAATGTCCAGTCCGGTACGGCCAATAAGTTTATTGTTCATTTCAGCAACCGCATCTTTATGGAGCTTGGACAAGCGTTGTGTTGCCAGAACGGCGCAATAGCCGCGTTTCCGTCCGCGCGTCGCTAGATCAATAACGGACTCCATTGCTTCAGATTGTCCAGCTTGCGGCGCGAAAACGTGTGCTTCATCAATGATCACGAGACACGGATGCCATAGGTTCTTCGGAGCGTTTATCATAGCAGTTAAAAAGAGACGGACAAAATGTTTGCGCTCTTGGTGGGATAATTCGTAGAGGTCAATGATTGCTGAAACATGGAGTTCTAACAGCCGTTTGGCAAGCAAGGCCGCACTACGTGGTTCTGCTGGGGTATCGCCTTCTTTTGCGGCAAGAATGTAATCGTACTTTTCGCGAAGGGTCGAAAATTCCCCCTCTAAGTCAATGATAATTTGCTGGACTTTGCCATGAGACTGTTCCAATATCCTGCGTAGTAACCACGACTTACCGCCGCCGCTGTTGGCTTGCACGAGTAAACGGGTGTCGATCAGGGTAGGGAGGTCGATTATGGCCGTGCTGTTGATGGATATCTTGCTCATTATGTACCGCCCCTCATCTCCTTTTTTACTATAAGGCGAAGTGGTTGGCAAATATCCTGCATGAAATGTTCCTTGCTATCGTCCCACAATCTGACAGTTTTTTGTTGCTGTCGATAGTATCATGAGCCCAAGTCATGTAACGGGCTTTTTTGTCTTCTGCACGCCTTTAGATAGTTTACTGCTTCTACGCTAGCCTCAAGGTGTTTGTAGCTGTGAATTTATTGACATCGCTTGCTGACTGAATATAAGCTGAGATTGATTAACATTTAGGAGAAAGCGTGGCATGAAGCGACCAGAACAGCAAGCAAGGTTCAGTATTCTAAGCGTAGTGGTCGTTATTGCGACGGCAGCTATCCTCGTCACAGCGGGGTTGTTCGTGTATCAGCACAGCCGAACCAAGGTAACCAATGCAGCAAGCAGTAGCCAGGCTACCAATAACCAGCAGGCTGCTACTACAACCTCTCCAGGGCCGACCGTATCCTACCTCGATATCAAAGAGTGGGGCATAAAGATTCCACTTTCTAGTAACATCCATGATGCATATTATGTGATACCTCAAAGTATTAGCTATAACTCAGACGGAAAACCGAGTGGCGTATATGTAGACGTCAAGTCACTGAACGCCAGTTGTGGTGATGCCACCGCCGGAAACACCAATAGAAGCATTGAAAATGCTGTAGGCGAAATAGGCCGCTCACTCCCTACGGATACCGATCCAGTTTCAGGGAAGCCATACACACAACTTAATCCCGACGGAATCACTATAGGCGGATACTACTATGGCTATATCAACGCTACGAATGGCAAGACCTGCGCCTCACAGTCTCTCTTGCAATCGGTTGATGCAGCATTTGCTAATGCCACAAAAAGCGCTGTCTCAGATACTGTCTCGACGAACTAATTAAGCTCATTTACATCACTAACAAGCATCAATACATCGAAAGGCTTCGCAATGTTCGAGCTAGACAGTACTAGGTGGAAAAAAATGTTTCAGTTGCCCAACATTTTCACAAAACAAAGAGCATCGTTTACTGGTCTATTATCTAAAACCAAACTTATTATTTTTTCACTTGCATTAATGTCTTCTCTAGTTCTATCTATGCTTTCAAGCCCCCTTCCTACCCATGCAGTTGCAGTCTGTAATCCTAATGGGGCATTTCTTTACGGTACAGACCCTAGTTGGCTCAATGGTAGTGCAGTCGATGTATGTAACAATGGTGGAGTTTCCACAAACGATTATGGTGCAAGTTGTTTTACTAAGAGCGGCGGCGGCGGCGGGTCGGGCTGTCCTAGCGGCACTATCTATAATGGAGACGGATGGCAATGTGTTGAGCTAGTAAACCGTCTCTACCTCACGAAAGGATGGACAACAAGCACCTGGTCTGGAAATGGCAACACACTTGTAAATAACGTTCCGAGTGGACTCACTGCGCAGAACAGTGGGTCAGTTTCATCCGTTAACCCCGGCGATGTCATAACGTTGAACTATGGTTCATACGGCCACGCTGCTATTATCAATACAATTGATGCTAATGGGACGCTGCATATAATTAATCAAAATACCTCGCAATCTAATGTAAACAGCTCAGCAACTCTTGCTAATGGTACCTCCCTAAGCGGTGGTAATGCTGCCTACAACATGGTCGGCTGGGCTAATTACACCGTTCAATCCATCATCCACCACCAAAACACACAGTCTTTGACTACCCCCCGCCTCGCTCCTCTCCAATACAATAGTGAGATGGACGTCTACAAACGCGGCAGTGACAACGCTATCTGGGGAGATACTATCCAATCAGGCAGTAACAACTGGGGAGGCTGGCACAGTTTGGGCGGTGGCCTTGCAAGTAACCCATCGTCTGACCAATACGGATCTGAAATGGATGTCTTCGCGACTAATTCATCTGGTATCTTATACCAAAAATCGTACCAGCCTACGTCTGGGTGGGGGAGCTGGACACAGCGTGCAAATAGTATGGCGGGGGATCCAGCATCAATTGTCTTCAATGGAAATTTGTATGTATTCTCACGCGGTACCGATGGCAATCTGTACACGGTATATTGGAATGGAAATACCTGGGTTGGGCCGGTACAGATCACCGGGAACGGTACGATAGCAATGGCCAGTAGCCCCACGGTAACGGTCTATGGTTCGGAGTTGGACGTATTTATCCGGGGTACTGATAGTAACTTGTGGAAATCCGGTACGACTAATGGCACGAGTTTTGGAAGCCTCGGTAGTATGGGTGGTGGTAACCTTGAGAATGACCCGAAAGCCATTACCTACAATGGCGAGATGGATGTATACGCCAATAACACAAGCGGTACACTCATGAAGGATACCTGGAATGGTAGTACGTGGAACGGCTGGAATCCTTTGAATGGGGCAAGCTTCGTCGGCAGTCCCACTGCGCTCCAATATGGCAGTGGTGAGATGGACGTCTATGACCGGGGTATATCTGATAGCTTCATCTACCAAAATACCTGGCAAGCTGGGGGCTGGAGCGGGTGGACAAGTCGAGGTGGCAATGAAGCAGGAGACCCGAGCGTCTTGCAGTGGGGGAGTGAAATGATTGTCTACGCTACTAACTACGCAAACAATACTGATAAGGATACCTGGCAACTTTCACCTGCACCAGGTAACTGGGGTGGGTTCACGTCGTTGTTGTAGACACTTTATTGGATTCTAGAGGCATGGCTGCTAATAGCCATGCCTCCTTCTTCTCAAAAGCTTAAAAAGTATCCCCAGCTTCCATTGACTAACTTCCGATAACCTTCTATTATCGGAAGCTAGAAAGAAGGTTTTTCAAGCATGGACGATAATATTGTGCTTGTAGTCAAAAAATCTGAAACCAGTGCATTTTTGCAGCAGGCGAAGACTCGGATCGCTACCTATGCTACCAATTCCAAATCTAAGAATACCTGGAAAGCATACCAGTCCGACTTGCGAGACTTTAGCAGTTGGTGCGAAGGATACGGCCTCGCATGCTTGCCAGCGACTCCCGAGACCGTCGCGGCCTACTTAACGGTTTTAGCCCAACACTGCAAAGTGGCAACCATCCAGCGGCGGTTGTCCGCTATCAGCCAGCGACATGCTGCGGCGGGGCTGAAGTCACCGACCCGGTCAGGCATTGTCCGGCTGACGATGCAGGGTATTAGAAGAACCCATGCACCATTGCAGGTGGTACGGAAGGTACGGCCCGCCGTAACTAGCATTATCTACAAGCTGGTTGATCCGCTGGACATCTCGTTGATTGACCAGCGTGACCGCGCTCTCATCTTGCTCGGCTTTGCTGGAGCCTTTCGGCGTTCGGAATTAGTTCAACTGAGTGTGGACGATATTACCGAAACTGATGACGGGTTGCGCGTAGTGCTCAGACAATCCAAGACCGACCAAGAGGCTGAAGGCTTTGTGAAGGGTATTCCCCTTGGCCATGAATCCAAAACGTGTCCAGTGCTTGCCTGGAAAATATGGAAAGAATCGGCAGGGATTACAGACGGTTTCGCTTTCAGATCAGTCACTCGTCACGCAAAACTAGGCACTTCCCTGTCTGATCGAGCCGTGGCTGATATTATTAAGCGACGTGCAAGGGCTGCGGGTCTGGACTACCAAGACTACTCCGGCCATTCGTTGCGGGCGGGTCTCGCTACGGCAGCAGCCCAAGCAGGGGTAAGTGAGCGCGTGATTGCCAAGCAGACTGGTCATAAATCTCTGCCAGTCTTGCGTGGGTATATCCGCGAAGGCTCGCTATTTACTGAGAATGCAGCGGCGAAGGTGGGGTTGTAGGACGTGAATGTAGAAATCTGGACAATACCACTAACGGTGCTAAGACTACAAGCATGAGACTACATAGGCTATATTCATAGAATCATTGCCAAACTATAGAAAGTGGAGAGGCATGACTACATGGTCTGACGCAAAATCAAAACGTGGATAATGTAAAAGTTAATTTGGTAGCGTTTCATTAGTATGCCATGACTACCAAATGATGAATCGATTTAACAGTGTATCTAATGTTACGCTCCGCTTCAATTGGAGTCGTCAGTTATGGTGCGAGGAAAGGTTTTGAAATGAGTTCTAATATTGATAGTATTAATCGGGAAACGCGGGATACCTCATGACAGATGATTTGCTCATTATTGAACGGGAAAAACGACTAGTTCAACAGCTTACAGGTACGGGGTTAAGCCGTATAGTCCTCAATAATGTTGGTTGGACAAGCCGTGTCTATATTATTGATAGCGGTAGGCTGGTCATCAAATTCCCACGCAACAAAGAAGTCAAAAAGGAATACCAGCAAGAAGTTGCCATACTGAAAGTATTAGAGCAACTGAAAACTAACATTCAGGTGCCTAAACTTCGCTGGACGCATCCACAAAATGACTATATAGGTTATGAGGGGGTAGTTGGTCAAGCATTGGATATAGCATCACGCGGTATCAAATTTGAGACTAAGCAAACCATAGGACTCGCTATTGGTACCTTCTTAAAACAGCTCCACGACCTAGAATTTTCAGGCGGAACGGATATGTCCCTTGAGGCGGAAATAAAAGAGTTTCAGTTCAAGTATGAGTTGGGGCTGAACGTCATGCAGCAGGAATTTACCGCAGTTGAGCAGGCAGAAGTTAAAGACCTTATTTACAAAACGATGCCATCTGAACTGCACCGCTTTGGCGCGCGACGCACAGTATGTCACGGGGATTTAGGGTATTGGAATATAGTGCTGAAGGAAGACGACACGGTGGGCATAATAGATTTCGGCGATGTCGGCCATTATGACCATTCCAAAGATTTTATTGGTTTACAAGAGCCAGTCGTGTTAAATGCGGCACTCGAGGCTTACGGTGATGATGACATTTTAAGACAAAAGATCGCTATACGCCAGAAGGTCTTACCGGTACTGGATATACCGTTTTACGAGGGCAAGCAAAACGCTGAAGGCTTAAAGAGAACGTTGAACAACCTACGGGAGAACTTAGAACTCATCAACAGATGAGCCATATATGCAAGAAGTCAAGCATGTGAGAAGGTACCGATCAACAGAGTTAACGTGGTTTCTCTGAAGCACGCTGAGGCGAACACTCAAGGGAGCTAATCAATCCAGCGGTACCTTTTGTTAATCGTGGTTTCGCGGTTTCGCTGCCGTAATCGATTCCACTTCTCGCGGATTATACCGTCTCGAGTCGGAAGATACGACATTTATAGTTAGTTCCCTCACGGCTATTATCACTTCTAATTCCCTGGTTGACCAGAGAGCATTGATCGCTTCCTTTTCGTAAAATGCTCTAGCCTCTGGTTTTTCGACTTGCAGTAATCGACGATAATGTGTCCAGGAAATTCGTGACGCAGTGCGTCTCGGTTTGTTTAAGCCGCTTCTAACTGGATAGTGCGATGTCCATGGTCAGCTAGCTCGCGACCATTATCGCTAACTGCAGCCTTAATAGCCGTCACATCATGGCTCAAATCAGCAATAGCAACCTTCAAAACACTGCTACTCTGCTTTAGCCCATCAACATCATGCCGAAGTTCGTTGAACTCCCAACGTGTAGGCAAATCTTTCATGCCCTCAAGCAGTGCCTTGTTCTGCTCACGAATTTCTTCAAGTAGTATACCGAGATAGTTGTCGTCTGTGTCACTCATAAAAGGTATTTTAAGCTCGATTCCTAGGGATGACAAGTATAAGCTTCTTAGCTCAAACAATCAGCATTCAGGATCATGCATGGTTTGGTTTATGTACTTCGCAGAGTCCGAATGGCTCTCCCTGCGCCACCTATTTGAATGAATAAATCACAATGACTATACATAAGTAAGGATTGGCTGGATAAGCTACTGCTTAGAGCGGATGAGAGTGCGTCTGACTCTGCGAAGTAGTATACTAGCTCCATGACCACACAGCAGTCTTCCCTGTTTGACCAACGGAAATATGCTGGTGTGCTGTCGCAGGCATACCAGATAGAACCTCCCTCGTCCGACCAGACCGTCCTCAAGACACTCCCCGCCTACTATGTCTATTTACAAAGTGGGAACTATTCTAAATATACGCCTGATGATTTTACCAGCGACCTCAAAAAGTTTGGCTTGTTCGTCAAAGACAAACCACTCCATCAGGTGCGAATGACCGACATCCAGCAATGGATCGGCGAATTGAAAAAGACCATGACCGCTAAGACGGTGAGCCGAAAAATATCGGCAGTAACTAACTATTTTAAGTGGCTCGTACAAGAGGGAGTACTTACAGACAACCCTGCTGGGTCAATCCGCTACGTCAGAGTTACCTCACCCCTACCTGACATCCTCTATGAGAGTGAATGCCGACAGCTTCGCGTCGTCGCCAGCCAAGACCCACGAGCCTACCTGTTGCTGCTGCTCCTTTTAGAGACCGGCATGAAAAAGGCAGAACTCTTTAGTCTGAAACTCACGCACTTTGACTTTTCGGATGCTTACGCACCTGAACTATGGATCAAGCATTCAGGCAAGCAAGTATGGAAAGACCGAAAAGTGAAGCTGCCGCCAGAAGTCGCATCGGTGCTAGCAAATTATGTTAGGCAATACACCGTCACTGATACCCTCTTTCCCTATACCCCACGATTTATTGAACAAACACTATCGAGCATTGCTCAGCAAGCTAAGCTACAGAAAAAAGTAACAGCTGGCGTTCTCCGCGATACGTTCGTCGTTCGCAGTCTCAAGCAAGGAGCGAAACTTGAAGACGTGCTTAAGAAGATTGGGTTAAGCGAATCGACATGGGAAGATGCACAGAAAAAGTATTTGAAGTTGGCGAGCAGCGGATTATAGATGGGGATAAAGGACGTCTTGGGGAAGCGGTTGAAGCTGTACGTTGAAGCGTTAGGTTTTGAGATATTTTAATACTACAATCTTCCCAATATATCTGATGTGTAGTTGCGTGAAGATAGAATGTCTCAAAAACGTTCGTTTTTGGAACTATTAAATAACCTGTAGTAGCGCATGTATATCCTTCCGCTACCTGAGTGAATTCGTATTAGGTAGGCCACACGCTGCTCCTGTAGGACAGGTCGATCCCATATATATCGTTTTCAGGCCCTTGTAATGAACAGGCACCATGGAATCGATAATTCTCCCTATCGTTGCGGTCGAGTAATATGGGTGTGAAATAGTGCTATACATATTTAAAGTGTTGCCTGTAAGCCATTTTACCTGCATGTATTTGTAAAGGAAATTATTGGGATTACTTCTATCTAGCGTGTCCGCAATTACTTCAAACTTCTGTCCTTTCGGGGTTGTAGCAAGAACACACGTTTTATAAGTGTATAGGGCACTGCAATTGTAGGTAAAGTAGGGTAATATCTTGCCATCATTCCGTTCCATCCGAATCGTATCATAGTTGCTAAGCGCAATAGTAAGTTCAGTTATGGCAGGGTTCGGTGCTGGTTGGCGTGTGACCGCTAGCAACTTGCTTTTTACCTGCACACGAGCTGGCAGCCAATTCGGCACATACTCTTGAAAGTTAATGTTCGGGGTCGGATAGATAGTCTTATAGAACTGCCAGGCAGTATAGGTAATGGTACTCATAATGACAGTAAGCATGGTACCAAGCATGAACAACTTATGGTTAGCCAGGAATCGCATTACCACAGTTCGCTTTAATGCTTGCTGTGGTAATGAAGCCTTATCTGGAAGGTGAATGTTGCTCATCAATTTCCCGAAGAGATGTTTAAGTCGTCCTCAGACTGTATATGTATCAGGTACGCGAACATATCATGCTGCGTAGGTTCATTTTGTAGCCAGCCGTTCGACTTATATGAATAAGTCCAGCTACGGACAGGATATGGTGTTGCTTTGGTATTGCCCCATTCTGCTACTGTAGGATATTCCGCGTCAGTGCCCGAATGACCGACAACTACGGAAAGATGCTCAATGTGATCTAACGAAGTAAGGTCAGATGGTATGAGATTGCCATTGCTATCTTTGCCGTGCCACACATATGCGATTATATCACCGGGTCTAGCATCTAGGATATCGTTGTTGCCAGCATTCATGTGGCCTAATGGCTCTACTTGAACATATGGCTGCACTGCAAGGTATTTCACAAGCTGAGGCGCAACCCAAGCAGTGTCCGTACCGTAGCGTATCTGCCCACCATTAATAACTTCTGGACCATAAAAACTAGTGTTCCAAGTTCCATCTTGAGGAAGACCACCAGCGGCTAGCACCTGACTCGCATACCATGTGCATGCGTCAACATCCGTCGGCGTGGGAGCTACCATAGCATTAGCTGTTGCCCAATTCAAAGCGGCATTACGATCATACGAGATGAAAATCGGTACTGTTGTAGCTGGCTGTAGATTTGTGTTTCCCGATTGTGATCCCGTTGTCGTGGCTGGATTACTTCCGCACTCTGGTACACCCTGCGCCTCCAATTGTGCGATTTCCTGGCCTTGAGTCACCTGCGTGTCCAAACCTTGATCAGACACAAAACCGCTGTTGTCGGTATCGGCATCTACGCCGTACTCCCAGACAACATCACCATTGCCCCCTACAAAATAGGTAGTTAATACTACTCTGTTAGTTTCTAAAAGCTGATCATTATGAATCAAAGAAACAAGCCCATTGCTGGCTCAGGAGTTCTTGAAATGCCTATTCTCCAAGCCGCTTGTAGAGCCACTCGAATCGAAACTAACAGAGTAGTATTAGTTAATTAGACTATTTGAATCAATGTCTCCTGTAGTACGTCTTGCGTATCAATCTCTCAATGCATACTAATGTAATTGAAGAGTTTGTCTGCATCCAAGTTGTATCGCCAAAGACCATTCACCGTACTATCTCAAATATGCGTACTTTTATTAAAAACAGCTATCAACTCCGCGTGATAAAAAGCTAGTCATCCAATTACTCTGACAGTTGAAAGTATAAGTGACCAAAGTGAGTTATAGTTACTCGTTTACAATTCGCACGTTTCTCAGATTGAGACGTTCATTCGAACATTGGACAAGGTCATAGTGTAATAGTTCCAATTTTTGCTTGAAATACCCTTCTTGGTTTGGCAATTCTTGTGAACTAACTCAAAAGTGAGTGAATCCGGGGTAATGGTCTGCACATTTACGCTGCAATTCTACCAAAGACCTGTCCGGATAAGTTTGTGGTTGGCCTCCTTGCCTAATTAAATGTCGTGTGTATATCGTTGAATGTATATCTAAGTGGTCTTCTTTTACTTCTACATAGAAAGTTTTTAGACCACATCGCTAACTAAGGTTATGTTATTTGCTCATATCACAATCAATATTTGCTGAGAGCCTTCACTCGATTCATTCATTAGGATATTCTCGAATTAGAAAGCGGTGTATAACTGTTAAACTCTTTCGAACAAGTTTAGTGGAGAGAAAAATATGAAGCGATGGTCTAATCCGTTCGCATTGCTGGTTATATGCCTGCTACCGTTTGGCTATTTAGGGTACCTAGGGATACACCATTCCGAGAAAGCTGCCCACGCGCAAAATCTAGTGACTTTCACTGAATTCCCACTACCGCAGAATAGTATTTTAGATTCTATAACGGCTGGACCGGATGGTAATTTGTGGTTTACACTGTTTAGACTTACATATGGAACTCCATCGGATATAGGACGGATTACGCCTAATGGCACTATTTCATTGTTTCCGATGCCTAGTACCAATAACATTCCTGGCTCTATAATCACAGGGCCGGATGGAAACCTATGGTTTACGGACAACTCAGGAACTACTGTAAGTAGCAGCATTGGGCGCATTACCCCCTCAGGGGTGATTACTGAGTTTGCTCTTGGTAGTGGTCGTCATAGGGCGGACGACATTACGGCTGGGCCGGATGGCAACCTTTGGTTCATAGATGATTTGGCAAGTGCTATTGGCCGGATCACGACTGTAGGGGCCGTGGCTGAATTTCCGGTTCCCAGCATAGGTGTAATTGGTTTTATTAATCAAATCACCAAAGGACCGGACGGTAATTTGTGGTTCACCAATAAGAACGTTGGTAAGATCGGGCGCATCACGCCTCAAGGCGTAGTTACAGAGTTTCCCGTTTCGCTAGCAGGAAACTCCCTCAGTGACCCAGGAGCTATTGCTGGCAGTCCAAATGGAAACATATGGTTTACCTTTGATCGTGCTATCGGACAGGTTACCCCAACAGGGACAGCCACTATGTTTCCGATTCCTAACGCCGGTATCGACACTTTCGAGTTTTACACTGAAGGTATCACGGCTGGCCCCAGCGGTAGTATGTGGTTCACTGAACCCTCATCATTTAAGATTGGGAGCATTACTCCCTCTGGCTCGATCACAGAGTATTCCCTACCCGCTCATACCTATTATCCGGGTAATACTATAGTAACTGGGCCGGATGGCAACCTGTGGTACACAGAAATCAGTACTAATACACAAACTACTGGTTCGCCTGCAATCGGACGTATGAATCTTTCAAGTACTCCACCTTCTCAACCGAAAACGTATGTTGCACTCGGCGATTCGTATTCGTCAGGCGAAGGCAACCCTCCATTCAATGCTAATCAAGATTGTGACCGCAGTTATAATGCATGGCCGTACTTACTTGCCAAAAGCGATACAAGCGTCAAGTTGTTAGCAAATGTTGCCTGTGCAGGAGCAAAAGCGAGTAATGCACTCAATGGAAGTTATAACCCATGCTTCTCAATTCATCCTTTTATATGTCCTCAACCGCCACAAATTCCGGTAATGAAAGCACTAAAACCTGATCTCTTAACAATTACAATCGGTGGTAACGATATTGGTTTCGCATCAACTCTTCGAGGATGCTATTTGCAAGGGATTGCCCATCTACAGAACCTTTGTGTTGGTAGGCTGTATAGTCAAGTAGCCGTTATCAATAGTCTTCAGAAGGAAGTCGTAAGTTACTATAAAGAAATTAAAGCGGCTCTTCCTAGCACCTCAAAGGTTTATGTCATCGGCTATCCAAATCTCTTCCCCACTAATCAAAAAAATACAATTCACTGTGGTTGGCTATCTAATGCAGGTCGTGTAGAGTTTAACAATCTTGCTATTCTACTGGATAGAGTTTTACATAACGCGGCTAATGCTGCTGGGATTAATTATATATCGACGCTGTATGCGCTGAAAGGGCATGAACTATGTACTTCAAACTCCTGGATAAATCCAATCGTCTCTACAAATAGAACAGCCGACCTTAGTTACGACGGGCACCCAACACTGCCAGGCCAACAGGCTATTGAGACAATAGTGGATGCGAATATTCATCAGTAGTTACACGGAGGTATTATGCTCGATAACCTTTTAAGGAACTAAATCTCAATAGCCAATGCTTGCCGAGAAAAAGGGTATGACAAAGGTCACTGCAGCCAGTAAGAGCAGGCCGACTATTGTGATTATGGAAGCGGCAAGTTTTTTCCTGATCATGCTAAAAATACCGAAGCCGAACGAGACTATCGCAACTAAAACAAGTGCATAGAATATATTATCGTTCGGCTTCCCCGTTACGTCTGTAGTCCAAGTCGGCAGTATCATGATACTGTAGCACGTTATCAGCGTTAGGATAAAAGATAGTGCGATTAGGAGTATACGGGTTTTGCGGCTCATTACGTAAAGTCTACACTTATTTCAACATCTGCACTATATAAACGATATTACTCTGTTGATGATCCAGTGATAACCCACTCATTCATACTCGAACCAGGATGTTCTAACATCGACGATGGAAATCTAGCCCCTAGCGTTTAGTACTATGTAAAACGTTCGTTTTTGTTACGTATGTGATAACGCTTCTTTCATCACGAGTTATTAACATGCCATAAATTGCGTTACTGAACAAGTGTTCATACGTATATATAAATGAACAGCTATACCGGTCTGAAATGCGGTATACGGCAACATATATTAGAGGAAGAGAAGTGGTAAGGGGTACTCCTCATGAAGACAAACTTCCATAAAGTAAATCAGTCGCTTAAGTACAACTAAATTCTCGTTTTGACTCTATTTAAGGCCCGAAGCTTTTCTGGGCTATATTTCTACCTATCGACTCACTAATGGAGTTGCAATTATTGCTGCCTATATCCATTCAGTTCATGTTGTCGCAAAATTATAGTACTAAATCGTTACGTGACAACCGCTTTTAGGTTGCTTTAAAACAATGTGATTCAATAGAGAAAAGGCGAGGTAATAGAATGAGTGAAATTACGCATAACGATATAAAACGCTTCACTGAGGAGAAGATTAATCTCCCTAAAGAAACCGCCGACAAGCATCGCACGCAGGTTAACTTGCTGCGCGAACGATTAGAGGCGAAAATTGACAAAGACCCAGCTTTCGACTTGGTTAAAATGCTCCATGCTGGCAGTGTAGCCAAGGGTACTGCATTACGGACAGTGAATGACTTGGATGTTGCTGTGTACGTCAAAGCAGGTGACGCGCCGAAAGCCGACTCTGAACTGATACCATGGCTTGCATCGCGTTTGGCTGAGGCAAATCCTAACATGAGACCTGAGCAATTCGAACATCAGACACACTGCGTTACAATCAATTTCCGTGGCTCCGGTCTTAATGTGGATGTTGTTCCTGTTCTATATGAGGGTGATGAAGAAGATCGCGGATGGTTAGTGCGTAAACACACCGGAGAGCGAGTACTTACCAGCATTCCACTGCATCTCAAGTTCATAAGGGACCGCAAGCGGCTTTACGGCGGTGATTATAAGCAACTTATTCGTATTGTAAAGTGGTGGAAGCGAGAAAAAAGCCTGCGTTTTAAGTCCTTTATGATTGAACTATTATGGGCGCGGCTAGCTGCTACTGGCGCATTATTGGGTGACTATCCTTCAGCACTCGAAGAATTTTTTGCCTACATTGTTAAAAGTGGCCTCAAGGACCGCCTGTACTTCACAGATCACTACTCTACCATGAACTTGCCTACAGATAACACGGGCGTCATTGAAATCTTTGATCCGGTCAATCCAGACAACAACATTGCAAAGAACTACAAAGAAACTGATCGTCAAGCTATCGTTACTGCCGCTCACGAAGCACTTGATGCTATCGGTGAGGCAAAATACGCCACCACTAAATACGAAGCGGTTGAATGTTGGCAAGACATCTTAGGTCGGGGGTTCAAGGGGTAACAATGTCGCATTCATACACAACTTCTGAAACTTTTACATTAACGCATGCCCGTCGCCTTGCTGCAAAAGTTGCCGCTGACATGCATCAATGCCAACGGCTATACAGCCATCTAACCGATACGGAAATTGATGACTACCAGCAGGAGCTAGCCGTCCTTTTACTTGGTGGATATGTCAAATCGTATGAGTTTGGATTCAAAACAAGTGATGGGCAGCGTGTAGTGTCTTGGGCGTACACGGTTAGTCCATCTGGTAACCTTGAGGGCGGGCGGTCAGGCGGTCTCTATCCTACAGCGAACGTATCTGGTGCCGTTATGTTTAACTTCCTCTCATACAGCTCTAAGTGGTCTGCACTCGATAGTAACGAGAGAGAAAAAGTTAAAGCCAACTATCAAGTACAAAGGACTGATGGCTCACCGCCACAGGACGGTAATGGCTATTGGGATAGCTCCCGCCACTACGAATCCGGGGGCACGGCGATAACACGGAAGGAGTTTAGGCCATGGTGAGTACTGATCTTTTTAGTGAAGTACTGGATTTTCCCGATCCAGACGCGCAACAACGCTATGCTGCTCTAATTGGTGTGGAAGAGGTTAAACAACGGTTGGTTGGTGAAGCACTGATGTTACTGGATCACCAGCGTGTGAACAATTGGAGTGAACGCCATTATGGGAGTGAAATCCGTGCAGTTAAAGAGCTATCAACGCGACCACCACTTATTATATTGGCTGGCGACGTTGGTACTGGTAAGACTGAGCTTGCCGAAACTTTTATTGACACAGTAACTCGGCAAATGCATGTCGAAGGTACACTCTATGCCCTTAGTCTGGCGGCTCGTGGCGAGGGTGCGGTGGGACAGATGTCTACCTTGATTGGTAATGCTTTCAAGGCTGTAGCAGACGAATCGCGGGGAAGGTATCGTGACGGAAAACCCTCAAAAATTAGCGTATTACTGGTTGATGAGGGTGATGCACTTGCACAATCACGCGAGTCAACACAGATGCATCATGAAGATCGTGCTGGGGTAAACGCGCTCATTAAAGGTATAGATGGCCTAAAACGTCAGAACATCTCTGTACTTGTTATTCTATGTACAAACCGCTTGAGTGCCCTTGATCCAGCAATCAAACGCCGCGCTGCTTATGTAGTGACACTTCAACGCCCAAATCAAGCCCAAAGGATGATGCTACTTACGGATCTTCTGGAAAGCGTCGAGCTAAGCCAGGACGAGTTCAGCAATCTCGTTGCACTTACAGGACCGTTTGAGGATAGAAGTTTTGGGTACACTTATTCTGATATAAGGCAACGGCTCGTGCCTGAGGCTGTAATCTTGGGAATTACTTATGACGTACCGCTTACTTATAAACTGCTTTTAGAGGCGGTTAAACGCGTGCCGCCTACACGACCTTTTGCACAAGAGGGGGAATTAACGTAATGCCAGACGAACTATTTGATCTGCACGGTGCCTTTTACGGCAAGCAAGCTATTCTAAGATGTTACCTAGAAGCTGGTCGTAAAATAGCTACGCATCCCGGAGCTAAAGGTGATGGTTCTGAATTGCATTGGAAAGAGATGCTTTCGGAGTTTTTACCCAAACGGTATCAGGTGTCAAAGGGGTTTGTCGTAGACTCGGCTGGCAGACGCAGTGAACAGATTGACGTAATTATCCACGATCAAACCTTCTCACCCCTGTTATGGGAAGATGGAGGATATTTGTATGTTCCCGCGGAGAGCGTTTATGCAGTTTTTGAGGTGAAGCAAGACCACGATCTTGAACACATAAAAGCTGCTGGTCAAAAAGCGGCCTCAGTACGACGTCGGCTGCGTACAGAAGGTGAGTTCGGCTGGCTACACGGTAAAGCGAAAAAGGACCTATTTCCGATACTAGCAGGCTTACTCACGGTTGAATCTAGTTGGAGTCCTGCTTTTGGTGATCCTTTTTATAATGCACTTAGTGCTCTCGCTGAGGATGAACACCTTGATATTGGATGTGCGCTGAAGCAGGGGAGCTGGGATCTAGAAGACCACGCGAATCCTTGCGATGCACAATTAAGTGTACCGGATGGGGCTTTGATATCTTTCTGTATGCACCTGCTTTACAGATTGCAGAAAATGGGTTCTGTTGGCGGAATAGATTATAGAGAATATGAGCGAAGTGCTGGCTTGACTCGTGCATAACCAGCGACCAAAACAAAACCATTTGTATAGGGACAGCTGTATTGCATGAAGCGTCTGAGCCACGATTATGGCATTCTTCAATCCAATTCAAGAATTAAAACAACTGATCGCTTGTAGTCACCACTTTATAATCGACTCCCAACGCTTCCTTAAAGTGGCTTTCTCCGCACAGGATTTTACGTTGTTCATCAGGGTGTAAGTCATCAAGATGTGTGGTGCCCTTGGTTTCACGAACCAAATAAAGCAGTGGTTTATCAGTCGGTTGTCCAAAGGCATCCCGCTCTTCCATAACAATTGCCCAATCAGGATTATAAGTTCCAACTGGGGTAGGCACCGTAAACCATCTGGGCAGTTTCAGATACATCTTCACATCATCACGTTTTTCAAGTCCTTCAACAAACGCTTTCTCCACCTCAGAGTCATATATAACCTGGTCATAGACAGAATGCGCCGCAGGAATTAGATACTCCTGCCAGCTCTCGATCTCCTCGTCTAGCTGCGTCATTTCGTACCAGTTATTGATTTTTTCATAGTGGATACCACCCACCAGTTGGCCTACGAGTTTATCTTTGATAATCTTGACAACTTCAGAAGCAAATACCTGGGGGTTCTCCATCGCCGCCTGTTTGTTATTCATCCGTCGGAATATCTCAAGCAGCGTACTGCGGGTTAGGTAGACAGGTGGAGTCGTATATTCCATAAGGTTGCTCATGATCTCGACAATATTAGGCAAAAAAGGGCTTCTTGGCTCTGTATCGAACTTCGATGACCCCATCCGCATAGGGGTAAAGATATCTTCCTCTCCGACATCGACGAGTACTTTGGTTATCATGATCTGGGGTGCTTTTACCTCCAGCTGCTCTATCTCTTGCAAAACATCGTTGATGAGCTTCTGGGTGTCAATTTTCACTACATAGCGTGTTCTTGTCCTGATTCGTTCCCACAATTCCTTAAATTCTGACCGTAGGGTGAATTCTTTTCGTAGCTTTGCGACACCTCGTTCTCGAGCATTTGCTGGCTTGGGAGGCAGTGCTTCCTGACCATATTCTTCTTCAATTTCTGTCTGCAGACGACTGACGTAGCTTTCGTAACTCTCATTCGCTACAACTGTCAGAATATTAACCTTCTCATCATGTGTACGTTCCCCAGATTGATCAACAGCCAACCGCACACCACGTCCAACTTCTTGACGTTTCTTCACCTCTGAAGCGGTTTGATTAAGGGTGCATATTTGAAAGACATTGGGATTATCCCATCCTTCACGGAGCGCAGAGTGAGAAAATATAAAAGATACTGGCTCGTCAAAGGACAAGAGCCGTTCTTTATCTTTCATAATAAGATCGTAGGCTTCTCTATCCTTATCCGACTCTCCGCTTTTACTATCCTCTAGAAGGATTTCACCGTTTTTTGTACGACGCTGGGCAAAGTAAGCGGCTTGTACGGCCTCAGGGCCATTATCTTGCCAACCCGGATATCTATCAACATATCTTGCCTTCAGCTCATTAAACGCTTGAGCGAACAGGCGACGAATAATGCTGCCTGGTGCGGCATAATTATCCACTCTGTCAATGAAGAAAAGCGAAAGCACTTTAATACCATACGGCTGGAGTTTCACCTGCTTACGGAAATGTTCTTCGACAGTATAGTAGATTTGCGCTTTAAAAATGGCTAACTTGTCTGCTCCGCGAGTTTCACCCATCGCAATTTCCACACCGTTAGCAAAAACAACCATCTCGAGGCCAGCGTTGATTTCGCTGACCTCAAACTCAGCGTACTCAACTCTTCCCGTTTTCTCTTGCAAGGAGTCACCGGGTTTGACAGTGACTACCTGCTCTTTGATAGTTCCATCTTTCATCAATTTATGTACGGCTAGAGATGCCAGCAACGTGCTTTTTTTGGAAGTGATTGCCTCAAGGCGCAAGAACACTTGGTTTGTATCCTTTTCTTGTACCACTGAGGCTACTTCAATGCGCTTGACTAAGCCCTGTCGATAGGCTTCAAACGGGGTAAGGCGATACACGAGATTGTAAGGGTTGCGGTGCGTCGCGCTATAGCGTAATGCAAATAAGGGGTTCAATGAAGCAAGTGCTCTGACACGCAGTTCGCTCTCCATGTTTTGCGGTTCATCTAATATAAGAATTGGTTTCGTAGCTTGAATGAGGTGAATAGGTGTTTCACCTTGCAAGCGGTCCGTACTTTGATTGATGATATTAGATGCCTTGTTAAAGGAGTCAATCGTCATCACCATAATTTCAATGCTATCTGAAAGAGTGAACTGACGCACCTGCGAGAGATTAAGTGAGTCGTAGTTATAGTAACGATAAGGTGTATTGTCGAACAGTTTGCGAAGATGTTTTTCAGTCACCTGCAATGTCTTGAGCACACCTTCACGAACTGCTACCGAGGGGACTACGATAATAAACTTCCGTAAACCATAACGACGGAAGAGTTCGAGGGCAGTACGAATATACACATAGGTCTTACCAGTCCCCGTTTCCATTTCCACCGAAAAGTTTGGAAAGCGCACTAGCTTTGATTCAAGTGCAGTTTGTATCCGTCCCTCGATATATTGCAGTTCGCCGTCAGGGGTAATCCCGTTATGTGCTTGAACCGTCTGAAGATTTTTCAGGAGTATGCCTTCGTCGAGATCAAGACTGTTAGCTACAGTAGCAATACCTGATAAGGCAAACGCCAAGTCTACCTCATTGCGCGGCTGACCTTCAAGTAAGCCTGCAACTGCTTCGATTGCTGCAATCTGATATTCTTGGTTGGCATCGAATTTGAAAATCATATTTTCTTTACGTAGGCTATGAACACATCCCATGATTTCACATATCTATGTCGTGCTTGGATTTCGACGTACCTCTCGGTGACTCCCCGAATTGTCGGTCTGACAATGGGAAGCTCGTTGCTGTCATAGGATTGAAAGAATTGCTGGTCCAAATGGATTACTCGTAATGTACCATCACGTTCTAACCAATGTACAACCCAAGTGTCATGATCCTCATGAGATTGTGCGTTCTCTATTTTGTCTGGCCGAAGCCAGAGCGGTTTATCCAATGTCACACTTTTGACCTGTGGGCCTGTAACCTCTAAATATATATTCGTATCAGCTATCTGTAAATCGGCACCGCCTTTTTCAAAGCCCTGGCTAGCAGCCGTGCCAGAGTGGAAATCAGCAGAACCAGCACCTAACCCAACAAATACTGCAATCTTTCCTGTTTCTTGCAGTATCCGCTGAATAACTGCTTGCTCCCGTTTACTCGCTATATCCCATGACTGTTGATAGAGACGTTTCCAGTAGTCAGCGTCTTGAGACATAAATACCCTCTCAAATTGTTTTTAGTCTGCACTGTAACGCAAGGTTAGCGGCTGTTTCGTCGTTCAGCGCTATATCACGGCAAACAAAAAGATCAGCCGTAGTCAGTGCTAGAGGTTTTAGCCTATCAAGTGTAATGTCACTATCTAGGCACATAAAGAATGACTGTTCTTTGTCTGGATCAGTAACTTTATAGACCGTATGACCTACCACCTCTTGCACTTGTTTAATGTTGCTGTTTAGCCCGTACCCCTCTTTGGTGGCTACTTCCCACAGTACGCCTTCAGGTGTCCATCCTTCTTTCAGCGGATCGCTAAGTAGCTCTAACTGTGTCATGTAGGTATCCACATCATCTATTTGCATACCTTGCCACGGCGTATAATTTGATGCGCTCATTTTGAACACGCGAAATCCCAAGTCCTCTTGTGTATTGTGAGTCGCTGGCTCAGCCTTGTATAAAGTTTCGTGCTGTATCCGCTTTATCACCCGGCGGATACGTTCTTTGCCAATATCACTGATGGTCGGAAAGTCTTTATCGTCCGTTGGTTCGGGTAACTGTACCATTATGAAACGACGATTTTGCCCGTCTTCATGGTTTAGCTCTAATACCGCCTGCGCGGTAGTGCAGGAGCCTGCAAAGAGGTCGAGAACAATATCCCCCTCGCCTACTGTTCCCTGCTTAACAAGCGAGCGAAGAAGACTCACAGGTTTAGGGTATAAAAAGACCTTATCGCCGAATAGCTCTTTGATCTCGCGTGTTCCTTCGCTATTAATTGTCGTAGTGAGGGTAATAGGAGCGGTAGCACTATCTTGATGGATACCATTTGTCGCACTAATCCATGTCGATACTGGCCGGAATAATGATTTCGCCTCGCTCTTAAATCGCTTTAGGAGTGGCATACCCTGTGCTGTCTTGGGAAAGATAATGCGACCTTCCGTGATTTTTCTGGCCATCGTTGCAGGATTATACGGCCAATAGCGGCCTTTAGGCGGCCAAAATTCATAGCTAGTCGCTGGGTCTTTTATAGGATAAAGCGTATTTCCACCAGGTTTTGCCGCACTCAAATTATCTGCTACCCATGGCCCACGCGGGTCGTTATCAGGATTGGCGTAACGCTCAAACGTCCTTTGTTCTCCGACAAGCGATGTGGAGTTCTTACCATAACACAGAACATACTCATGGTCACTGCTCACATTATTCACTGCATCCATCGCGCCGCTTCTACGTTTCCAGACGAATACTGCCAGAAAGTTTTCTTCTCCAAATACCTCGTTCATTAACAGCCGTAAGTTATGCATTTCGTGGTCGTCTATGCTGACAAAGATAACCCCATCATCTCGTAGCAGCTGCCTTACGAGAAAGAGACGAGGGTACATCATAGATAGCCATGCTGAGTGGTAGCGACCACTCGTTTCAGGATTGCTCGTTAATAGATTTCCTGATGCGTCTTTTTGTCCTGTTACCTTCAGGTAGTTGTCGAGGGGATCAGTGAAATTATCTGGGTACACGAAGTCATTGCCGGTGTTGTACGGCGGGTCGAGGTAAATCATCTTTACCTGCCCTGAGTAAGACTTGTAGAGAAGCTTTAAGACTTCAAGGTTGTCCCCTTCTAAAAAGAGATTCTGTGAACTATCAAAATCGACCGACTCATGCTCCACTGGTGTAAGAGTTGCGTAACTTGGTGCTTGTAATAAAAGTGTCGCATCGCGTTTCCCTGCCCAAGTAAAACTGTACCTCTCGGGTTGTGTATCAACGGCATCACCTAAAGCAGCTCGCAGTTTCTTAAAGTCAATTTTCCCCTCGCTGAAGACCTGCGGAAAAATAAGTTTTAGCTGTTCCGTTTGTTTTTCTAAAGGGTTAGGAGAAGTCGTCTCCACAGTCTCTATCTCATCCCGAATCATATTCCTCTCCCGTAGTGAAAGTTCACTCTATACTTTACGCAAATTTCTGCCTGCACCCCACCTCTATAGCATATGGTATAACGAATTGTCTAGATTGTAGTCACTATAGCTCTACAGTCAAACTATTGCATGCCTACAAATTGTATACCTGCACCACTACTACGTTACATGTTAATAGAAACACTACTCTACTGTTAATTTCTTGAAGTAGTAAAGGATCGCACGTGTCTGCGAAGAAGTTGTCATGGTGGTCATCCCTCAAAAAATGGTTTGCTGGCCTGTACCTTGTTACCCTTGCCTTTGTCTTTATTGTAGCTGGTGTTATATTGCTGCTACTTCCATCGTTGAAAAACACTTTGTGGCAAACAATAAGTGGGGCGTTGCTTGGTGCTGGCTTTACCATCCTTGTTACATCCATAACCGCTCGGCAATCCAGCCTTGAACAATATAGAAAGGAAGCCAATCTTCAGCGTAAAACCGATGTATATGGACCACTCCATGCCGAACTGAAAATGCTGAGAGAGACCTTTGATAAAGCTCATGCAGAAACTATACCATACCCCAGGTGGATCGAGATTTCGGGCATAGAGCGTCCTTCTTCTCTACGATATGCTAATACCACGATGCTGCCCGCTTTGTATTATTGGCCTAGTTTCAAGACGGACTACCGTGTTGACAATTTCAGTCCAAATGCTCAAAAACTCCTCGACGAAGTACAAAGCCGTGCCATAATCTATGGAGAAGCAGTTGAGGATGCAAGGACGGTCATGCAAGCGAAGCTTATACCGCATATTGCCGCGAGCATTGCAAAAGAAGAGAGACTCTCAAATTATCAAGAATGGTTACGAAAGCGCAATAGCAATAATGCCCCCGAGTACAATCGGTGGTTTGACTTCATACAGTTACAGGTCTCAACGGCCTCACCAGATTACGCGCTCGGTAAAGGTTTAGCGCAAGCATGGTCTGTAAAAATAGGCTGGCTGCTTGCAGATAAACCAGTTCAAGCAGCTCTTGATATCTACAATGGAGATGCCCTAAACTGGGATGCTTCTCAACATTCATCCCTAACTTGGTTTCAGGACATTTTTGAAACCACAGATGGTGAACTCAAGAGCGATCCAACATACCAAAAGTTTGAGCTTGCTCAAAAAGCACTGTTTACCAAGCTAGAGGAAGCGGAGACACTACTCTACCAGGGATTAATCTACATTCGGAACCACTATGAAGGTGGCTCTCCTCTCGTATAGGCGAAGGCAACTCTACAATTTCACTAATCTTTCGTTTGAGACAAACAGGATTCATTTTACACCCTTACACCTTGACAATACCCATACAATACGGATATGTCTTATAACTCTGCTCACGATTTACCGTCCTTTGTCGAACTATCTAATCAGCTAAAGGGTCTGAAGCTGTTAGGCTTTCTGTTACCTAAAAATCAACGCAGTGAACTCAAGAGAATCGAAACACAACTCAAGGAAATAGCGGATACCGTTGATGACTTCTATAAATTACTTGGGGATAGGCACTGGATTTTTCACGATCCGCTTAACCTAGAGAAAGTACACACCATCCTCGCGCACAATACAGGTGTTGAGGACGCTGAACGCCAGTTTATCGACTTGTATAATGACCCTGAGTTCTTGCGGTTTGCTCTTACACGCTGCAACGGTTTTGAAGCATTACTCAAACGTAAACACCTTATTGAGAAAGCCCGTGATGATTATTTTGCCGGACGCTACTACGCCTGCATCTATCTGTTACTTTCAATTGCCGATGGTTTTGTAAATGAATTTGAGCGGGAACACAGAGGCCTCCATACGCGCACGAGTGAGGAACTGAGTGCTTGGGATAGCCCAATCTCACTCCATCAAGGCATTGGCAGCGTCCATAGGGTATTCTTGAAGCAGATAAGCGTTACAATCACTGAACCTGTCGAGGAACTGTATCGCAACGGCATTATGCATGGTACGGTGCTTGACTTCGATAATGTTGTCGTCGCCACGAAAGCATGGAACATGCTCTTAGCGGTCATGGACTGGGCGACCGCCAAGATGAAGGCAGAGGCACCTAAGCCGCCTGAAAAGGGCTTGCTGGAATCGATCAATCAATATACAGAAACTCAAAAGGACATGAAGTTACTCGATACCTGGGCGTCTTATGTCTTGCATGATGGCGAAGCAGGCTTTGCAGACGACCCAGCTTATAAAGCTTGTGCCGATTATCTGGAGGCTTGGAAAAACAAAAACTATGGAAAGATGAGCAAGCTCATAAGTCACATGGATGCAAGTCTTCATGGTAACGCGTTTCCAAAGCTCATACGCGACAATTATGTCTTATACGCCTTGGAGGATTTTGATGTCCATACACTCAATCACACAACTGCCGCGCTATGTGAGATTGAAGTTAAGATCAAGCTTGCCAACATTGCCGAGCGAACTGTCACCATTCTATGGCGTTATGAAGGTGAAAATGGTGAATTTACTATGGTGCCAAAAGGCAACGGTCTATGGAAACTCGTACAATGGGGTGCTACCTACTTCATACGCTAACACATGAAAGGCCTATTACAGCAACGATTGGAAACTACTCCAACTGTTATTAGCGGGCAACCATGTATCCTTATCGGTATTGTTGGCATCGCTCGATGCTTGATTCGACGCGAAAACATCCATTTCAGTGCTGAACTGTAATGCCGTTGGATCACCCGCTTCAATACCACCTAAGCTATTCCAGCCGCTCCAACTTGTGCCGCCAGATTGCCAGGTATCTTTGTAGATATGGCTATCAGAGATACCTCGGTCGTAGACGTCCATTTCACCGCTGCCATATTGCAGTGCGGTTGGACTGCCGGCAAAGCTTGCTCCGGTCAGGCTATTCCACCCGCTCCAGCTACTTCCATTCCAAGTATCTTTGATAAGCGTGCCACTAGTATTGTTGGAGTAAATGTCCATCTCACTGCCGTAGTGGATGGCAACCGGATTGTTTTCAAGGTTGCCGCCTCCCATACTGCCAAGGCTGCCCCAGGATGAACCACTATACCCTGATTTCCAAAGATTACTGTCAGTTCCGCGTATGTAGACATCAAGTTCAGAACCATAAAGTACGACAGTAGGGTCACTCGCCATGGCAGTGGAACCGTTACCGCTTATCTGAGTGAACCCGCTCCAAGAGCTACCATTCCAGGTGTCTCTATACAGGTTATTATTTGTACCTCTTGAAAATATGTCCATTTCTGAGCCGCTATACGTGATGGCCGTCGGGCTGCCCGCCATATTGCTGCCCAGACTGTTCCAACCACTCCAGCTACCAGGTGACGGCTGATAGGTATTCTTATATAGCTGGCCATTTGATGCAGTCGCATAAACATCCATTTCAGCGTTGAACTGGATGGCAACGGGATCACTCGTGAAGGTGCCACCGGAGTACGGCATACTCAGACTGTTCCAGCCTCCCCAGATGCCCGAACCGGGTTGGTAGGTGTCTTTCCATATGGCACCATCACTACGGCGTTTGAAGATGTCCATTTCGGAGTTGTATTGGAGAGCGGAGACTTTACCAGTGGCGGGCTGGTTGAAATTCGAAGTTCCATGTAACCACCCTGTAACGCTACTTTGTAAAATATTATTTGACACGTTTATTGTGTTGATGCCACTCGTTGTATTGTTTTGTTCCATGATCGATACCATACCGTTACCGTTAGTGACACTAACTGAAACGATAACTCCTGTGTGGCCATAAGGATTATGAGCCGTTCCACTTTCACTAAAGATATCTCCTGGTGCAGGTAAATTTGTTCCGTTGTTGTTGACCTTTGTAAGAGTAGTACCGGGATAGTTAGATACGATGTCCTTTCCTCCAGGTGCGCTGTACGGTGCGATACTATAGACTAGATCCATGAACCTCTCCGAAAGCTCAACACATTCCCATTCATAATTAGTGAATGTGTAGCCAGTGAACTGCACTGCGTGATCTGTGCCACCCTGGTACGGCCCTGGACCGCACGCAATGACACCGTCGAATGTTGCATTTGAAGATAGCTGGTACGATCCTGGGTAATTGTTGGTGTCGCATACTTTTCCGCTCCATCAAGCAGGCAAACCGACGTTTGCGTGGGCTGAAGGAGAATGGAAAATAAAGGTAGTCAGTAGCGCGCTTGCTAGGAGCACCCCGAACAAAAGCATCTGCTTATTTATATTGTAAGAGTTATTGAACATATTTTAGTCAACCCCATCAATTAATTGTTTCAAACGTTTGTTGCAGTAATTTGATCTGGGAACTTTCTAGTTTTTGTGCATTTGGGTTCGTTGTGCAACTGCCTTGGGGAGCGGCAAATGCAAAGTAGTGATTTCCGAGCGGACGTGATTCTCTTACCTCGGCCTTTATAGCCGTTGGGTCTTCGGAGTAGCGAACTATCATGCCAATGGACCCTTCCTCTGCCGTACAACCATTGTCGAGTTGTAGCAAAGACTTTGTCGTAAAACTTACCGTTGACCATAAATGAGAGTCCGTGGTAGTCCCAGGGCGATCAATTTGAGCATAATATTGGATGTCGTCCGACGTTAAGCCAGCAGGTAACGTTAGCTGAATGCCGTACTCGGGGATGGTAAATATATTTGTGGATGTCGTAGAGACTTTCTGAGCATGCAGGGATGCGGCATTCTGTCGAGGGATAGTGGCAGTATGAAGATAGTAAGCGAGACCAGCAACTACAGCACATATTATTAAAAACTTAGTCAACGTGGGTACAGATATTGAGTATAGAGTTTTTCGTAAATTGTGGTGTTTATACATCTTATCCAATCCTAATTAACTGTTGTGATCGTTTCAAATGCCTGTTTCAACAGAACAATTTGTGATTGTTCTAAACTCCCAGCGTTGGGATTACCAGTACACGATCCCTGAGGCCTTTCGAACGCGTAATAATATTGTCCTATTTGTTTTACGGTAACTGAACCTGAACTAGGGTCTTGGGATGTTCGCCATATTACACCAATGGGTGCTTGAACGGTGCTACAGCTGTCTGTGCCATTCATCTGCTCAAGGCTTGATGTAGTGAAGTTAGCCACGGGTTCGCCGGTAGAGGTACCTATTGAGTATTTAAGATCAGATGAGGTAAGGCCATCTGGTAATGTAATTTTGGCGTTTAATTCGGGGATTGTAAATATATTGTTAGTTCGGTTTGCTGACGGTGTTCTAGTACCTGTTTGCTGGTTAGTATTCTGTTTAGACGTTTGGCCGGGGCTTGTTAATCTAGTTTTACTAGTTTCTGTAGCGTTGTTCTTAGTATGGTAATGGTAGACCGCCGCTCCTGAAGCAGCAATGACTGCCACAACAATAATGCTAAGCAGTACAAATACACTGCTGAACCCTGATTGGCTCGCTCTTCGATTACCCATTATAAGCTCCCCATTTATAACCTCAGCTTATACTCAGCAAATATTCCATGTCAAATCGATTTAAGTTGCTCGTGCCTTGCTTATGTATTCGTTAATCTCGTCCCTGACCATTGGGCTCATACTCCCTGCCCCGCCGCTCACAAGGACTTCGTACATGTGTTTTTGGAGAATAAGTAGTTATTTCAGTAATTATTTACTTATTGAAATAACTACTTGCTTACTTTTATATATACGTATTGTATTCAATGCTTAAATATGTAATAGTTCAATTATGTATTTACTTCAGACCAACTTAAGCACAGAAATAACAAAAAATGGCTAAGAAACTTGCTGTTGTTATACGTAAAGGAGGATCTGGTAAAACTACAACCACGACTAACTTAGCAGCAGGCCTGAGCCAAAAAGGTAGCCGAGTTTTAATGGTAGACATTGACAGTCAAGCTAATGCCACAAAAGGGATCGGTCTTGTAGCAGAAGACTTAAAGTACACACTTAATGACGTCTTCGCGGGTCGCATTGCCAGCGTGCGAGACGCTATTGTCCCTAATAACTTCGGTCTACATGTATTGTCAGGACACCGTGATCTTTCACAGACTGAGCAGGGCATGGTAGGGAACCCTGACAGCCTATGGCGGCTCAAAGAAATTTTAGCTGAGGTTGAAAACGACTATGACTTTATCGTCATTGATACCCCACCTAATGAGGGCATGCTGACCTATAGCGCGTTACTTGCGGCTGATAAGGTTATCATTCCTGTAGCAGCAGAGAGCTTCACGGACGACGGCCTAGCGGCTGCTATGGCAATGATAGGTAGGGTACAACAACGGAGCAACCCGCAACTGGCTGTAGATGGCATACTGTTTACTAAAACTGACCGAACTCAATTTAGAGAGGTGCTCAGCGACGATCTTAGAGCAAACTATTCCGCACTAATATACCCCTTTGATGTGCCTCGTGGTACTCATGTCAACCATGCAAATTCTTTAGGTGTGCCTATCGTTTTGTATATGCCGAGCCACCCGGCAGCAGTTGGGTACAGTAAATTAGTCGAAAGGATACGCAACAATGGCTGACTTTAGAAAACTGTCAAAGGATAACCCTCTTAAGCCAGGACGAGTAGCCATTCCGCAGCTCGACCCGTTGACTGAGATAGGCACTCAAAGTCAAAAGCCAAAGCAGGAGCCTAGAAAAACAGCCCAGAAATCAGCTCCCGTTACTAACAAAATTAGCCATACCCCACCCACGCTACCACCGGAGTCTAGTGATTTGGACAGCTACAAGAGTAAATATCTTCGCAAAGAGGAAGAAAAGGTCACGAAGACGTTCCGTATATATAAATGGCGATACGAGCAACTAGAGCATGAGGTACGCGAAACCAGGCTTAGCCAATGGCAGATTATTGATGTTGGGCTAGAGATGTACTTTCGTGACAAGCTAAAAGATAAATAGGTACGAATATAGAGTTGTGCCTACTATTGCCACGATCAACATTACTCAACTAGCAGCCAGCTTTATTGCCGAAACAACCCGCATTAGATGAAGCTCTTAACTCGTTCTTGAGAAAAGCAGCCTCTAGCGTTATGATACTAGTAACTTAGTAGTTTATTCGTCAGACGAACTTGTAGTTATTTTCGCCTGAGAATCGACGCTAAGTTGCAGTAGGGTTTTAAGCTGAGGCATTGACATGCCTGGGTTGTTGAGTTAACATAGCTCTATAACTACAAGTTCGTTGAGCGATTAGCTACCAACTTGAAAAGCCCTCGTAGGGGCTTTTCGCTTTTTTTACCCCTCTGTTGTTTTGGCAGTGCCACGAGGCAATGCCCCAAATATTAAACAATTTAGCCTTCAGCTATGCTTAAGAGCTTAGCTTGCTTATGGCTCTCAAGGAGTAACAGGTAATGAGCACAGTACTTGCGGGTAACGTACTTGCAGATCAAATGGCAAAATACACACAGAGGAAAGAAGGTCTAACAGAGACAGCGCAGGCATACGTGCCACAACAGGTACAGCCTCTACTCATCAAACCAATAGCCTCAAGCTGGGAAGATCTGGAGCAGAAGCTCAAGCAGGTCATTAACTTGCCCGGCCTCTGGATTACAGTGAGTGAACTGTACGACCAGGGCTACGGTGCGGAACTGGAAACAGCGGCAGAGATAGCACTTGCCAAGTACAAAAAAGGGCCGTGCCAATTGTTCGCAGCAATGGTCAGCAAGAAAGCAGGGAACTGGGCTACGAAGACGCTCCAGGTAGTGCGCGAGACGTGGGAGATACGTCGCAATGCTATGCAGGTCATGGAGAAGCTCAAACTCAAGGCAGAGACCGCTAAAGTAGTATTGGGCATTGCTTGGCGGCTGAAGGGTTCCATCATGCATTACTTAGGACTGGCGACAGAGCAGGGAACTGGGATTAAGAACCCGGCAGGGGTGTTCTTCACGCTGACCAAGAAGAAACAGCAACCAGCTACGACGTAGCTAGCTTAGCTATCGCTTTTGATACCGGCCTGTGTGCCGGATGTTTGCGTTGGGATAGATGTAGTTTTTATACAATAACTCCATAAAATTAGCAAAAAGTTACTCATTCGGCAGGTCATAATGGACTGAAACAACAAGTAGCCACTATAGTTCGGGGATTTCAGACCACCCGGCAATAAAAAAGTCAGCAGATTTTACAGATCAGAACACAAGAGTTAAATGTAAGAACTCCTTATGAAAGAATTTTTAAGAGCTGCGGGGCGGTTATAAAAATAAACTGTAGCGTAGCCGCCACCCCTATTTTGCGGACCGTACCGTACCTTATACCTCAGTATCCGTAATACGACTAGACGCATATGCTTTTGCGAGTTATGCTCAAGCTAGCTTAGCGTTGGCAAGATTGAAGTTTCATCGCAGTGACTTACAATCTCCACACTAGCTACAAAAAGAGGGAACGAATGCACTTCTTATCTATTGACTTAGGTAAGTGGGTAGTTTAGTATTGGTTATGCGATGAGACTTTGATCTAACCAACACTTATAAAACTATAAAGTAGCTCCCTCTCGTAGGGAGCTTTTCTCGTTTCAAAAGCCTCCCTACAACGCAGCAAAGTACCTTAACGAGTAAGGGGAGCAAAGGGAATGAACACATCATCCTCAATCGGTGCCATCGCGTTCACGCGCCTTCAGTTAATGCGGGAGCAGCACGACAAAAAACAACCAGAAAAAAACATAAACAACAACGTTACTTCTATAGAATTGCCTACGGCGATCACCACTTTAATTACAGGAAACGAATATTGGGTAACGGCGAAGCGTAATCGATACAAAAAACTCATTAGGGAAGGGCATCTGGATAATCTGTTAGAGCTAGCCAAGCTTTCACTGACAAAGCATAATCCGGCTAACTGGTTTGCGAAGGTATGTTCCGTTAAAGCATGGGAACGTACACTCGACTTCCTCAAGAAGCTCAACGATGTACGTAAGAAGGCCACTCAGGTCACCAAACGGATAGGAGAGAGCATGACTACCTTTGTCTATAAACAGATATGGGCTGGCAGGAACGTTGAACGTTGGGCTGTTGCCGCTGAGGAGGTAGGTCACGATAAGCCGAAGCAATCTAGGGGAAGACTGTTTGTCTATCTATGCAAGCATGAAGGGCAGGGAGGAGCCGCATAAAATCCTGCCTAAGCCTCACAATGCGGCTCTACGGCACGTTACGCAACGGAGATGTAAGTTCTTACGTTTTCACACATAAAGCGGCTTGCAGGCCTTGTAATACGCTCGGAGCTATTAGCTATTACTTGTGTCAGGACGGGAAAGCAAGGCCAGAGTTATAGGACAACGTGTGGGATAAGGCTAGGCTTTGATCGTCCTACGTTCAATCCTATGTCTTACCATATGCTAACTGCAGCTTTTTTTATCGGTGAGTCGGTGTTAGGTGATGCCCTTACAAATCACTCATTTGGTGCCTGACTGCTTCATAATATTGACCTTCTATCTGGCAAACGTCTGACCAGCACCTCTACCTGCACTCTCTAGCAGTTATTGCAGGAAAAAAGGGAAAGGTTGATCTTTCACGGAACGAAAAGTCATGTTTGCTGCCTGACAGTGAGTACGGTCACGAATCTCTTGGTAAGCACCGCCGCATCGCTATGTCGTTCTCTGCCCGCGTAAACCTTGAACATGTGTGTGGTTTGAGGGTCAAGATGCCCTTGAGAGGGTTAGGCGCATATCAGTATTGCTGTATGTACCCATTCGGCAACCGGTGAAATAGCCTTCAGGATGATACGTAGGACGGAAGTAAGGGTTGCCACACGCCTATACCCGCTCTGCTGTATTCTCTTATTACGCTAGCGCGTACTAAGCAGTCAGGGACGGAAGTCGCTGGTTCTGATGGTGGGTCACGATTGTATGGAACGGCGTGAGTACTGGCATCATGGGGTAGCTATTCATAGCGACCAACTATAGGACGATAAAACACGCGATTTTTCTTAAGCTTCGTCGTATTGGTTGTCCTCTGTCACATGTTCCAATGGTTGCGCGACGTAGGTGCGATGCTGGACGCATGCCAATTCACCCTCGTACATCAAGTCTAGTAGGAATCTCGCGGCACCGAGCGCTGCAAGTGCCTCGGTGCGGAGTGCTTGCGCCTCCGAGCTTTGCAGGTTACTTGCCGCAATACCCACGCTGGCATCACCGACCTTATAAATATCTTGTTCTAGTTCGTAACACCGGTCATTATCTTCTCGTGGAAGCTCGTGCATACATCCTTCAAACATACAATGAGTGGTTTTGGGCAGCAAACTATTCTTCTGGCGGCTTCGGCGCATACGCTTCGTAGGTGGTGGAAGTGTCAGTCAACGTCATATAGGAATTGACAATGTCTAAAATATCCTCGTACTTGGTGCCCGTTCCTGGCCGTATCGCCATCCGAATATCCTCGTTGAAGGCCATGAGAGCAGCACCTTCCAGCTGCTCACGCGCCTGCATCAGCACGACGAACACATTGCCGTCCGGCCCCTGTAAGTCTATATCTAGCCGTGGGCGTTCCTGCTCGTTGTTTTGTGGGACTTGTTCCATGCTCCTACCTCCCTTTAACCACATTACACGAGCCAGTATAGCTCTGAGAGGTAGCAGCATTCGTTTGTAATCGTTCCAGAGCGAGCCGGACATACGCAGGATTTAACTCGATCCCAAGCCACTGCTTGCCGAGCCGACGAGCGACTAAGGCAGTGGTCCCGCTGCCTAAGAAGGGGTCGAGGACGATCCCGCCCAAGGGACATCCAGCTGTGATTGGCGTCTCAACGAGTTCCTCTGGATACGCCGCAAAATGATTTGACGCAAGCGGTCGGGTATTGATAGAGAACACGGACCGCTTATTCCGCAGACCTTGTTGATAGACTGCTGGCTCGAACTGCTGCTCGAAGTAGTAGTGGCGTGATTTGGTAAAAAAGAACAGGTACTCGAAGTCCACTGTGAACCGGTCGGTAACGCTCTCCGGTAGAGCGTTTGGTTTTTTCCAGATCAGCACGTTGCGGAGTATCCAGCCACGCTGGACCATCGCGATAGAGAAGCGGAACGGGATGAGGTAGAGAGACTTCTTCGGAATATCGGTACGCGGCGGCTTAGGAAAGGTGTAATTGAACCGACGCGCCTTTGCCTGGAAAGGAGAGGGATGACCGCCACTGCTACCACTGTAGCTGTCGCCCATATTCACCCAAAGCGTACCGTCGCCTCGCAGCACTCGCTTTACCTCGTCGAACACGTCACAGAGTTTCGTGATGTACTCGGTATAGGTTGGCTCCAGACCTAACTGTCCGGCAACACCATAATCCCGCAGCGAAAAATAGGGCGGGGACGTGCAGCACATATTGATAGATTCGCTTTGCAGAGACTGAAGCACTGTGAGCGCATCGCCGCAGATAACCGTGTTAGTAGGTATCATGCTCCCTCCTCCAGCCGTTTCCGCGCCACACGGTACCACGTCTCATCCACCTCTATCCCAATATAGTTCCGCTTGAGGTTCTGCGCCGCGACGCACATTGAGCCTGATCCGGCGAACATGTCTAAAATCGTTTCGCCCTCATTCGTAGACTTGCCAATAAGGTACTTAAGTAGGCTGACTGGCTTCTCGGTCGGATGTTTCATGCGATTAGAGTAAACCTTGTTGAAATTCAGCACGTTGCCGTCGCGCTTGCCCAGCAGATGTCGTCGGCCTTTATGAGCGTAAAAGACCATTTCATGTTGGTAGCCATAATTGCCTTTGAGGTCGCCGCGGGTTCGATTGTTTTTCGCCCATACCAGCACGTTCTTGAGGTTAAAATACTTCTTCACTACTTCCGCCATCGGCTCATACACGTGCCAGTCGGTAAAGATATAGACATGGCTATCGAGCTTCAGCTTCTGTACCGCAATTGCCAGTGCATTGTCGAGTAGACTATATGCTTCCGGCCCATCGTTAGCGATAGTAGCCTTTGGCATGCTACGAGACAGGCTTTTATATTTCATCCCATACGGCGGGTCGGTAATGATGCAGTCCACCGAGTCATCGGGTAAAGTGGGAAGCACCTCGAGGCAATCCGCTAAGAATAAAAATGAGGCACTTCGAGCAAAGCCAGGACTACAGACGCATCCCTGCATGTAGGCGATTCTCCTTACCGTGCTTTGAGCATAGCTCTAGCGTTTTGTTCTAGCAAGCTTGATTGTGCCAAAGGCTTATCAGGGGTAAAAATACAAAGTATGATGGGTAAAGGCAGACGATTCTACTACGTGCAGTACTTTCAGTACGCTTGCTTCGCTCCTCAAATTTGTCTGATGGATTATTAAGAAGTTTTTATACGTTATTCTGACGGCCCGTAATTCATTTTCAGTTCCTCAGCCTCTGCGTCGCGCCCTATACTATGCAAAAAATCCGCATAGGCCTTCTTGGTCTGACCGGCGCTTGGATGCATTGTCCCATAATGCTGTTCATGGATGCTGAGTGCTTGCCGATACAATGCTTCTGCTTGTTCATGCTTTACTTGGTCGTGAAGGAGTACTGACAACCTATAGAGTGGAGGAGCAGTATCGGGGTGTTCAGCTCCCAGATGTTTCTCAAATATCTCAAGTGCTCGCCGATATAATAACTCAGCCTGCCCGTATTTGCTTTGTTCATGGTAGAGAACTGCCAACATATGCAAGCTACCGGCAACAGTCGGATGCCCAGCTCCTAAGAATTCTTCCCGAATGGAAAGCGCCCGTACTAGAAGAGTTTCTGCCTGTTCGTACCTATTTTGCTCAATATAGAGAACTGCCAGATCATGCAGTGCGGACGCAATATAAATGTCCTCAGCGCACTGCTCATAGATCGAGAGGACTCGCACCAGAAGCTTTTCCGCTAGTGAATAACGCCCCTGGTCGCGCTGGTAGAATCCCACCTGATGGAAATAGTTCGCTATTCCTAGTAACTCACCTTCTGTCGACGTTAACCAGTCAAATATATACGACAGTAAACGCTCGTTCCACTCCTTGAATTCCACTCCTGAAAATACCGCACTCGCTGCTTGCGCCACACGCCCTCGCCATTGATGTTCAAGATCGAGAGACATAGTATCGATGAGCACCGCCTGCACCAGACGATGCACTGAGAATGTCTGCTCTTGCATGTTGCGCTTAACCAGGGAATAACGTCGTAAGGCAATAATACCTTCTCTGAACGCAGGTATATCGAGATTGAACCTATCGTCAAGCTGAAATAGTTCCTCAGGTATGGCGTCGGGGTGGAGGAACGCACAGAAGTGCAATATATCGGCAGCCATAGGGTGCCGCTCATGTGCCTTTTTAAGGCTTAGTTCAAAGGTCGTAGCGACGGTTTCAGGATGTTCACTATATTCGCCTTCCAGTGATCCACGTCTGTCCAATAAAAGGCGACGCTGTTCATGGTAGAAGTTTATGTAATCGGTAAACGATACTCCTGTTTCCTCAATGTACGCACCAGCTTGATCTAGAGCCAAGGGATGTCCTCCTAGTAGTTCTACCAGTCGGAGGATTGTCTCGCGGATATCTGCGGCAACCGTATCGGGCGTGGCTCCATCCGCTAATACGTGTGAACGTCGTAACAGGAAAAGCAGCCCTTCCTCTGGCTCCATCGCTCCAATTTCGATCCGCTTGGCAATGTTCCCGATAATCGGCGAGCGTGTGGTCAATAAAATATGCCCGTGATGTTTTATCGGAAAGTAGAAACGTGCAAGTTGCAGATCGTCTGCATTGTCCATAATTAACAGCCAGCTAGTATGTTCCTCTAACCACCGTTTGACAGCTTGCACGCGCCGATCTGCCTCATGCTCATCCTTCTCTGGCAATTCCAAGAGATGAGCTATAGAGTCGTAGCTTGCCTGAAGCGTCGTCGCATCGGCAGCGTTCGCCCACAGCACGGTAAGGTATGCTTTTGGATAATGACGATAGGCATACTCAAGGGCAAGCTGCGTTTTCCCTATACCACCGAGCCCACTGATGCTTACAGATTGCGTGATTTCAACAGTACCCGACTCCTGAAGTAGTTTGCTTAACCGTTCCAGGTGCGTTTCGCGACCTGTGAAGAATGGGTTCTGCAAGAAGGGAAAGTTGTGTTTTCTCGGAGGTGCTTGTGCTGCTGCTCGATACAGCTCCTCTTCATCCTCCCTGTTTAGTTTGAAGTAGTCCGCTATTCTTCTCAGTTTCTTAGTTGATGGAACACTCTCTCCATTCTCCCACGCCACATAGAGACGATGGGAAAAACCTAATGCGTCGGCCATTACCGGCTGTTTCCAAGTCGGCCCCTTTCTTATCCGCAACGCTCTAAGCAGACTCCTAAATTCAATCTTTTCACTCTTCATTATGCCCTCCAAAAAATGCACAATTTATCGGCATTTCTGCACATCTGATACCGTATGCTTATCCTAGAAAATCGTTTGCAACAGTCTGATTGTTGTCCTGAGAAAGAGAATGTGCATCTGCACATGTTAAGTACTGATCATTGTAGCGCGTTTTTTAGCCCTTGACTACTGAAGTATGGCGAAGGTACTGTCAACTTCGCTGCAAGAGAAAGTGAGGCAAAATTCATGTCCAAATCCAAAGCGTTAGCTTACAGCATCATCGCGTTCGGTTTGGCCTTTCTGTTCCTGTACTGGCAACTGAACAGCTGTTTTTTCGTATTCCTGCTCATCAGCTTGCCGTTCGCCGTGATTGCCGCCCTGAAGTACCGCCGCGACTGGCGGTTGACCGCTGAAGCCGAACAGGCGCGGCTCAGCCAACCGCATACACCAGCACTACCGATGATGACCAATAAGAGTACCCAAGGCCGTTTATTCGTGCCACCACCGATAGATCGTCGATCCTAGTTTCATAAAGGAGGCATTACATGCCATTTATATCTGATGCTTACTACCAGGCGTTGAGCCCTGCCAAGCAAGACGAGTTGCTCAAAACACATATGCTGCTCGGCTATCATGCAGAGACGCATGACCACCTGTGCGTACCTAATGCTGACCGTTATGCTGGTACCTACCTGCTCGGCGTTCAGGGCTGTTTGCATCCTGATACGCCGATATTCGACCCCGTGGACGGAACAACACATACCGTTCTTGAACGTTATGTTAAGGGAGACGGGTTCAACGTCTTAGCGTTAGATGGACAAAATGTAGTGATAGCTAGAGCTGATGCTCCACTGCGATATACCAGAGCACCAATGTACGAACTAAGCAATGGGTTCAATAGCATTAAAGTCACTGGACACCATCGGATATGGGACGGTTCCCGGTACGTCGAGTGCGATGTGCTTGACAGGCTTCAAGGAGTTCTCGGCGTCCCTCTGCCGACCATTGCGGACAGCGAACTTTCAAGGTTACGGCCAGGCGCTGAGCTATCTGTTGGGAAGTCCAGGTCTTACCCATATTGTCCTTTATCCCTATACTCCTGCACTAATTTGTATGGGATAACAAGGATAGAAGACGAAGTCTATTACGATTTCCATGTTCCGCAGTACGAGAATTACTACGCGTGTGGTCTGTTCCATCATAACACTGGCAAATCAGGGCTACTGGAAAACATGATCGCATACGATGCCGAGGCCGGTAACGCAGTGATTGTGCTTGACCCGCACGGCGATCTGGTGACGCATTGCCTTGCAACCTTGCCACCGCACCGATTGGCGCAAACCTACCTATTAGATATGGAAGATGAGATGTTCCCCTTTGGGGTCAATGTCTTCGCCACCAGCAAGCTGGATACGAGCCTGGCGCATACGCAAGCCGTGGAACGTATCATGCACATCTTCGAGGTGTTATGGGCCGATGTATTAAACCAACAGAACCTACCACGCTACGTCCGTGCGTCCACCATCACCTTACTAGCTAATCCCGGTACGACGTTGGTAGATATGTACGCCATGCTTATAAATGAATCATACAGAGCTTGCTTGCTTGCAAACGTCACCGATGCGAGCGTTATACAATTCTGGAAAACAAACTTTGAAGATTTATCAGCTGCTGAGCAATTACGGCGCGTGCAACCGCTCATCAACCGCTTAGAGGCGCTGTTTATGGGGCGAAGCTTGGTACGGAATATCGTCGGGCAGCGTGTCACGACGATTAACTTCCGAGCTGCGATTGAGAACCGGGAGATAATCTTTATCCGCTTGCCAGTAAAGACCGTCGCCCAGGATGCCCGGCTGATCGGTACCATGCTCATGTCACAGATACACAGTGCGGTCTTCTCGTTCGCGAACGTGCCAGAAGCGAAACGTCCGGGTGTCAGCCTGTACATCGATGAATTTCAAAACTTCTCCACGAACGATATAGCAGAATTGTTTACAGAAGGCAGAAAGTTCGGTATGAAGCTCACCGTTGCCCATCAGTACCGCAACCAACTACCAGGCTACTTACAAGATTCGACCATGACGGCAAGAACAAAATTTCTTTTCCAAGCTACCCCTGAAGACGGACGCGAAATGGCGCATATCTTTCCAGCTCAAGAAGAAGCAATCAAGCCGGAGGATATAGAAGCCCATCCGGTCAACTACTTGCTGACGTATGGCTCCGACGATCCGCAGGTAAAAACGTTTATCGAGTCATACCTGCGTCCCTTGCAATCGCAGAAGCGCGGTGGCAAGGTGGATATCCAGGGTTCACATCTGACATACGACCTCTGGAACGGAGTAAAGCAACGCGAGGTATATGTGGCCGACCCCACGCCGTACTTAGACAACCTGTTATACCAAGTGATGCATCTGCAGAATCCTAGCTTAGACATACCCTACGATGTGGTCTGGGGATTTTCAAATTGCGGTAGAGGATTTTTCAACACTAACCGTCTTTTGCTTGGAGACAACTTGTTAAGCTCGGCGGTACATTTTCCGCCTGCCCTGGTGGTACAAACGGCAGATGGAGACTTGCGATGGACCCGCAAGCCGGAAAGCGGTATGGAACAGCTCTATCATTTCCTATTCCATTTGCGGATGACGATGCTTCTATTAGCTGAAACGCCCATCGGCAAAAAGAGCGCGCCGTCGTCTACGGCGGTCGGACAAATGCTCACGAACTTACCGCGCCGGGCAGCATTCGTGAGAAGTGCTGAAACGGTCGGCGTCATCTACACCGAGGACACCAAGGACCGCTTACAAGGAAGGGAACTCATAGAGCGTATCCAAGCCATTTTGACACAAACCAGAAAGAAATACAGCCATCCGAGAGCCGAAGTGGAGCGGCTGTTTACGCAAGTCGGTACCACAGATACAAAAATACCGAAGCTGGAGGCGAGGGAGGTTACAGCATCACCGCTTCCACGCTGGGAGGAGCTATAACTATGAGCAAGCCGTTTAGTATCACACCCGTCTATGATCTGCTGTTACGCGGCTCGTCTGCAACGCCAGTTGGTTTGTACCAGCTACAGATAGCGACTGCCGCCCAACTGACACGCTTACACTACAGTCCCGGCTCGATCAAAACGGTCAAAGCCCGCCTGAAGGCACTCGTAGACAATGGGTACATCCAAGCTGATTGTATTCCCACGAAGCTGTTTCGCTCTCCGTATTACTACAGCTTAGGGTCAAAGGGAGCACAGTACCTCGAAGCGGCCGGGATACAAGTTAACGAGTCCTTCCGACCGAGCAAAGAGACAAATAAGCATGCCCTCTTCATTGAGCATACGCTTGAATTGAACGACCTGATAATTACCGCTAGTTTGCTCAGACGAACGAGCCAGCGTTGTTTCCTGAGCGGATTTATACATGAGCGTGTACTAAAGCGGATGGCCTACAACGCCAGTTGGAAGGAGGGGAGCCACACGCAACACGTTTCGGTCATACCTGACGCGTTTCTCGACTTCCGCTTGCAACTACCAGACGGTCAGCAACGCCGCTTACCGTTATTACTTGAACATGACCGAGGCAGTGAGGAGCAGCGGTACTTTCGGCGGCGCATTCGTGCATATTGCCTATTCTTAAAAAGCGGCGAATTTCAAAAACTGTTCGCAACCCGGACGATTACGGTTGGCTTCACCACTTTTGTAGGTCAGAAGCGATTGGAGCAGATGCGTGACTGGACACGGGCTGAACTTACTGCCACTAGCGATTTAACTACCATTGGTGGAGTGTTCATATTCGCCTGTCTTAGCCCGTCTTTGGACCCACGTCAAGTGTGGCAAGAGCCGCAGTGGTATGGACTCCAAGCAAATACTGCACCCTTCGCGCTCCTAGCCGATGCTTAGATAGGCGGTAGTCCTAGACCGCTGTTTGGTATAGGAACTACCGTCTTATTGGAGCCGCAACACGCGATTACAAAACAACCGATACACCAAGTGTTTCCGATAAAGCCGACCATTGTTTGGAAGGTAAATATGTTATGGAAAACTACCAACACGAACCTATGAACACCGATAGGAATAGGCGAGAGCATATAAGCACCATCGACCTATTGCTGATTACTCGCGCATATAACCGTAAAGAAATTTCCTTCGACGAATGGCTGAAACGCTCAAAGGAGTGGGCGGAAGGAGTGATCATGCAGTATGGGCAAGCCCAATAGGAGGGTGCGATTGAAGCAAAATGGAAGTTTACAGCCCTATTTTGAATAATCGCACCCAAGTGAACAATGCAAAGCTCTATACGAAAAAAACACACCAGTTTGTTTTCCTGTTTAGATTAAGCACGATCAGGATAGCAAACGGCGTGTTTTAGCTTCTAGGCATATTTTTGAGATTCAAAGACTACTCTACTTGAACTTCTCTACATCCTATCGTCAATGTTTAAGCAGATATCCTTTGTCCTAAAAGCACCGGATTAATAAAGATACCGCTTTCCGTAATACCGATGAGGTAATGGGTGAACTGTTTGCTATCTTTCGGTGACGGTGCAGGGTCGCCACTTGGATGGTTGTGTGCAACGATGACGCTGGGGCAGTTGCGAATAACGGCGGGTCGAAATATTTCAGAGGCTCGCAACACGGAACTATTCACCGTCCCTTTGTAGCGCGTGATGTTTTCGACAACGTGATTTTTTGTATCAAGGATGAGGATTCGCATCTCTTCATGCGTTAAATACATCATATCCATGCGTACAAGGTTGGCCGCATCGTCTGCCGACCGAATCTGATACTTCTCCTCCGTTGAAACCCTCCCCAATCGCTTACCGATTTCTAATGCAGCTAGCAGTTGTGCGATTTTCGCCTCTCCTAAGCCATGCTCGTTGTTGAGTTCACCAAAGCTCACACGCGCTAGCCCTTTGAGACCGCCATATTTCGTGAGCAGTTTTGCCGCTAATTCAAGTACGTTGTCGCGTTGTGTACCCGTTCGTAGCACAATTGCGAGCAGTTCAGTTTGCGAGAGACTTTCGGCTCCCTCGTTCCGCAAACGCTCACGTGGCCGCTCTTCGGGTGGCATGTCATGTACAGTAGCATGATATTCTAAACGTCGTGATGAAGCCTTCTCGGTCATTTTTTCAAGGGATGGGGGCTGAGTTGTGGTGAGCGCAGTAATTGTCGAGGTCATAATACAAAGCAATCTCCTTCCATGCCGTTTATACGGCTTTGTGAGATTGAATGTACAGTAAATTGAGTAAAAATGCAAGAGGTAAAACTAGATATTTGTAAGTTGCATCGTTTTTCTATAAGACAAGCACATACACGTCTGCTCTGACGTGAAGAGCAACTCTGCTTTTTTCGCAAGAATAAAGCGTATATCAATTAGCGTTCATAATACAATATGCGCCCACAATTTGTGCATGTTTGTAGCTCAGGACTGACTCGCACATGCTGTAACTCGCTCGGCGTCAGAATCACACGACACCACTGACACGATCCCTGCTCAACTTTAGAAACGGCTCGCCCCTGCTTTGTACGGCGCATCCCATCGTATCTTTGTAACAGATCAGGAGGAATGGTCTTGGCAAGTTGCGTCCGTTTGGCCTGTATCTCTTGCTGACGCACCTCTAATTGCTCTCGACGACTCATAAGAATCAGGCTCTCCTTTTGCCACTCTTCTTCCACCCGTTGTAGTTCGCGCAGCCTCTGTTGTACCGCTTCCTGCAATGCCTCGGTAACGTCCATTACTTCCAAAACCACCTCTTCCTGGCGCTGATGCTGTGTACGTAGTCGTTGCACTTCTTGCTGCAATACATTCAGGTCCTTTGAATTGACACCGTTACCCCCATAGAGTCGTTGCTCCTGTGTGCTAAGACGACGACTGATGTCTTCCAGCGACCATTCAGCATCCCTCTGTGCCTGCTCTCCTGTATGGAGTTGGTGCTGTGCATTGGTGTAGGCCATCCGCGCCTTGTGCAACGTGGAATTTCCTTGTAGAGCCTGCGCTATGCTCTGCTTCTCCGCGTTTATGCGGTCAAGCTCAAGGTCAAATTGCTGTAACTGGAAAAGTGTACTTGTCACCTGTGTTGTACTCATACGTCGCAAAATCCTCCTTTTTGGACGGATACCTGTGTAACATCGGACTACTATTGTACTGCTTGTGCGACATAACTGCAAGTAGCAATGATGCAGTATCGACGGGCGACCACAAGGGTCGCTCCCTACTATAGAGAACGTAGATGAGTATAGTAGGGCGCGACCCTTGTGGTCGCCCGTCCTCCCCATTTCCACTTTGTTTCTCTTATGTGAACAGCATTGACTCCTGTGGTCGTCCGTCGATAGCTTTTTCCTCGTATAATAAAGGCAACAACATGCTATGGAGGAAAAACAATGGCAGAGCAAGAGAATACTACCGAACAACCTGTAGATACGCCCTTTCGCCCTCTGACACGCATCGAGCGGCGCGGACTCTGGTTGAGAGAATACGAGGAACAGGATGTCGCGCTACAAACGTGGGTACGTTTAGTAGAGCAACAACAGGTGGAGATTGAGGTGATGTTTCAGATGCATGGCCTACTCGTCTTCGGTACCATGATTAGTACCACGACGTATGCACAATTTTATATTGATCTCTATGAAAACATGTATCGTCAGGATGATCCTGAGACCGCCGATGTGCTACGCGACTACTATCAGGCTCTTATTCCGCTCCCCGATCAACCCGAAATAGGGCCAGAGGGTTTGCCCTTTATCTTTCGCCATGCCCACTTACGCGACACAATAATCTTGAGTGCGGGCCATAGAAGTAAGGTTCCCTATTGGCGAGGCAAGTTGAGCGATATAGACGCATTTGTCATTGGCGCAAGCGCAAGCGAATAAGATGTAGAGACGTACCATGTACCATTTCGCAAGCGCGAAATGGTACATGGTACGTCTCTATGAGAGAAACTACGGGTTGATCTGTACCGTTGTGCCAATGGGTGCCCAGTTATAGAGCCACGCCGCCGTGCCGATTGGCATTGCGACACAGCCATGTGTGCCCCACTGCCAGCCAAACTGAGGGTCATAGTGCCAGCCATTGGTGCCGGGACCATACACAGAATGCCACCATGAGTCGTGCAGGAAATAGCCACCTGTTCTCCATTCCAACGCATAGTTGATGTGCGTTGGAGCGTACCAGTATGGTGAGCCGTAGGGCCATGGAGAGTAAAACGTCGTCGGACTCAGCTTGGCGAAGACATGGTAGGTGCCCGTTGGCGTTGCTAGTGCAGGTCGCCCACTCATGATCGGCGCATTGAAAACCTGCTTGCCGTTCTGGTAGGCATAGAGCCACTGCTGGGACAAACTTACAACAATGACTTTTGGACCAGAAGATGGAGGTGGTGAGCCGCCGCCATTAGAGCTGATCGCAATCAGACCGCCGTAGATGTAGAGGGGCGAACTACTGAGGCTTGAAATGCGATACCATGTGGAGATGTCGCCCCAAACAACCTGTCCAGAAGCGGAGGCATAGATAGTGACAGTTGTATTTGGAGCATCGGTAGCTACAACCGCACTACCTGTGTTGGTGCCAGTACGCACACGCGCGTAACCCGTGGTATAACCCGACTGTGTACTCGTAGCAGTGATAGCCGCAGTCGTGCTTTTCGTTGCTGCATACGAGCCAGGACTGGTGCTAAAGGCCAGACAGAGGGCCAGTAGCATCGCAAACGAGATCGCATAAGAGGTTTTCTTGAATAAGCCATGCATAGTGAGTTTCCCCCTTTTAGATCCTGCAAACAAGTGTTAAAACAGTGATAGCTGTTGTGGTGGCTCTTCCTCTTTTGTTGCCTGTTCAGTGATTGGTTGTTGTCCCTCGATAGCTATGCGCTCTGCTTCTGCAATGATCGTCGGTATCTTTCTGAAATCTTCACGAATTACATCTTTGAGGCTTGCTTGATGCAGACCAGCAGCGGGATGATACATCGCGATGCATACGCGCCCTTTGACCTTACGAGCATGCCCATGAATTGTGCTAATCTTCTCGTTGCCAAAGAACTTTGTCATCGAGTAACGACCCAGTGTCACAATTACCTGCGGCTGAATAGCTTCTATCTGCCGATCCAGGTAAGCGTCACAGGCTTGAATCTCTTCGGGCAACGGATCGCGGTTGTTTGGTGGGCGACATTTGACAACATTGGTAATAAATACATCGGCACGTCTCAACTGAATGCTCGCTAAAAGTTCGTCCAGAAACTGCCCAGCCGGACCAACAAATGGACGCCCCTGCTTATCTTCATGGAAGCCAGGGCCTTCACCAATAAAAAGTATCTTGGCACTGGATATGCCTTCACCAGGTACTGCCTTGGTACGCCCCTTGCAGAGATTACATTTTGAGCAGGTAGAGACCTCTACGGCGACTTCCCGTAATGCCTCTTCTGACGACATAACCATTGTTTCCTCTTCTAACGATAAATAATAGATGGTAAATAATGAATACTCACGAGATGGAAGACATATAACAACAAACGGGCGACCACAAGGGATCGCCCCTACTATACATGATGCGATGTTGAAAGAACGAACAAAATATAGTAGGGACGATCCCTTGTGGTCGCCCTTGCTATACTACATACCTACCAGCGACGCTCAGGTGGGCGTTGTCCAAACCCTCCATCACGGCGCGGACCATTGGCGTTGCGGCTGTTTCCGCCTGGACCCATTGGGCGGCGTTGTCCGAAACCACCACCGCTACCACCACTGTTACGGTCGCCATACCCACCACCACCGCCGCCACTGTTACGGTCTCCGCCGCGATCACCATACCCACCACCACGATTGCGGTCGCCACCGCGATCACCGTAGCCGCCACGATCTCCATAGCCACCACGATTTGGGCCACCACCTTCGCGATTACCACCACCGTAGCCACCGCGATTTGGGCCGCCACGACTTGGACCACCACGACTTGGACCACGCTCACTCTCTAGCTCTGCTTGTGAAGGCATCTCGCCGCTCAATGCAGCGCGTCGTGAGAGATTGACGCGACCCTGACCATCAACTTCAATCACCATGACGGTAATTTCATCACCGACCGAGACAACATCTTCTGGTCGTGATACTGGATAATCGGCGAGTTGCGAGGTACGAACCAACCCTTCTTTTCCAGGGAGAATTTCGACGAAGCAACCAAAGTCAACGAGGCGGCGTACCGTCCCTGTATAGATGCGACCAACCTCGACCTCTTCGGTCAGCCCGCGCACGGCATCCATTGCAATCTGCATGGCCTCGCCAGAGGTAGCAGAGATATTGACGGAGCCATCGTCCTCGATGTCAATCTTCGCGCCGCTCTCCTCCTGAATCTTGCGGATCATCTTGCCGCCAGGTCCGATAACAGCACCAATCTTATCAGGGTTGATCTTAATAGTCTGGATACGTGGCGCGTAATCCGACAAATCCTCGCGTGGAGCGTCGATTGCGTCGAGCATCTTTTCCATGATAAACATGCGGCCTTCGCGAGCCTGCTCAAGAGCCGTTGCCATAATCTCGTAGGTGATACCCTTGACCTTGATATCCATTTGTAGCGCGGTTACGCCATCAGCCGTACCAGCAACCTTGAAGTCCATATCGCCCAGAGCGTCTTCGATGCCCTGAATATCACTCAATACGGCCCACTTGCCAGCACGTTCGCCTTCGCCAGTGATAAGACCCATTGCGACGCCCGCGACAGGTGCTTGAATCGGCACTCCTGCATCCATCAGCGCGAGTGTAGTGCCGCAGACGGAACCCATAGAGGAGGAGCCGTTCGACGAAAGAATATCCGAAACTGCGCGAATTGTATAGGGGAACTCGCTCTTCGGAGGAATAACCGCCGCGATAGCACGTTCCGCCAGCGCACCGTGTCCAATCTCACGACGACCTGGACCACGCATTGGCTTACTCTCACCAGTTGAATATGGTGGGAAGTTATAATGATGCATAAAGTGCTTGTTACCGCCAAAGCCGAGGCCATCCAGTATCTGCTCATCACCAGGGGAACCGAGCGTGACGACGCTGAGTACCTGTGTTTGACCACGTGTAAAGATGGCCGACCCATGTGTGCGTGGTAACATACCAACTTCACAACTAACGGGGCGAATCTCCTTCATACTGCGACCATCGGGTCGTGTACCGTTGTCTAGAATATTATTACGGACATACGCCTTCAGTTCTTTTTCGTAGAAGGTGATGATATCCTTTAAACGGTCTGGATACTGTGTCCCTAGTGCGACAATCAATTCGTCCTGTACTGAATTTAACGCAGTTGCCCGTGAAGCCTTGTCCGGGCTATGAAGTGCGGTCTCAAAAAGTGGCAACACAAAAGCAGAAACTTTTGCACGTAAGTCTTCGTCAGTCGCAGGTGGGTTGAACGAACGCTTTTTCACGTTCACATCCTGTACCAACTTCTCCTGCAGCTTGATGATTTCTTGTATTGACTCTTGCCCAAAGCGCACTGCCTCCAGCATTATATCTTCGGGTAGTTCTTTCGCGCCAGCTTCGACCATCATTACCGCATCGGACGTGCCGGCGATGGCGAGATCGAGTTTGCTGTTAGCCGCCTGGGATTCAACAGGGTTGATAACCAATTTATCGTCGATATAGCCAACGCGTACCGCACCAACGGGTCCAGAGAAGGGAATATCTGACACGCTGAGAGCTGCCGAGGCACCAACAATGCTGAGAATACCAGGATCATTTTCTTCGTCTACAGAAAGAACGGTAATCACAACCTGTACGTCGTTGCGATATCCTTTGGGGAAGAGAGGACGGAGAGGGCGGTCGGTCAGACGGGCAGCGAGGATAGCATGTTCACTCGCTCGACCTTCACGTTTGATAAAGCCACCAGGGATTTTCCCTGCGGCATACATACGCTCTTCAACATCTACAGTTAATGGGAAAAAGTCTATGCCTTCACGAGGCTCGTTACTTCCAACAACCGTTGCTAGAATGACGGTTTCGCCATAGCGCACTAACACTGCGCCACTGGCCTGCTCTGCCACGCGACCGGTCTCAATGCTCATGACCCGACCACCTACGACAGCTTCTTGACGATGAATCATATTTCCTCCGACTATTTAGCACCTCAAACGTATTGCTTATCTCGTCTCTATCCAGTATGTTCTTTTTACTACTTCCTCAAACACCTGGAGGACAAATTCTTTCTGTAACCACATGGTACCGCGTCCCTATTATACAACTCTTGTCTCGTTCCGTCAGCTATAACATAGCTCTGCTACGCGGCTTTTTTCGTTGAACATTAGACTATTCTGTGAGGATGTTGTTGTCTACCTGATGTTAGTGTTGGTCTCTCGTCTCTCTTCGTCATAACTACAATACATATTATTGGGGAAACATAGAGTAGCGGTTCGGCGCGGCGCGAGCCTACACATGTCGCTGGGTACTTAGTACGCCGACCGCATCAACTCCATAATTAGTGGCGCAAACCGAGCTTCGCAATGAGTGCGCGATAGCGGTCCGGGCTTTTCTTACTGAGATAGGAAAGCAAACGTCGGCGCTGTCCTACCATCATGAGTAGGCCGCGACGCGAGTGGAGATCGTGCTTATGCACTTTGAGATGCTCGGTCATCTGATTGATACGTCGTGTCAGAATAGAAACTTGCACCTCTGGCGAACCGGTATCAGTCTCATGCACACGAGAATCTTCGATAATTTCTGTTTTTTCTTCTAAAGTCAATGCCACGCTCTTAAATCACCTCCTGTAAACAAGGTAGGGAAAGACAACTAACTAACTTCCGCATTATAACATGGATGCTCTACAGAAGCAATTCATCTGTAAGAGGCTTCCTTGCTTAACAATACATCATGGAGGTGAGCTTGCTCACCCCCATGATGTATTGTTACTTAACTGTAACTTTTGCGCCGACTTCTTCCATCTTTTTCGCAATGGCTTCGGCCTCGTCCTTCGAGACGGCTTCCTTGATGGCCTTTGGAGCCTCGTCAACAACGGCCTTCGCCTCTTTCAAGCCAAGTCCGGTCAACTCACGTACAACCTTGATGACGTTGATCTTGTTAGGACCGACTTCTGTCAACACGGCGTCGAACTCGGTCTGCTCTTCAACTGGTGCTGCGGCCTCGGTTGCTACGGCAGCTCCACTGGCGGCTGGTGCGGCTGCAACGGCTGTGGCTGCGCTCACTCCCCACTTCTCCTGAAGGGTCTTGCTCAGTTGGACGAGTTCGAGAACGTTCAACTTCTCGATATCTGAGATAATGGTTTCTACGGACATTTCTTTTACTCCTCTTATGAATGCTTACTCGGTAGCTGTGCCACCGTTTAACTGCTCTGCATGTGCTTGTAATACATAACAAAGATCGCGTAATGGTGCGGTCACGAGGCCATAGGTTGTTGCCAGGGGACCTTGAATGATGCCGAAAACGTTGGCCTTCGATTGCTGCTTGCCACCAGGCAGTTTACCCAGGTTCTCAACCTGCTCGGCAGTCAGTGAACGACCACCAAGAATACCTGACTTGAGTACAACCACCTTCGATGTACGGATATAGTCAGAAACGGCCTTTGCCGCGTTCACTTCGTCATCAAAGCTCCACGCAATTGCCGTCTGACCATTGAAGATACTGTTATCTACCTCGGTCATGTTATTGCGCTCTGCGGCGATACGCAGAAACGTGTTCTTCGCGATCTGAAACTCCAGTTTGGCAGAACGCATCTTGCTACGCAAGTCGTTCATGTCCTTGACGTTGAGACCCTGCGTTTGCACCAGAATCGCGAGCGTTGCACGCCCAAGCTTTTCAGTTAATTCTTCAATCTTCTGTTGCTTCTCTTGGGTTGGCATGAGTTGCTTCCTCCTTCCCCAGAATATATACAAAAAATCCTTCGGTTCCTCATAAAACCGAAGGCGGTGTGTATTCCTATTATGCAGAGCTATGTACATCTTCCCTCGTTCCACATGCATGGAAAACTTTGGAAATACAACACAGCTATGTGAAATAGCTTTTACACCTCGGCAAGCCGACATATGTCATTTCGATGCTCATAAGCATACTTGCTGTCTCAGGTTGATTGTGATTGTCGCTAGTATACAGGACTCCATACAGAATAGCAAGCCCTGGTAAGCATGTCAGGAATGTGCGACGACACATAAGCGTGTCACCACCGCACATTCCTGATATTTTGTTACGGCTTTAACGCCGTTGCAGTGGCAACATCAAGGCGAATGCTCGGTGACATCGTGGACGAAAGGACAACACTCTTGACATATGTCCCTTTCGAGCCTGATGGCTTGGCTCGCATCACAGAGTCAACGATAGAGGAAATGTTTGTCATTAATGCCTCTTCGCTGAAAGAAAGCTTACCCGCTGGAATGTGCAATAGGGCGGTCTTGTCAACCTTAAATTCAACACGGCCTGCTTTGACCTCGCGAATAGTCTTTGCAAGATCGAATGTAATCGTGCCCGCTTTAGGACTAGGCATCAAGCCGCGTGGTCCCAGTTTCTTACCGAGACGACCAACTTTACCCATCACATCAGGAGTAGCAATCGCGACATCGAAGCCAGTCCAATCGCCCTCAATCTGCTTGATGATGTCATCGAGGCCGACGAAATCCGCGCCCGCGCTCTCAGCTTCCGCAACCTTCTCGCCTTGTGCGAAGACCAGCACCTTCACTTCTTTTCCAGTTCCGGCTGGTAGCGTCGCGACACCACGTACCATCTGATCTGCGTGACGTGGGTCTACACCGAGCTTCATGTGTATTTCAACTGTGGGATCAAATTTGACGTAGTTCATCTTTTTGAGCAGTTCGAGTGCTTCTTTTGGCTCGTAGAGCTTCGTACTATCAATGAGCTTTTCAGCCTCATTATATTTTTTTCCGTGCTTGACTGTCATGTTCTTAAAAGCCCTCCTTGAGGCTAGACAACCGCAGTAACTTTCGGGCAGGACTAGTCGATAGTAATACCCATGCTTCGCGCCGTACCTTCAATCATACCTTCCGCACCCTCGATGTTGATTGCGTTCAAGTCTTTCATCTTCAACTCGGCAATCTCGCGCAACTGAGTACGATTGATTGAACCAATCTTCGTCTTGTTGGGTGTTGCAGAGCCTTTTTCGACGTTGATCGCCTTCTTCAAAAGATCAGGTACAGGTGGTGTTTTTGTGATAAAGGTAAACGAACGATCTTCATAAATGGTAATTTCAGCCGGAATAACCATTCCAGCTTGATCTGCTGTTCGCGCATTGTATTCCTTACAGAACATCATGATGTTGACGCCCTGCGGACCAAGCGCGGTACCGATTGGGGGTGCCGGGTTAGCCTTCCCCGCCGGAATTTGTAGACGAACTACAGCCTTGATACGCTTTGCCATGTTCTTTCAAAACTCCTCAGAAAACAAATTAAATCTTCTCAACCTGTAAGAAATCGAGGATTACTGGTGTTTCACGACCAAAGAAGGAAACGAGTACAGTAACCTTGTTCTTATCCATGTTGACTTCGCTGACGCTGCCAATAAATTCGGTGAATGGGCCATCGATGACACGAATACTCTGGCCTTTCGTGAAACTGACCTTAGCTTTAGGCTTCTCAGTCTCTTGCGTGACCTGTTTCAGTATCGTCTTCATCTCATGCTCTTGCAATGGAATAGGCCGTGTGCCAGAGCCAACAAAGCTAGTGACGCCTGGCGTGTTACGCACAACGTACCATGCCTCGTCGCTCATCACCATTTCTACCAACACATAGCCTGGGAACGTCTTGCGTTGCACTGTACGCCGTTGCCCTTGCTTGATCTCTACCTCTTCTTCCATTGGCACGACGATGCGGAAAATTTTATTTCGCATATCCATTGATGTGATGCGTGCCTCAAGGTGGGTTCTTACCTTGTTTTCATAACCTGAGTACGTGTGAATGGCGTACCATGCACGCTCAGTTCCTTCTGGATTCGTTGTTGACGGATAATGTACCGCCTCTGCTTGTTCTATTTGCCCATCATCTTGAGTATGCCCGGTTACCACGGCGTTTCCCTCACAATTCCTGGTGACAAAATCACGCTACTCATACAAGCCGCGTGTTCTCTCTACCCGATATACGCCTTACTTGCCGCCGCTTATGAGTACGAAGAGATTGTATAAGCCTGAATCTACTGCGAACAATGCCAGACCAATGACTAGTGAGAGTACAATGACGATGAGCGTCATGTTCCTGGCCTCTTCAAATGTAGGCCATGTCACTTTATGACGAAGTTCATAGTAGGCTTCAAACACGAAACGACCAATACGACTATTGCGTAAACGCAGAAGCCATGACGGTTCTCTAGTATCGCGCCGCGCTCTACTTTCTTGCACTGTGCGTTCCTTTTTCGGCTCGCTACGTAATGCAGTACCAGTGCTTTTTACTGCGAGCTTACTTTCTGGCTTCGTCGTTGCCTTTGTGTCTTTGACTTCATCGCGAGCCATGGCACTGATGCTCTTAACTGCTGCTTTATTTTCCGGTTTCGTCGTTGCTTTTGTGTCTTTGACTTCATCGCGAGCCATGGCACTGATACTCTTGACTGCTGCTTTGTTTTCCGGCTTCGTCGTTGCTTTTGTGTCTTTAACTCCATCACGGGCCATGGCACTGATACTCTTGACGGGCTGGTCTTTTTCGCTTGTCTTGAGGGTTGCTCGCGTAGTCTGTGAAGCTGGACGACTGGTATTTTTTTTCTTGTCAGCCATTTTGTTTGCCACGTTCGACCTTTCTGGACCAGGAATTAGTAGCCATTAGATACTCCGCACTCATGAATAATGCGTTTGTACGGCACTCTACTTGGTTTCGCGGTGTGGGGCATGAACCCGACAAGTGGTGCAAAATTTTCTGAATTCCAGACGCTCTGGATTGTTCTTTTTGTTCTTCGATGTGGTATAGTTGCGGCTTTTGCAAGTTGTGCAAGCCAGTGTAACCACAATGCGATTCTCTTTGCCTTTGCTTGCCATGTTTCTCTCCGTTCTGGCTCTGGCTTGATCCGCCATACAATAATGACAGTATAACTTTGAAAACTAATTCGGCTATGGCATATAACGTATATACTACAAAATATTTACCACCGAATCAATACGTTGGGACTTCTACATATGGCTTTTACTTATATACGCATGAGAAAAGCGATGGGCGCAATAAGAATTTTTGCGCCCATACGAACGTCTACATTCGGTTTTAGCTTTCGATCTTGGTACAGATACCCGCACCAACAGTACGACCACCCTCACGAATGGCGAACTTGACGCCCTCTTCCATCGCCACCGGCTGGATTAACTCCACCGTCATCTCGATGTTGTCCCCC
>JAABUX010000298.1_pt1 | contig 84372 bp, 89 predicted proteins | sample 5561851 | NCBI WGS metagenome assembly JAABUX01 (sample SAMN10711883, study PRJNA513361) | rock metagenome | isolation source: Antarctica rocks | place: Antarctica: Victoria Land, Richard Nunatak red sandstone | collected 2016-01-03 | reverse complement strand
GGGCAGGTCTCGCACAGCAGGTTGCAGCGGTTGGTCACCTCCAAGTACAGGCACACCGGCGGCGCCTCGGCCACGCTGTCGCGAGCGGCGACGGCCTCGAAGTAGCGCCGGGGGTCAAGCGCTGCCGAAGCAGGCAGGGTCATGGTCGCAGGCATCAGAGGCCTCCAGTGGTGGCAGGCTGCAGGACGGACCCAGCCCGGCGGCGGAACAGGTCAAAGGCAAGCAGGCAGATGAACGGGATGAACAGAGCAGCCGGAGCGGCAACCTGCCCCAAGCCGTGATCGAGATATAGCACCGGCGCCGCCAACGTCAGCCAGACCGCCCATGGTGCCGGCGCGAGCACCATCGGCAACGCGAGCGCCGTAAAATACCAGGGGTAATGCGGCGACAATGCGGACATCGTCGCCACGGTCAGCCCCAACGCATCGCGGCAGATCATGACGGCGCGGGGACCGGGCAGGACAGGCAACGGCGTCCGCAACGCGATCGAACCCGCCAAGCCCAGCAATCCTGCCGCTGCCGCCACGGCGTAGGCAGCCCCGGCCCAGGACGGCAGCGGTTCCAACAGCGCCCAGAGCCGCAATAGGAAGAAGCCGCCACCGCCGCCCAGCCCCTCCTCGGATGCGTATCCCGGCAGGTAGCCCAGCACCCGCCACCCCGCCCCGGCGTAGCAGAGGTAACCCGCCGCGATCAGCGCACCGCATGCCAGCGGGGTCCGCAGGTCCCAACGCCGCCAAACGGCGGGGAACAAAGCCGCCGGCAGCAGCTTGCAAAGCACCGCCGCCCCGAGCGCCAGGCCCGCCGCAGCCGGGAAACGCCGGGCCGCCATCAGCAGGGCCATGCCGGAGAACGCCAGCGCCGCCGCATCGATGTGCCCGCCGCCGGCGAACTCCCACACCGTCAGGGGATTCCAGGTCAGGATCAGCACCCGTTCGGCTGGCAGGCCGGCCGTCCGCAACAGCAGCAGCGCGGCGGCGATGGCCAGCGCGTCAAAGGCCAGCATCGCCGCCTTCATGCCCCAGATCGTCGGCCACACCCGCCCGACCGCGGCGAAGATCGCCTGCGCCACGGGGGGATAGATGGTCGGCGCGTAGTCGGCCCGGTTGATGTTCGGGTAGATCGCCTCCGCGCCGGTTCCGCTGTCCCGCAGCCCCTGCAGTTCTAGCGCAGCGGGCAGGTAGAGGTAGGGGTTCAGCCCGGCCGCCTGCACCTTTCCGTCCCAGATGTAGCGGTAGAGGTCGGTGGACAGCAGCGGCGGGCTGGCAAGGGTCAGGGCACGCATGACGCCGGCGAGCGCCAGGACGATCCAGACCATGCGCCCACCGCCGGATCCCCGCTGCACCAGCCAGACTGCAACGGCATACAGGATGCCCGCCGCTGCGGCATAGATGATGTAGATGACCGCCCGGTGCCGGTCCATGCCGCCCAGATCGGACGGGGCACGCTGCGCCAGGCCGCCCAGGGTCATCAGCACAATGCCCAGGCCCAGCCCGCACAGGACGAGGTCCCTGCCCCTCATGCGGCCCACTTCATGCCTCCATCTTACGCAGCAGGTGGGCGCCGCAGCCGCTCGTGCAGCCGCATCGCGCCGACGCAGGCCGCAGTCGCCGGGGCGGCGTAGGGCTGCAAGGGGCCGCCTGCCTCCCCGTCAAGCTCGGACAGCAGCCGCTCCAGCGCCGGGCGGTCGTCCACGTCGTACCAGGTGTCCAACAGTTCCAGTTCCAGCCCGGCCTCCGCTGCCCGCTGCCGCGTGGTAGCCGCGACGGCGCCGGTGCTCCAGGCAATGCGGGACAGCAGCGTGGGTTCGACCGACTGCAACCCCAGCAGCCAATACCCGCCGTCATCAGCCGGGCCAAGCACCGCCCGCCGCCCGGGCGCCAGCAGCCGGGTGGCGGCTTGGACCAACAGCGCCGTGGGCAGCGTCGGGCCGTCCGCGTTCAGCACGCAGGCCGCACCGTAGCCGCGGGCCAGCAAGCCGCGCAATGCATCCAGCAGGCAGCGGCCGAAGCCCTGCACCCCTTCGGCATCCCCGTTGGCGCCGTCGGCCAGCACCAGCCGGGTGCCCTCGGCCATCAGACCGTCGAACCGCGCCTCCTGCCCGGCCGGGGCGAAAGCGACGTAGGGGTGGATCGGCGCCAGCCGGGCGGCGGCGGCCAGGTTGCCGGTCACGTCGCGCAAGAAGGCGGCGCCAAGCTGTGCGGCCTCGTCGGGATCCAGCACGGTTTGCAGCCGGGTCTTGACGTAGCCCGGCCGGGGCGCCTTGGCCATGACCGCGATGGCGCACAGGCCGGCCAGCTCCGGTTCGGGCAAGGCGGGATCGGGCATGGGTCGTCTACGCTTGCGGCCAACGGCAGGTTACGCCGCCTGCGACGAAAGGGTGCCTTCCACCGCACGCCGCAGCCGGCCCGCGCCGGGCGGGGTGGTGCTGGCGAACCAGGCAGCCAGCCGGCCATCGGCGCCGACCAGGTACTTGTAGAAATTCCACCGCGGCCGGGACAGCATCCCGCCCTGGTCCCCCAGCCAACGGAACAGCGGGTGCGCTGCCGGCCCCTTCACCACGGCCTTGTCCGCCATCGGGAAATCCACCCCGTAATTGCGCGTGCAGAACCCGGCGATCTCCTGCCGCGTGCCCGGCTCCTGCCCGCCGAAGTCGTTGCTGGGCACGCCGACCACCGTCAGCCCGCGGCCGTGGTACTCCATGTGCAAGGCTTGCAGTCCGGCATACTGCGGCGTGAAGCCGCAACGTGAGGCCGTGTTGACGATCAGCAGCGGCCGGCCGGCATAGCCCCGCAGCGGCATCGGCGCACCGGCCAGGCTGGTCAGGGTGAAGTCGAACGCCGTTTGGGTCATGGCCGGCCCTATAACATGACCAACCCTGCCCTGCATCCCGCCGCGAAACTGTCATGCTGTGCGCCCCGGCGTGCAACCCTCGCGGTTGCGCCGCCCTTTAGGTGGGCAGCAACGGAGGCGTGAATAGGATGCCGCAGCGGTGGCCGGCCCGGCTTTGGATCGTGCGTCATGGCGAGAGCGCCGGCAACGTCGCACGCGATGCAGCCCAGGCGGCGCGGCTGCCGCGCATCGACATCGCCGGGCGCGATGTTGACGTGCCGCTCAGCCCGCTCGGGATGCAGCAGGCGGACGGGCTGGGCCGCTGGTTCGCCGCGATGGCGCCGGACGACCGGCCGGACGTGCTCCTGGTGTCGCCCTATGTGCGGGCGCGGCAGACCGCCGAACGCATCGAAGCCGCGCGAGGCCTGGCGCCGGACGCCCACCACCCGGTCGTGGACGAGCGGCTGCGCGAGAAGGAGTTTGGCGTCCTCGACCGCCTGACCCGCTGGGGCATCGAGCAGGACCACCCCGAGCAGGCGGAGCTGCGCCGCATCACGGGCAAGTTCTATCACCGGCCGCCGGGCGGGGAGAGCTGGTGCGACGTCATCCTGCGGCTGCGTAGCGCGTTGGACACCATCCAACTGCATCACAGCGGGCGGCGCGTGCTGATCGTCGGCCACCAGGTCGTGGTGCTGTGCTTGCGCTATCTACTGGAAGACATGGACGAGGCGAGGATCCTGGCGGTGGACCGCGCCGCCGACGTGGCCAACTGCAGCGTCACGCAGTACGACGTCGATCCCGGACGGGACGGCATGGTGCTGCGCCGGTTCAACTTCACCGCGCCGATGGAGCAGGAGGGCACGCCGATCACCGCGGAGCCGGACCCGCAGGTGGCCGCGCGATGACGGCCCGTATGACGCACATCACCGAGGACCTACTGCGCGCCCACCCGCTGCCCCAGCATGAGGGCTTGCAGGACAAAGACTCCCGGGGCCGCGTGCTGGTCGTTGCCGGCAGCGTTGAGGTGCCCGGTGGCGCCTTGCTCGCCGCTGTCGGCGCATTGCGGGCCGGCGCGGGCAAGCTTCAGATTGCCACCTGCCGCAGCCTGGCGCCGCATATGGGCTTGGCCGTGCCGGAGGCGCTGGTGCTCGGCCTGCCCGAGACCGACCTGGGCGGCATCGCCGCTGCTTGTGCCGAGCGGGTCGCCGGGCACTGCAAGCGTGCGGATGCCGTGCTGATTGGACCCGGCATGATGGACCCGGACGCGACGCAGGCGCTGACCGCGGCGCTGTTGGCGTCCATCGACGGACCCGGCATTGTCCTCGACGCTGGCGCCCTGCGTGGCTTGGAGACTCAGGGTGAGGTGCTGCGCCGCCATGCTGGCCGTGTCGTGGTGACGCCCCACGCCGGAGAGATGGCACATCTGCTGGGCATCCCGCGCGAGGAGGTAGAGGCGGAGCCGCTGGCCGTCGCGCGCCGGGCCGCCGCCCTGCTGCATTGCGTGGTGGTGATGAAGGGTGGCGAAACCACGATCGTCACGCCTCAAGGCGAGGCGTGGCACTTCACCGGCGGTACGGTCGGCCTGGCGACGTCCGGCAGCGGCGACACCCTGGCCGGGGTGGTCACGGGGCTGCTGGCCCGCGGCGCCCCCCCGCTATGGGCCGCCATATGGGGCGTCCACCTGCACGGGACTGCGGGCAACCGGCTTATGGAGCGGCATGGCGGGGTCGGCTTCCTCGCCCGCGAGCTGCTTGCCGAAATCCCCGGCATCATGGCCGGGCTGCAACCCGCTCTTTAGCTCGTTCCATCCAAGGAGGATTTGGCCTGCGGAGAGGTGCAGCTCCGACACCGGCTTCGGTCGGCCGAATAGGAAGCCCTGCACGTCGGTGCAGCCGGCCTCCTTGACCATCTGCAACTGCTCTACCGTCTCCACGCCCTCGGCCGTCGTTGTCATACCCAGGCTGATTGCCAACTGGGCGATGGAGGTGACGATGGCCACGCAGTCCGGCGAACGCGTCATCTCTCGGATGAAGGACTGGTCGATCTTGATCTTGTTGAACGGGAACTGCCGCAGGTAGCTCAGCGACGAGTAGCCGGTCCCGAAATCGTCCATGCTGATCCGCACGCCCAGCGCGTGCAGTTCGTGCAGCGTGCGAACGTTGGCTTCGTTGTCGGCCAGCAGGATGGACTCCGTCACCTCCAGTTCCAGCCGTTCCGCCGCCAGGCCGGACGCAGCTAGCGCGTCGGCCACAACTTGCACGAACGAACCCGTGCGAAACTGCACCGATGACAGGTTGACCGCGACCCGGATGCCCGCCGGCCACCCCACCGCATCGTTGCACGCCTGCCGCAGCACCCAGGCGCCAATGTCGACGATCAGGCCCATATCCTCGGCGATGGGAATAAACTGCGCCGGCTGGATCAGCCCGGTCTCCGGATGATGCCAGCGCAGCAGCGCCTCGAACCCTGTCACCTGTCCGGTCGCCAGGTTGACCAGCGGGTGATAGAACGCCTCGAACTCGCCATTGCGCAGCGCATCGGCCAGGTCGATCTCGATCAGCCGGCGCGCTTGCAGCCGGGCGTCCATCTCTGGCTCGTACAGGCAGATGTGCGAGCGCCCGTCCCCCTTGGCCTGATACAGCGCCATGTCGGCGTTCTTGAGCAGCCGGTCGCTGGACATGCCGTCCGCCGGGGCGAAGGTGATGCCGCCGCTGACGCTGATGTGGACGCGGTGCCCGGCCAGGTCGTACGGTGCATCCACCACCTCGCTCAGCCGCCGGCTGAGGGACTGCGCGGCCTCAGGCTGCTCCGAGCCGATCTGCAGGATGGCGAACTCGTCGCCGCCCAGTCGGGCCACGACGTCCGACCCGCGCACGCACACCCGCAGGCGCTGGGCCACGACCTCCAGCAGCATGTCGCCGATGTTGTGGCCCAGGGTGTCGTTCACGTCCTTGAAGTGGTCCAGGTCCAGGCAGAACACCGCGAACCCGGGACCGCCCTTGTGCAGCCCCTCCAGCGCCTGCTCCATCCGCTCGCGGAACAGCACGCGGTTGGGTAGGCTGGTGAGCGCGTCGTGGTGCGCCATGAAAGAGATGCGGGCGTCGGCCCGGCGCCGCTCCGTGATGTCCTCGTAGGTCGCCACCCAGCCGCCATCTCCCATCGGCTGGTGCGACACGCCGATAGCCCGGCCGTCCGCGTCCTCCTGGAAGAAAACAGCCGGCGCGTGGACGCCGATCAGCCCGCCCTGGCGGCGGAACATTTGCTCGACCAGCCGGCGCGGCAGGTCGGCGGAGGCGGTGATGCTCCGCCAGACCTCGGCCAGCTCGGTGCCGGGCTGGGCATGGCGGGCGCTGAGGCCGAACATCTGCAGGAAGCGGCGGTTGCAGACGATCAGCCGCCCATCGGCGCCGACCATGCACAGCGCCTGCGACATGTTGTCCAGCGCCGCCTCGAACCGCTGGTATTGGGTAAACAGCTCCTGGTCGCGCTGCTGCAGGGCGCTGTTGCGCTGCTGCAACTGCCGGTTGGCGCCGTTCACGGCCTTGTTGGCGGCCGACAAGTCGTCGCCGATGCGCTTCAGCCCCTCCGCAAGGGTCCAGGCGGCGGCGTTGGCGCCTTGCAGCTCGCGCCGGCTCAATGCCAGCAGCGCCACCAGGATGCAGCCGCAGGCCAGCAGGGCTATGAGCTGGGCGGAGAACACCCAGTGCAGCCAGCTCAGGCTCTGCTGGTCCTCGTCCACCTTGTCGCCGGCATAGGTGCTGGCCAGGGACCCCAGGCGCGCAAGCTGGGTGTCGAGCGGCTTCAGCAGCTTGAGCAGCTCCAGCGCCCCTCCCGGGCCGTCAACGCCGTCCACCAGCGGGCGCGCCTGCTCGACCACGGCGTCGAGGTGGTCGATGATGGCACCGATCGACGGGTCGGTGCGGGTGAACTCCTCCACCTCCCCGGTGCGGAGCAGGCCGACGCGGCCGGCCAGGATGTCCAGGCGCAGCGCCACCTCGTCCGCATCGACCCCACTGCCGGCGACCGCGGTCATCGCGATCCGCTCCTCCAGCCTGGTCAGCTCGGTGGCGCCCTGGCTGGCGAGCCAGGTCAGGTTGTAGCGCGACACCGCCTGCAGCGCCTTCTGGCGTTGAAAGATGAGCGTCGAGGTATAGACCGCCCCTGCAGTGATGCCGCAGACCATGAGCGCGAGCAGCATCCATGCTGCACGCCGGCGAACCGCTGGCCGTGCTGGCGGCGCGGACTCGCCGTCGCGCCCCGTCCAGGGCTGCATCATCCGGGTTGGCATCGTTCGGGGCTGCGCTGCCGGCACGATATCCCGATCCTGGCCTAGAATGCTGTCCCGCGTGGTCAGGATATGTTCAGCCGGTTCACCTGCCAAGCCGACCGGGTGTAGTACCGCTGGTTCTTCAACTCCGGGTCGGAGTCGTAGGGATAGACGATGAACAACGGACCCTTGTCGCGGATGGGCATGTACTGGCCGTCGCGCTTGAGCGCCAGGATCGCGCCGAACCGCCTGACGTCATCGACGGGAATATCGGTCTGGTAGTCGTTCAGCGCGTAGGCCGTCAGGCGGTCGCCATAGGCGCCGACCGCGTCCAGCAGGCGGGCCATCAGCACGCCGTCGAACCGCACCGGCACGTTGTACCAAGGCGTCGAGGTTTCGAATCCCGTCATGCCCAACCCTTCGAGCATCGCGCGGTCGAAGACGGCCGACCCATCGTGATTGGGCATCTTGATCTTGCCCGTGATGGTAAGGATCGGCTTCCCCTCAGGGTCGGCCGCCGCCTGGGCCGTCACGCCGCGCGTTGACACGGCAGCCAGGAGCGCAGCAATCCCGAGCAGCCGGCGCCGGCCAGTCGTGGTGTCCATCCTATTCCCTTCCGTGATGGTGGCTGCATCGTGCCAGTCTCGCCAACCTCGCAGGCGGTGCTGTCAACGTCCTGTACGCGATGATCCCCCAAGCCGTCATGCGCTTGCTGTCCCTTGCACCTCAAATACGCCTGCCACCCATGGAAGCTTATTGGGATTTGTAAGGTTTGGTCAGGAAACCTCGATCTGCCCCGCTTGCAGGGTGGCCGAAGCGATTACTTCATGGCACATCATCATTAAGGCCCGGTAAACCATGTTTATATGATAACGTCGTTGCAACGGAATGTCTGCAAGCATCTGCCGTAGGGTAAGAAGGCCGTGTTGGCCTGAGCCGCCAGCCCTGCAGCCGGACGCACGGGAACGTTCTCAGAAGGACAGGCATGACATGAACAACCTGATGGATGCCTCCACAGTTGCTGCCGCCACGGCCCTCGATTCCCTGCACGATGCCCATCCGTCGCCGGGCCCCGACCCCCGGCTGCGGCCTCATGCGCTGTTCCGGTCAGCCAAGACCTACGATCACAATGAAGGCTTATCGTGCTGTTTCCGGCAGTGGCGCGCTGCACACTCCCATTGCCAGCTGCTGCACGGCTATGCGCTCGCCTTTAAGTTCGTTATCGCAACGCACGAACTGGACCAACGCAACTGGTGCTTCGACTTCGGCGGGATGAAGCCGGTGAAGGCGTGGCTGCACGACATGTTCGACCATACCATGGCTGCAGCCGCCGACGACCCGCACCTCTCGCTGTTCCAGGACATGGCTGCGCAGGGTTTGGTATCGTTGCGCATCCTGCCCGCCGTTGGATGCGAGGCGTTCGCCTATGAGGCTCATTGCCATGCCGGGCGCTTCATTGCCGAACAAACGGCGGGGCGGGCGTGGATCGAGTCGGTCGAGGTCAGGGAACACGGTGGCAACGCCGCAACCTACGGCGGTCCCTGACGGCGCGATTACGGCATAGCGCAACTAGGGCGCGGACCAGGAGCACAGGAGGACCGGAAACACAGGCGGCGGTCGCTGCTCGGCCGCACTAATCCTGAGCGCTATTTGGCCGGAGCGCTACTTGGCCTTGGCGCGGTATTCCGGCAGCCACCACTTCACCGGCTGCGGTTCCCGTTCCTGGGACGCTTGTGTCCGCACGGCGGCTTTCCGTGTCTTGGACGCCTTGGGCGGTGCAGCCTCTGACGCCGCTTGTACCCGGGCCTCCGCAGCCTGGCGTGCCGCGCTCTCGGCTGCCAGCGCCTCACGGTGGGCGATCTCGCTATGGGTCATCCGGGTTTGCAGGGCCTGCTGCGCCGCCTGTGCATCATGCAGCACGCGCTTAGTCGCGCCGTGGGCGGCCCGTTCGGTCTCCAGCGCCGCTTCCAACTCGGTAATCCGGGCTTTAAGCGGACCGGTCGGGTCGATGTCGGACCGGTTGAGCACGACGACGGGCACGCCGCCATCCTGCACGAACCGATGCCGGGCACGGGCCTGGTCCGGCCGTTGCTGCTGCACAGGGCGTGCCGGGCCTTGCAGGCCTAGGGCGCGGCGCATCTGCGCTTCCGCGGTCACGCTGTCGGGGGCGGGCACAGGCTTATCTTGATCGGACATCTATCCTGCATCGCTGATAGGGGCGGACTGAAATCGGCAGTCCCGGAAATTGGCAGTCCCAGCGTCTTGTAGTCCCAGAACCTTACAATCCCATGAGGCCACACCCCGTTGCTGGGGTTAAAACCCGTTTCCACTCCTGGGTTTGCGACCTTCGAGGGGATAGGCAGGGTCGTTGTAGCCGGGCGTGGAGGGGTGACCTACCGGAACAAGCCCGTCTACCAGTGCTTCATCTTCCGTGGTGAAGCAATAGTCAAGTGCGCCGATGTAATTGGCCCAGTGTTCCTCTGTCCGCGGCCCCGCGATGGCACCGGTGACGAGGCGGTTGTTCAGCACCCAGGCTAATGCGAACTGCCCCGGCGTGATGCCGCGCGCCCGGGCATGGTCGGCCAAGACTTGCGCGATCCGCAGGCTTTCCGCCCGGAACTCGGTTTCCATCATGCGTTTATCGTTTCGCCCGGCTCGCGAATCGTTTCCAGGCGCGGCGTCGGGTTTGTACTTGCCAGTCAATACGCCGCGGGCCAGCGGCGAATAGGGGAACACGCCCAGGCCAAGATGGGCGCAGGCCGGCAGGTGTTCCACCTCCGGCATCCGGTTCATCGCGTTATAGTAGGGCTGGCTGACTACGGGGCGGTCGATGCCGGCGGCGTCGCACAGCCGGCAGATTTCCGCCACGCGCCAGGCCCGGTGGTTGGACACGCCGAAGTAGCGGATCTTCCCGGCTGCGATCAGCCCGGCCATCGCTCGCACCGTTTCGTCCAGCGGCGTCCCGTGGTCCTCTTTGTGCAAGTAGAGCACGTCGATCACCGCAAGCCCCAGCCGGCGCAGGCTGGCGTCCACGGCATCGAAGGCATGCCGCCGCGACAGGCCGCGGCTGTTCGGGCCGTCGCCGGTCGGGTTGGCGAGCTTGGTGGCCAGCACCCACCAGTCCCGCCGCGCCGCGATGGCCCGGCCGGTTATCTCCTCCGACCGCCCGCCCTCATAGACATTTGCCGTATCGATGAAGTTGACCCCGGCGTCGGCGGCCCCGCCGATGATGCGGTCCGCCGTTGCCTCGTTGGTGGGGCCGCCGAACATCATCGTGCCCAGGCACAACGGCGAGACGCGAAGGCCGCTGCGGCCAAGGTTGCAATAGTCCATGCAGGCTCCTTACGGGGGCGGTGACGCGGCGCTGAACCAGTCCAGGATTTCGGCACCGTTCATAAACACCACGCCGTCGCGTCCGGCAGCCTCGTCGAACACCTGCTCCAGGTAGCGGATGCGGTGCGGCTGGCCGCTGATGTAGGGGTGGATGGCGATGGCCATGATCTTGGCTCGGTCCGCGCCTTCTTGGTGCAGCCGGTCCAGGGCGTCGCGGCAGCGCGTGGCCCAGTAGGCGCTTTCGTGATGCTGCACGATCATCGCTGAGATGTCGTTCAGCTCCATGGTATAGGGCAGCGTCGCCAGGGGGCCGTGCGCGGTGCCGATCCAGCAGGGCTCGTCGTCCCATACCCAGTCGCCGATGTAGCGCACCCCGGCCTCGGCCAGCAGCTCCGGCGTCTCCAGCGTCTGCGTCAGGCCGGGGCCGAGCCAGCCGACCGGGCGGATGCCGGTGAACTGCTGCAGCCGGTCCATCGAGCGGTTGATCATGCCGCGCTGGTCCTGTTCGCGGTGGATCGGCCCCTGCTCCCAGGCATGGCCCATGAACTCCCACCCGGCGTCGCGGGCAGCGGCGGCCACGCGCTCGTAATCGTCGCAGACACGTGCGTTGATGGACAAGGTGGGCCGGATGCCAAGGCGGGCGAACAGCTTGTGGAAGCGCCAGAAACCCACGCGCATCCCATACTCGTGCCAGGACCAGTTGGGCACGTCGGGCAGCAGAACCTGGCCGGTGGGGGCGGGCAGGACCTGCCGGGCCATGGGCTTGCCGATGTCCCAGACCTCCAGGTTGACGATGGGCCAGATGGCGACGCGCGCTCCGCCGGGCAGGCGCAGGGGCGGGCGGTCCACGATGGCGCTGAACGGGGCGCGGTCGCGCGGCTCGGTCATATGGGGCGCACGCTCCATTGCAGGGTGCGGGCCTCGCCGGGGGGGAGCAGCATAAGGCCGGGCTTGGCGGTGAACTCGCCGTCGAAGTCCGCGGGGCTGGCGTAGCCTTGCCAGGGTTCGATGCATAGGAAATCGCCGCCGGCCCGGGACCACAGGCCAAGCTGCTCGAAGCCGGTCCAGGCGACCTCGACGCCGCCGCCGGGTCCGATGAAGCTCAGGCTGCGGCTGCTTGGGTGCAGCATGACGACCGCGTCGTCCTCGAACAGCGCCGGGTCGAGCGGCAGCACCCGGCCATGGACGGGCGAGGGTTGCGGGTCCGGGCGGAGCAGCCCGGCGTCCAGCCGGCGGATGGGCGCGTCCTCGGTAGTGTCGAACTCGATCTGGTAGTCCGTCTTGCTGCCTGAGAGCGGCCACCGGAACGCCGGGTGCGCCCCGACCGACACCGGCAGCATCCCCCGCCCGGTATTCGTCACCTCATAGCCGACCGTCAACCCGCCATCTGCGATGCGATAGGACATCTCGAAGCGAAACGGAAACGGGTACATGGCCTGGGTCGCGGCATCGTCCTCCAGCACCAGGCGGCAGGAGGTGGCGTCCCGCTCGGCCCAAGTGAACCGCCGGTCCCTGGCAAAACCATGCTGCGTCAGGCGGTAGGATCGGCCGTCATGCAGCAGCCGGTCGTCCCGCAGGCGGCCGACGATCGGGAACAGCACCGGGCTGTGCCGCGGCCAGGCAGGCTCGGCCTGCCAAACCAACTCCCGCCCGACGGCATCCTGCAGGGAACAAAGCTCCGCGCCGTCGGCAAGGACCGTGGCGCTGATGCCATCCTCCATCCGGTGCCGGTCCGTCGTATCTGGGTCAGTCATGCGGCGCGCACCTCCGGCAGGGTCTCGGCAAAGTGGCAGGCGGCCAGGCGGCCCTCCACCGGGCGCAGCTTGGGCCGCTCCGCCCGGCAGCGGTCGGCGACCCAGGGGCAGCGGCTGGCGAAGGCGCAGCCCGGCATCGGCTCGGTCGGCGACGGCGGCTCCCCCCTGACGACGGAAGCAGCGTGCCGCCGGGCGGGATCGACGAACGGCGTCGAAGACAGCAGCATCCGCGTGTAGGGGTGGCGCGGCTGGTTCAACACGGCGTCGCGGCCTCCCTGCTCCACCGGGCGGCCGGCGTACATCACCAGCACGTCGCGGGCCATGTGGCGCACGACGGAGATGTCGTGGCTGATGAACAGGTAGGCGATGCCCAGCTCGTCCTGCAGGTCGCGCATCAGGTTCAGCACCTGGGCCTGCACCGACACGTCCAGCGCCGACACCGGCTCGTCCGCCGTCACCACCTGCGGACGCAGCATCAGGGCGCGGGCGATGGCGACGCGCTGGCGCTGGCCGCCGCTGAACTGGTGCGGGTAGCGGTCGAACGCCTCCGGGCGCAGGCCGACGCGCTCCAGCATGCTGCGCGCCTCCATTACCCGAGCGGTGCGGCTGCCGCGGCGGTTGATGGCGAGCGGCTCGATCAGGGCCTGGCCGATGGTGCGGCGGGGGTTGAGCGAGCCATAGGGGTTCTGGAACACCATCTGATTTTGAAGTTGCAGCGTGCGGCGGGCCGGGCCGGCGGCGTCCTGCCCGTCGATGCGGATGGTGCCGGCGGTCGGCGGCTCCTGCAAGGCGCAGACGCGGGCCAGGGTGCTTTTGCCGCAGCCGGACTCGCCGACCACGGCCAGCGTGCTGGCAGCCTCAAGCTGGAACGACACGCCGTCCACCGCGCGCAGGGTCTGGCGGCCCGACGGGTAGTGCCGGGTGACGCCGGCGGCTTCCAGGACCGTCATGGCCATCCCGTCGGCTTTCCGGCGTCGCTGAGCGGGTAATGGCAGCGCACCTGCGCCCCGCGGTAGTTCATCAGCGCCGGCCGGTCCTGGTCGCACTGCCGGGTGCGATAGGCGCAGCGGGTGGAGAACAGGCAGCCCGCCGGACGGTCCCCGGCGCCGGGCACCACGCTGGGGATGGTGGGCAGGCGGGCCTTGCCCTCCGCGCGCTCCGGCAGGGCGTCCAGCAGGGCGGCGGTGTAGGGGTGGCGCGGGGTGCGGAACAGGGCGGCGGCGGGCTGCTGCTCCATGACCTGGCCGGCGTACATCACCTGGACGCGCTGGGCGGTCTCGGCGACGACGCCCATGTCGTGCGTGATCAGCACCAGGCCCATGCCGCGGTCGCGCTGCAATCCCACCAGCAGATCCAGCACGCCCTTCTGCACCGTCACGTCCAGGGCGGTGGTGGGTTCGTCGGCGATCAGCAGGGCCGGGTTGCAGGCGATGGCCATGGCGATCATCGCGCGCTGGTTCAGCCCGCCGGACAACTGGTGCGGGAAGGCGCGCATCCGGGTCTCCGGCGCGGGGATGCCGACCTGGCCCAGCAGCTCCACCACCCGGCCCCGCACCTGTGACCGCGGCACGGCGTGGTGGGCGCGCAAGGCCTCGCCGATCTGCCAGCCGATGGGGTAGCACGGGTTCAGCGACGACGTGGGCTCCTGGAACACCATGGCGATGTCGCGGCCGACCAGCTTGCGGCGGGCCTTCGGGGCGGCGTGCAGCAGGTCGGCGCCGCGGAACCGCACTGCCTTCGCCGCCACCTGCCCGGTGCGCGGCAGCAGCCCCATGACGGCGAGCATGGAGACGCTTTTGCCTGATCCGCTCTCGCCGACCACGCACAGCACCTCGCCGGCCTCGACGCGCAGGTCCATGCCCTCGACGGCCTTGAAGCCGCCGAACGAGACCGTCAGGTTCTCGACCTGCAGGAGCGCCGTCATCGCCGCAGCTTCGGGTCCAGGGCGTCGCGCAGCCCGTCTCCCAGCAGGTTGAACGCCATCACCGTCATCAGGATGGCAATGCCGGGGAAGGCCAGCAGCCACCAGGCGCGCTGGTAGAACTGCAGCGCGTCGGCCAGCATGGTGCCCCACTCCGGCGTCGGCGGCTGCGCGCCCAGGCCGAGGAAGCCCAGCGCCGCCGCGTCCAGGATGGCGGTCGAAAAGCCCAGCGTGGCCTGCACGATCAGCGGCGCCGCGCAGTTCGGCAGCACCACCAGCAGCATCAGCCGCAGCACCCCGGCCCCGGCGCTGCGCGTGGCCACCACGTACTCCCGCGCCAGTTCACCTAGCGCCGCCGCCCGCGACAGCCGCACGTAGCCCGGCAGCAGCACCACCGCCACGGCCAGCATCGCGTTGGTCAGGCCCGGCCCCAGGATGGCCACCACCACGATGGCCAGCAACAGGCTGGGGAACACCAGCAGCACGTCCATCGTCCGCATGATCGCCACGTCCAGCGCCCCGCCCGCGAACGCCGCCGTCAGGCCCAGCAGGGTGCCGAAGCTGAGGGACAGCGCAACCACCACCAGGCCGATCAGCAACGAGAGCCGCGCGCCGTAGATCAGCCGGGTCAGGATGTCCCGCCCCAGGCTGTCGGTGCCCAGCGGGAAGCGGGCTTCCTCGAACGGTGGCGCGAGGAAGCTGTCGCGGAACTGCTCCGCCGGGCCGTGGGGGGCCACGAGCGGCGCGGCGGCGGCGATCAGCACGAGCAGCAGCATGATCGCCAGGCCAGCCGCTGCGCCACGGTTTTCCAGCAGGCGGCGGAGCAGCCCGGCATTGGGAGCGGCCAGGGTGGCGCTCATCCCGAGGCCCCTTCCCCGTCATTGCGAGGAGCGCAGCGACGCGGCAATCCAGGGGCCGCATGCTGCGACGCCGGTGTTGGCGACCGCTGGATTGCCGCGCCGAAGCCGGCTCGCAATGATGAATGCTGGATGAACGCCGGTGCATGCACGGCAGGATGGGGTGCGGGAAGCGTCATCGCCGCAGCCGCGGGTTCAGCACGCCGTACAGCACGTCCACGCCCAGGTTCACCAGCATCACCAGCACGGCGATCAGCAGGGTGCCACCTTGCAGCACGTTGTAGTCGCGGCGCTGCACGCTCTCGACCAGCCAGTGGCCGACGCCGGGCCAGGCGAACACCGTCTCGGTCAGGATCGCGCCGCCGAGGAGTGCTCCGACCTGCAGGCCCAGCACCGTCACCACGGGGATCAGCGCGTTCCGCAGGGCGTGGACCACCACGACGCGGCCCGGCGACAGGCCCTTGGCGCGGGCGGTCCGCACGTAGTCCTCGCCCAGCACCTCCAGCATCGAGGACCGGGTCATGCGCGCGATGGTCGCCAGCGGCACGGTGCCCAGCACGATGGCGGGCAGGATCAGGTGGCGCACCGCGGACCGGAACGCGCCGGGCTCGCCGCCGAGCCAACTGTCGATCAGCAGGAAGCCGGTCTGCGGCTCGATGTAATACAGATCGTCGATACGGCCTGACACAGGAGTCCAGCCCAGCGCGACCGAGAACACCAGGATCGCCATCAGCCCCCACCAGAAGATCGGCATGGAGGCCCCGGTGACGGAGATGCCGATCAGCCCGTAATCCACTATCGACCCGCGCCGCACTGCTGCCATCACGCCCAAGGGCAGGCCGATGACGATGGCGAAGATCAGGGCGCAGACGGCCAGCTCCAGCGTCGCGGGGAAGAAGGTCTTGAACTCGGTCCACACGCTTTCCTGTGTCACCACGGAGCGGCCGAGGTCGCCGTGCGCCAACTGGCCTTCGTAGCTAAGGAACTGTCGCCATAGGGGCTGGTCCAGGCCCAACTCGTGCCGGAAGTAGGCCAGGCGCTCCGGCGAGATGCCGCGTTCGCCGACGCGAACCTCGACGGGGTCGCCGGGGATGGAGTGGATCAGCAGGAAGCCCAGCAGGGTAACGCCGATGAACGTTGGCACGATCAGCGCCAGGCGGCGGGTGAGAAGGCGAAACATGCCCTAGCGCGCCCACACCAGAGCCGTCATTGCGAGGAGCGCAGCGACGCGGCAGGCCAGGGGCCGAGAGTGCGATTCTTTCCGCCCCTGGATCGCCGTGCCGAAGCCGGCTCGCGATGACGGCGTTGCGTCGGCACCTGCGGCTACTGCTCCAGGTCCACCTGGTCGAACACATGCCGGCTGAACGGGCTCATTACATACCCGGTCACCTCCTTCCGCATCGGCTGGAAGGCGACGGAATGGGCGATCAGGAAGTACGGCGCATCCTCGTGCATCACCACCTGGGCCTGCTCGTATAGCTTGGTGCGCTCGGCCTTGTCGGTCAGGGTGACGGCCTTGTTCACCAGGGCGTCGAAGTCCTTGTTGCACCACTTGGTGCTGCTGCCGCCGCCGATCCGGGCGGCGGCGCAACCGGCGAGGGGCACGAAGAAGTTGTCCGGGTCGCCGTTGTCCCCGGTCCAGCCGAGTTCGGCCATCGTATGGTCGCCGTTCTGCACGCGCTTGCGGTACTCGCCCCACTCGTAGCTGACGACGTGGACGCGCACGCCGACCTTGGCGAGGTCGGACTGCATCAGCTCCGCGATCCGCCGGGCGTCGGGGTTGTAGGGCCGCTGCACCGGCATGGCCCACAGGTCGGTCTCGAAGCCCTCGGGGTAGCCGGCGTCGGCCAGCAGCTTCTTGGCCGCCGTGGGGTCGTAGGGGTAGGGCGCGACAGCGTCGTTGTAGGACCAGATGGTGGGCGGGATCAGGTTCTTCGCCGGCTGCCCGGCGCCCAGGTACACCGCGTCGATGATCGCCTGCTTGTCGATGGCCATGTTCAGCGCCTGGCGCACCCGCTTGTCGTCGAACGGATGCTTCAGCACGTTGAAGGCGAGGTAGCCGATGTTCAGGCCCGGCTGGTCCATCAGCGTCAGCGACTTGTCGGCGCGGATGCCCGGCAGGTCCGCCGGCGCCGGGTAGGCGGACACCTGGCACTCCCCGGCGCGCAGCTTGGCCAGGCGCACCGCCGGGTCCTTGTTGATGCTGAACACCAGTTGGTCGAGCTTCGCTTTCTGGCCCCAGAAGTCGTCGAAGCGGCGGTAGCGGATGGTGGCGTCGCGCTGGTAGGCGACGAAGCTGAACGGGCCGGTGCCGATGGGGGCCTGGTCGATCTGCTCGGGCTTGCCGGCCTTCATCAGCGCGTCGCCGTATTCGGCGGACTGGATGGAGGCGAACTCCATCGCCAGGTCGGACAGGAACGGCGCGTTGGGTTCTTTGAGGGTGATGCGGACGGTGTAGGGGTCCACGGCGTCGATGCCGGTGATCAGCTTGTCCAGGCCCATGTCGCCCCAGTAGTCGTACTTGCCGCCGGAGACCTTGTGATACGGGTGGTCCTCCTTGCCCATGCGGTTGAAGCTGAACAGCACGTCGTCGGCGTTGAACTCGCGGGTGGGCTTGAAGGCGGCGTTGCTGTGCCACTTCACGCCGTGGCGCAGGTGGAGGGTGTAGGCCTTGCTGTCGGGCGACACGTCCCAGCTCTCGGCCAGGCCTGGCTCGATGTCGGTGACGCCGGGCTTGAACTCGATGAGGCGGCCATAGACGGGGTGGTTGGCGTCGAAGGTGGTGCCGGTGGTGTTGAGCTGCGGGTTGAAGTTCTCTGGCGAGCCTTCGGAGCAATAGACCAGCGTCTTGGCGGCCTGCGCAGGGACGGCGCACAGCAGGGCAGCGCCGGCGAGCAGGAGGGTGCGGAGGCGCATGGGCAGTTCCTTCTAGGAGCGTTAGGGGAGCATCATGCCCTAGTGGCCAGGGGTCAATGCTTCTCCCTACCTCCTCCGGGAAAGGGAGAAGACGTCCCTCCGGCGGACCTTGTGCACACCGGGCCGGGTTTGTGCCCCGGCGCCGGGGCATGATAGTCTCGAATGCCATGCAGGCCGGGCCACCAAGGGATCAGCATCGCGTGACCGATCATCAGCCTCGCCGACCTGCAGCATGAGCGTCGCCATCTTCACCGGTGCCGGCGGCCTGGTCGGCGCGGAGGCGATGCGCTTCCTCGCCGGCAAGAGCCTGGACGTTGTCGGCATCGCGGCCGGGGCGGTGTTCAACATGGGCGGCGGGCGGGCTGCGAACTGCAGCGTCCTGGAGGCGTTTGCCCTCACAAAGGCGCTGACCGGTCGGCCGATGCGGCGGGGCTACCAGCCGGAGAGCCGGGCCGGCGACCACACCTGGTGGATCAGCGACACGCGGCGGTTCCAGGCGCACTGCCCGGGCTGGCGGCTGACCCGCGGCATCCCCGACATGATCCAGGAAATCCACGACGAGGCCGCCAGCCGGGCCGAGGCGGCGTGAGCGCCGGCTTTACTGCGTCGCTAGGGTGCCCCGTTTTCGTCATCAACATGGCGCGCGACACGGCGCGGCGGCAGCATATGGTGGAGGTGCTCGGCCAGATCGGGCTGCCGGTGGAGTTCGTGACCGGCGTGGACGGGAGCGTGCTGACCGCGGAGGAACGCAGCGCCTATGACCGCGCCCGCGCGCTGCGGGTGTATGGCGTGGAGATGAAGGACTCTGAGATTGGCTGCTTCCTCAGCCATCGCCGCATCTATGAGCGCATGGTGCGGGAGGGCATCGGGACGGCGCTGGTCCTGGAGGACGACGTGACGATCCAGCCGACCCTGCCGGCGGTGGTGGCGGACCTGCTGGCCTCTCCCTATGCCGGCTGGCTGGTCGTGCGGCTGGACACCAAGCTGGGCCGGGTGGCCAACCCGGCCGCGCCGCGGTTCTTGGGCACCCGCGTTGCAGAGCTGTCGGATGGTGCGGCGCTTTACCGCATCCGCTCGCAGGTCCTGGGCGTGGGCGCCTACCTGATCCGGCAGGAGGGCGCGGCGCGGATGCTGGACTACGGGCGGCGCATCTTCATGCCGATCGACCAGACCATGGACCGCTACTGGGAGAACGGCATCCTGCCCCATGTCGTCCGGCCCTTTCCGGTGGACCAGGGCGACGATTTCGGCTCGCATTCGGGCGACCGGTCGAATGCCCGGCGCCGGGTGCAGCCCCTGCCGGTGCGCGTACGGCGGCGGCTGCAACGGATCGAGGACGCCGTTCGGAAACGGGTCTTCAACCTGATCCATTAGGTCATGTGCGCTGATTCAACGATAGCGGTGGCAAGGTGTCCGCCATGGCTGTGCAGGGCGGTCGCATGTGGCGCGGGGACGCTACCTGCCTGCTTCCTCTCCCGGAAAGGGTTGGGGTGAGATAAAAGGGAACCGGCAAGCCCGAACCCATCCCGTCAGAGGACAGCAAGGGCTGTCACAGACTACCGCCCTTGCCGCTTCCCTCACCCCAGCCCCCTCGCGGAGGAAGAGGGAGCAAGCAGGAAGCGTTCTTGCGCCACACGCTTCAGCCCTGGGTCTGGCGTGGGCTGGGCGGCGGCCGCCCGGTTGGGCTATGCCGCCCGTGCCAGCCGCTGCTCCGCCGTGCCCAGCCGCACCGTGATCGGGCGGTGGTCCGAAGCCTCCCGCACCAGCGCCGCCGCGTCCGCGCAGATCAGCCCGCGCACCAGGCAGCGGTCCAGCCGCAGCGGCAGCACGTCCAGCGAATGATGCGTCGGCTCCCGCGGCCCCACGTCACGGAAGCCGCGCAGCATCGCCGGCCCCACCAGGTTGTAATCCCCCAGCACCGCGGCGCGCGGCGGCAAGCTGTCGGCGATCCAGCGCAACTGCCGGCGGTTCAGCAACTGCCCGTGCGACAGATGGACGTTGGCGACCGAGAACGCGCCGAGGTCGATCACCTGGCACACCCGCTCGAAGATCGCCCCGGCCGGCAATTCGATCACCACCGGCGGCGGCAGCTTCAGCGGACTCCACACCGCCAGCCCATGGATGCGGCCCGGCAGCAGCACGCGGGCATAGCTGCCGCCGATGCGGGCCGGCAACTCGTCGATGCGCTGCGTGGCTTCCTGCATCAGCAGCAGGTCCGGCTGCTCGCGCCGGACCAGGCCGGCCACATCGTCCAGGCTGGCGCCGGTCAGGCGCAGCAGGTTCCAACTGACGATCTTCACCATGCCGTCGCGGTACGGGCGAGCGGGTATGGGACGGATAGCGCGGGCGCGGACACGTTTGAACAACATGCAATGCCCCTAAATGGCGCCCGGCGGACGTGAACGGCGCAGCCGCCACGCGCGCACCAGCAGTGTCGCCGCCATCCAGGCTGCAAGCACCGCTATAGGTATGGTCAGCAATCTCGGCATTGCGACCGCGACGGCCGCGATCGCCAGCAGCAGGCCGCCGCCCAACGCCAGCACCTTCGACTCCGCGAACCCGAGCGCCCGGTGGTTGGTGATGGCGGCGCTGACGGCGCTGCCCAGGCCGACCGCGCCCGCCGCGAGCCGCCCGGGGCTGCCGCGCCGTGCGGGGCGGCCGCGCTGCCGGGTGGAATGGACCCGGCCCAGGTCCAGCACGATCTCGGTCGCGCCCTGCAGGTCGTCCTCGAACATGCGCGCCATCTCGGCCGCGAAGCCTTCGTCCTCGACCGCAACATCAAGCTCCCAGTTGCCCATCCAGCTCGCCAGGTTGAGGTTGCTCGACCCGATGCGCGCCCAGCGCCCATCGGCGACGGCGGTCTTGGCGTGCAGCATCGGGCCGTTCCACTCGAACACCCGGATGCCGGCCTCGAGCAGCGCGCGGTAGCCGGCGCGGGACAGCGCCTTGGCGACGGGGATGTCCGACGCGCCCGGCACCAGCAGGCGCACGTCCACCCCGTCCCGCGCGGCGTCGCACAGCGTCTGCACATAGGAGGTCGTGCCGACGAAGTAGGCATCGGTCAGCCACAGCGACTTGCGGGCGATGCCGGCGATCAACTGGTCGAACCGGTACAGGCCCATGGTGTTCGGCCGGCTGCCGATGACGCGCAGGGACACCGATCCGGCCGGACCCGGCGCATGTTCGACCGGCAACGTGGGCGCCGGGGTGCCGCCCGCCTCGGCCCAGCTTTGCGCGAAGGCGGCGTCCAGGTCGGCCACCGCCGGGCCGCGCAGCTCGATGCCGGTGTCGCGCCAGGGCGGCACGCTGCGGGCGGGGTTGCCGACCCACACCTGCCCAACGCACAGCCCGGCGACGTAGCCGACCATGCCGTCCACGCCGACCGTCTTGCGGTGGTTGCGGCTGAGCCAGCCGAACGGGCTGTCCAGCCGGGGCCGGTTGAAGCAGCGGACCTCGACGCCAGCGGCGCGCATCCTGGCCCAGAAGCCGAACGGCACCTGGCCGAAACAGCCCATCCAGTCGTAGAGCAGGCGCACCGGGACGCCTTCCGCGGCCTTCGCGATCAGGGCGTCGGCGAACCGGCGGCCGACCGGGTCGGCACGGAAAATGTAGTTTTCAAAGTGGACAAAGCGCCGGGCGGAGCCGATGGCCGCCAGCCAAGCGCCGTAGTTCTCCTTGCCGTCCCGCAGCAGGCGGACGGCATTTCCCTCCACGGGGGCAGTCCCAGCGACACGGCTGAACAGTTGCTCGACCACCAACCGCGCCAGCGGCCGACCGGCCTCGATGGGCGTCGGGGCACGGTAGCGGCCATGACTGGGCAGGACCCGTGGAATATGGCGAACCCGACTTCCCAGCAGGGCACGGCTGAAATGGCCAAATCGGTTCCCGGCCTGATTCATGCCGTTGCTTCGCAGGCGGCTCCGGCGCTGGCAAGACCCTGTCCAGCCAGCATGGCAGCAGCCGTGCGGGGCGGCAGGACCCTCTTGCGGCGGGACAACGACGAGATGGCCGAGAACCGAACCTGCTGACTGCCGGCTCAACGCTGGCGGGACAGCGGCTTACCGTGTCGTCGTGGTCCCAAGGTTGCCTTGGGGCACCGGCGCCGGATAGGCCATGCTGCCCGTGTCGCCTGGCTGCCGGCCGACGGCCGTGGTGCGGTCGTTGCCTTGCGGCACCGGGGCCGGATAGGCCATGCTGCCGGTGTCCGGGGCCTGCGGGCCGACTCTCGTGGTGCTCAGGTTGCCCTGGGGCACCGGTGCCGGGTAGGCCATGCTGCCGGTGTCGCGCGGCTGGGCCTGCGCCAGGCCAGGAACGGCGAGGGTGAAGGCGGCGGCGAGTGCGAGAACGGATTTCATCGAGGATATCCTTATTTCTGGCCAAGCATGCCAGCCGTCCTGCCAGGCCTGGAGAGCCAGGCCTTGAAGGATTGGCCGCATGCCGGCCGGTTGATGGTTCGGCTGCAAGAGGCTTCGCCGGCGTGAAGCCGGATCGCCTCTGTATCGAACGACAAAAGGCAAGTCGCCGCAAGCATGGCTGCGTGACAGCCTTTGGCGGCGCAGCCCCATGCCAGGCACGTTGCCTCACAAAACCCCGGCCGCGCCCATTCGTTCCATGCCTGGCCTCAAAACCCAGCCATAGTAAGGAGCACAGCGATGGCGGACACCACGGAGACAAACGAGACCCGAGACTTGATCGCGTCGGATAAGGTGGAGGGCACCGCGGTGTTCGACCGCGATGGCGCCCGGCTGGGCACGGTGCACAATTTCATGGTGGACAAGCGGTCCGGCCAGGTCGCCTACGCCGTGCTGAGCTTCGGCGGCTTCCTGGGCCTGGGCGAGAGCTACCACCCCCTGCCCTGGCGCAGCCTGACGTATGACACCGGCCTGGGCGGCTACGTCGTCGGCCTGTCGCGGCAGGAGCTGGAGGCCACCCCGCGCTACCCGACCAGCACGATCCCGGACTGGGCGGAGGGCACCATCGCCACCTGATAGCCGACCCGGCAGGTGGCGCCCCGGCCCGAAGCAGGGCAGCTTGCGGGCGGGGGTGCGGGGCGATGGATGACGGCAGCTTGGTGGCACGGGGCCATGGCGTCGATGGCCAGAAGGCCGGGGGTCATGAGGCCGGCGGCCACGGCAGCAGTGGCCATGGCATCAGCTTGGGCGCTGCAACCCGGGTGTGGCTGCGGGTGGCGGCGCTGAGCTTCGGTGGCCCGGCTGGGCAGATTGCCACCATGCACCGCATCATCGTGCAGGAGCGGCGCTGGATCGGCGAGGCCCGATTCCTGCACGCCTTGGGCTACTGCACCCTGCTGCCGGGGCCGGAGGCGCAGCAGCTTGCGACCTACATCGGCTGGCTGATGCACCGGACCCGGGGCGGCCTGCTGGCGGGCGGGCTGTTCGTGTTGCCGGGCTTCGTGTCGGTCCTGGCGCTCAGCATGGTTTATGCACGTTACGGGTCCTTGGGCGCGGTCGCGGCGGTGTTCGCGGGGCTGAAGGCGGCGGTGCTGGCGGTGGTCGTGCAGGCGGTGCTGCGGGTGGGCCGCAGGGCGCTCCGCAACCGGGCGATGGCCGGCGTGGCGGTGGCGGCGTTCATCGCCCTGTTCCTCTTTGATGTCCCCTTCCCCGCCGTGGTCCTGCTGGCCGGCGCGGCAGGCTTTCTCGGCGGACGGCTCGGCTGGGCAGCGGTTCGGACAGGTACGGCGGGCGGGACGGTGCAGGATGACGGGCCTCCGCCGCTGCTTGATGCCGCTTACCCTGGTGGTGTACCCGACCATGCCCGGCCGCAGCCGGGCCAGGCGGTGCGGACGGCGGTCCTATGGCTGCTGCTGTGGCTGCTGCCCGTCGCCGCCATCCTGCTGACGCTGGGTCCGGATAGCACGTTCGGCCACATCGCGGTGTTCTTCAGTAAGATGGCCGTCGTCACCTTCGGCGGTGCCTATGCGGTGCTGGCCTACGTCGCGCAGCAGGCCGTCACCGGCTATAGCTGGCTGCGGCCCGGCGAGATGCTGGACGGCCTGGGCCTGGCCGAGACCACGCCGGGGCCGCTCATCATGGTGCTGGAGTTCGTGGGCTTCCTCGCCGCCTACCGCGACCCGGGCGCACTGCCGCCGATGCTGGCAGGGGCGCTGGGCGCGGCGTTGGCGACCTGGGTCACCTTCATGCCGTGCTTCCTGTGGGTGTTCGTCGGCGGCCCCTTCGTCGAGGCGCTGCGCGGCAATGCGGCGCTGAACGGCGCCCTGGCGGCGATCACCGCGGCGGTTGTCGGCGTGATCCTGAACCTGGCGCTATGGTTCGCGCTGCATGCGCTGTTCCGCCAGCAGGTTGCGGTGCATGGCTGGGGGCTGCGGCTGGACCTGCCGGTGCCGGGCAGTGTGGATGCCGGCTTGGCAACCCTGTCCGTGCTGGCGGCGCTGGCGCTATTCTGGGCGCGGTTGGGCGTGATCCCCGTGCTGGCAGGATCGGCGGCGGCGGGCGCGGCGATGTGGTGGGCTGGAGTCGGGTGATCGACCTGCGTTCGCTTGAGGTGTTCTACTGGGTCGTCCGGCTTGGCGGCTTCCGGCGTGCGGCGGCCAAGCTGAACACGACGCAGCCGGCGGTATCGTCGCGCATCGCCGGGCTGGAGGCGGCGCTGGGCGGCCAGTTGCTGGACCGCGGCCGGCGCCGCACCCCCGTGCTGACGCCGCGCGGCGCCGAGGTGCTGGCCTATGCCGAGCGGCTGGTAGCCCTGCATGGCGAGCTGGCCGCCGCCATGGCCGCGCCGGGCGGGCTGCACGGGACGGTGCGGCTGGGGGTATCGGAGACCATCGTCCACACCTGGCTGTCCCACCTGATCCGCCGGCTGCATGAGGTCTATCCGCACCTGACGGTGGACATCCAGGTGGACATCTCCGCCAACTTGCGGGCGTCGCTGCTGGCCGGCGAGGTGGACGCCGCCTTCCTGCTGGAGGCGGTGGCGGCGCCGCGGGTCCGCAGCCTGGCGTTGTGCGAGTATCCGCTGGCCTGGGTCGCCCGGCCCGGCCTGGCGTCCCCCGGCCGGACGCTGCGGCTGCGGGACTTGGCGGGGTGGCCCATCATCACCTATGCCCGCGGCACGGCGCCCCATGCGGAGCTGGCCGGGCTGTTCAACCAGCCGGGGCTGCCACCGCTGCGGCTGTTCGCCAATAGCTCCCTGGCGTCCATCGTGCGAATGGCGCTGGACGGCATCGGCATCGGCGTGATCGCCCCGGCCGCCATCGCGCGCGAGCTGGCGGCAGGCGAGCTGCAGGTGCTGGACGCCGAGCCTGCCTTGCAGCCGCTGGCGTTCTCGGCCTGCTGGACCGAGACGCCGGGCAGCGGCCTGGCTGCTGCGGTGACCCGGCTGGCGAAGGAGGTGGCAAGCAGCCACTGATCCGGAGACCGCCCGTGGCGCTTGGGTTGTTGATAAGCACCCGCGATCAGAAGCCATCACGGATGACAATCTGCAGGCAGCGGGCCGCCCATGCGGATATATCAGCGTCGCAGCGAGTGGAGCCGCCGTTGTCCGCCACCTTGTCACTGCCTCCCATTGACGCCCAAAGCGGCCAAGCTCAGTGCAACGATGCCCTGGTTGTCCGCCGGCTGATCCGGGCCGGAGGGATCGATGACCATACCTCTGGCCGGGCTGACGGCTACGTGCAGGGCAACGTGGTCATCCTGCCAGCCACGCATGCCGCTGACTTCGAGGTGTATTGCCGCCGCAACGCGCAGGCGTGTCCCCTGCTGGCGGTGTCGCAGCCGGGAGACCCGCATCTGCCGACCCTGGCCGCCGACCTGGACATCCGTACCGACCTGCCGCGCTACCGCGAATACCGGCAGGGGCGTCCCGCAGCGGAGCGGACAGACATCGCCGAGGTCTGGCGCGACGACCTCGTGACCTTCGTCATCGGCTGCTCCTTCACCTTCGAGCGTGCGCTGATCGCGGGTGGCATCCCGCTGCGGCACGTCGCAGAGGGCCGGAACGTGGCGATGTTCCGCACGAACGTCCCGACCGTCTCCGCCGGCCCGTTCGGCGGCCCGCTCGTGGTGTCCATGCGCCCGGTCCCGCAAGCGGACGCTGCACGGGCCGCCGACATCACCGGACGCTTCCCCGACATGCACGGCCGCCCCGTCCATAGCGGCAACCCGGCGGCCCTGGGCATCTCCGACCTGTCCCGCCCCGACTACGGCGACACGGTGCAGGTGCTGCCCGGCGAGGTCCCGGTGTTCTGGGCGTGCGGCGTCACCAGCCAGGCGGCGGTGGAGTCGGCGGGCCTCCCCTGGTTCCTGGCCCACGCGCCGGGCTGCATGCTGATCACCGACCTGCGGCACCCGGCAGGCTGACAGCGTGAGCAGCGCGCATGGCTCGTGGCAGTTCTGGATCGACCGCGGCGGCACCTTCACCGACCTGGTTGCCCGCGCCCCCGACGGGACGCTGAGCACCCACAAGCTGCTGAGCGAGAACCCCGGGCGCTACCGGGACGCTGCGATTGCCGGGATCAAGCGGGTGCTGGGCGTGGCGCTGGACCAGCCGGTGCCCGCGGGCCTGGTGAGCCAGGTCCGCATGGGCACCACCGTCGCCACCAACGCCCTGCTGGAGCGCAAGGGCGAGCGTACGCTGTTGGTGGTGAACCGGGGCTTCGCCGACCTGCTGCGGATCGGCAACCAGGCCCGCCCCCGCCTGTTCGACCTGGACGTGAGGCTGCCGTCGCTGCTGCATGAGCGCGTCGCGGAGGTGCCTGGCCGCGTCGGCGTGGACGGCGACGAGATCGAGCCGCTGGACGAGGCTGCGGCCACCGCCGTGTTCAAGGCGGCATACGACGACGGCATCCGCGCCTGCGCCATCGCGCTGATCCATGCCTGGCGCCATCCGGCGATGGAGCAGCGCCTGGCAGACCTGGCGCGGGCGGCCGGGTTCACCCAGGTGTCGGCTAGCCACGCGGTCAGCCCCCTGCTGCGCCTGGTGCCGCGCGGTGACACCACGGTGGTGGACGCCTACTTGTCGCCCATTCTGCGCCGCTACGTGGACCAAGTGGCGGCCGAGCTGCCCGGCGTGGCGCTGTACTTCATGCAGAGCAACGGCGGCTTGGCGGCAGCGGACCGGTTCGGTGGCAAGGATGCCATTCTGTCCGGACCCGCCGGCGGCATCGTCGGCGCGGCCCGCACGGCGGAGATGGCCGGGCTACACCGCATCATCGGCTTCGACATGGGTGGCACCAGCACCGACGTCGCGCTGTACGACGGCGCGTTCGAGCGCGCGTTCGAAACCGAGGTGGCCGGCGTGCGGATGCGCGCGCCGATGATGGCGATCAACACCGTCGCAGCCGGGGGCGGCAGCATCGTGCACTTCGACGGCGCGCGCATCCGCGTCGGGCCGGACAGCGCGGGCGCCAATCCTGGCCCGGCCAGCTACCGCCGCGGCGGCCCGTTGACCGTCACCGACGCCAACGTCTGCGTCGGCAAGATACAGCCCGCGCATTTCCCGCCGATCTTCGGGCCGGGTGGTGACGAGCGGCTGGATGCCGCAACGGTCCAGGCCGGGTTCGCCCGCCTGGCCAACGACATGGCCGCGGCGACCGGCGACCGGCAGGACCCCCGCGCCGTGGCCGAGGGCTTCTTGCGCGTGGCGGTCGCCAACATGGCCAACGCCGTGAAGCAGGTCAGCGTGCAGAAGGGCCACGACGCCGCCCGCTTCGCCCTGGCCTGCTTCGGCGGCGCGGGCGGCCAGCACGCCTGCCTGGTGGCGGACGAGCTAGGGATGGAGACGGTGTTCATCCACCCCTTCGCGGGCGTGCTGTCCGCCTACGGCATGGGTCTGGCGGACCAGGCCGTGCTGCGGGAGCAGGCGGTGGAGCGGCGGTTCGAGGCCGAGGCAGTGGCCATGCTGGACGACCTGGCCACCGAGCTTGCCGGCGCTGCGTCCACCGGGTTGCAGGACCAAGGCGCGGACCCCGCCGCCGTCACCGTCCGCCACACCGTCCATCTCCGCTACGAGGGGACCGAGGCCGCCTTGCCGGTGCCGCTGACCGACGCCGCGGGCACGCTGGCCGCCTTCCACGACGCGCACCGGAGCCGCTTCGGCTTCGCAACGCCGGACCGCGCCGTGGTGGCCGAGGCGCTTGCGGTGGAGGCGGTCGCCGCGGGGGAGGCCGTCATCGAGCCGCGGCTGCCGGATCGCGACGGGCCTGGACCCGCGCCCGTGGACACCGTCGCCATGTGGACCGGGGGCGCCGAGCATCCCACGCCGGTCTATGAGCGTACCGACCTGCGCGCCGGGGACCGCCTGCCCGGCCCGGCGCTGGTCCGCGAGGCCAACGCCACCACCGTGGTCGAACCCGGCTGGACCGCGGAGGTGACGGCGCAGGACCACATGATCCTGCGCCGCACCCAGCCCCGGCCGGACCGCATCGCCGCCGGCACCGGCCGCGCCGACCCCGTGCTGCTGGAGCTGTTCAACAACCTGTTCATGGCCGTGGCCGAGCAGACGGGCGCGGTGCTGCAGAACACCTCCATGAGCGTGAACATCAAGGAGCGCCTCGACTTCAGTTGCGCCATCTTCGACGCGGCCGGGCACCTGGTCGCCAATGCGCAGCACGTCCCGGTCCACCTGGGCGCGATGGGCGAGAGCGTGCAGACGGTGCTGCGGTCCCGTGCCGGCACGCTGCGGCCGGGCGACGTGGTTGCGCTCAACAACCCGTTCAATGGCGGCACGCACCTGCCTGACATCACGGTGATCACGCCCGTGTTCGACTCCACGGGCCAGGCGATCCGCTTCTTCGTCGGCAGCCGCGGCCACCACGAGGACGTGGGCGGCACGGCGCCGGGCAGCACGCCGCCGGACTCGCGCACGCTGGAGGAGGAAGGCGTGGTGATCGACGACTTCCTGCTCGTGCAGGGCGGTGCGTTCCAGGAGGCCGGGTTCCGCGCCCTGCTGGCCGGCGCCCGCTACCCGGCCCGCAGCCCCGACGTGAACGTGGCGGATATCAAGGCGCAGGTCGCCGCCAACCAGCGCGGGGTGCGGGAGCTGTCGCGCGTGGTGGATGCCTACGGTTGGGATACCGTGCGGGACTACATGCGGCATGTGATGGACAACGCCGAGGAGGCAGTGCGCCGCGTGCTGTCCCGTATCGGCGACGGCGCGTTCAGCTACACGATGGATGATGGCACGCCGTTGCAGGTGGCCGTGACGGTGGACCAGGCGGCGCGCGCGGCAACGGTCGATTTTACCGGCACCGGTCCGCAGCGGCCCGGCAACTTCAACGCGCCGCCGGCCGTGCTGCGCGCCGTGGTGCTGTATGTGTTCCGCTGCCTGGTCGGCCAGGACATCCCGTTGAACGATGGCTGCCTGGTCCCGATCCGCATCGTGCTGCCGCCGGGCACCTTCCTATCGCCGCGGCCCGGCGCCGCCGTGGTGGCGGGCAACACCGAGGTCAGCCAGGCTGCCTGCAACGCCCTGCTCGGCGCATTGGGCGCCCTGGCGTGCAGCCAGGCGACGATGAACAACGTGCTGTTCGGCGATGCTACCCGGCAGTACTACGAGACCATCTGCGGCGGCATGGGCGCCAGTCCCGGCCACCCCGGCGCCGGCGCGGTGCAGACGCACATGACCAACACCCGCATGACCGATCCGGAAGTGCTCGAGCTGCGCTACCCCGTGCGGCTGGAGACCTTCGGCATCCGCCGCGGCTCTGGCGGCTCCGGCGCGCAACGGGGCGGGGACGGCGCGATCCGGCGCATCCGCTTCCTGGCGCCCATGCGGCTCTCGGTCGTGTCGTCCCGGCGAGAGGTGGCGCCCTTTGGCTTGAAGGGCGGCCATCCCGGCATGGTGGGCCTGCAATGGGTGGAGCGGGCAGATGGATCGCGGGAGGACCTGTCCGGCACCAGCAGCGCCGATCTGCAGCCCGGCGATGTCTTCGTGATCGAGACGCCCGGCGGCGGCGGCTACGGCTCGCCGGGGGACCCTGGCGAATGAGCTTGGACCTGCTGGCGCAATCCTTGGTCAGCGGGTTGCTGATGGGGCTGATCTACGCGCTGGTGGCGGCCGGACTGTCCTTGATCTTCGGGCTGATGGACGTGGTCAACTTCGCCCATGGCGAGCTGATGATGCTGGCGATGTATGCCGCCGTGGTCATCTTCGGCGCGACGGGCCTGGACCCCTTGGTGCAGTTGCCGCTGGTGTGCCTGCTGATGTTCGGGCTGGGGGTGGGCATCTATCGCGGGGTGATCGCCCGCGCGCTGGGCGTGCGGTTCAACCGCGGCATGGTGCAGATTTTTGCGACATTCGGCCTGGCGATCTTCATCCGGGGCGCCGCGCAGTTCGTCTTCGGCGGGGATTTCCGGTCGGTGTCCGGCACCTGGCTGGGCAACCGCACCGTCAGCCTGCTCGGCGTCTATGTGCCGCTGCCGCAGTTGGCGGCCAGCGCGGTGTGCCTGCTGGCGTTCGCGGGCCTGCTGCTGATCGGCCGCACGGAGTTCGGCCGCGCCCTGGAGGCCACGCGGGAGGACCGGGACGCCGTGGCGCTGATCGGCATCGACCGGGACCGCATCTTCGCGCTGGGTTGGGGGCTGGGGGCGGCGACGGTGGGGGTGGCCGGGGTGATGCTGATCGGCTTCTACTACGTGTCGCCCAACGTCGGCGCCAACTTCGCGGTGATCGCCTACGTGACGGTGGCGCTGGGCGGGTTCGGGTCCATCATCGGCGCGCTGGTGGCGGGGGTCGTCATCGGCGAGGTCGAGGCCCTGAGCGCCTTCGTGCTGGAACCGTCGTTGAAGCAGGTGGGCATGTTCGTGGTGTACTTGGCAGTATTGATGGTCCGCCCGCGTGGCCTGTTCGGGCGGCTGTGATGGACAGCGCCACCCTGCCCGCTGTCTCGGCCGACAACGCCATCCTGCGGCGGCGGCGGCGCGAGCTCGCGACCGGCGGCGTGCTGCTGCTGCCGCTGGCGGCGCTGCCGTTCCTGGTCAGGGACGTTTACGTGCAGAACCTGGTGATCATTACCATCCTGTTCGCCGGGCTGAGCCAGGCATGGAATATCCTGGGCGGCTACTGCGGGCAGATCAGCCTGGGGCACGCGCTGTACTTCGGCATCGGCGCCTATATCTCGACCCTGCTGTTCGTGAACCTGGGCGTGCCGCCGACGCTGGGATTGTTCGCGGGTGGCGTCGTGGCCGGGGCGCTGGCGCTGCTGGTGGGCTGGCCGTGCTTCCGGCTGAGCGGGCACTACTACGCCATCGCCACCGTCGTCGTGGGGGAGATCGGCTACCTGCTGTTCCTGAACTGGGACTGGGTGGGGGCGGCAACGGGCGTTTACGTGCCGTTCAAGGGCGAGAGCCTGATCGACCTGCAGTTCCGCACCAGCAAGCTGCCGTTCCACTTCGTGGCGCTGGCGTTCGCGGCGCTGGCCTGGGCGGCGGCCTACGTCATCGAGGGCAGCCGGTGGGGCTTCGCTTGGCGGGCGGTGCGGGACGACGTGACGGCGGCGCGGTCGCTGGCGGTGCGGGTGTTCCCGTCCAAGATGGCGGCGGCTGCGATCAGTGGCGGGCTGACGGGGATGGGCGGGGCGATCTACGCACAGTACGTCGGCTACATCGACCCGGACAGCGTGTTGGCCGGGCACCTGAGCATCCTGATCGCGCTGCCGGCGGTGCTGGGCGGAGTGGGGACGCTGTGGGGACCAATCGTCGGCGCGGCGGTGCTGATCCCGGTGAGTGAGTTGTCGCGCAGCTACTTGGGCGGCGGCGGCCAGGGGGTGGACCTGATGATCTACGGCGGCCTGATCGTGGCGGTGTCGCTGGCCCGGCCGGCGGGGTTGGTCAGCCTGTTCGGCAGGAAGGAATGATCCTTCTTCAGCTTCGGAATGTGACCAAGACCTTTGGCGGCGTTGCGGCCAACGTGGACATCAGCTTCGACGTGGCCGAGGGCGAAATCCTCGGCCTCATCGGCCCCAACGGCGCTGGCAAGACCAGCCTGTTCAACTCCATCTCCGGAGAGGTCACGCCCGATCAGGGCACCATCGACCTGGATGGCCGGCGGATCAGCGGGGCCGGGCCAGTGGCCTGCGCGCGGGCCGGCATCGCCCGCACGTTCCAGGTAGTCCGCAGCTTCGACAGCATGACGGTGCTGGAGAACGTCATGGTCGGCGCCTTCGCCCGGACCAGCAGCCCGCGCGCGGCGATGCGGGCAGCGGTGGATGTGCTGGCCTTCGCCGGGCTGGATCACCGCGCCGATGCCCCGGCGCACCAACTCACCCCGCCGGAGAAGCGTCGGCTGGAGATCGCCCGGGCGCTGGCCACCCAACCGCGCCTGTTGCTGCTGGACGAGATGCTGACCGGTCTGACACCCACCGAGGCCGCTGGCGGCGTCGCCCTGATCCGTGCCGTGCGGGACCGCGGCGTGACTGTCGTCATGGTCGAGCACGTCATGGAGGTCCTGCTGCCCCTGGTCGATCGTGCAGTGGTGCTGAACCTGGGCCGCGTGCTGATGCAGGGGTCCCCGGCGGAGGTCGTGCGCCATCCCGACGTGATCCGCGCCTACCTGGGCGACCGTTATGCTGCTTAGCCTAGAGGGGGTGTCCGCCAGCTACCGCGGCTTGAAGGCATTGCAGGGTGTCAGCCTGCAGGTGGCGGCGGGGGAGATCGTCGCCGTCGTCGGCGCCAATGGGGCGGGGAAGAGCACCCTGTTGCGCGCCATCGCCGGGCAGGTGGCAACGGAGGGCGGCATCAGCTTCGACGGTCAAAGCCTCGCCCGCGTCGCCCCGCACCTCATCACCCGGCGCGGCGTCGGCCTGGTGCCGGAGGGCCGCCGGCTGTTCCCGCGCCTGTCGGTGCAGGACAACCTTCGTTTGGGCGCCTACGCCCGGCGCGGCGACCCGGCGCGGTTCAAGCCGCTCGACCTGGTGTTCGACCTGTTCCCCCGCCTGCGGGAGCGCCTGGCGCAGCGGGCGGAAACCCTGTCCGGCGGGGAGCAACAGATGCTGGCCATCGGCCGCGCCCTGATGACCCAGCCACGCCTGCTGATGCTGGATGAACCGAGCCAGGGCATCGCCCCGAAGCTGGTCGATGACATCCTGGCCGCGGTGGGGCGCATCCGCGCGCTGGGCACCACGGTGCTGCTGGTGGAGCAGCGGCTGGCCGAGGCGCTGGACCTGGCCGACCGCGCGTATGTGCTGCAGACCGGGCGCATTGTGATGGAGGGTGCAGCGCGCGACATCGCCGCGGACGCCGGCGTGCGCAAGGCCTACCTTGGCATGTAGCAGAAACTCTGCTCCCTCTCCCTCCGAAAGAGGGCCGGGGTGAGGGGCCTTGGCTGCGGAGCAAGGGACAGCACGCGCCGTTGGACCGCAGCCACACTAAGTGAACGCGGCGCTTGCCCGCCCCTCACCCCGGCCCTCTCTCAAAGGGAGAAGCAAGCCATGGCAATCGACTACGAGACGTTGCTCAACTATCATCTGCCCGACGTCCGCCAGCACGTCACAGCCCGCGACACCATCCTGTATGCCCTGTCGGTCGGTTTCGGCCAGGCCCCGCTTGACCCGCGCCAACTGGACTTCGTGGACCATCACCGCGCATTGCGGGCCGTCCCAACGGCGGCCGTGGTGCTCGGCCATCCCGGCTTCTGGCTCACCGACCCGGCGACCGGGGTGGATGCGGTGCAGCTCGTGCATGGCGAGCAGGGCATTGTCATGCATCGCCCTCTACCCATTACAGGCGAGGTGATCGGCCGCACCCGTGTAACCGGTCTGGTCGATAAGGGGCCGGGCCGGGGCGCGCTGCTCTACACCGAAAAGCAGCTCCTCCTAGCAAGCACCGGCGAGCGCCTCGCCACCGCCACCAGCACCACGTTCCTGCGCGGCGATGGCGGCTTCGGCGGCCCATCCGGCCCGGTCCAATCACCCCATAACATGCCGGACGGCCCGCCGGACTGGACCATGGACCTGCCGACCCGGCCGGAACAGGCACTGCTTTATCGCCTGAACGGCGACGACAACCCGCTGCACGCCGACCCTGCCTTTGCTGCCCGCGCCGGCTTCCCCCGGCCGATCCTGCACGGCCTCTGCACCCTGGGCGTCATCGGCCACGCGCTGCTGGCCACCCTGGGCGGCTACGATCCGGCACGGTTCCAGGAAATGCACCTGCGCTTCACCGCCCCGGTCTTCCCGGGCGAGACAATCCGCACCGAGGGCTGGCACGACGGCAGCTTTCGCGCCCGCGTGGTAGAGCGGGATGTCGTGGTGGTCAACAACGGACGGGCAGTGTTCGGCACGTCATAGCACCGTTGTTGCGAACCGCCCTTGCGGCGTGGCAATCCAGCACTGCGAGGATGGCAGCTCCGGCCTTGCAGCTCCTGGATAGCCACGCCGAATCCGGCTCGCTATGATGGGTCCGCCGACGGGTCTCAGCCCTTCAGCGCCCGGTCCAGCACCTGCACCGAATGCACCGCCTGCCGTCCGGACAAGTCCGCGATCTGGTGCCGGCAGGACGTGCCATCGGCTACGATCAGGTCGGCCTCCGCCGCGGCGCGCACCGCCGGCAGCAGCCCGGCCTCTGCCATGGCGCGCGACGCCTCCTGCGTCTCCGCCTGATAGCCGAACGCCCCCGCCATCCCGCAGCAGGACGAAGCAATCGGCTGCACGTCCAGCCCTGGAACACGTTGCAGCGCCGCCACTGCGTCCGGGAAGGCGCCGAACGCCTTCTGGTGGCAGTGGCCGTGCACATGCGCCCGCGGGGCCACGGCGTGCAGGTCCAGCTTGGCGTCGTGCCGCACCAGGAACTCGCTAAGCAGCATCGCCCGGCCTGCCAGCGCGTCGGCCTCGGCACCGGGCAGCAGGGAGGCGAACTCGTCGCGGAGGGTCAGCAGGCATGACGGCTCCAGCCCGACCACCGGCAACGGCCCGGCCAGCGCCGCCAGGGTCCGCGCCGCCTCGGCCCGCGCCTGGTCCACCATGCCTGCGGACAGGTAGGTGCGCCCGCAGCAAAGCGGCCGCCCCGCGTGCGCAGGCAGCACGGCGCGGAACCCTGCGGCGGCCAGCACCCGGACGGCAGCGCGCAGGTTCTCCGGCTCGAAGTAGCGGTTGAACGTATCGGCCAGCAGCAGCACGTCGCCGCGTGGCGCAGGAAGGGCCGCGGCCTCGACATCACGGAACGGCCGGCGGCTCCACTGCGGCAGGCTGCGTTCCGGCGCCAGGCCGATCCGGGCCGACAGCCGGCGCAGCGCGGGCACACGGTTCCGCAAGTTGGCCACCGGCGCCATGCGGGACGCCAGCACGCCCAGCCGCGGCAGCTCCGCCACCAGCCGGGCACGCAGGCCGACCCCATGGCGTGTAGCGCGGGCGGCCAGGGCCTCGATCTTCATCTTGGCCATGTCCACGCCGGTCGGGCACTCCCGCCGGCACGCCTTGCAGGACACGCAGAGCGACAACGCCTCGGCTACCTCGTCCGATGCCAGCGCATCCGGCCCAAGCTGCCCCGTCAGCGCCAGACGCAGGGTGTTGGCGCGGCCCCGGGTCAGGTGCGCCTCGTCCCGCGTCACCCGGTAGCTGGGGCACATGCTGCCGGCATCGAATTTCCGGCAGGTGCCGTTGTTGTTGCACATCTCCACCGCGGACAGCATGCCGCCCTGCGGTCCCGAATAGGCCGACCAGTCCAGCCGGGGCTTGAATGCCGGGTCGGCCGCGTAGTCAGGGCTGTAGCGGAACAGGCTGCGGTCATCCATGCGCGGCGAGCGGACGACGCGGTTGGGGTTCAGGACACCGGCCGGGTCGAAGGCGTCCTTCAACGCCTCGAACGCGCGGACGATGCGCGGGCCAAACATCGACTCGTGGAACTCGCTGCGGACGATGCCGTCGCCGTGCTCGCCGCTGTGCGACCCCTTGTACTCGCGGACCAGCGCAAAGCATTCCTCGGCGACAGCGCGCATGGTGCGGACATCGGCCGGGTCCTTCATGTTCAGGACGGGGCGGACGTGCAGGCAGCCGACGCTGGCGTGGGCGTACCAAGTGCCCTTGGTGCCGTGCCGGGCGAACACGTCGTTCAAGCGTTCGGTGTAATCGGCCAGGTCGTCCAGGCCCACGGCGCAATCTTCAATGAATGAAACGGGTTTGCCGTCGCCCTTCATCGACATCATGATGTTCAGCCCGGCCTCGCGCACCTCCGCGATGGCGGCCTGGAACGCCGGGTCGGTGGCGCGGACGACGGCGCCGGGCCAGCCGAGGTCGGCCATCATGGCGTCCAGCTCCGCCAGCTTGGCCAGCAACGGGCCGTCGTCATGGCCGTGGAACTCGACGATCAGCAGGCTGTCGGGCTGGCCCTGCACCATCCGGTCGATGGTGGGGGCGTAGATCGGGATGCCGCGGCCCAGGTCGATCATGGTGCGATCGACCAGCTCCACCGCCTCCGGCCCCAGCGTGACCAGGTGGCGGGACGCCTCCATCGCGGCCCGGAACGTCGGGAACTGGCAGATGCCCAGCACCTTGCGCGGCAGCACCGGCTGCAACGCAAGCTGCAGCCCGGCGGTGAAGGCCAGCGTGCCCTCCGACCCCACCAGCAGCCGCGCCAGGTTGCCGCGGCCCTCGCGCCGGGCGGCGGGGGTCAGCGCCTCGATGTTGTAGCCGCCGACCCGGCGCAGCTGCAGGGGGAAGCGGGCGGCGATCTCCTCCGCCTCCGCGGCGCCCAGGGCATGCAGGCGCTCGACCAGGGCGCCGGCGGGCGACTCCGGCCCGAAGCGGTGCTGGCTGCCGTCGGCCAGGATGGCGTCGATGGCCTGCACGTTGTCTGCCATCAGGCCGTAGCGGATGCTCTTGGACCCGCAGGAGTTGTTGCCCGCCATGCCGCCCAGGGTGCAGCGGCCATTGGTGCTGGGATCGACGGGGAAAAACAGCCCGTGCGGCTTCAGCGCGGCGTTCAGGGTGCCCAGCACCAGCCCCGGCTCCACCAGCGCGGTGCGGGCGGCGGCGTCCACCTCCACCACCCGGCGCAGGTACTTGGTGCAGTCGATCACCAGGGCGCGGTTGACGGTCTGCCCGCACTGGCTGGTGCCGCCGCCGCGGGGCAGCACGGGCACGCCATGCTCCCGCGCCACCGCCATCGCCGCGGCAGCCGCGTCCACGGTGCGCGGCACGACGACGCCCACTGGCTCGACCTGGTAGATCGAGGCGTCGGTCGAGTAGCGCCCGCGGTCGGCCCGGCTGAACAGCACGTCGCCGTCCACCTCTCGCCGCAGCCGCTGCGCTAGGCGGGGATCACCCAGCGGTGCCAATCCGCTTGGGGCAGCGGGCGCGGGGCGCAGGTCATCCGGCAAGGGTCTGCGCTCCTCTCGGCAGGGCGGCCTCAGCGGCGAACGTGCGGTCTGGCCGCATCCAGAACGCCGCTCCCATGCCCACCACCAGCAGTCCCATCGTGCCCCAGAACGGCAGCGACCAGTTGCCGGTCTGGTCGATGATGTAGCCGAAGGCCAGGGGGGACAAGATGGCGGCCAGGGCGGACCCGGTGTTCATCAGCCCGCTCGCGGTGCCGGAGTAGGCCGGGGCGATGTCCATGGGGATGGCCCACATCGGCCCGATGGTCAGCTCGGCGAAGAAGAACGCGCCGCCGAGCGATAGCGCCGCCATCACGGGATCGGTGATGAACAGGATCGGCGCCGAGCATGCCAGGGAACCAAGCATCCCCACGATGACCAGGTCCCGCCGTGCCCGAATCAGCGATTCGGTGCGGCGCAAGATGACGTCCGACAGCCAGCCGCCGAGCGCATCGCCCAGCACGCCGCCGCCGAACACCAGGGCGGCGAACAGGGCGGAGTTCTTCAAGTTCAGCTTATAGGCATGCAGCATGAACTGCGGCACCCAGCTCAGGAACGTCCACAGGGTCCAGCCGTAGCAGAAGTACACGAACGTCACTGGCGCCATACGCCGCAGCAGCGGTCCCCACGGCGTCGGCCCGCGCCGCGCCGCAACGGTGCGTGGCGGCGGCATCCGTTCGAGGTCGGCCGCGGTCACGCCAGGGTGCTGCCGCGGGTCGTCCCGGTAGTACCAGGCCCACACCGCCACCCAAGCCAGGCTGATCAGGCCCGTGACGACGAACGAGCCACGCCAGGATACCAGGGCGATCAGCGCGACGATGGCCGGCGGGGTAATGGCGTTGCCCAGGCGGGCGGCAGCATGGGTGATGCCCTGCGCCCAGCCGGACTTGCCGCCGGGCAGCCAAGTGGACATGGCGCGGGTGGCAGTGGGGAATGTCGCGCCCTCCCCAAGGCCCAGCAGCATCCGTGCGGCCAACAGGGTCCATAGCCCGCCGACCAGCCCGGTCAGCACCGTCGCCACCGACCAAGTCAGCCCGCACACGATCAGGGTGCGCCGGGCGCCGAAGCGGTCGCCGAACCAGCCGCCGATCACCTGGCAGACCAGATAGGGGTAGCCAAACACCGAGAATGCCAGCCCGAGCTGGGTATTGGTCAACCCAAGGTCGAGCTTCAGCGCCTCGGCGGCGGAGCTGACGTTCACGCGGTCCACGTAGGTGATGAAGTACATCGCGCACAGCAGCAGCAGCACATTGCCGCTGGGTGTCAGCCGCCGGGTCGCCATCCTGTTTCCTTCCGATCCAGACCTCTGACGGGCCTGGTTAAGCCGCCTTCTGCGCCGCCGCCTGGTTGCGCCCGGCCAGCACGTCCATCGCCGCCGCCACGCCGGCCTGCCGGTGCGGCACGCCCGCCGCGGACAGGCCCATCTCCACCCCGCCCAGGGTTCCCACCAGGGACAGGTCGTTGAAGTGGCCGAGATGCCCGATGCGGAACACCCGGCCCTTCAGCTTGCCCAGGCCGGCGCCGAGCGACATGTCGTAGTTGTCCAGGATCACCGCCCGCAGGTGGTCCGCGTCGTGCCCCTCCGGCATCACCACGGCAGTCAGAATGCTGGAGTACTCGCGCGGGTCCTGGCACAGGATGTCCAGGCCCCAGGCGGTCACGGCGGCCCTGGTCGCGGCGGCGTGGCGGTCGTGCCGAGCGAAGACATTGGGCAGGCCCTCCTCCATCAGCATGGCGAGCGCCTCCTCCAGCCCGTACAGCAGGTTGGTGCTGGGCGTGTAGGGGAAGTAGCCGGTGGCGTTCGGCCCCATCATATCCTGCCAGTCCCAATAGGACCGCGGCATCCCGCCTGCCTTGGCCGCTGCCAGGGCCTTGGCGGAGATGGCGTTGAAGCTCAGCCCCGGCGGCAGCATCAGGCCCTTCTGCGAGCCGGACACCGTCACGTCCACGCCCCAGGCGTCGTGCTGGTAGTCCATGCTGCCGAGCGAGGAGATGGTATCGACCATGAACAGCGCGGGATGGCTGGCACGGTCGATGGCGGCCCGGACTTCCGGGATGCGGCTGGTGACGCCGGTGCTGGTCTCGTTGTGCACGACCATGACGGCCTTGATGGTGCGATCCGGCCCGGCTTGCACATCGGCGCGCAGGCGGGCTTCCACGTCGGCGGGGTCCACGCCGTGGCGCCAGTCGCCGGGCACCCAGTCCACCTGCAGGCCGAAGCGCCCGGCCATGGCGCGCCACTGGGAGGCGAACTGGCCGGTCTCATACATCAGCACGCGGTCGCCGGCGGACAGGGTGTTGACGATGGCGGCCTCCCACGCGCCGGTGCCGGAGGCCGGATAGATGACGACAGGGCCGGTGGTGCCGAACACCGCCTGCATGCCGGACAGGACGGCGCGGCCGAGGCGGGCGAACTCCGGGCCGCGGTGGTCGATGGTCGGGCGGTCGATGGCGCGCAGGATGCGGTCCGGGACGTTGCTGGGACCTGGGATTTGCAGGAAGTGCCGGCCGCTCTTGAACGCCATGGGATGCCCTGGAAATGAATGCAAAACGTCATCGCATGGGACTGGGCGGTGCTGCAAGCCTTCTCCCTCTCCCTCCGGGAGAGGGCCGGGGTGAGGGAGCCGGCAAGGGCCATATTATCGTGCTGCAGGGCGACAGAGGTCGAAAACAACCTCGTTTGCGCTGCAAGGCTCCCTCACCCCAGCCCTCTCCCGGAGGGAGAGGAGCAGCAGCGGCTTTGCACGCAATCCACGTACAGCTATGTCCGCCGGCATGAGCCAGCCTGCCAGCAATGTCATCCAGGCCTTCCCGCCAGCCCCATCCCTGCACGCCGGGCTACTGGACCGGTTGCGCGTGCTGATCAACGAAGGCGACCTGCCTCCCGGCGCCCGCGTGCCGGAACGCGAGCTGTGCGCCCGCTTCGGCGTATCGCGCACTCCATTGCGCGAGTGCCTGAAGGTGCTCGCGGCCGAGGGGTTGATGGATCTGTTGCCCAACCGTGGTGCCCGGGTGGCGACCCTGGGCGACGAGCACTTGGCTCACCTGTTCGAGGTGATCGCGGCGCTGGAGGCCGAGGGCGGGCGACTGGCCTGCCTCCGCATCCAGCCGGCGGCCTTCGCGGAAATCCAGGCCATGCACTACCGCATGCACGCGCACTTCCTTCGGGGGGAACTGCCGGGCTACTTCGCACTGAACCAGTCCATTCACGCCGCCATCCTGCTCGCGGCGGGCAACCCGGTGCTGGTGGCGGCCCATGCCGGGCTGGCCGGGCGGATCACCCGTGCCCGCTACCTGTCCAACCGTATCCGTCCCGACCGCTGGCAGGCCGCAATGGACGAGCATGAGGGTATCCTGGACGCGTTGGGCCGACGGGATGGGGCGGCGCTGGGCGGATTGCTGGCGCGGCACCTGCAGAACAAGCGCGACATCATTACTGGCACGCTGCGGGGGGCGGAGCCATCGTCGTAGCAGACGTGCGGGGGACCGGCTTCAGCACGCGCGCACCCTTGGCGGCGACGCTGGCGTGGGCCGGTGCAGGGGTGGCCCCGCTCGGCGCCGAACGCATTGCAACGGATGTGGCGGCGGGCCGGGTCTTGGCGTCGCCTTGCGGAGGAGAGCCTTGGCCCGGCGTGGACCGTGCTGCAACTGACGGTTACGGCATCGAGGCCGCCACTACGGAGGGCGCGAGCGAGTACAACCCGTTGCCGGCCGGTGATGCCATCCTGGTTGCAGCAGGCAGACCCATCCCGCCCGGCGCGGACACCGTGGCGCCCTACCCCGCCCTGCACCGTCGCGGCCCCGTGCTGGAAGCGTTGACGCCCGTGGCCCGGGGCGCTGGCATCGAGCGCCGGGGAGCCGACGCCAGCACGGGATTCCAGGTCCCCGCCGGTTTGCTGGGGCCTGAAGCGGCGGCGCTGCTGCTGCTCCTAGGCCTGCGAGAGGTGGAGGTGGTCCGAAGGCCGAACGTGGCCATCGTGGTCGCGGGACCCAAGGGCGGGCCGGACGTGCTGACGCCGATGCTGGCGCACCTGGTGGCGGGCGATGGGGGCACGGCCAGCTTTCATTCCAGCCCGGCCACCGTGCCGCCCGGCGGCGACTTGGTGCTGCTGGCGGGCCGGTCCGGTTGCGGCTTGGATGACGATATGCCGCATCTGCTGCGGGCGGCGGGCGGCAAGCTCGACCTGCACGGCATCGCTGTGCGGCCGGGGGACTCTGCCGGGTTGGGCTGGCTGGGCGGTGTTCGCGTTGTCGTGCTGCCGGGGTCGCCGGCTTCGGCACTGACGGTGTACGACTTGCTTGCAGGACCCATCGTGCAAACCTTGGGAGGGCGGGCAGCGGCTCCGCGCAGCGTGCAGCAGGAGGCGGTGTTGGACCGGAAGATCACCTCGGCCATCGGGTTCACCGATCTCGTGCGCGTTCGGCTGCGCCACGGCCGGGCGACACCGCTGGGTCCCGCCGACACCGGCGGCCTAGCCCGCATCGTGCTCTCGGACGGCTGGGTTCTCGTGCCGGAGGGGCAAGAGGGCTTCCCGGTTGGCAGTCCCGTCATCGTCCATCGCCGGCCGGGTGCGGCATGACCGCAGTCACGCCGACGCTGCAGCGGGCGGCGCGACAGGATCAGTTTCTCGACGTCGTATCGCGGGACGAGGCGGAGGCGCGGTTCCAACGCTATCTCAGCCTTGCTCCATTGGGTGTTGAGATCGTTGATCTAGACCAGGCTCGCGGCCGAGTATTGGCAGCAGACGTGCTGGCGCCGGTGGACGTGCCCGGCTTCGACCGCGCCGGGGTGGATGGCTTTGCGGTGCGGGCCTCGGACACCGTGGACGCGACCGACGATGCACCCGCTGTCTTAGTCCTGAACCCGTTGGTGCTGACGCCGGGGGTTCCGGCGCGGGAGGCCGTGGGGGTCGGCGGCGCCAGCGTCATTGCCACTGGCGGCATGGTGCCCCGCGGCGCCGACGCCGTGGTGATGGTGGAGCAGACGGACCTGCGCGACGGCCCGACATTAGCGGGAGAGGGCCTGGCAGTGGAGGTTGCGCGCCCTGCCGCGCCGGGTGCCTACATTGCCGCGGCCGGGTCCGACATCGGCCGGGGTGAGACCGTGCTGCGCCGCGGGCGGGTGCTGTCCTCCCGGGAGATCGGGATGCTGGCCGCGGTTGGCCTGGCGCAGGTCGAAGTGTGGCGGCGCCCGCGCGTGGCGATCTTCTCCACCGGGGACGAGCTTGTGGCGCCTGGCGCTGCGATCCAGCCAGGGCAGGTGTACGACAGCAACGCCGCCATCCTGGCCGCAGCGGTCGAGGAGCTGGGCGGGGAGCCCATACGCCTCGGCATCGTCCCGGACGACCCGGAGGCGCTCGCCGCGGCGTTGGATCGGGCGCTGGCGGCAGGGGACATGGTGGTGCTGTCCGGCGGCACGTCCAAAGGGGCGGGGGACTTGGCGCACCAGGCCGTCGCCCGGCTGGATGCGCCAGGGATCGTCGTACATGGCGTGGCGCTGAAGCCAGGTAAGCCGCTGTGCCTGGCCGTGCAGCACGGCAAGCCCGTCGTGGTGCTGCCGGGCTTCCCGACGTCGGCCATCTTCACCTTCCATGAGTTCGCCGCCCCGGTGCTGCGCGCCTTCGCCGGCCTGCCGCCGGCCCGGCGCCAGGTGGTGGACGCCACCTTGCCGTTGCGCATCGGGTCCGAGCGGGGACGGACGGAATACGTCATGGTATCCTTGATCCAGGGTCTGGGCAGTGAGGGGCTGGATGGGGGATTGGCGGCCTACCCAACCGCGAAGGGGTCCGGCGCCGTCACCAGCTTTGCCCAGGCGGATGGCTTCTTTGTAGTACCGGCGGGGGTGGAGAGCGTGGCGCAGGGTACCGCCGTGCAGGTCCACCTGATCGGCGAGGGCGTGCCGGCGTCCGACCTGGTGGTGATCGGCAGCCAATGCGCCGGGCTGGACCTGCTGGTCGGAATGCTGGAGGCGGAGGGCCTCGCCGTAAAGTTGCTGGCCGTCGGTAGCAGCGGCGGCCTCGCGGCGGTGGCACGGGGAGAGTGCGACGTAGCCGGCGTCCACCTGATGGACCCGGTGACGGGCGTGTACAACACTCCGTACCTGACTGACGCCATGACATTGCTGCCCGGCTATGGCCGGCTGCAGGGCATCGTGTTCCGGCAGGATGACGCGCGGTTCCGGGGCCTGGCCACCGCCGCCGACGCCGTGCAGGCCGCTCTGGCGGACCCGGATGCGGTGATGGTCAACCGCAACGCCGGCAGCGGGACGCGCATCCTGATCGACCGCATGCTGGGCGGCGTGCGTCCGCCGGGCTATGCGGGCGCCACCCGGTCGCACAACGCGGTGGCCGCCGCGGTTGCGCAGGGCCGGGCGGATTGGGGCGTGGCGATCCAGACCGTGGCGCGGGATTACAGCCTGGGGTTCCTGCCACTGCAAGCCGAGCAGTATGACCTGATCGTGCCCACTGCCCGGCTACACCGCCCCGCCATCCAGCGCCTGGCGGCCCTGCTGGCGCAGCCGGACGTGCGCGAGGCGTTGCGGGCGCGGGGCTTCGAGGCATGAACGTTCCGCCGACCCTGGGCGTCATCTTGGCCGGCGGGTTGGCGCGTCGCATGGGCGGCGGCGACAAGGGGCTGCACCGCGTCGGCGGGGAACGGGTGCTGGACCGGTTGGTGCGGCGGGTCGCGCCGCAGGTGGCCGGGTTGATCGTGAACGCCAACGGGGATCCGGCGCGGTTCCTGGACCTTGGCCTGCCGGTGGTGCCGGACAGCGTGCCGGACCGGCCGGGACCGCTGGCGGGGGTGATCGCCGGGATGGATTGGGCGGCTGGGCACTTGCCTGGGGTGGAGTGGATCGCGACAGTGCCGGGGGATTGCCCGTTCGTTCCGTCAGACCTCGTGATACGGCTCCATGCCGGACGCGGGGCGGCAGGCCTGGCGTGTGCGGCATCGGGCGGGCGGGCGCATCCTGTCGTTGGGTTGTGGCCGGTGGCGCTGCGGGAGGATTTGCGGCGGGCGGTGCTGGAGGGGGAGCGGAAGATCGACGCCTTCACCGGGCGGCATGGGGTCGCTGCGGTAGAGTGGCCGCTGGGGGATGTTGACCCCTTCTTCAACGTCAACACCATCGATGACTTGCAGGAGGCGAACCGACTGGCGGTCAAAGGACTGGCGGCCAAAACCGGATAACGGGCGCCGTGCATTCTCCCGAAAGAGGAAGTAGGCAGCCTTCAAAGCACCCCACCCTCATAAGGCAGATACAGCACCGTGGTCCCCGGCACGATGGACAGCACATCCTCCGCCAGTTCCGCCAGCCCATCGGTTCTCGTCAACGACGTGAGGATGCCGGCCCCGTCCACCGGGTGCTTGTGCAGATGCAGCGCTCCATCTGGCTGTGGCACCGCACGCACCCGCACGTATTCCCGCCGCCCCGCCTTCTTGCGGTAGCCGAACGCCGCAACGGCCGGGTAGCCCAGCAGAGGCTGCACCGCCGCGCCGCCCAGCGCCGCCATCAGGGGGCGCGCCACCCGGGCGAAAGTGACAAAGGCCGCCACGGGATTGCCCGGCAGGCCCATGAACGGCACCCCCGCCACCTGCCCCATCGCCACCGGCCGCCCGGGCTTGATCGCCAACCGCCAGAACGTCAGGCTGCCCACCGCCTGAACGGCGTCGCGCACGTGGTCCTCCTCGCCGGCAGACACCCCGCCGGAGGTGAGCAGGAGGTCGTGGTCGCGGCTGGCCCGCAGCAGGGCCACCTCGATCCCAGCGCGGTGGTCCGGCAAGATGCCCAGGTCAGTCACAGCCGCCCCGGCCCGCCGCGCCAGGGCCGCCAGCAGGACGCGGTTGGCGTCGTACAGCTTGGCTGGCCCCAAGGCGCTGCCGGGTTCAGCCAGTTCGCTGCCGGTCGAAAACAGGCCAAGCCGCAGCGGCCGCCGCACCGGCAGGTCGCGCAGGCCCAATGCCGCGGCAAGGGCCAGGTCCTGCGGGCGCAGACAGAGGCCGGTCGACAGGGCTGTGGCACCTGCCGCGATATCCTCGCCCTGCGGCCGGGTGTTTGCACCTAGCTTCAGGCCCGGCGGACAACGAACCTGCCCGGCCAGCAGCTCGACATCCTCCTGCATGAACACCGTGTCGGCCCCGGGCGGCATGGCCGCGCCAGTGAAGATGCGATGGGCCGTGCCGGCGCGCAACGGCTCAGTCGCGGCGGTGCCGGCCGCCAGCCGGCCCATCACGGGCAGGGTGTCCGTCCTGTCCAGGTCCGCCAGCCTTACCGCATAGCCATCGACGGCGGAGTTGCGGAATGGCGGCAGGTCCATGGGCGCGGCCACGTCGGCGGCCAGGATGCGGCCATCGGCCTGAACCAGCGCGACGTGCTCGACGCCTGCCACCGGCCGGGTTTCCGCCCGGATCAGCGCCACCGCGGCATCGAGGGTCAGCAGCTTGCCGCCGAACGCGAAGCAGTCGTCCGAGAGCTGCGCCACGCCCCTTACCGCCCGAAGGCCGCCGCGACGGGAACGGCCGCCGCCTGCATCATGGCGGCGATGCCTGCCACGTCGTCCAGGTCCAGCACCGGCAACCCGCAACCAGGCTGCGGCCCATCGGACGCAATGGCGCAGATGGTGGGGTCGCCGGGATGCAGCAGCGGCTTGCCCACCACGCCGCGGAAAATTTCCACCTTCGGGTGCGCATCGCGTTTGAAGCCCTCAACCAGCACCAGGTCCACCGGCGCCAGCAGGCCAATCAGGTCGGGCAAGGCCGGTTCCGGCGCTCCGCGGTGCTCGTGCATCAGCGCCCAGCGGGCGGCGGAGGCCACCAGCACCTCATGCGCGCCGGCTTGGCGGTGCTCCCACGAGTCCTTGCCGGGCTGGTCCACGTCGAAGCCGTGGTGCGCGTGCTTGATCGTGGACACGCTGATCCCGCTGGCCGTCAGCAGCGGGATCAGGCGGCGTAGCAGCGTGGTCTTGCCAGCGCCGCTCCATCCGGCCAGCCCGATCACCCGCATGGTGGTCGAGGGAGGGCTTGAGCTGCGCGCGGCATGCCGCGTTGTAACAGGACGGGTGCCGCCCCGCTACTCCGCTGGCCCTGCTGCCAGCGCCTGGCTGACTGCCCTGGCCTGGGCATAGCGCAACGGCCGCAGCACGCCGACGGCCAGCGCCACCACGACGAAGTTCATCACCGCCGCCACCAGGAACACCGCATACCAACTGCCCGTGGAGGTCTTGATGATGTTGGCGAACGGCACCAGCAGCGCCGAGGTGCCCTTGGCCGTGTAGAGCAGGCTGGTGTTCACCGTCGCGTACTTCGGCCCGAACGCATCGGTGCAGGTAGAGGGGAACAGGCTGAAGATCTCCCCCCAGGTGAAGAAGATCAGCCCGGCGAACAGCACGAACAGCCAGGGGCTCGCCCCAAGCCATCCCAGCAGCAGGTACGCCAGCCCGCCGGTGGTGAAGGCGATCACCATCGTCGGCTCCCGCCCGATCTGGTCGGACACCCAGCCGAAGAACGGCCGGGCCACGCCGTTCATGACGTTGTCCACCACCAGCGCCACCGCCAGCGTGGACGCGCCCAGGGCCAGCACGGTGTTGCCAATGCCGAAGTCCGAGGCGATCAGCGCCAGTTGCGCCGTCGCCATCAGGCCGCTGCTGCTCACCATGACGAACATGATGTAGAGCAGCCAGAAGATCGGGCTGCCCAGCATCTCCCGCGGGGTGTAGCTGCGCAACGATTGCGGCACCTTGCGGGACGGGGCCGGCGGCAGCGCCTCCCCCGGGTCCGGCGTCCGCAGCAGCCAGGCGACCACCAGCAGGATCGCGCCCTGCGCCACGCCGAACACCAGGAAGGTGTGCTGGTAGCCGCTGCTTTCGATCATCGCCTTGATTGGGATGACCGTTACAGCCGCCCCGGCGCCGAACCCGGCCGCCGTCAGCCCCACCGCCAGGCCGCGTCGGTCCGGGAACCATTTCACGGCATTGCCCACGCAGGTCGCGTAGATGAACCCAGCGCCGATGCCGGACACCGTGGCGCCCAAGTAGAGCATCTCGATCGAGTCGGCATAAGCGTTGATCACCCAGGCCACGCCGACCAGCAGCCCGCCGCCCGCCACCACCAACTTGGGGCCGCGCCGCCCGCCGAGCTTGTCCACCAGCCAGCCGCCGGCCGGGGTCAGCCAGGTCTCCAAGGCGATGAAGATGCTGAACGCCCACTGGATCTCGGTTTGCGACCAGCCGCGCGCCTGCTCGATGGGCTTGACGAACAGGGTCCAGCCGTATTGCAGGTTGGCGATCAACATCATGCAGACGCCGCCGAACAGGAGCTGCCACCAGCGGAAGGACGAGGGTGGCCGTTGCATGGGCGTCTGCATTATTGTTTCCTCTCCGTGTTAATGCGGCATACTTGCCTTGACAATGGCCGGTAACCACCCTTGATGGCTACCCCCACGGCTTCCTTACCTCCGCGCTGCCCAGGGAAGCCTGGTCCTCGGCGATTGGACGGCAGTTTGGCGCATCACTTCGAACTTTGCCTGCATCGTATTCTTGCCGTCGCTGGTTCCCGCGCCGGCGTAGCCTATACGACTGCCAGGATGGGCCGTGACGCCGGCGATGAGGCCCACGTTTGGGTTAATGATCCGGCTTCCGATCCGGCGCCTTCTGGTCGATGCACGAGGCGCGCATGTGGCCAGCGTGAGGCCGACCCACCCATCGTCGGCATGCACATGTCTTTCTGGTGTGGAGTGCGTGGTGGTCGTGGAAGGTGTCCCGGTCTATCCAGCCATGATCCCCCGAACAGGTTGATGGCGGGCTTACCCACACCGGTGTGCCGGATGGCGGGCTAGCTCCAGTGCTCTGGTGCGGGGTGGCTGCGCTGCTCACTGCCGTGCAGGCAAACGCAAAGAATTCGGGGAAGCCTCTGCTCCCTCCCCCTCCGGGCTTGGGCCGCGAAGCGGACCAAGGCCAGGGTGAGGGAAGCGGCGCGGGCGAACCCCGCCAGTGAGGAAGCCGGTCCCGCGCTCCCGCAGGTGAGTTGGGCTCTCCCGGCCTCCCTCACCCCGGCCTTGGTCCGCTTCGCGGCCCAAGCCCGGAGGGATAGGGGGCAGAGGCTGTCCTCCTTTACGGCAGATGCCGTTCGTGGCTACCCCCGCAACGCACGCACCATCGTGCTGCCCAGGGCGGCCGGGCTTTCGGCGACGTGGATGCCGGCCTGGCGCATCGCCTCGAACTTAGCCTCCGCCGTGTCCTTGCCGCCGCTGATTACCGCACCGGCATGGCCCATGCGGCGGCCGGGAGGGGCCGTCGCGCCGGCGATGAAGCCCACCACCGGCTTGTTCGTCTTGCTCGCGGCGACGAACTCCGCGGCGTCGATCTCGCTCTGCCCGCCGATCTCGCCGATCATGATGATGCTGTGCGTCTCGGGGTCGGCCAGGAACATCTCCAAGACCTCGATGAAGTCGGTGCCCTTCACGGGATCGCCGCCGATGCCGACGCAGGTGCTCTGCCCCAGCCCGGCCGCCGTCGTCTGGCTCACGGCCTCGTAGGTCAGCGTGCCGCTGCGGCTGACGATGCCGACCGACCCGCGGCGGTGGATGTGGCCCGGCATGATGCCGATCTTGCAAGCGTCGGGCGTGATGACGCCGGGGCAGTTGGGGCCGATCAGCCGCGAGCCGCTGCCGTCCAGCGCGCGCTTCACTCGGATCATGTCCAGCACCGGGATACCCTCGGTGATGCAGATGATCAGCGGGATGCCAGCGTCGATCGCCTCCAGGATGGCGTCGGCGGCGAAGGGCGGCGGCACGTAGATTGCGCTGGCGTCGGCGCCGGTCGCCTCACGCGCCTCGGCGACGGTGTCGAACACCGGCAGGTCCAGGTGTCGCGTGCCGCCCTTGCCCGGGGTGACGCCGCCCATGACTTTGGTGCCATAAGCGATGGCCTGCTCCGAGTGGAACGTGCCCTGCGCGCCGGTGAAGCCCTGGGTGATAACGCGGGTGTTCTGATCGATCAGGACCGACATCACGCAGCCTCCTTCACGGCGCGGACCACCTTCTCGGCGGCGTCGGCCAGGTTGTCGGCGCTGACGATGGGCAGGCCGGACTTGGCCAGGATGTCCTTGCCCAGGTCCACGTTGGTCCCCTCCAGCCGCACCACCAGCGGCACGCCCAGGCTGACCTCGCGCGCCGCCGCCACCACGCCCTCCGCGATCACGTCGCAGCGCATGATGCCGCCGAAGATGTTGACCAGGATCCCCTCCACGTGCGGGTCGGACAGGATGATCTTGAACGCCGCCGTCACCCGCTCCTTGGTGGCGCCGCCGCCGACGTCGAGGAAGTTGGCGGGGCTGCCGCCATACAGCTTGATGATGTCCATCGTCGCCATCGCCAGCCCGGCGCCGTTCACCATGCAGCCGATGGTGCCGTCCAGCGAGATGTAGCTCAGGCTGTGCTTGCTGGCCTCCAGCTCCTTCGGGTCCTCCTCACTGTCGTCGTGCAGCGCCTCCAGGGCGGGCTGCCGGTACAGGGCGTTGTCGTCGAAGCTGACCTTGGCATCGAGCGCCACCACGTCACCGGCCTCGGTCACCACCAGCGGGTTGATCTCGACGATGGCGCAGTCCAGCTCAATGAAGGCACGGTACATCGCCAGCACGAACTTGGTGAACGCGCCGACCTGCTTGCCCTCCAGCCCGAGGCCATACGCCAGCTTGCGGGCGTGGAACGGGAAGATGCCGGCGGCCGGGTCCACCGCAACGCGCATGATGCGGTCGGGCTGGGTTTCGGCGACGTGCTCGATCTCCATGCCGCCCTCGGTGCTGGCGACGATGGTGACGCGGCTGGTCTCGCGGTCCACTAGCAGGGACAGGTATAGCTCTCGCTTGATGGCGCAGCCGGCCTCCACGTAAACCCGGCTGACCCGGCGGCCGGCGGGGCCGGTCTGCTTGGTGATCAGGGTGTTGCCGATCATCGCCTCGGCGGCGGCGCGGGCCTCGGCCGGAGATTTCGCCAGGCGCACGCCGCCCTTGCCGTCCGGGTCGCCCTCGAAGTGGCCGGCGCCGCGCCCGCCGGCGTGGATTTGCGACTTCACGACGGTGATGGGGCCGGGCAGCTTGGCGGCGGCGGCCTCCGCCTCCTCCGGCGTCCAGGCGACGAAGCCCTGCAGGACGGCCACGCCGTAGCCGCGCAGCAGCTCCTTGGCCTGGTATTCGTGGATGTTCATCGTGTCGGCTCCGATCAGGGCGGCGGGCACTGCACCATGCCCTGAATGCCCCAGCGCGTTGAATGCCTCAGTGCCTCCGCGGCGGCAACCCTGGGCGTCGCCGGGCTTTGGCGTGCGGCAACGGAGGCTGTGCCGATGAAAGCGTTTCTACTCGTGTTCGCCGCCGCCGCAGGAGCGCTGAATGCGGTCCAGGCGGGCTGCAGCTCCACCCTGGGCAAGGCCATCGGACCAATGCCGGCGGCGGTGGCCATCGGAGTGGTGGCGGTGCTGGCCTACCTGGCGGCCGGCACCGTGTCCGGCCAGCTTGCGTGGCCCGGCGCGGACAAGGTGGCCGCAGCGCCCTGGTGGGCCTGGACGGGCGGCGTCATGGGCGCGGTGTTCGTGCTGTCGCAACTGTTCGTGGCGGAAAAGGTCGGGTCAGGGGTATTCATCGCCCTTACGGTTACGGCGTCGGTGGTGATGTCGCTGGTGATCGACAACTATGGGCTGGTCGGGTTCGAGGTGCATCCGGCGGGATGGGCGCGCATCGCGGGGGCGCTGTTCATGTTCGCCGGGCTTGCGCTGATCGCGCGCTACTAAGGCAGAGCCGCAACAGCATGGGGGGACCGAAGTTTCACGCCATTCCCTTGGCGGCCAGCTCGCCGGCCGCTGCCTCGCTCTTTCCGAGCTGAAGCTGCATCCCGCGCAAGACGTTGTCCGCCTTGGTGAACTGGATATCGGCATACTCGACCACCTCGACCCGGTTGCCCCAGGGATCGAGAAAATCCAGGAACGCGCCGTCCAGCAGCGTCGCACCCGCCGCCTCGGCGAGCGCCCGGACTGCCGAACGGTCATCGACCACCAGGCCGAAATGCCGATGGCCGGAGGCGGCGCGGACAGGCCCCTGCATCAGGGCGATGAACTGGTCCCCCATGTCCACGAAGACCGCGCCTCGATCCTGCCGCGCAAGCGGATTTCGAAGATGCGTCCATAGAAGGCAAGTGCCTCCTCGATGTCCCCGACTTCCAGCGCGATGTGGTTGAGGCCGACCAGCCGGGGGAGCTTGGCGCCGGGAGCATTGTGGTCGGCCATGTCGTGCTCTCCTTAACTAGGGCGGCAAGCCCAGTTGGCGCCGGACGCCGGCCATCCCAAACGCGGGGTCAGGCGAAGTCTGAGGCTGGCCCTGATTTAAGCCAGCCTGTTCATGAAGCCCTGTACGGCGGTGTTGAACGCCGCGGGCTGCTCCAGATAGGCCAGGTGGCCGGCGCCGGGCAACTCGGCATAGGTCGCGCCGGGAATGCGGGCCGCCATGCGCCGCATCCCGGCCGGCGGGGCGTCGTGGTCCCGGCTGCCGGCCAGGACCAGGGTGGGCGCCGTGATGCGGCGCAGTGCCTCCCGCATGTCAAAGCCCGGCAACGCCCGCACCATGTCGCGATAGGTGCTGTCGGGCGTGTGGGCATGACACCACCGCGCCAGGGAGACGCCGGCCGGGTCAGGGGCGTCGCCCACCATGTCGGCCACCATGCCGTCTGCCAGCCCGGCCATCGTGTGCCCGGCGTCCAACGGGCCAAGGCGGGCGGCGACGAACGCCTCCCCCCAGGCTGGGTCGCGGCTGCCGAAGGCGGCGCTGGTCTGCGCCAGCACGAGCGCGCGGACGGCCTGCGGCTGCAGGGCCAACAGGCGCTGCGCCACCATGCCGCCCAGGCTATGGCCGACCAGCACCGGACGGTCCAGGCCGGCCTGCGCCAGGAACCCGGCCAACGCCGCCGCCAGGCTGTCGATGCTGACGATCTCCAACGGGCTGGACCCGCCATGGCCCGGCATGTCCCACGCCACCGCCCGCCACGCCCGGCCGAATTGGTCCAACTGTGGCAAAAAGCCCCGCGCCGCGCCGCCGATGCCATGGAGGAACATGAGGGGCGGGGCGCCGGGCAGACCAGCCTCCAGATAGGTGACGTCGCCCAGGATGCGGACCTGCTCCCACTCCTGCTGGGTGCCCTGGCGCGCGGGTTCCTCCACGCGGGCGTCGTGCTGCTCGGCCATGTGGTCCTCCATGCCAGCCAGGCTTACCATGGCAGGGCGGTGCTGCCAGGGTGGCGCCAATTGCTCCAAGGAGGATTGGATGCAGCTAGGCTACGTGATCCTGCACGTCCCCGACGTCGCCGAGGCCGTGGCATTCTGGGAACGTGCCTTTGGCCTGACCCGGCGCTTCGTCCATGAAAGCGGCTACGCCGAACTGGAGACAGGTGGCACCGCCCTTGCCTTCGCCGCGGACGCGCTGACGATGAAGCACGGTCTGCCGCCCCGGCCGGATGGCTTGCCGTTCGGGATGGAGGTCGGCCTCGTCACCCCGGATGTGGCAGCCGCCTACCGCCGCGCCGTGGATGCTGGCGCCGTTCCCGTCGTCGCGCCGGACGCCCGACCGTGGGGCCAGGTTGTCGCCTACGTCCGCGACCTGAACGGTGTCTTGGTGGAGCTGTGCACGCCTATGGACGGTTAGGCGTCATGCCGGTTTGGATGCAGTTCGAGGTGCACGGCACCTCCGCAGCAGCAAGGCCTTCCCTTGCACATCCGGTTTATGTTGCAGCCTGGAAAGGTGCCTGCGATGCGTCGCATCCAAGCTGGGACCCGCCCGCGCAAGCTCCTAGCGATATGCCGGGTCCATGCAGCGTTTGCTCGCTGCCCAGCGGCAAGGGTTCTACGCCGGCCAGCCTGGGGCTGACCCCATCCCGCATCATGCCGGAGATAGGACATGGACGGAGCGGCTGGCCAGCATGGACTTCACCTTGGCGCCGTAGGCCAGCATGTGCGGCGCGGTGGCATGGGCCTGCAACGCTGGCAGGTCCGCCCACTTCTCGACCACGGCGAAGGTGTCGGGACCGAGCTGCGCCTGCATCGCCGGGCCATCAGCGACATCGATGGCGGGGCCGTACTCAATGCACCCGGCCTCGGCCAGCACGTTCGGCACGTTGGCGCGGAACTCCTGCAGCACGGCGTCCCGCATTCCTGGCTGCGTCGTGATGATGGCGATGACGTGTATCATGGCAGGCTCCGCGTTGACGCCGGAGCATCCCATGCCGGCGCCGGCCCGACTAGGATGAGTTGCAACGAGAAGGACGCCCCATGGATGGCATGACCTCTACCCCACCCGAAGATGTCGGCCTGTCCGGCGAGCGGCTGGCCCGGATCGACGGCTGGATGGGGCGCTGGGTGGACAGCGGCCGGCTACCCGGCCTGTCGGTGACGGTGCTGCGGCACGGGCAGGTCGCCTATCAGGGCTGCCGCGGTCACGCCGACCTGGAACGCGGCCTGCCGATGGCGCCGGACACCGTGGTCCGCATCTATTCGATGACCAAGCCGCTGGCGAGCGTGGCCCTGATGATGCTGTATGAGGAGGGACGGTTCCAGCTCGATGACCCCATCAGCTCGGTCCTGCCCGCCTTCGCCCACATGCGCGTCTGGGACGGCGAGGGCCGCGACCCCGTGCCGGCCGAGCGCGGCATCACCTACCGCGACCTGCTGACCCATACCAGCGGCCTGACCTACGGCTTCATGAACGCAACGCCGGTCGATGCCATGTACCGCGACGGCGGCGTGGACTTCCAGACCGCCGACAAGACCCTGGCCGAAGTCGTTGACCTCGCCGCCGCCATGCCGCTGCTGGCGCAGCCCGGCGCTGCCTGGAACTACAGCATCGCCACCGATGTCGTGGGCCACCTGGTTGCGGTGCTGTCCGGCCAGGGGTTCGGGGAGTTCCTGCACAGTCGGGTGCTGGAGCCGCTGGGCATGGTGGACACCGCGTTCCATGCGGGTCCGCAGCAGATGCCGCGGTTTGCCGCAAACTACGCCCCCACTGCGGAGGGCGGGCTGACCCTGATCGACGACCCGCAGGCCGGCCGCTTCGCCCATCCGCGCGCCATCCAGTCCGGCGGCGGCGGGCTAGTGTCCACCGCCGGGGACTACCTGCGCTTCTGCCGCATGATGCTGGGGGGTGGCACGCTGGCCGGCGAGCGCCTGCTGGGCCGCAAGACGGTCGCCCTGATGACCGGCAACCACCTGCGCGGCGATATGGCCGCCATGGGCCAGGCCCGGTTCAGCGAAAGCAGCTACGAGGGCATCGGGTTCGGCCTGGGCTTCTCCGTTATGCTCGACCCGGCGCGGGCGCAGATCGTCGGGTCCCCCGGCGAATACGCCTGGGGCGGAGCGGCCAGCACGGCGTTCTGGATCGACCCGGTGGAGGACATGGCCGTGGTGATGCTGACGCAGCTCACCCCGTCGTCCACGTATCCCATCCGCAAGGAGTTGCGCGTGCTGACCTACGCGGCGCTGACCGACTGACGCCGCCTGCCTGCTCCCTTCTGGAGAGTGGGCAGGCCGCGTGCCGCACCCACATAGGCTCGACACATGCTCCGCCAGTTCCTCGCCTATTACCGCCCGCACCGGCGGCTGTTCCTGATCGACTTCGGCTGCGCGGTCGTGTCCGGCCTGCTGGAGCTTGGCTTTCCCATGGCCGTGCGCGCCTTCGTGGACGACCTGCTGCCCGGCGCCGACTGGGGCCTGATCGTGCTCGCGTCCACCGGGCTGCTGGCGGTGTACCTGGTCAATACGGCGCTAATGGGCGTGGTGACCTACTGGGGCCACATGCTGGGCATCAACATCGAGACGGAGATGCGCCGCCGGGCGTTCGACCACCTGCAGCGCCTGTCGTTCCGCTTCTTCGATGGGCAGAAGACCGGCCACCTCGTCGCCCGCCTGACCAAGGACCTGGAGGAGGTCGGCGAGGTTGCCCACCATGGCCCGGAAGACCTGTTCATCGCCGTGATGACCTTCATCGGCGCCTTCCTGCTGATGTTCGCCGTGCAGCCGCGGCTGGCGCTGCTGACCACCGTCGTCGTGCCCGTCACCGCCGGGCTGTCCAGCCGGTACGGCGCGCGGATGACCCGCAACTGGCAGTCGCTGTTCCGCCGCGTGGGCGAGTTCAACGCCCGGATCGAGGAGACCATCGGCGGCATCCGCGTCGTGCAGGCGTTCGGGCGGGAGGCGCACGAGAGCCGCCTGTTCGCCGGCGACAACGCCCGCTACCGCGCGACGAAGCTCGACGCCTACCGCATCATGGCGGCGAGCACGTCGCTGAACTACCTGTCGATGCGGCTGACGCAGTTGCTGGTGATGGTGGCGGGCACCTGGTTCGTGCTGCACGGGCAGTTGTCTAACGGCGGGTTCGTCGGCTTTCTGCTGCTGGTGGCGGTGTTCTTCCGGCCCGTCGAGAAGATCGCCTCGGTGATGGAGACCTATCCCAAAGGGATCGCCGGGTTCGGCCGCTACTTGGCGCTGCTGGCCGTTGCGCCGGACGTGCAGGACCAGCCCGGGACAGTGGCGGTGGGGCCGTTGCGCGGGGACATCCGGTATGAGGGCGTGACGTTCGGGTATGGTCCCGGACCCGTGGTGCTGGACGGGGTGGACCTGGCGATCCCGGCCGGGCAGACGGTGGCGTTCGTGGGGCCTTCAGGCGCGGGCAAGACGACGCTGTGCTCGCTGCTGCCGCGGTTCTACGACGTGGACGGGGGACGCATCACCATCGACGGCATCGACGTGCGCGCAATGACCCTTGCGTCGCTGCGGGCCAACATCGGCATCGTGCAGCAAGAGCCGTTCCTGTTCGGCGGCAGCATCCGGGACAACATCCGCTATGGCCGCCTGGGCGCCACGGATGCGGAGGTGGCCGACGCCGCCCGCCGCGCCCGCCTGGCCGACACCATCGCCGCGATGCCGGCCGGCATGAACACCGTGGTGGGGGAGCGCGGCGTCCGGCTGTCAGGCGGGCAGAAACAGCGCCTGGCCATCGCCCGCATGTTCCTCAAGGACCCGGCCATCCTGATCCTGGACGAGGCCACCTCGGCGCTGGACAGCGAGACGGAGCGGGCGATCCAGGCGTCGTTGGCCGAGCTGTCGCAGGGGCGCACGACGCTGGTGATCGCCCACCGGCTGGCGACCATCCGAGGTGCCGACCGCATCGTTGTGGTGGACCGCCTGGGGACAGGCGGGGGCGGCGTCGCCGAGCAGGGCGGCCACGCCGAGCTGATCGCCCGGGGCGGTGCCTACCGGCGCCTGCATGATGCGCAGCTTGGGCATGATGCGCAGCTTGGGGCACCGCATGAGGTCAGCGCCGGGCTGTCTGATTAACACGTCAGCAACCACCACCCGGTAGTCTGGAGGCAGATCACGGCCGGAACAGGCGGCCTGTGCGGCTCCCACCCAGCGCGCCCGCGGAGGTATTCATGCGTAAACGCGCGCCCTATGTGCTCCGAGCGGCTGCTGGCTCCGTGCCGGCCGAGGCTGGCGGGCCGAAGGCCTTGGTGAGCCGGGCCATACGGCGCGATAGGCGCCCCCTCCGCATTGCGGGTCAGGACCAGAGCCTGCTGGACCAGGTCCAAGCCCGGTTCCACGCGGCGCTGGCGCACATTGTCCAGGGTGTGGTCATCTATGACGCCTCCGAACGGCTCGTGATCGCCAACCGCCGCTACTGCGAGCAGCAGGGCCTGTCGCAAGACGACCTCAGGCCGGGTGACCTTTTCTGGGACATCATCCAGCGGGGCAAGGCGCTCGGCAGGTTTCCCGGGATGTCGGCCGACGACGTTTACGCCTCCCGCATGCGGTCCATCCGCAGCCGAACCAGCACGGTCCTGATCGAGGAGCCATACCCCGGCGTGACGCAGCGGATCGGCGTTGATCCGCTGCCCGACGGCGGCTGGATGGCAACCATCGAGGACATCAGCGAGCACCGCCGGACCGAGAGGCAAGTGGCATTCCTGGCCGGGCACGATCCGCTGACCGGCCTGCCGAATCGCGCGGCGCTGCGCGACCGGCTGGAGCAGGACTTGGCCAAGGCCTCCCGCGGGCGGCCCTTCGCGGTGATGCTGCTGAACCTCGACCGGTTCAAGGGCGTGAACGACCTGCTGGGCCACCCCAGCGGGGACCGGCTGCTGCAACTGGCTGGCGAGCGGCTGCAGGCCTGCGTCCGGGAGGTGGATTTGGTGGCCCGGCTGGGCGGGGACGAGTTCGCCCTCGTCATCGCCGAACCCGCCCTGCCCGGCAGCGCTGGACAGGTGGCCGAACGCATCATCGCAGCGTTCGGGACACCGTTCGATCTGGACGTGCCCAGCTTGGATGCGCCCGACCTCGACGCACCGGAGCTGGATACGCCTAGCCTGGCTGCGCAGGCACGGCCCGGGAATCCTAACCTGCGCCGGGTGACGACCGGGGCCAGCATCGGCATTGCGCTCGCACCCGGCGACGGCACGACCCCTGATGCCCTGTTGCGCCACGCCGACATGGCGCTGCGACGCGCCAAGGCCGACCATCGTGGAACCGCCCGCTTTTTCGAGCCGGGCATGGACGCCACCCACCTGGCCCGGCGCGTGGCGGAGAACGACCTGCGCCTGGCGCTGGATCGCGGCGAGTTCGAGCTGTTCTATCAGCCGCTGGTCAGCCTGCAGACCGGTGCAGTGGTTGCGTTCGAGGCGTTGATGCGGTGGCGCCACCCGGCCCGTGGCCTGGTGCCGCCGCTGGACTTCATCCCCTTGCTGGAAGAGATGGGGCTGATCGTGCCGGTCGGCGACTGGGCGCTGCGCCAGGCGTGCCAGGACGCGGCGGCTTGGCCGGAGGGGATCGGCGTTGCCGTCAACCTGTCCGCCGTGCAGTTCCGCAGCCCCGGCCTGGTCGATGGCGTGCGGGCGGCCTTGCAGATGTCAGGGCTGGCGGCGTCCCGGCTGGAGCTGGAGATCACGGAGTCGGTGCTGCTGCACAACACCGAGGGCACCGTGGCCGCGCTGCATGCCCTGCGCGCGGTGGGCATCCGCATTGCGATGGACGACTTCGGCACAGGCTATTCGTCGCTTAGCTATCTCAACAGCTTCCCGTTCGATAAGATCAAGATCGACCGCAGCTTCGTGCAGGACGCCGAGGGGCGCGCGAGCGCGGGCGCCATCGTGCGCGCCATCGCCGGGCTGGGTGCGAGCCTGGGCATCGCCACGACGGCCGAAGGGGTGGAGACCCAGGCGCAGATGGCCGCCCTGCGGCGGGATGGCTGCACGGAGGCGCAGGGCTACCTGATCAGCCGGCCCGTGCCGGTGGGCCAGGTCGGCGCCGTCCTGGCCAGACAGGCCGCCCTGGATGCAGGAGCCGTTCCGGCCTGACACTCTGCTCCCATTGCCAGAGGAGGCAGGCGTTGCCTGGGCAGAGGGTCGCAGCCTGCACACCAGCCGCGCCAGGCTTGCGGCGAGCCGCGGCGGACGCCTATACCCCTGCTTTCCGCTGCCGGTCGGTATCGGCGGCACCAGCGAGGACGCGCCATGAAGCCCGGCATCCATCCCGAGTACCACGAGATCACCGTCATCATGACCGATGGCACCACCTTCAAGACCAAGACATGCGCCGGCAAGGCCGGGGACACCATGCGCCTGGACATCGACCCGAAGTCCCACCCGGCCTGGACCGGCGTGCAGCGCATGATGGACACCGGCGGCCAGGTCGCCAAGTTTAATAAGAAGTTCGCCGGCCTGGGAATGCGGAAGTAAGCCGCACCGCAACTTTGAGATCCGCCGAGCAGGAAGCGCCGTCCCCTCTTGAACCAGGGGGCGGCGCTTCACATTTTAAGCCTGTTCGATACGCTCATACGAGGTGTCGGGGACTGAACCGGGTCGGCCCATTTGGGCGGCCCACTGCACTGACCTTGCTTCATTGGAGGTTTACTTTGACATACGATTTTGCACCCCTGTTCCGTACTGCCATCGGCTTTGACCGCCTGGCCCGCCTGATGGATGCCGCGCAGGAGAGTCCTGCCGCCCCGTCCTACCCGCCCTACAATATCGAGCGCACTGGTGACGACAGCTACCGCCTGACGATGGCTGTGGCCGGCTTCGGCCAGGACGACCTGGAGATGACGGTCAAGGAGAACACCTTGATTATCGCCGGCCGGGTCAAGCCCGAAACCGTCAAGGGTGAGGTCTTGCACCGCGGCATCGCCGGCCGTGCGTTCGAGCGCCGGTTCGTGCTGGCCGACCACATCGTCGTGGACGGTGCCGAGCTGCTGAACGGCCTGCTGCACGTTGGCCTGAAGCGCGTGGTGCCCGAGGCGTTGAAGCCCCGCCGCATCGCCATCGGCGCTGCCGTGCCGGCGATTGCGAACGACGCGCAGCCTGCGATGGACGCCGTCCAGGCCGCGTAAGCGCCTGACGGCAACAAGGAATGGAGGGGGCCGGGGCATACCCGGCCCTTTCCACATCTAGGCTACGGCCGCCGGAAGAAGCTGTCGGCGGCGCTGCGGTGGTCCTGTTTGCGCGCGATGGCCGCCTCCGCCCGTGTGATCTCGGCACGAAGCTCGGCGATGTAGCCCTGCAGCTCGGCAACCCCGAGCGGGTCGAGTGGCGGTGCCGCTAATTTGGGTTGCGGACGTAGGCCATCTTCGTCTCGGCTTTCGATCGGCAGCATGGGCGTTCCCTCCCCGGTTCGTAACATGATCGTTCTTGACCCTCATGACGCCAGGGGTCCATATCGCCAATTCTTTGCTACCAATCCTCTGCCAATCGGCCCACCCCCCAATCGACCGCCTTGCCCGCCGACCCAGCGCGCGGCGCCGAAGGATATATCTCCATGACCCTGCCCCTGATGCCCAAAGCCACAGCCGTGTGGATGATCGAGAAGACCGCCCTCACGTTCACCCAGGTCGCCGACTTCTGCGGGATGCACCCGCTGGAGGTGCAGGCCATTGCGGACGGCGAGGTCGCGCAGGGCATCGTCGGCTATGACCCCGTCGCCAACATGCAGGTGACGGCCGAGGAGATCGCCCGCTGCGAGAAGGATCCGGCCGCGCACCTGAAGCTGATCCCGCCCAACAATCCCATCAACAAGCGGGGCCGCGGCGCCCGTTACACCCCGGTTGCAAAGCGCAACGACCGCCCGGACGGCATCGCCTTCGTGCTTCGCAACTTCCCGCAGCTCAGCGAGGCGCAGGTGATCAAGCTGCTGGGCACCACCAAGGACACCATCCAGAAGGTCCGTAAGCGCAGCCACTGGAACAGCGCCAACATCAAGCCGCGCGACCCGGTGATCCTGGGCCTGTGCAGCCAGACTGACCTGAATGCGATGGTGCAGCAGGCGAATGACCGCCTGGCGCGCGAGGGCCATGCGGTGCCGGTCCCCCCGCCGCCACTGGAGACCGAGGAGGCCGCCTAGCCCGGTGCAGCCACCCCGGCCGGCTGCGAGGGCCGGGGTGGCGCATCGAGGTGGCTGCCTTTTAGGGCGGCTAGTTCTTGCTCAGCCGCTCCATCTCCTCTTTCAAGTGCAACTTCTCGACCTTGAGGCGCTGCAAGGCGTCGCCGTTCGGCCTGGGCCGGTGGTCCTCGTCCGCAATGCGGGTTTCGAGGACCGCGTGACGGCCTTTCAGGCTTTCGATGCGGGATTGCAGGCTCATGGTGCCTCCTTCAAAGGTGGGATCGTGCGCTCTGTCGCACCCGCCGCTGCCGGTGGGCGCCATGGAACGGTAATCCCCTCCAACTTGCCATTGCCACAGGAATCGTTGGGCCACAGAAATCGTTGGTTGACCGCTCCCGTAACCGGCGCGTGGCATCATAGGGTCGAGCATGGTATGCCGGTCCCATGCTGACCGACCGTGATTCCCTGCTGCGCCAACTGCACGAGCTGCGCAGCGAGCATCGAGACCTCGATACCGTGATCGCCCGGCTGTCCGAGGCTGGGACCGACCAATTGCACCTGCAGCGCCTCAAGAAGCGCAAGCTGCTGCTGAAGGACGAGCTGTCCTGGCTGGAAAGCCGGCTGATCCCAGACAGCATCGCTTGATGCTTGATCCCAAACAGCATCGCTTGATGCTTGGCCCCGGATAGCATCGCTTGATGCTTGGCTCAGATAGCGTCGCCTGATGGCTGACCCCTTGGTGGGGATCATCATGGGCAGCCAATCGGACTGGCCCACGATGCAGCACGCGACGGAGGTGCTGACCCGGCTGGACGTGCCCCACGAGGTCCGGATCGTCTCCGCCCACCGCACCCCGGACCGCCTAGCGGAGTATGCCCGCACCGCCCGGGCGCGCGGGCTGCGGGCCATCATTGCCGGGGCTGGCGGGGCGGCGCACTTGCCCGGTATGTGCGCCGCCTGGACGGCGGTACCGGTGCTGGGCGTGCCCATCGAGTCGCATGCCCTGAAGGGAATGGACAGCCTGCTGTCCATTGTGCAGATGCCGGCCGGCATCCCGGTGGGAACGCTGGCCATCGGCCGGGCCGGTGCGGTCAACGCCGGGCTGCTGGCGGCGGCGATGCTGGCCACCACGGACCCGGCCCTGGCGACCCGGCTGGACGCCTTGCGGGCGGAGCAGACCGCCGCCGTCGCCGATGCTCCAGACCCCGGCCCCGCGGCTTGAGCGCGCTTCCGCCCAATGCCACCATCGGCATCATCGGCGGCGGCCAGTTGGGCCGTATGTCCGCCCTGGCCGCCGCCCGCCTGGGCTACCGCTGCCACATCCTGACGCCGGAGTCGTGCAGCCCCGCCAGCCAGGTGTCCGCCGCTACGACGCTAGGCGACTACGAGGACCCAGCCGCATTGCGCGTGTTCGCAGAAGCCGTGGACGTCATCACCTTCGAGTTCGAGAACGTGAGCGCCGCCGGGTTGGACCTGCTGGCGTCGTTGCGGCCGGTGCATCCATCGCCCACCGCCTTGCGGATCAGCCAGGACCGAGTGGCGGAGAAGGCCTTTCTGGCCGACGCCGGCGTGCCGACTGCGCCCTGGCGTGCTGTGGCGAGCCTGCAGGACGTGCACGATGCAGTGACGGCGCTTGGTTTGCCCTCGGTGCTGAAGACCACTCGCCTGGGCTATGACGGCAAGGGCCAGGCCATGCTGCGCGACGCCGCCGACCTTGACCCGGCATGGACGGCGCTGGAGCCGAAGCCGCTGATCCTGGAGGGCTTCATCGATTACACCTGCGAGATCAGCGCCATTGTCGCCCGCGGGGCGGACGGCGCTGGAACGGTGTTCGATGTGATGGAAAACCGCCACCGCGACGGCATCCTGGACCTGACCTTGGCCCCCGCCCGCGTGCCGCCCGGCACGGCGGTGGAGGCGCAACGCGTCGCCTGGCGCATTGCGGAGCGGCTGGGCCTGGTCGGGCTGCTGGCGGTGGAGATGTTCGTGCGCGATGGCCGGGTGCTGGTAAACGAGATCGCGCCGCGCCCGCACAACTCCGGCCACTGGACCATCGATGCCTGCCCGGCCAGCCAGTTCGAGCTGCACGTCCGCGCCGTCACCGGCCTGCCGCTGCCGCCCGGGCGCCGGCATGCGGACGCCGTGATGAAGAACCTTGTGGGTCCGGAGGAGACCGCGCTGTGGCCGGCCATCGTGGCGACCCCGGGGCTGATCCCGCACCTGTACGGCAAGGTCGAGGCCCGGCCGGGCCGCAAGATGGGCCATGTGACCCGACTGTTTCCTCTCGGCGGCCTGCCCGGCGACGACGGCATCCGCACCGCCCTGGGGTGCATCGCCTCCACTTAATGCACGCCGGGCTGGTGTACGCCGGCCTGACGCACGTTAGGCCAGGCTTGCTGCCGCAGGCCCCGGGTGCGATTGTCCGGCATCATCCGACCGGCCCCGCACGGGCCGCACCTGCGAGGACCGCATGGCCAAGATTACCGTGAAGACCCCCGTCGTCGAGCTGGACGGGGACGAGATGACCCGCATCATCTGGGGCTTCATCAAGGACAAGCTGATCCTGCCCTACCTCGATATCGACCTGAAGTACTACGACCTGAGCATCGAGTACCGCGACCAGACCGACGACAAGGTGACAGTCGATGCCGCCAACGCCATCAAGCAGTACGGCGTCGGCGTGAAGTGCGCGACCATCACCCCGGACGAGGCGCGGGTGGTCGAGTTCAAGCTGAAAAAGATGTGGCGCAGCCCGAACGGCACCATCCGCAACATCCTCGACGGCACCATCTTCCGCGAGCCGATCATCTGCCACAACGTGCCGCGCCTGGTGCCGAACTGGACGCAGCCCATCGTCATCGGCCGCCATGCCTACGGCGACATCTACCGCGCGTCCGAGACCAAGATCCCCGGCCCCGGCAAGTGCACCCTGCAGTTCCAACCCGCCAGCGGCGGCGCCCCGCTGATCCTCGACGTGTTCGACTTCAAGGGACCCGGCGTGGCTATGGGGATGCACAACACCCGCGCCAGCATCGAGGGCTTCGCCCGCGCCAGCTTCAACTACGGCATCGCCCGCAACTACCCGGTGTACCTGTCCACCAAGAACACTATCCTGAAAGCCTATGACGGCATGTTCAAGGACGTGTTCCAGGAAATCTTCGACGCCGAGTTCAAGGCCGAGTTCAAGCAGCGCGGCCTGACCTACGAGCACCGCCTGATCGACGACATGGTTGCCAGCGCGCTCAAGTGGAGCGGCGGCTACGTCTGGGCCTGCAAGAACTACGACGGCGACGTGCAGAGCGACATCGTGGCGCAGGGCTTCGGCAGCCTGGGCCTGATGACCAGCGTGCTGATGAGTCCCGATGGCAAGACCGTCGAGAGCGAGGCCGCGCACGGCACCGTGACGCGCCACTACCGCGAGCACCAAAAGGGCCGCGAGACCAGCACCAACCCGATCGCCTCGATCTTCGCCTGGACGCGCGGGCTGGCCTATCGCGGGCGGTTCGACAAGACGCCCGACGTGACAGCGTTCGCCGAAACCCTGGAGCGGGTGTGCGTGGAGACGGTGGAGGCCGGGTTCATGACCAAGGACCTCGCCAGCCTAATCGGCAGGCAGCAGGCCTACATGAACACGCAGGACTTCCTGAGCAAGATCGACGACAACCTGCAGGGCGCCATGGGCATCGCCAAGGCCGCCTGACGCCCGGTTTCAAACGCCTCTGGAGAACACGCACATGGACGGTTTGGACGGGTTGAAGTCGTATCCGCTTGCGCGGCGCGGCATGGTGATGACGGGGCTGATCAGCGGCTTCACCCTGGCGACGACCCGGGTGGAGGCGCAGGTGGTCCATACGGACGCCGCCGGGCTGGACGCCGGGGAGACGCGCATCCCGACCACCGAGGGGGAGCTGCCGGCCTATTACGCCCGTCCCTCTGGGGCCGGGCCGTTCCCGACGGTGCTGGTGATCGAGGAAATCTTCGGCGTCCATGAGTACATCAAGGACACCTGCCGGCGGCTGGCCAAGCTGGGTTACTTGGCTGTCGCGCCGGAGCTGTATGCGCGCCTTGGCGACCTGTCGGAGATGACGGACGTGAACGCCATCATCCGCGACGTGATCAGCAAGGCGCCGGACGGCCGGCTGATGCAGGACCTGGACTCGACCGCGGCTTGGGCTGCCAGCAACAAGGGCGATCCGGCGCGGCTGGCTGTCACCGGCTTTTGCCGCGGCGGGCGCAACGTCTGGATGTACGACGCGCACAACCCGGCGTTGAAGGCGGCCGTCGCCTGGTACGGCCCGATCAAGGGCCAACCCTCGCCGATCCAGCCGACCAACCCCGGCGATGTGGCCGGCGACATCCATGCCTCGTTGCTGGGCATGTACGGCGGCCAGGACACCGGCATCGCCGTGCCGGACGTTCAGGCTGCGGCGGCGAAGGCCAGGGCAGCAGGCAAAACAGTGGAGGTCGTGGTGTTCGCCGATGCGCCGCACGGCTTCCACGCCGATTACCGCCCGAGCTACCGCAAGGCGGACGCGGAGGATGGCTGGGCACGGATGCTGGCCTGGTTCAAGAAGTACGGAGTGTAGCTCTCGTCCCCCTCTTCCTCCGGGAGAGGGGGGAGGCAATTAGGCCGCCAGTGACCGGCGCACCGCTTCCAGCGCCTCCCCGGCCCGGCCCGCATCCGGTCCGCCTGCCTGCGCCAGGTCCGGTCGTCCGCCGCCGCCTGTCCCGCCCGCCGCCGCACTCGCCGCCCGGACCAGATCGACCGCGTTCACCCGGCCTACCTGGTCCCCGAACACGCCCACGACGATGCTCAGTTTGCCGTCCAGGGTGGACAGCACCGCCGCCACGCCGCTGCCGATCTGCTGACCGATGGCCTCCGCCATGCCCTTCAACTCCCGGGGCGGCACCTCGCCCAGGTTGCGCGCGGCAAGCGTCACGCCGGCCACGGTCTCCGTCTCGGCCGTTGCCGTGCCAGCCGCCAGCTTGCGTTGCAGGTCCGACACCTGGCGTTCCAGCCGGCGCCGGTCCTCGACCAACTGGGTGACGCGGTCCGCCACCTCGGCCGGGCTGGCTTTCAGCAAGGAGGCGACCTCGTTCAGCCGCCGGTCGCCCTCCACCACCGAGGCCAGCGCGGCGGCGCCGGTCACCGCTTCCACCCGGCGCACCCCGGCGCTCACCGCACCCTCCCCCACCACCCGGAACAGCCCGATGTCGCCGGTCCGGCGCACATGCGTCCCGCCGCATAGCTCGACCGAGTAGTTGCCGTCGCCCATCGAGACAACGCGAACCTCGTCGCCGTACTTCTCCCCGAACAGCGCCATCGCACCCTCGGCCACCGCAGCCTCCGGCGTCATCAGGCGGGTCTGGACCTCGCTGTTCTCTCGGATGCGCGCGTTCACCTCGGCCTCCACGACGGCAAGGTCCTCGCGCGTGATCGGCGTCGGCTGGCTCACGTCGAAGCGCAGCCGGTCCGGCGCGTTCAGGCTGCCCTTCTGCGCGACATGGTTGCCCAGCCTGCGGCGCAGCGCGGCATGCAGCAGGTGCGTGGCACTGTGATGCGCCCGGATGGCGCTGCGCCGGGCATGGTCAACCTCCGCCACCACCGGCATCCCGACACGAACGGTTCCGGTCTCGACGACGCCGACATGCACGAACACGTCGCCAAGCCGCTTCTGCGTGTCGTCCACCCGGATCACCAGGCCGTCCGGTCCCGTCAGCCGCCCGGCATCGCCAACTTGGCCGCCACTCTCGGCGTAGAACGGCGTCTGGTTCAGGATCACCGAGACTGCCGCGCCGGTCCCGGCCTGCTCGACGGCAGCGCCGTCCACCACCAGCGCTAGCACCTGCCCCTCGGCGGTCTCGGTCGAGTAGCCCAGGAACTCCGTCGCCCCCAGCCGCTCCCGCAGATCGAACCACACCCGCTCCGTCGCGGTGTCGCCGGAGCCGGACCATGCAGCGCGCGCGCGGGTGCGCTGCTCCTGCATCGCCGCCTCGAACCCGGCGACGTCCACGCCCCTGCCCTGCTCTCGCAATGCATCCTGCGTGAGGTCCAGGGGGAAACCGAAGGTGTCGTACAGCTTGAAAGCGACGGCGCCGGGCAGCGACCCGCCCTGCCCCAAACGCGCCGTCTCCTCCGACAGCAGGCCCAGGCCGCGGTCCAGCATGGCCTTGAACCGGTCCTCCTCCAGCCGCATCGTTTCAGTGATCAGCGGTTCGGCACGGGGCAGCTCGGGGTAGGCCGCGCCCATCTGCCGCACCAGGGCCGGCACCAGACGGTGGAAGCTGGCCTCCTTGGTGCCCATCAGGTGCAGGTGCCGCATCGCCCGGCGCATGATCCGCCGCAGCACATAGCCGCGCCCATCCTTGGACGGCAGCACCCCATCGGCGATCATGAACGACACGCTGCGAAGGTGGTCCGCCACCACGCGGTGGCTGGTCTGGAACGGGCCATCGACCGCCTGCCCTGTGACATCTGCACTGGCCAGCACGAGGGCGCGCATCATGTCGATGTCGTAGTTGTTGTGCTTGCCCTGCATGACGGCGACGAAGCGCTCGAAGCCCATGCCGGTGTCGATGCTGGGCCGGGGCAGCGGAGACCGGGTGCCGGGCGGCCCTTCCTCGTACTGCATGAACACCAGGTTCCAGATCTCGATGAACCGGTCGCCGTCCTCGTCCGGGCTGCCTGGCGGACCACCGGGAATGCCCTCCCCATGGTCGTAGAAGATTTCCGAGCAGGGGCCGCACGGTCCTGTGTCACCCATGCGCCAGAAGTTGTCGCTGGTGCCGATGCGGATAATGCGGCTCTCCGGCAGCCCGGCGATGCGGCGCCATAGGCTGGCCGCCTCGTCGTCGTCGGAGTACACCGTCACCAGCAGCTTATCGGCGGGAAGGCCGAAGTCGCGGGTCAGCAGTGTCCAGGCGTGCTCGATCGCGACAGGCTTAAAGTAGTCGCCGAAGCTGAAATTGCCCAGCATCTCGAAGAAGGTGTGGTGCCGGGCGGTGTAGCCGACGTTGTCCAGATCGTTGTGCTTGCCCCCGGCACGGACGCACTTCTGCGCCGTGGTGGCACGGGCGTAGGGCTGCCGCTCCTGCCCGGTGAACACGTTCTTAAACTGCACCATGCCGCTGTTGGTGAACAGCAGCGTCGGATCGTTGCGCGGCACGAGCGAACTGCTCGGAACCACCGCATGGCCGTTGCGGGCGAAGTAGTCGAGAAAGGTGGCGCGGATGTCGTTGCTGCTGGCCATGGCCGAGGGGGGTCGTCCTGCAAGGGTGCGTTCCCGTGCGTAGCGCAGGCCGCGCGTCCTGTCATCCGCGCGGCCCGCTGCCGATCAGTGGTTCTTGCCGCGGCCGGTCTTGCCCTGCAGCTCGTCGATCTTCAGCGACGCTTCGGACTTGGTCAGCTTGGGGTCGAACTCCTCCCCGGCCTCCTCCGTCAGCGTCTTGAGGTAGCTCGCCTGGGCGCCGGTCATAGTCTCGCCGCCGGTGGTCCACTCGTGCGGGTCCTTCACCGCATTGGAGTGCTCGCCCGCCTCGTGCGGCGCCGTCTTGGGGTTGGCGTCCTTCGGCTCGGCGTCTTCATGCTTGGCGGGCTTGTCCGCCTTGGTCTGTGCCTTGGTCATAGCATCCTCGTTTGCATTTTGTTCTAAAAGGGCCGCACCCGATCAACGCTGATAGGGCAGCGGCAGCAGCATCCGCACGGGAAGTTTATGCAGGCCGTGCGGCCCGCGCACGATCACCAGCGCCGCCCGGTCATAGTCCGTCAGGTTCTCTCGGCAGGCACCACAGGGTGATACTACGGCGATGTCCTGCCCGATTTCCTCCGGCTTCGGATGGCGCAGGGCCACCGCGCACTCGATGGTGCCGTCGCCGTCCATCACCGCCCGGCCGAGCGCAATGGCCTCCGCGCAGATCGACAACCGGCCGACCGTGGCGCCCAGGTGGATGCCGGTCCATATCCGCCCGTCGCGGCTGCGGATGGCGGCTGCGACGGTGTGCCAGAACGGGCGGTAGTGCCGCAGCAAAACCTGCCGCGCCGCCTCCACCAAGGCGTGGTCCAGGTCGCTCAGAGGGGCGCCGGGCTGCCCCGGCGCCATCGCGTGGTCCATCGAGTGGTCAGGCACGCCTGGTTAGTCGGCCGCCTCCGCCTCGGCCGCTTCCTGCTCCTCGGGCGGGATCATTAGCGAGTTGGCCACCACGCCAGAGTGCTCGCGCACCTTCTTCTCGATGCTCTCCGCCATATCCTTGTGGTCGCGCAGGAACTGCTTAGCGTTCTCGCGTCCCTGGCCGATGCGGGTGCTGTCGTAGCTGAACCAGGCGCCGGACTTCTCCACCACCCCGGCCTTCACGCCGAGATCGACGAGTTCACCGACCTTGCTGATGCCCTCGCCATACATAATGTCGAACTCGACCTGCCGGAACGGCGGCGCCAGCTTGTTCTTGACCACCTTCACCCGGGTCTGGTTGCCGACGACCTCCTCGCGGTCCTTGATCTGGCCGATACGGCGGATCTCCATGCGGATCGAGGCATAGAACTTCAGTGCGTTGCCGCCCGTCGTCGTCTCCGGGTTGCCGAACATCACGCCAATCTTGAGCCGGATCTGGTTCAGGAAGATCAGCATGGTGTGCGACTTGGCGACGCTGCCGGTCAGCTTGCGCAACGCCTGGCTCATCAGGCGCGCGTGCAGGCCGACGTGGGTGTCGCCCATCTCGCCCTCCAGCTCCGCGCGCGGCACCAGGGCGGCGACAGAGTCGATCACCACGATGTCGATCGCGCCCGACCGCACCAGGGTGTCGCAAATCTCCAACGCCTGCTCGCCGCCGTCGGGCTGGCTCAGCAGCAGGTTGTCCACGTCCACGCCCAGCTTGCGGGCGTAGATCGGGTCCAGCGCGTGCTCGGCGTCGATGAAGGCGCAGGTGCCGCCACGCTTCTGCGCCTCGGCGATCGCGTGCAGCGCCAGCGTCGTCTTGCCGGAGCTTTCCGGACCGTAAATCTCGATCACCCGGCCCTTCGGGAAGCCGCCGATGCCCAGCGCCAGGTCCAGGCCGAGCGACCCTGACGGCACCGTCTCGATCTGCTGGTCGCCGGCCTTGGCGCCCATCCGCATGATGGATCCCTTGCCGAACGCGCGCTCGATCTGCGTCATCGCGGCGTCCAGCGCCTTGTTCTTGTCCATGGTTGATCCTCGTTGTGCGGGGGGCCGCCCTGGACCGGCACCACTCTCCAGGCCCGGTTTCCCGACGGAGAGTGTCACACCAGCGAACAGGGCCGCAACCGCGTGTTGTCCGTCTTAACTTAACATGACGGATATGCGTTCTTAGCACCGAAATGCAAGAACATACTAGGAACATCAGCCCTTGCCGGACGCCTTCGCCCGTAGCCGCCAGACATAGGCGATGATCTCCGCGACCGCCTTGAAGTGCTCGGCCGGCACCTCCGCGTCCAAGCTCAACTCGTGCAGCGCACGGGCGAGCGGCGGGTTGGCGACCTGCGGCACGCCGTGCTGCTTCGCCAGGGCGCGGATGCGGGCCGCCACCTCGTCCATGCCCTTGGCGACCACCCGGGGAGCAGCCTGCGCTCCGCGTTCATAAACCAGCGCCACCGCGTAGTGCGTGGGGTTGGTGATGATGACGGTGGCCTTGGGCACCGCGGCCATCATGCGGCGCCGGGCACGGGCGCGGCGCAGGGCGCGCAGCTTGCCCTTGTGGGCCGGATCGCCCTCGGCCTCCTTGTGCTCGTCGGTCAGTTCTTGCCGGCTCATCCGTAGCCGCGCGGCGAAGCGGTAGCGCACCCACCCCAGGTCTGCGGCGGCGATGGCAGCCTGGCAGCCGAGCACGACGAGGAAGATATGACGCAGGTGCGCGCCCACCCGGTCCAGCAAGGCGCCAGCCTGCCAGGACGGCGCGGCCATGGCGTCCGGGATCGCATCCATGACGGCATGCCACACCGCCCAACCCAGCACCCCAGCCTTCGCGATGGACTTCAAGGTTTCCACCATCGCATCCAGGCCGATGATCCGCTTCAGGCCCCGGCGCGGGTCCAGCCGGGCCAGGTCCGGCATCAGTGCCGTGCCGTGCAGCAGCCCGCCGGTTTGCAGCAGCACGGCAGCGCCGCCGGCCAGCAGCAGCGTGAGGGTGACCGGCCCGGCGGTCCACAGCACCGCCCACCCCGCCGTCTGCAACGCCGCGCCCGGCCCAGCAGCCATGTCGAGAATCATGCCGTGCAGCCGGACGGCCAGCCCGCGGGTCAGTGGCGGCGCTCCCCAGGCCAGCATCGCCGCCGCGGCAGCCAGGCTGGCGAAGGTCACGACCTCCCGCGACATCGGCGCCTGCCCTTCGTCCCGCGCCCGCTGCCGGCGCCGCTCGCTGGCCGGCTGCGTGCGGTCTTCGCCTTCTGCCATCCTATAAGCCCGGCAGGCCCGACCACGCCGCGGACACGCCGTCCAGCCAGGCCGCCAGGATGCGGGAGCCCAAGAGGCCGAGCAGCGCCAGCCCGCCAAGGATTTGTCCGGGCGTCGCAACCGTATAAACCTGCAACTGCGGCGCCAACCGTGCCAGCAGGCCGAGTGCCGCCTGCCAGATCAGCCCCGCCAGGATGAACGGCGCCGCAAGCTGCAAGGCCAAGCCGAAGCAGGCGCTGACGGCCGCCGTCACGCCCTCTGCCAGAGGCCCAGCCGGCAGCAGGCTGCCCGGCGCGACTACGCGGTAGCTGCTGCCCAGCGCCCGCAGCGGCAAGGCATACAGCCCGGTCGACAGCACCAGCACCGGGGCCGCCAGCCCGAACAGCCGCCCCAGGGCCGAGGACTGCCCCCCAGCGCCGGGTCAGTCTGCACGACGTTGGACAGGCCCAGCATGTAGGACATCACGGCCCCCGCCATGCCCAGGGCCAGCGCCGGCAGCCGCGCCAGCCAGCCCAGCATCGCGCCAACCAGCAGTTCCGCCGCGACCATGCCGGCGCCCGTCAGCCGCGCCTCCGGCAGGGCCGGCACCAGCGGCGCCACCGCCGGCAGCAGGAGCAGGGATATGGCTACGGCCAGCCCGGCGCGGACGACGGCCGGCGGCTCCGCCTCTCCCAATCCAGGCATCAGCATCACGACAGCACCGGTGCGCGACAGCACCAGGACGAAGGCGAACGCCCAGCCCGGCAGCGCCGCCAGCAGCGCCGCGTCCGTCATCCGCCGCCGACCGTCAGCAGCCGGTCCATCAGCGTGTGGGTAAAGTCGGTCAGCGTCGCCATCATGAACGGCCCCAGCAGGGCCAGCGTGCCGCCGAGCACCAGCACCTTCGGCAGGAACACCAGCGTCGCCTCGTTGACCTGCGTGACCGCCTGGAATAACGACACCACCAGCCCGACCGCCAGTGCCGCCACCAGCGGCGGCCCGCCAAGCTTCAGGACGACCCAGAGGGTCTCCCGCAGCGCCGCGGCAACCTCTGCGTCACCCATGGCTAGATCGGCATCCGCATCACGTCCTGGTACGCCTGCACGACCCGGTCGCGGATGGCGACGGCGGACTGCAGCGCCAGCTCGGCCTTCGACACGGCCGTGACCACATCCGTCAGGTTGCCCTGGCCGGCGATGGCCTGCATGGACTGCGCGTCGGCCTGATGCCCGGCCTCCACGACACCGCCCAGCGCACGGCTCAGTGCGTCGCCGAAGCCGGAGCCCGGCTGCGCAGCGCCTGCCTGGCCGGCGGCGCCCGACTGCACGCGGGCATAGGCATTCGCGGCGCCGGCCGGGTTGATGGGGAACGACATCGCTACTTCAGCATGTCGATGGTGCGGGTCAGCATGGTGCGCGTGACCTCCATCACGTTCAGGTTGGCGCTGTAGCTGCGCTGGGCTTCGCGCATGTCCATGATCTCGACGAAGCTGTTGACGTTCGGGGTGCGGACATAGCCGGCCGCATCCGCCGCCGGGTGGGACGGGTCATAGCGTTGCGGCAGCGCGCTCGCATCGGGGGCGATGCTTTTCACGCGCACGGCCTCGGTGCCCAGGGCACGGTCCATGCGGTTCTCGAACGTAATGACCTTGCGGCGGTACGGTTCGGCGCCGGGCACGGAGCCGGTGGTGTCCTGGTTGGCCAAGTTCTCCGCAATGGTTCGCAGCCGTGCCGTTTGCACGTCCATGCCGTGGGCGGAAACGGCCAGCGCCGTTGCAATGTCCATGCGCCTAACCCGCCCGGCCGAGCACGGTGCGGAACATGCCCTGGTACTTGCGGTACAAGTTCAGCACCAGTTCCTGCGTACTGGCGGTGTCCGCGACCTTGGTCAGTTGGTCCTCCAGCGACACGGCGTTGCCATCCGGGGCGCGTTCCCGTGGGCGCAGCGCATGGGCCGTCCCGCCGAGGCTGGAGGAAAGCTGGATGTGCAGGGGGTCCGTGATGGACAGGGTGGGCGAGGCGCCGGCCAGCACCCTGGCGAAGGCCGGCACGTCGCGCGCCTGGTAGCCCGGCGTGCTCGCGTTGGCGACGTTCTGCGCCAGCACCTGCTGCCGTCGCCCCACCCAGGCCAGTTTCTGCTCCGCCAACTGGAACAGGCCGATATCGGTCAGGTCCATCCTGCGCCCCCTTGATCCTGCATACTTCCAGGGCACAGTAGCGGCTGCGGGTTAACGCGGCGTTGCGGCCGGTCGAAACGAATTGCTAACCCCGGCGCGCCATGGTGGCCCGGTGAGCACCTCCGTGACCCCCTGGCCGCCCTCGACGCACGACCCCGTTGCCGCGCAGCACACGCTGGCGGAGCAGGTGCGGAACACCGTCGCAATCGCCCGCGCCCTGGCCGGAATGAACCGCGAGGTCGAGATCGTCGGCCTGGACCGCATGGTCGGCCTGCTCTGTGCCAAGACGCTCGACCTGCCGCCCGACCAAGGGCGCGCGGCGCGGCCGGGCCTGCTGGCGATCCTGACCGAGGTCGAGCTGCTCAGCGCCACATTGCGGGCAAAAGCCCCACCATGACCCAACCTCGGCAAAAGGCCCCCACATGGAACCGCTGCAAACACTGACGGCCGTCGGCGCGCTCGGCCTGGTGCTCGGCCTGGTCTGGCTGTTCGCCCGGGTGGTGCGTACCGCAGGGCTGGCGCGGCAGCCCTGCGGGCGGCGGCTGCTCCTGCGAGAGGCACTGGTGCTCGACCGCACCCGCCGCCTGCATCTGGTCGCGTGCGACGGGCGGGACCTGCTGGTGCTAACCGGAGGGGGCACGGATGTCGTCGTCGGATGGCTGCCGGCCGGGCAGGACGCGGCATGAGGGTCCAGCGCAGCCTGTTGCTGGCCTACGCCCTGCTGTTTGCGGCGGCGCTGCTGCTGCCGGGGCTGGCGCGGGCGCAATCGGTCAACATCGACCTCGGCGCCGCCGGGCAGGCGGGTGCGACGGGCCGCCTGGTGCAACTGACCGCGCTGGTGACGCTGCTGTCGCTCGCGCCCAGCCTGCTGGTCGTGGGCACGGCATTCACCCGCATTATCATCGTGCTGTCACTGTTGCGCAGCGCCATCGGCGCCCAGGGCACGCCGCCTAACACTGTGCTGATCGGGCTGGCGCTGTTCCTGACGTTCTTCGTCATGCAGCCTGCGATGGACCAGGCGTGGACCGCAGGGGTGCAGCCGATGAGCCAAGGGTTGATCGGCGAGATGGAAGGCCTGCGCCTGACTGCCGAGCCGTTCCGCCGGTTCATGGCCGCCAACGTGCGGGGGGCGGACCTGCAACTGTTCCTCGACCTCGCCAACATGCCGGCCGTGCCTGCGCCGGACCAGGCCGGGTGGCGCGCCCTGGTGCCGGCCTTCATGATCGGGGAGATGCGCCGGGCCTTCGAGATGGGGTTCCTGCTCTACTTGCCGTTCCTGGTGATCGACCTTGTGGTGGGCAGCGTGCTCATGAGCCTAGGGATGATGATGCTGCCGCCCAGCGGGGTGTCGCTGCCGTTCAAGCTGGTGTTCTTCGTGCTGGTCGATGGATGGCGGCTGGTGTCGGGCAGCCTGGTGCAGGGCTTCGTGTTGCCATGAGCGGGAAACCTGGGCCGCGCCGCGCGTTGGCCTCCGCACCTATGGGAGTGGTACCGTGAAGCAGCCTCACAGCGAAGAGACGATCAAGCATACCGACGACGAGCAGAACACCGGCAACCATAAGAAGCCCGGTGCCGAGGATGCCGGCGGAGCCGACAAGTTCGGCGGCACCCGTTCCGGCGCGGAAACCCTGGAGCCTGGCGGCAGCAAGGTTGAACAGGCCCCGGAGAAGGACGAGCGGGGACGCACCTAGGTTACGGCAGCAACTCCGCGATGTAGGGCGGCAGGTTGAAGGCGCCAGCGTGGATGTCCGGCGTCCAGTATCGTGTGGCGCCCAGGATGCCGGCGGCCTGCGCCCTTTCTCGAAGCACAGCCGCTGGCACCCGGTCTAGACCCAGCACTTTTGCCGCAAAGCCGAGAGTCATCAGTCCGCCGATATAGGACGGCACGGCCGCCACGAAGGCCGAAACGTGCGGGAATGACCGGGCGCGGCGGACGCTCGTCTCCCGCAGCTCGCCTGGCTGCATGAACGGCACGCCGCACTGGTTCACGACCAACCCCGCCGTCGATAGCACACGGGCGCAGTCGGCGTAGAAGGCGTCGGTAAATAGCGCCTCGCCGAGGCCGATTGGATCCGTGCTGTCAACAACGACGACGTCGAACGACGCCGGTTCACATGCGGCCACATAGGCGACGCCATCACCGACGATCACCTCCGCGCGGGGATCGGTCCAAGCGTTGCCGCCGATCCCGGGCAGGTGTTCCTGGCAGAGGCGGATGACCTCACCGTCGATCTCCACCATCACGGCGCGTTCGACCGTGCGATGCTGCAGCACCCGGCGCAGCACGCCGCCGTCGCCAGCGCCGATGATCAGCACGCGCCGGGCGTCGCCATGCGCCAGCAGGGGCACATGTGCCAGCATTTCCTGATAAACGAACTCGTCGGCTTCGGTGATTTGAATGGCGCCATCCAATACCAGCACACGGCCGTACGATGCGCTTTCGAATACTTCGATGCTTTGATACTGGCTTTGCACCTGGGCGAGCCGCCGCACGACACGAAAGCGCTGACCCCAATCCGGGTATAGCGTCTCGTTCAGCCAATCCTGCGACATGCCGCGCTCCAGCAAACGCGTAGCCGCTATCCAGCCCGGCAAACAGGCAAGGCCGGACGGCGGCTGCGGTGAGAGATTGCTAGGAGACGCGGCCGCGCCGCTGCTCGTCCAGGTCCACCCGCTCGGGGTGGAACGCGGCCTGCAGCACCGGGATGGCATCATGCGGATTGCAAGCGCCGCACATGAAGATGTCCACCGCGGCGAAGTTGCGCTCCGGCCAGGTGTGGATGGAGATGTGGCTTTCTGCCAGCACGACCACGCCCGACACGCCCCCGTTCGGGGTGAAGTGGTGGAAGTGGCTGTGCAAGATCGTCGCCCCAGCACGGATCGCCGCGTCGCGCAATGCGGTGTCGATCAACGCCAGGTCGCCCAAGTTGGACGCTCCCCAGAGATCCACGAGAAGGTGCATGCCGGCATACTTCATGCCGTCCTTCTCAACGAAGTAGTCTTTTCCATCCTCGCCCTCGAGGAATGGAAAGTTTGCAATCGTCGTCTGGTTTTCGCTCGGAAGTTCCGAGACCATCCCCAGTTGAGCAAGTGCGTTCATCACGTACCCCCAAACCAGTAGATAGCCTGTTGTGCGGGATCGCACCCTTGGGCCAAGAAGGGTTCAGATAGGGCTAGGGGGGCGGCAAAGCAAGTGAATTTAGGCTGGAACAGGCCTCATATATCGAGGAGCAGGCAATCATTACGGTATTGCATCTTAAGCCGGCTGCCTGGCTCTAAGCTACCTGGCCCCAAGCTCCTGCAACCGGCCCGGCACGGCCCGGGCCAGCGCGATCTCACCGGCGGCTCGGGGCAGGTCTCCGACGCCGCCGACCGGCGCCGCGGTGAGCAGGTGAAACAGGTCGGCCCGTGGACCCGTCAGGCGTCCGGCATACCGCTGCCCAAGGTCCCGCAGCCGGGCCTGGTCCCCGGCCTGCACCGCGGCGCTGGCCTGGCGCAGCACCAATTCGCCCAGCCCGTCCGGGATCGGGCCGGCGGACGGGATGACCTTTCCTGCCAGGTCGTTCAGGGCAGCGAGGCTGCCGGGCCAGTTCCCGGCGCGCTGTAACAGGGTGGCGCGCAGGTCGTCGGCTGCCGGGGTGGCCAGCGCGGACAAGCCCGCGGTCGCGCCGGCCAGGTCGCCCTGCGCAGCCCTCGTTTTCGCCAGCAACAGGGCGCGCTCCACTTGCAGGCGCTCCGGCAAGTCCGCAGCAGCCGTCGCGGCAAGAGTGCGTTCGGCGCCTGCAGCATCCCCATCGTCCAGTTGCAGCGACGCCAAGTGGTGGCCCAGGCCGGCACGGACCGGGCCGGGCGGGGTCGCAGCCAGGCGGGCCTGCAACAGCGGCCGTGCCCGGGCCGGCAAGTCCAAGGCCAGCAGCTTGTCCGTCAGCAGGGCCGTGCCGTCTGCACCAGGCGGCACGCAGTCCGCGAAGTCTGCGGCCAGCAGCACAAGGTCCAGCGGCGCAACGTCCGCGCCCTCGCCCGAAAGCATGGCCCGCATCATGGCGGCCATGCGGGCGTGGATGGCGGCTTGACGGTCAGGAAACAGCGCCTCGGTCTCCCGGAGCAGCTCCAACGCCGGGCGCCAGGCCTTGGCTTGCCCTTGCAGGTCGGCGACGCGCAGGCGGGCGGCGAGTTCCCGGTCATCGCCGCGCCATGTCGCCAACTGCCGGGCCAGGGCGTCCGCGGCCTGGGCTGGCGTGATCCGTCCCTGCGCCAGGCGCAGCTCCACGGCGCGGGCGCCGGCACGGACCTGGTCCAGTTGGTCCCGGCCGGCGGCGAGCGCGTCATAGCCCGCCAGCGCCGCATCCACCTCGCCGCGCCGTTCCTGCTGCATGGCGCGGGCCAGGCCCAGCCCGGGCAGGTCCGGCAGCACCGCAGCGGATGGCGCATCGGCCAGGACGGCGACCTCGGCCACGATCGGCAGCACGCGGTCGCGCAGCGGCTGCGGATAAGCGAGCGCGAGCGGCAGGAGGCCGGGCAAGGTGCGGGCCGCCTCGGGTCCATGGCCGAGGATGGCATCCCGCACGCCCCGCCACAGCGCAATCTCGGCGGTGCCGTCTAGCGTGGGGGTATCCAGGCCGCCGGTTGCATCCATCCTCCCCACCAGCAGCGCTGCGATGGCTGACAGCCCGGCCGCATCCGGGTTGGCCTCCGCCCCGGGGTCATCGATGGCAACCAAGGCCAGCACGGACTGCGCCTCCGCCGCCAAACCGAGTGCCAGCATGGCCTGCGCCACCGCGAGGCGGCCCGGCGTGCGTGCGCGGGGCGGCGCCTCGGCGGCTCCGGCGACCGCGGCGCGCAGCCGCTGGGCCAAGGCTGGGATGGGAAGGTCGGGGAAATCGAACCGCCGGGTCAGCGCAGCAGCCAAGGCGGGGATAGCGTCCAGCGTGGGAGCCGCGCCCCCGGACGCGGCCAGCACGAAGCCGTCCGGTGCCGGGCGCAGCGCCACATCGTCTAAAAATGGCTCGATCGCGATACCGGCCCAGGTTTGCAGCACCGTGGCGCCTGGCAGGATGCCAGCCGTGGCCAAGCCCGCCAGGGGGCCAGCGGCTGGGTTGGCGGTGCCGACCAGCAGGATCTGGCCGGTGTCCGGGTCGGCGACGCTGACGACGCGGCCAGGTTGCTCGACCTTGAACAGGATGTCCGAGCCGCTCGGCGCGCGTTCCACGGCTTTGCCGGTGGGCTCGGCCTGGGACAGCCGCCATCCCTTGGCCTCCCGGATCAGGCTGACCGATCCGGACGCGAGCGGAACCTGCACGACGGTACTGACTGCGCTGGCGTGGGCGCCTGCATCGGCAAAGCCGCGGACGCGCCGGAGCCGGGCCTCATCCACGGTCGTCACGCCATCGAACACGAGCAACGCAACGCCGCCCCGGCGGAAGGCAGCCGCGCCGACGCCGGCCTCGAATGGGATCACCATGGACTCCAGCGTCCTCGGCGCGTCTGCGGCCGTCGCGGGCAGCTCTGCCGCCGCAAGCGCGCCAACCGGCTCCGGCAGTGCCTCCCGCAGCACGGGCACTGCCGCGGCCGGTTCTGACGTCGATGCCTCCGCTGCCGGCGAAGCTTCAGGTTGCGGCGTTGTCGGCTGCAACGCGTCCAGGTGGCCTGGCGCCGGCCGACCGGCTGCTATCCGCGGCGCACTGGAGCCCAGGGAGTCCATCACGTCAACGACCACACGGTTGCCGACCCCTGCAAAGTGCACCCGCGCGCCCGGCGCCAACAGGAGGGTCGCCGACCCGTGCCCGCCCTGCATCGAGCGCACGTTGTGCGGCAGCCTGCCAGGCGCCTCGACAGAGGGCGCCCCGGCGAACACCAGCATCACCCGGTCGCCCTTCCGCACTATGTCGTAGGTAGTCGGCTGCTGGAACTCGAAGACGATGCGGCCGAAACCGGGACGGTCGCCCACATGCACGCCAGCGGAAGTCTGGGCCAGCGCCGCCATGGGCAGGGCTGTGGCAAGCAGCGCAAGGCGCAGCACCCGGCTCATCCTGGTGTCCCCGCCGCCGATTTGACAGGCGGGGCGGCAGGCGTGGTGGCAGGCAGGGCGGCAGGCGGCGCGGTGGACCGGGTCCGCATCGCCGCCAGCCCTGCTGTCGCCGACCGGGCGCGGTCCGGCAGCATGGCGGCCAGCACGGGCGCCGCCTTTGCCTCCTTCATGCGGTCCAGCACCTGCAGCAGCACCGGCAAGTCCATGTCGTTCAGGATGGTGGCAGCGTCACGCGGGCGCATTGTCTCGTAGGTCTTTACCAGGCCGCGCCAGTTTGCATCGTCCCGCTCGCGCCGGGTGCCGTCCAGCGCCTCCAGGCGGACCTGCAGGGCGGACAACTGCTCGACCCGCTCCGCCATGCGCTTCTCGGCCGCGGCCAGCACGGTTTCACGGGTGGAGAGCATCCCCTCCTGCACCTCCATCTGCGTGCGCCGGGCGCGCAGGTCCAGCAGCAGGGCGCGTTCGCTGTCGCTGACCGGGGGATCGGCCGGCGGCGGGGCGGCAGCGGCGGGCGTTGCAGCCGGTGCGGCCTTGGAGGCCTCCCTCAAAGCTTCATGGGCCGGCTGAGCGGGGACCGGCTGAGCAGGGACCGGCGCTGCGGCATGGGCCGCAGGCACCATGGCGCGGCTCGCCGACAACAGCGCCGCGGGGGCGCCGCCCACGGCCTGCACGACCTCCCGCGTTTTCACCACCAGCAGCACCGCCATGACGGCGCAGGCCAGCGACAGTGGGCGGGGACGCACGGCGCGCAGCCAGGCCGGGGGGATCACCGCGCACCCCGCAGGGCTTGCAGCAGGTCGCGTTCGGCGACACTGCGCGGGCGCGGCGCCGCGTCGGAGGCCGCCCCGGCGGTGACCGGGCTTCGCATCCCTTCCATCGCCCGGCCGGCACGCACGGCCGCCTCCAACCGATTGGCCAGGTTCTCGCCGCGCTCCGCCAAGAAGGCCAGGTCGTCCTTCAGCGCCGCCGCCTGCTCGATCTTGCGGCCCACCTGCTGCGCCGCCTCCCCGGTCAGGCTGTTCAGCTTGCCGATGCCCTGCTCCGCCGCGCGGGCGCTCAGGTCAAAGCCGGCGACGGCATCCCCCAGGGCCGAGCGGTCCCGCCGCAGCACCCCCAGCGCACGCTCCAGCCGCACGGCATGCAGCAGCGTCACGCCCAGCAGGGCGATCAGCACCAGTTCCAACATCCAATCCGCGGTTCCCATCCTGGGTCTCCCTTGTCGAGCCGGCTACTGCACCAGCAGCTCGGTAAACAGCACGTTCAGCACCCGGGCCGGGTGCGCGGCGATGTTGCTGCGGGCGATCAGCTCCTCCCGCAGGCGATAGGTGCCGGCGGTGCCGTGCAACTCCTCCGGGCGCATCTCGCGCAGGTAGGACTGGAACAGGTCGATGATGCGCGGCATGGCAGCCTGCAGGGGGCCACGTCTTCCGGCTTGGACAGCTCGAACTTGGCCTTCAGCTTGATGAAGGCGGTGCGGCGGCCGGCGTTCAGGTTGGCGACGATGTCCGGCAGGTCGAGGAACGTGGGCGCTGCCTCGGCGACCTTCTTCTCCGTCTTTTCCCCGGCGGCGCCATGCTCGGCTGCGGCCTCGGCGGCATGCTCCCCGCCATGGCCCAGCAGGCGCGGCAGCAGGCCGGAAAACCAGGCGCCGGCCCCGCCACCCAACAGGAGCACCGGCACCAGGACCAGCAGCAGCTTGCGCTTGCCGCGCTTCGGGGCCGGGCCGTCCAACGCTGCTTCGGCCGTGCTCATGCGCGCCACTCCTTGCTGGAGGCAACCTGGCAGGGGACGGTTAATGAAAGGTTCAAGGCCGATCTGACCCGGCACATTCCGCCGGGTAGCCCCCTCCTCTGCCGCGGCACGCCCGTCCTTGCTGGCCGCCGACCCTGGCACACGGCTTGCGCTAACCCCTGGCAGCCAAGCCTGGAGGCCGCCATGGAACTGACAACCGACATCGCCCTGTCCCGCCTGATCGCCCAGCAACGCGCGCTGGACGTGACAGCCACCAACCTCGCCAACGCCGGCACCCCGGGCTTCAAGGCCGAGCGGACGGTGTTCAGCGACTGGCTCAGCAAGCAGACCGGGACGGACTCGCCCCGCGGCGGCGGCACGGTCGCCTTCATGCAGGACCGCGCCACCTACCGGGACCAGCAGGCCGGGCCGCTGCAGCACACGAGCAACCCGTTGGACCTGGCCGTGTCGGGCAGCGGGTTCTTCACCGTCGATGGCCCGCGTGGCCCGCGGCTGACCCGGGCCGGGCACTTCACCCCGCTGCCGGACGGGCGGCTGGGCGACGTGGACGGCAATGCGCTGCTGGACCGCGCCGGCCAACCGATCCGCCTGTCGGCCGCCGACAGCATCATCACCGTCACGGCGGACGGCACCGTCAGCAGCCAGAATGGGCGCCTGGGACAGATCGGCCTGGTGCAGCCGGACGATCCCAACCGCATGACGGCAGAGGGCGCGCGGACCCTGCGCGCCGACGGCCCCACCACCCCGGTCGCCGCCCCGCAACTGGTGCAGGGCGCAGTGGAGGAGAGCAACGTGCAGCCGGTGATGGAGATGACGCGCATGATGACCGACATGCGGGAGTTCCAGTTCACCACGCAGTTCGTCCAGGCGGAGTCCGACCGCCGGCAGTCCGCCATCGACAAGCTGACGCAGATAAGGACCTAGCCCGATGCGCTCCCTCGACATCGCCGGCACCGGGATGCAGGCGCAGCAGACCAACGTGGAGGTCATCAGCAACAATATCGCCAACATGACCACCACCGGCTTTAAGCGCCGCCGGGCGGAGTTCCAGGACCTGATCTACCAGAACCTGCGCCGGGTCGGGTCCAACAGCTCCGATAATGGCACCGTCGTGCCCTCTGGCGCTCAGGTGGGGTTGGGGGTGAAGACCGCGGCGATCTACCGCATCAACGAGCAGGGCAGCCTGCAGCAGACCAGCAACAGCCTGGACCTGGCGATCAAGGGCAATGGGCACTTCCAGGTGACCCTGCCGAGCGGGGACGCTGCCTACACCCGGGACGGCACGTTCAGCCTGTCGCCGGATGGGCAGATCGTGACCGCGGACGGCTACCCGGTGTCGCCGGGCGTGACCATCCCGACCAACGCGACGGATGTGACGATCAATGCCGCCGGGGAGGTGCAGGTCAAGATCGACGGCACGACGGCGCCGCAAACGGTTGGGACCCTGCAGCTTGCGACGTTCCCCAATGACGCCGGGCTGGAGGCGCAGGGGGGCAACCTGCTGCTGGCCAGCTCGGCGTCGGGCGCGGCGGTGACGGGGGTGCCGTCGTCGCCGGGGTTCGGCAGCGTGATGCAGGGCTTCGTCGAGACGTCGAACGTCAACGTCGTGTCGGAGATCACCAACCTGATCAGCGCCCAGCGCGCCTACGAGATGAACAGCAAGGTCATCACGGCGGCGGACCAGATGCAGTCCACACTGACCAACCTGCGGTAGGGCCAGACCATGAAAGCCATCCTCCTGGCCACCTGCTTCGCCCTGCCAGCCTTCTCCCTGCCAGCCTTCACCCCGCCTGCCGGCGCGGCGACGTTGAGGCCCTTCACCACCCTGTCCGCACCCGTAGTGCAGTTGTCGGACCTGTTCGCCGACGCCGGACTGGACCGGACGTTGGGGCCGGCGCCCGCGCCGGGCAACCGCATCACCGTGGAGGCGCCGCAACTGGCCGCCATCGCCCGGCAGTTCGGCGTCGATTGGCGGCCGGCGTCCCTTGCCGACCGCGTCGTGCTGGACCGTCCCGGCCGCGCCCTGGGCCGGGATGACGTGCTGGGGCCGCTGCATGCCGCCCTGGCCGCGGCGGGGGCGCCGCGCGACTCGGACCTGGACTTGCCGGGCTTCACCACGCCGATGCTGCCGGTCGGCGCCGCGCCCGGCCTCGAGGTGGCGCAGCTTGAGTACGACGCTGGCACCGGCCGCTTCACCGCGCTGATGTCCGTCGCCGCCGACGGCGTCCCGCTGACCCAACTGCGCCTGTCCGGCGTGGTGCAGGAGATGGTGGAGCTGCCGGTCCCCCGCCGACGGATGCTGCCCGGCGACGTCGTCACCGCCGCGGACCTGCAATGGACCCGCGTGCGCGCCATCCTAGCCCGGGGCGAGGTGGTGCGCGCCGCGGCGGAGGCCGTCGGCCAGGCGCTGCGCCATCCCGTGCAGCCGGGCCAGCCGATCCTGCTGGTCGATCTCGGCCGCCCGGTGCTGGTGCAGAAGGGCACGCCGATGCTGCTGGCGCTTGACACCCCCGGCCTGCAACTGACCGCAACCGGCGTCGCCACCGAGCCGGCCGGGCTGGGCGAGCGCGTTCACGTCGTGAACCCGGCCTCCCGCGTGGTGGTCGAGGCCGAGGTGACCGGACCCGGCCGCGGCCGGGTCGTGCCGGGGTCGCAGCCTACCCTCTCCCGCCTGGCCGCCCGATGAGGCGCGTGCTGCCTGCGCTGGCCCTGGTGCTGCTGCTGCCCGGTTGCGGCGCGCTGACCCGGCTGTCGGAGATCGGCCGGCCGCCCAGCATGACACCCTCCGGCGATCCCACGGCGGACCCGGCCTACCGTCCCATCAGCCTGCCCATGCCGCGCCCGCAAACCGCTCCGGCCGAGGCGAACAGCCTGTGGCGCTCCGGCAGCCGTGCGTTCTTCAAGGACCAGCGCGCGGCCCAGGTGGGCGACATCGTCACCATCCTGGTCAGCATCACCGACAGCGCGACCTTGAGCAGCAAAAGCAGCGAGGGCCGCACCGGGGCGGAGAGCATGGGCCTACCCAACCTGTTCGGCTTCGAGGCGGCCATACCCAAGGTGCTGGCCAAGGCCGCCAACCTCAACCAGCTCGTGTCGGCCAGCAGCACCGGCAACTCGACCGGCGCCGGAGCGATCCAGCGGGCCGAGGCCGTGACGCTGCGGCTGGCGGGCGTAATCACCCAGTGCCTGCCCAACGGCAACCTGGCCGTGGCCGCCCGGCAGGAGGTGCGGGTGAACAACGAGCTGCGGGAGCTGCAGGTCAGCGGCGTGATCCGCCCGCAGGACATCGCCAGCGACAACACCGTGCAGCACGACCGCATGGCGGAGGCGCGCATCTGTCATTTCCAGGTAAAAACGCTAACATATACCCCGTTCACGTCAGGATCCGAAAATCCTCCGGTGAGATGATCCGGAAGTTATCCGTTACGGCATCGCAGAACACGTGCCAGTTTCTGGGCACCTCCTCGCGCAGGAACGCCAGGATCG
>JAABUX010000297.1_pt1 | contig 84449 bp, 63 predicted proteins | sample 5561851 | NCBI WGS metagenome assembly JAABUX01 (sample SAMN10711883, study PRJNA513361) | rock metagenome | isolation source: Antarctica rocks | place: Antarctica: Victoria Land, Richard Nunatak red sandstone | collected 2016-01-03 | reverse complement strand
CTCCGCCGGCCCGTGGAGAAGCCCATTCCTGCGACAACCAGCGGCGTACCGAGGCGATGGCGTCGGAGAACGTCACGCCCTGCTTGCCGGGCCACTCCACCCGGCCCGTCCGCTTCGACTCCGGCAAGCTCCGATCCAGCAACGCCACGACCGAGTCCAAGCCGAAGAGGCACGGGGCGGCCCGCAACACCGTCCGGCGGCACCAACCCCCGGTGCTCCCCAGCCCGAGGCAGCAACGGACCTCTTGGGAGGTGGTCTCCGGATTCCGGCGGCCGCAGGAGGCGGCGATCATGGCCACCGCCGTCATCTCCGGGTCGGTGCTGAAGAAATACTCGTCCCGATGCGTCCCGGTCCGATCCCGCACGAACACCCACGCCAGCGGCACCAGGCCCTCGCCGGCCTCGACCCCGGTGGCCCGTGCCGGTGGTCAGGCCGACTTGCCGGGTGCCTCCACCGTACCGGGCGACCGTCTCGGCCCGAAGTTCGGCGGCCGCCCCTGCCACACCGGGCTTGGGGCGGCGTGGCCCCTTCACCGGCGGCCGCCCCTTGCCCGGGTACGGCGGCGGCGGCTCGAAGGGGTCGGCCTCGGGGTGGAGCTCGCTCACCAGGGCCAACCGGGCCCGATGGCGATGGGCGAACCGGGCCAACTCGTGGGTGCCGTAGCCGGAGTCGCCCACGAAGACGAACCGCCGTCGGGGAAACCACCGGATCATGACCCGCAAGAGCGTGGCCATGATCCGGGCCGGGGTGCGATAAGGACGCCCCCGCTGCTGGTCGTCCTCCTTGGAGCGGTACAGGTCCACCAGCACCGGCAGGGCCCAGGGACGGTTGGCCCAGGGGAAGCGGACCAGCACGGCCAAGACGACCCACTTGTGGCCGGATCGCCAGGCGGTGTAGCCGTGGCCGGGGCGGGCCGGATCACGATGCCGGGCCTTGCCGTAGACCTTGCGGCCGGGATGACCGTCCACGGTATCGTCGCCGACCAAGGGGGCCGCCACATCGGCGGGGATCAGGGCCAAGACGAGCCGAGAAGGCTGGCAGGCCAGGCGGAGGGCGGACCACTCGGCGGAGGAGAAGACCCGCTGGTAGGTGGTGCGATGCCCCCGGGCCATCGGTGCGGCGGTGCGGAGGATGTTGGCGACGGTCCGCCGCCCGGTGGTGAGGATGGCCGAGCCGAGCAGGACGAGGAACCGATGGAAGGTGGGTTGGGTGAAGACCGACGAGAAAGCATCGAACAACGATCGGGCTTCGGCGGGTAGAATCATCGAGGGCCGTCCTCGGTGGGTGGCCTGCGGCGCGTGTCCTACTCCCCATGCTACCGCCGAGGCGGCCCGCCGTAATCTGCATCAGTCGAGATAAGAAAGTATCGAAGATTTGGGTTTCGCTTAGTCGCCTTTCTGGCAAAACTTATTCGTCTCGAACACTTCGGACGCGATCGAGGGTAATTCGAAGCCTGGGGTGCGAGCCCTTGGTCTGGTCCCTAAGATGATGGGGTGGATCGGAATTGTTGGACCTCGGACCGGGTGGACTTGGATGAAATACACGACCTTGGGCCGGACCGGGATGACCGTTTCGCGGATCTGCCTCGGTTGCATGAGCTACGGCGACGCGAGCTGGCGCGAGTGGATTCTCGACGAGGAGACCGCCCAGCCGTTCTTCCGGCGGAGCATCGAGGCCGGGATCAACTTCTTCGACACCGCCGACATCTACTCGTTTGGCCGCTCGGAGGAGATCACCGGCAAGGCGCTCAGGGCCTACGCGAAGCTCGACGAGGTGGTGATCGCCACCAAGGTCCGGTTCCCGATGGGTCAGGGCCACAACATGGGCGGCTTGTCGAGGAAGCATATCCAGCAAGGGTGCGAGGCGAGCTTGAAGCGGCTGGGTGTCGAGGCGATCGACCTCTACCAGATCCACCGGTTCGACCCGAACACGCCGATCGACGAGACGTTGGCGGCGCTCGACCTCCTGGTCAAGCAAGGCAAGGTCCGCCACATCGGGGCCAGCAGCGGCGAAGCTTGGCGGTTCGCCCAGTCGCTTTCGACGTCGGAGCGGAACGGCTGGGCCAGGTTCGCGACGATGCAGAACCACTACAACTTGGTGTACCGCGAAGAAGAGCGCGAGATGAACCCGCTTTGCCAGCATGAAGGGGTCGCCCTGATCCCCTGGTCCCCCCTGGCCCGGGGGCTCCTGGCCGGTGCCCGGACCGGGATCGGCGACAAGACGAGCACCCTCCGCGCGGCCAAGGACGATTTCGCGCTCAAAATTTACCAGGACCCGTCCGACGAGGTCGTCATCGCCGCCGTCCGCAAGGTGGCCGAGGCCCGAGGCGTGGCGATGAGCCAGGTCGCGCTGGCGTGGCTCTTGACCAAGCCCGAGGTCGCGGCCCCGATCGTCGGGGCGACCAAGATGCACCACCTCGAAGACGCGATCAATGCCGTCGAGGTCGAGCTGACCCCCGAAGAGATCGAGGCGCTCGAAGCCCCTTATCGCCCGCATGCCGTGGGGCCGCTCATTTGATCGAGAGCGACGATCGCCCTGCTTCCGATTGGAGGATCACCCTGGCCCTGGTTTGGGCGTTGGCGTTCGGCATCGCCTACACCCGGATGGTCATCGTCGAGCGGATTCCGGTCGTCGCAAACTGGCTCCGCAAGTGACGATCAGCGGACTTCGAGGGCTTCGAGCTTGAGCTTGGTGGCGACCCTGGCGACCGAGTTGAAGGTCTCGAACGGCGAGACCCCGTCGAGGCTGGTGTCGGAGAGCTTGATGTGGACGGCGTCGACTTGGTTCTGGTCGAACGCCGAGTCGACGGCGACCCATCGGCGGTTGACGTAGACCTCGTTCCACATGTGGTAGCCGAACCCGCCGAGGTGCGAGGCGTAGACCAGGCCGACGACGACCCGGGCGGGTATCCCCTCGGCCCGGCACATGGCGGCGGTCAGGACGCCGTGCTCGGTGCAGTCGCCCTCAAGGGTTCGGGCCACCTCGTCGGCGGGGGCGAAGCTCGTCCCGAAGTTCTTACTCTTGATGTTGGCGGCGACCCATTTGGTGATCGCCTGCGCCTTGAGCCAGGGGTCGGTCACCCCTTCGACGGCCTTCCGAGCCAGTCGAATCACCCGGTCGTCCGCCGAGGTGACCAGCGGGTTCGAGCGGGTGAACTCGTCGCCCACCGTTTCCGAGCCGGCGGTCCCGTCGTCGGGCCCGGCGGTCTTGACGATCATCATCGCCGTCTTCGGGTCCGGCCCGGCCTTGATGTTCTGCCTCCGGTCGGTGGGGAAGAACCCTGTCGGGTCGGCGTCGCTCATCGAGACCTTGTACACGATGTCCCGGCTGCTTTCGGGGTTGCTGATCTTGCGAGCGACCTTGACCACCAGCCCACCGATTAAGTCGAACTGGTCGACCTTATTAATGCTCCGGGTGGCCGCTTCCCGGGTAGTCCGGTATGCGGTGGTCCCGCCGTAAGTGTCGTTGAACATCTTCAAGATTTGGCCGACCGCGTCGACCCAGAAGGTCTGGTTCAACTCGGGCATCGGCTTGTTGTCGAGCGTGACGACGGTCTGCTCGATCTTGAGCAGTTCCCGAACCGCTCCGCCCCCCAGCGGGATTTGCTCGGTCGCTCGCGCCGAGAGGGTCGCCTCGACGATCTTGTTCAGGTCGGGGACGAACATCTTGATCTTCCGGACCTCGCCCGGCTTCATCGGCGACCGGGAGAAGCTCAACTCGGGACCATAAGGACCTTTGACGTCGGCACCCCAGGGGATGACCTCTTGCTGGGTCTGGTTGCCGTTGACGATCTTGAGCGTCATCTTGCCATCGATGACGTCGCCATGAACCCGGAGCACCTGATTGCTGGCGCGGGTCCGGGTGTCGAGCCGGAGGACCTCGCCCTCGGGGGTTTCGATGGTCCCGTACTGGACTTCCATCGAGACCGAGTCGGCTCCTCGCCGGACGGTCAAGTTGTAGTCGACCCGGACGCGAACCAAGGAACGGTCCTTCTCCTTGACCGGCTCGACGCTGGTCCGGATGTAGCCGACCTTGTTGCTGCCGATGAAGAGCGCATCCCACGACTCCGAGGGAGCTTGCGCCCGAGCATTATTCGATGAGGCCGCCAGGAGACAAATCGCCCCGAGCAGGGTGGCCTGAACCTTCCGAGACTCGATCCATCGCATCCGAAGTCCCTTTCCGAGACGAGTCGCCCGTCGTCCCCTCGCCAAAAGCGGAGGACGCGACCGGTCGGCCCCCGCTCGACGACGAGGGGAACGCAACCCGTTGAGATTATCGCGGAAAGGCGTCAAAGCCTCAAGTTCGAGCGAGCCGTCCACTTCCTCGGGACGGCCTGGCCGGTCGAAATTCGATCAGCCGACGGTGATCATGGCGGAAAAACGGTCGCCGGACAGAAGCTGAAGTGCGCCGTGGAGGGCCAGTTGCCTCGTATGGTGCGACGGGACTTGGCCTCGAACGAACACATGACCGCTCACATCCTCGACGGTGAGGTTTCGGATACGTCCGTGGGTCGACTGGAGGACGCGAGCTTCGATCTGCTCGGCCAGGGAAGGCTCCGTGGAATACATCGGAGTGAACTCCAGGTCAAAAGGGTGCGAATCGACGGTAGATGATCCGGGACGAGCTTGAAGTGATCGGTGCGGATAACTCGGATCGGTCGGTGGGCGTCGCCGAGCGATGGGGTTTGTGGGTCGTTTTGATAATGATGCTCCCAGTCTATAACCTATAGTTCAATTTTGCCGAGAAATTCTGAAGAAGATCAACAAATTCCAACGCTTGCAATCAGATCGTGGACTCTCCCGATCAAGCAAGGTTGGTATTGTAGGTCGTTGGAGGTGGTTGGGCGGTGTCGCATAAGACAGGCAACTCTTGAGCCAACGCCATCAATCCAGGGCGATCCCATCGTTCCACCGCGTCCTTCCAGCGATCCCAGAACGCTTCCCGGCCCAGCCCGGTCATTTCGCTGAGACGACCGAGGTTGTAACCCAGTTGGAGGACCGATCGGGTGTCCGGCTCGGCTTGCTCGACGATCGCGGTGATCTTGGCGATGCAGTGGGTCATCGAGCCGCCTCGGGTTCGTCGAGCCGCCTCAGTCGCGCCGCGGGCGGGCCAATTCGAGCATCAGGGATTCGAGGATGAACCGAGGGGGGAGGGTCGAATTCCCCTTGAGGTCGAGGTCGGCATCCAGGAGCATCTTCGGCAATGCGTCGACCCGAGTCGGACCCAGGTGGGTGTGTTGCTTGCCCGTTCGGTCGACTCCATTGGAGTAGATCCCCGCCGCCTGGCAAGCGGAGCGGAGGTCGACGCGGGCGAGCCGCAACTGGCCGGCGTGGTGGATCTTCTGGAGCGAGTAGGTCATCCCCGCCATCGCCTTGATCGGCGGCTCGCCCGAGGCGAGCAGGTGGTCGAGGTCGCCCAGGGCCTCGTTGGCCGCGCCCGTGGTCGCCGAGTCGACGATCCCGAAAATCGTCTCGATCCGCCCCGAGCCGACCATCCGGGCGACGTCTTCGCGGCGGATCAGCTTGCGATCACCCACGTAAACGATCATCTTCTCGACCTCGGAAGCGAGCAGGCCCGCCTCCACGCCGACCAGGTCGACCATCAAGCGAGCGGCCTCGTCTTCGAGCTTGACCGCCGCCTTGGCCTTGGCCATCGCGATCAACCAGGCGGGGAGTTCGCGCTCGTCGGGGGTCTTGCACTCGACCGAGGTTCCCACCCTCTCGACGAGCTTGGCCAGCTTGGTGTTGCCCGGCCACGACTTGCTCGAAAAGATCAGGACGCCCGACTTCGAGGGCTTCTCGGCGTAAGCTTCGAGTTCCTTGCGGTGTGCCGTGATGAACGGGTCGGCGTTCTCGACCACGACGACCCGGCACTTGGCCAGGAACGGCAAGGTTCGGATCTCGTCGAGGACGTCGGCGAGCTTGGCGTGGTCGCCGAGCATCCGCGAGACCGCCATCTCGGCGTCTCCCCCCGCGACGGCCAGGCGGGCGATCGCTCGGATCGACTCGTCCCTGAGGTAGGCGTCGTCGCCCGAAACGGCGTAGATCGGCTTGAGTTCGCGCTTGGAGGTCGCGGGTCGGAGGAACTCGAATGCATGCATGGTCGGACTCGGCCTACCCGGAGATTCGGACCTGGCTCTGTTCTGGCCGGATGAGTTTAGCACGCTTGGGGCGGAGGCGACCAGGCGACGGGCGACCCGGACCGAGTTGGGGGTCTAGCTTTCGAATCTGGATGGCCTTCGAGATCAAGAATTGCAGATCGCAAAGGATCGAAGAATTTCACTTCCCGAGTTTTTTGCGAATTGCAATCCTGCGATCTGCAATTCGCATCTCCAGATCCGATAACTAGACCTCCGGGTTGGTCGTCAGGTCGTCGCAAGACGGGGCCAGTCGGGGTTGAACCCGGGGGGTGGCGGCGGGGCATCCAACCCGAAGTGGTTGGCGATGACTCGGATGATCCGCTCGGAGGCGAAACCGTCGCCATAAGGGTTCACGGCGGTCGAGGCCCGGCGGTAAGCGGCCGGATCGTTCCACAAAACCTCGACCGCCTTGACGATCCGATCGCGGTTCGGGCCGACGAGTTGGACCGAACCGGCGATGACCGCCTCGGGCCGCTCGGTCTCGTCGCGAAGCACCAAGACGGGCACCCCGAGCGACGGGCCTTCTTCCTGAACCCCGCCCGAGTCGGTCAGGATCAGGAAACTCGCCCGCATCAGCTCGACGAACGCCCGGTAGCCCACCGGCGCGACCAGGTCGACCCGATCGACCCTGCCCAGCCGAGCATCGACCATCGACCGGACCGAAGGGTTGGGATGCACCGGGAATACGACCCGGAGATCGAGGTATTTCGCCACGAGGTCGACCACGGCGTCGCAGATCGATTCGAGCGGAGCCCCGAGGTTTTCGCGACGATGGGCCGTCACGAGGATCGTCCTCCTCGCGCTGTTCGAAGAGGGCGGTTCGACCCGAGCCGACTGCTCGACCACCCACCGAAGCGCGTCGATTCCCGTGTTGCCCGTGACGTGGACCGAGGCGGGGTCGATCGCTTCGCGGAGGAGGTTGTCGCGGCTTCGAAGCGTGGGGGCGAAGTGGAGCGAGGCGAGGCGGGCGACGACCTCTCGATTCTTCTCTTCGGGGAACGGGCGGTAAGGCTGGCCGGTCCGCAAACCCGCCTCGACATGGCCAAAGGGGACCTGACGATAATACGAAGCCAGCGCCGAGGCCAAGACGGTGGTCGTATCCCCTTGGGCGAGCACGAGCGAAGGGCGTTCGCTCACCATCGCTCGATCCAGCGCGGTCAAAGCCCGAGCGGTCGAATCGGCGAGGGTCTGGTTCGGCCTCATCAGGTCGAGGTCAACGTCGGCGACGAGGCCAAACTCGCAGAGCGCCTGGTCGAGCAACTCACGGTGCTGCCCGGTCGAAACCAACCGGACGCTCAGCCCTTCGACCTCGCGCAGTCGGATCACGAGGGGGGCGAGCTTGATGACCTCGGGCCGGGTGCCGACGACCACCATCACCAAATGTCGTTCCGAGTTGTCTTTCATCGCATCTCCAAGCTCACGAACCCGGAACCTGAACCCCGACTGAAAAGTATCCCCAAGCGAAACCACTCCGACAAATGGAGTTTGAAAAAACTCGGGGTTGACAAAGTTTTGGCCGATTATACTATCTGTTTGAAACGCTTGTTTGAAACGCTCGTTTGTCCTCGAAGGGGCTGGCCTTGACGATCGACGAGACGAGATCAAAGTTGCTCGAAGCGGCGGGGAACGAGTTCTCCGAGAAGGGCTTCGAGCGGGCGACGGTCCGGGCGATTTGCGACCGGGCCGGGGTCAACGTGGCGGCGGTGAACTACCACTTCGGCGACAAGGAGCGGCTCTACGAAGAGGTGGTGATCCTGGCGCACCATGAGCAGCCCGACAAAAGCTTCGATTCGGACCGGGCTGACCCCCTCGAAGCCCTCAGGAACTACGTCTCCTATTTTATCCAACGGGTGGTGATGAGGCATGAGAAGCCCTGGCATCAGGAGGTCATGATGCGCGAGATGGCCTGGCCGACCAAGGCCTCGGATACGCTGGTCCGCGAAGAGTTTCGCCCCAACTTCGAAGCCTTGATGGCGATCCTCGGGCGGCTTTGCCCCGAAGCCGACGAGCGTCGAATCCACGCGATCGGCCTCAGCGTTGTCGGCCAGTGCTTGCATTACAAGCTGTGCGGGGCGGTCTCCGAGCGGATCATCGGCCCCGAGGCGTTCAAGAAACTTGACGCGAACTATCTCACCGACCATATCACCCGGTTCACCCTGGCAGCGTTGGGCCACGGCGAGCCTTTCGCAACGACCAAGCCTGTCAACGCCTCGCACGACCCGTCGCATGAAACAGAAAGGGGTGACCGATGAGTTGGATCGCATTGCAGATGCTGACCGGCGACCGTGCCAAGTTCCTCGGGATCGTCATGGGCTTGACGTTCACGGCGCTCCTGATCACCCAGCAAGGGTCGATCTTCTGCGGCCTGATGCTCCGGACGGCGTCGCAGATCACCGACACCACCGGCGCCGACCTCTGGGTGATGGATTCGAACGTCCTCCACGTCGACGACGTCAAGCCGATGATCCAGAACAATATCTACCGGGTCCGAGGGGTCGACGGCGTCAAGTGGGCCGTCCCGTTCTTCAAGGGGCAGGCCCGGGCCAAGGTCGACAACGTCAACGGGACGCCTCGGCAGGTCATCGAGCAGGTGGTCTTGCTCGGCCTGGACGACTCGTCGATGGTCGGGGCGCCCCCGCCCAACAAGATCCTGGAAGGGAAGCTCGAAGACCTCCGGCGCCCCGACGCGATCTTCATCGACTACACCCGCTTGAGCAAGCTGTTCCCCGGCCTGCCCGCCGTCGCCTACACCAAAGGTGAAGCCCATCGGTTCCTGGGCAAAGAGATCGAGATGAACGACCATCGGGCGATCATCGTCGGCGTCTGCGAGGCATCGCGGACGTTCCAGTCGAACCCGGTCGTCTACACCACCTATTCGAGGGCCAAGTTCTACGCCCCGAGCGAGCGGAAAGTCCTCTCCTACATCCTGGCCAAGACCGACGAGGGCCGCGACCCCGACGAAGTCGCCGCGAGCATCCGACGCCAGACCGGCCTGGGGGCGCTGACCGGCCCGCAGTTCGTCGCCAAGACGATCAACTACTTCATGAAGTATACGGGGATTCCGATCAACTTCGGGATCACGGCCTGCCTGGGGTTCCTGGTCGGGACGGCGATCGCCGGGCAGACGTTCTACAACTTCACCCTCGAAAACCTGAAGCAGTTCGGCGCCTTGAAGGCGATGGGGGCGACCAACTTCATGATCGTCCGGATGATCATGCTCCAGGCGACGGTCGTCGGCTTCCTCGGCTACGGGATCGGGACCGGACTCGCCGCGCTCTTCGGCGAGCGGACCAAGGGGGGCGAGCTGGCGTTCTACACCCCCTGGCAACTCCTGCCGATCACCGCCGTGGCGGTCGTCATGATTTGCATCGTGGCCAGCTTGATCTGCATCCGTAAAGTGATCGTCCTAGAACCGGCGGTGGTCTTCCGAGGCTGACGTGGTCCTTGGCAAGTCGTTCTCGATCCCGCACTTCCATTCGATGGTTTTCCCGAAGAGGGCCGATGACCATGTTCAAGACCCGATCGACGCTTGGTCGCCGCCTCAAAGACCCGAGGTTGGATGCAGTCGAACCCGAAGGCGGCGACGTGGCCGTCCGGATTCGGAGCGTCGTGAAGAATTTCGGCGAGGGCGAGCGACAGGTCCAGGCGCTTCGGTCGGTGGATTGGGACGTCTACGCCGGCGAGATGAGCCTGATCGTCGGTCCTTCGGGGTGCGGGAAGACCACCCTCCTGTCGGTGATCGCGGGGATCTTGAACGCCGACTCGGGGTCGGTGACGATCTTCGGCGACGAGGTTTCGAGCATGAAAGACTCGGCCAGGACCCGGTTCCGGGCGACGAAGATCGGCTTCATCTTCCAGCAGTACAACCTCCTGCCCGCGTTGAACGCCGCCGAGAACGCCGCGATCCCGCTGGTGATCGCGGGCTGGTCGAAAGGGAAGGCGATCGCCCAGTCGCGCAAGGTCCTCGAAAGCCTGGGGATGGGCCCGAAGGTCGACAGCCTGCCCAACCAACTTTCCGGGGGGCAGCAGCAGCGGGTGGCGATCGCCCGGGCCTTGGTCCACGAGCCGCAGTTGCTCGTTTGCGACGAGCCGACCGCCGCCCTCGACCAGCAGAGCGGCCACTCGGTCATGGAACTCCTCAAGGAATCCGCCGTCCGGCCCGACCGCGCGGTCGTCGTCGTCACCCACGACAACCGGGTCTTCAGCTTCGGCGACCGGATCGCCCACATGGACGACGGCCGGATCGTCAAGCTCGAAACCCGGGAGAGCCAAGCTGTCGGCAACGAACACTGAAAAACTTTTTAGCCACGGATGGGACACGGATAAATCAGTTTTCTTTCTCTTATCCGTGTTCCATCCGTGGCCAAGTTTCCGTCCCCCTTGATCCCTTCTTCGGAGCTTGCGATGAAAAAGTGGTTGTTACCCGCGATTGCCGTGGTGGGGTTTGGCTACGCGGTGTTTTCGGTGGTCAAAGCCCGAGAGGTCGCCCCAGTCTCGGTGCCGGTGATGTCTCCGCCCACGCAGTCGGTGTTCCGCAAGACGATCGCCGGCGCGGGGATCATCGAGGCCCGGCTTGAGAACATCCCGGTCGGCTCGCCGGTCCAGGGGGTGGTCTGGGAGTTGTTCGTGAAGGTGAAGGATCGGGTCAAGAAGGGCGACCCGCTGTTCCGGGTCGACGACCGGGACCTCAAGGCGGATCTGGAAGTCCGCGAGGCGAACCTCGCCTCGGCGATCGCCTCGGCCCGACGCATCGAGGCCGCCCCCAACTCGGGCGACGTGGCGATGGCCGAGGCTGCCGTCGACGAAGCCCGGGCCAAGCTCAACGACTCCGAGGCCACCACGGGCCGGACCGAGCGGCTCTACCAGCGACAGATGGGGACCGCGGCCGACTACGACAAGGACCGCTATGCTTTCCAAGGCGCCAAGGCGATGCTGGCCAAGTCCCAGGCCGACCTCCAGCGGCTCAAGATCACGTGGGAGGCCGACAAGCAGGTGGCGCAGGCCGCCGTGGCGATGGCCGACAGCCAGATCCGGAGTACCAAAATCCAACTCGAGCGCCTGGTCGTCCGGGCGTTGGCCGACGGCGAAATCTTGCAGGTCAACGTCCGCCCCGGGCAACTCGCCGCCTCGCTCTGGAACCAGGGGCTGGTGGTGATCGGCGACAGCAAGCGGCTCCACGTCCGGGTCGACATCGACGAGAACGACGTCCCGCTCTTCAACCCCACGTCCAAGGCCATCGCCACCCTCAAAGGCCGTCCAGGGGTCAAGTTCGACCTCGTCCCGTTCAAGATCGAACCCTACGTAATTCCCAAGAAGAGCTTGACCGGCGAACTCTCCGAGCGCGTCGACACCCGGGTCCTCCAGGTCGTCTACTCGCTGCCCGATGACCGGCCGATCCCGCTCTACATCGGCCAGCAGATGGACGCCTACATCGAGTCGTCCGAGCCTCCCGCAGGGATCTCCCTCGACACCGACCTCCGTCGCGTCAGCCCGTTCGACGCGAATCCGGCCTCGCCGACGGGGAAAGATTCGAAAGCACCGGACTCGCCAAAGCCGGCGACCAAGCCTGGCCTTTGAGGAATCGAACGCTTTCCTCCAACGAACCAACCCGTTTTGGCGATCGGCCCGCTTTGGTCTTCTTGGCCTTGGCGGGTTTCGTCGTTTGCGGCTCGGGTTCGGGTTTGGCCTTCTCCGAGGGTTCACCCTGGCTCGGGACGACCCGGAAGGCCAAGGTCTGCGAGGCCGAGGCCTGACCGTCGATCAAGTCATGGAGCGTGATGTCGAACTCGTATTCGCCCGGCGTCAAGCTTTCCAGTCCGATCGTGTTGACCAGGTAGATCTGGTAATCCTCGGTGTCGAACCTCGTTTCATATTCGAGCAGCTTGTCTTCCTTGGCCAGGATGGTCTTCTCCCCTTTGCGACGGATGCGACCATCCTCGATGAACTTGGCCCGATAGGGCGACTTGTTCTTGGGGTCGGTCTCGACCTTGTAATGCAAGGGGCGGAAATAAACCTTGAGCTTGTCGGAGCTGGTCAAGGTCGCGTCGGGAAGCGGCGAGTAGCGTTCGAGCCCATCCACCCGCACGACGGCGACGGCCGGAGACATGGCGAGCTTGGCTTTCGCTTCGACCTGGGGCTTGGCCTGGGTGGGCTGTTGTTTCGAGTCACCGCCGGGCGCCTCGGTCGACTGGCCTCGGGCACTTGTCGATAGAAGTCCAATCAACAAGACAATCACCCAGAGGCAGAGGGGACGCGACTTGCTGGCTGGCATGGTCGGCAGGTCCTGTCATCGGTGATCGCCGCTTGTTTGAGGTCAATCCACCATAAGCGACCTCACAGCGATGATCAACCCACTGACCGACGTTTCCTCGAGCAAACTCCGGGAAAAAGACAGATCAAAGTTTGTGGGATGGGTATCATGCGGGGTTTAACGAGCAAAACCCGTCTGGGAAGAATGAAACGGCCATTGTGCTTGTGCGGTGGTGCGGCAAGGTCTTGCTTCATTTGGGAGGATTGTCTCCGGCGAGTCTGGACGAATAAAGAAAGCGGCGAACCAAGGTAGGATCGCCGCTTCGCGGGGGATGTCGAGTGATGGATCGACTCGAAACGGGATCAGGACTGAGGTTGGCGGCGGCGAAATCGCCAGGCCGACCCGCCGATGATCAGTCCCCAGGCGAGGATGGTGGTCGGCTCGGGGGTGTTGACGGTGGGCGGGATCATCGGGGTGACGGTGGGCGTGCCGGGGGTGGGCGGCGGATTGAGGTTTTGCGGCGAGTTAAGCTGCGGCGAAACGAACGTATTCGCGATGTCGCTCTTGCCGACGATGATGGTCTGCTCGCTCCCGGCATAGGCCGACAGGTAGAACCCATTGGTCAGGGCGTTCAGGCCGGGGATCTTGCCGAAGTTCTTGATGGTGAACTCGAAGCCGGGGTGCGCCGAAGAGGGATCGTAGGCAAGGTTTCCCGTATTTGCGGTCAAGGTTTTGCCATACGAATAGGTCAACCCGCTGGCCGACGGTTGATAAGCCGCGACGGTGAAATGGTCGGTGGTATCGTCATTCGATTTCACCGAGGGGACCCCAGCCACGATCAACGGTGCGGCAGCGGTCCCATCCACGTTCTTGGGGGCGAAGGCAACCGTAATGGACTTGTCGGCCCCGAGGTGCGCCGGGTTCGAGCCGTTGTCCTTGATCGTCTGTGGGTTGGTGTGGCCGTCGGGGCTACCGTCGGTGTTGCCGGCGACCCCGTAGAAGTTGACACCCACCGCCAGGGTATCCGAGGTCTTGTCGTAGCTCAGTCGGATGTCCTTCATCGCATAGCCGTTGATCAGGCCGGCGTTAGTCATCCATTGCGGTTGGAAAGTGTAATTGAACGGATGACCCGGGATGACGGTCACGCTCGACGAATTTGTCGGCAAGTCCTTCTCGACATTCCCGGTCACGAACAACGGCGAGACCGCCGTGCCGCTCGAAACGATCGCATCCGCGTTCGCCGACCCGGTCCATGCCAGGGCGAGACCGAACGTTGCCAGACAGCGACTCAACCTTCCACGAACCATAACGAGTCTCCTTCCGCGTTAAGGCTGATCTCTCCGGGAACGATCCGACACATCCGTGCTCGTTCGCCGTCAGAGAGGTTTCCTATCACGTCCCGATCTGTGTTCTCGGCGACCCGGGGTCGCCTTGAACCTCGACCGCCTGCTGTCTCGGCTTACTTGAAATCGAATCTGGTCTCACATCCCCGCCTCGACCTGGATTCGGCTTGTTTCATCGACGCGGTATTGGATGCCCGCTTCCCCTCGGAACAGCCCCGATTCGTGGCTGACCATCAGGAAAGGACTTGAGCGCGATGTCGTTGTTCACGAAGCTTTTTGAAGCCGTTCACTCGTGGCGGCGCCGTCGCGTCGGGACGAAGCCCTCCCGAAAACGGTCCGAACTGGTCATGGAACAGCTTGATCATCGACAACTCCTGGCCGTTAACTTCACTGGGGTCGCTGCAACCGATTTTCCCGTCACGCAAAACCCAGGCGTTCAGGTCATCGCCAACCCGCCGCCTCCGGCGGGGACGAATACTTTTCCGGGGATTCCGACCAACTTGCAGGGCATCATCTCCGTCTCTGGTCTTCAGATTAACCAGCTTCGAGTTAGTTATACTCAAGTTGATGACACCCTCAATGTAGGGATCGAAGGCCCATCGAATGGTCGTGACGGCAATGAGGTGATTGCTGGCGATGCGGATAATAACGGAAATCAAGGAACCGTCGACCCCAGAATTACTTCAGGACCCAACCCGATCGTTTTTTTAGATAACGCCGATTTCGGGGGTTCGAAGACCTACGGCGTCTCGCTTGCGTTCAATAACACCGGAACGCCCGACGTCGTAGCAGGCTTCCCGATGAATGCGGGCACTGACCCCCTCGCAGCCAAGCCGTTCCAGGTCGCCCGGGCGCTGCCGCCGAATCCGACGACGAATCTTCCTGGATTCGATGAGAATCAGGTCTTCCCGCAATATACGGGCAACTACTACTTCGCCAACAGCCCGACCAAGCCCAACCTCGAATTGCAGATCTCCCACTTCTCGCAATTGTACCAGCAGATCACCGGCAACGTCCTGGCCTCGACCTCCCCGCTTGAGATTGGAGCATTCGGCTCTTCGATCCAGAGCGGCGGGATCAGCGACGAGGTCGACCCCCCGCTCCCGGTCAACCTCCCGCAAGCGACCGTCCCGATCCCGGTCGTCCCGCCGCCCCCGGTCGTTCCTCCGGTGTCTCCTCCGGTGTTCATCAACCCGCACGCGGCGAACCACGTCAATACGGCCCACAACAGCGCGGTCCGGGTCAACGTCCTTGGGTCGTCGGGATTCAATCCGACCACGATCATTCCGTCCACCGTCCGGCTCGGCGATCCGGCGACTATCGCGACCACCGGCGCGACCCCGATCCTCAACTTCGAGCACAACGTCAACCGCGACGGTTTCCCCGATGAGACTTTCCTCTTCAACGGTCTCGACGTTCAACTTCCGGCCGGAATCACCACCGCCGAGATCACGGGCATGACGACCTCGGGCCAGACCTTCGCCAGCTCGGTCCAGGTCTTCAACCGCGACGCAACCTATTACACCCAGGCCGCGATCAACAAGCAGCAAGCCGCCTGGGCCAAGTATGATCTGGCTCATGGGATCAACACAACCAACGGCGTCGTGGCGCCGCCGGTCAAGGTTCCCACCCTCGCCCAGAGTCGAGCTACGTCGGCTGCGATCAACGATCTTTACAACCCGTTCGCTGGCAAGAGAGTCCCCATCCAGATCAATCCGGGTGCCGTCAACGGCATCTCGGGCGGTTCGACGGTGACTACGACCAGCGTCGCGGCGGCCTCGACCACCGTGGCGATCCCCCGTAAGCATGGCAAGGCTCGCAAAGGAGTCGTGATGCCCTCGGCCTCGACTCCGCAAGTTCTGGTTTCCAGCCGTATGCCGACTTCCATGAATCTTGCCGGTAGCGCTTGATCGACAGATCCCGCTTGCCAGAATAGCAAGAAGATGAGAGGAGCGACCGAACCTGGTTTCGGTCGCTCCTCTCTGTCTTTTCGAGGGCGACGAGGCGCGGATCTCTGGCTTTGCGGTTATAAAGACGACTATGGACGCGACACCAACCCCCCAGAATCCGGCAAACGTCCTGGCGATCACCGCCAACATGGTGATCCCGCTCGACGAGTTTTCCTTCGAGTTCGCCCGGTCCGGTGGTCCGGGGGGACAAAACGTCAACAAGGTGAATTCGAAAGCCCTCCTCCGGTGGAAGCCCGCCGAGAGCCCGAGCATGCCCCCCTTGGCCCGCGACCGCCTGGTCCGTTTGATCGCCTCTCGGATGACCCGCGAAGGCGAGCTCCTCATCACGTCGCAACTGACCAGGGACCAGGGGCGAAATGTCGCCGACTGCCTCGACAAGGTTCGTCAACTGGTCTTGCTGGCCCTCCACCCTCCAAAAACGCGGAGGGCCAGCCGCCCGACGCTCGGTTCCCAACAGCGGCGGGTCGAGTCGAAGCTCCGGCACTCGATCACCAAGAAGCTCCGGCGCAAACCCAACGTGGACTGACGGATCGGGCCTCAACCCAGCGAACGATCGGAGCGAACGGGCATGGCCGACTTGTCGCCTTATCAACAAAAGATCATCAAACGCTACTACAACAACTACGACGCGATCGCCTCGCAAAGGCTCGCCGAACTGGTGGGCGAGCTTTACCTCACCGAAGGGAAGAAGCGCGACAAGCTCTGGACCCGGGTCGCCGAACTGCTCACTAAGCTCGAATTCCCGGCGACTCGGATCGAACACCTGCTCTCGAAGCGTGATCCGTCGCTCCTGGCCGGCGTCATGAAGGAGTTGGAAGGCAAGGGGAGCTGACCCACCGCTTTCGCCTCGAAAATGCGGGGTTTGACCAATCGCGACGGAATTTTTTCGATCGAGTTGTCTCGATCGCAATCGTTTCGTAAGGTTCCATCGGCCCGCCATTCGAGGTGGGCCTTTGGCGACTTTTGGCTCTCGCTCCGATATCGAGGGAGGTTTGATCGATGACGCTCGCCCAACGGGTCCGCGACCAACGCTATGCGAAAGGGTGGGGGCCGGACGAGCTGGCCAGCCGCGCGTCGATCTCCCGAACCGCGCTCTACCAGATCGAAAGCGGCAAGACCGAACAGCCCCGAGCCGCGACCGTCCGGAGGATCGCCGAGGCCCTGGACATCCCGACCGAAGCCCTTTTGGGTCCCCACCTGGGGACGGTCGCCGTGACTTCTTGGAGCGGCCTGGAATCTGGGTCGAACAACGGTCCATCGGCTCGATCATCGAACAACGACGGGTTGGATTCCTCGGCGGTCCGATTTCGGTTTGATCAGCCCGTCAATGGGGGTAGTCGCGAGCGTGAGCTGCAACGAAAATTTGTCGAGCTGCTCAATTCTCCGTTCGGCGACGGCGTCGCTCGAATCCTCGAAGAATCGCACCGCTTTTTGCCGGGAAATCTGGTCGAGTCGGGGCGCTGATCGGGTTTTTTGGCAATCCTGGGAAACGGTGGTAAATTACTCAAGTCGGGCTAGGTGCTGGCCGAAATGCTTCCCGACGCGAATCCACTCGACCTTGCCCCCTTGAGACATCACCATGCATTGCATCTCATGGCTCGCTTGCGTCGGGCTGATCGGTCTGGCCGGGTTCACCGATCAGGCGGACGCGGGAGGGATCGCTCGAAGGCGTGAGCGACCCGTCCGGGAAACGGTCGATCGCCGCCCGGAGAATCAACTCGCGCCCTCGCCGATGCTGGGGACGTTCCGACCAACCCCCTATATCGCCGTTCGAGGCAACGGGATCATCGGCGGCGGTTATTCACCGATTGGCCTCTATGGAGCCAACAACTCGATGGTCTTGTTCGGCCCGATCTCTTCGCTGCGACCCACCTCGGCGCCGATCAACACCGTGGTCCGGGGCTACAACGGGGTGTCGACCCGGGTCGAGGGGACGTCGTTCTCGACCCCGTTCCAGCCCGACCTGTCGCCGGTCCAGTATCCGACCCGAGGGAGCAACTTCACCGGGCTCAGGCCGCCGAGCGTCCCGAATCAATCCGGCAACGGCATCCTCTGGGTGGATCAGAACTGACCCCTTGCGGCGAGAATCCTCACTCGGCCCTGAGCTTCTGGCCTAACCGCTCGAACCTGGCCCGAATCTCGCCGCCTCCGAGGTCGGGGTGCAAGATCGTCGTCGCGTCGATGACCTTGCGGGCTTCTTTGACCCGGTCGGAGCGGTAAAGGGCCAGCGCCAGGCAGTATCGAGCGTCGAACCAGGCGAGCGAACCGGCGACGACCTTCGAGGCTCGGAGCCGCTCTACATCGACGGCGAGGGCGTAGGCTTCGAGCCGAACGTAGGTGTCGCCGAGGTCTCGGATGACTTCGGGATCATCGAACTTGCCGGTCGGCCCACCCCATCGAGCGATCGCCCTCCGGGCGCCGACCGGATCGCCCGAGAAAAGCAAGGCCCGAGCCTGGCGGAGCCGGACCTCGTCGCGATCTTCGGGAGGGGACCGATCGATCGGGTCGGCCCAGCGGTCGAGCAAGACTCGGATCAACGCTCCCGTCCGTTTCCGGACCAAATCGCCATCGGTCTCGCCGGCCAACCGGTCGAGGGCTCGGATCGATGGCAATAACCCGGCGAGGTCGTCTCCTTTGGCTTCGTTTCGGGCGACCGACTCGGCGTCGGCGAACCGGTTTTGTTCCGCCAATGCCACCATCCGACCCAGCCGGGCCTGTCGATGCTGGTCGGGGCTGGCCGGGCCTCGAAGCAAGCGGTCGAAGGTTGCGACCGCCTCGGCGGGTTGCCCGATCCCGGGGATCGACTCCAGGCGAGCGAGCCGAAGTCCCAGGGCGACCGACTCGTCCCCCTCGGCCGCCTGGTCGAGCGCGGATCGGATCATCTTCCGGGCGGCCTCGACCCGGGGGCGGGCCGAGGCCGCATCGCGGTTGATCCACTGATCCTCGATAGCGAGCATCGCCTGATCGGCGGAGTTCAACTGGGCGTCGAGCCATCGAGCTTGGCCATGAGCGATCCCCGACCAGAGCGCGACGGCTTCGTCCCGTCGATTTGACGCCAGCCGAAGTTTCCCCAGCAACCATCGGGCTTCGCCCGAAGCGGGATCGTCGGCGAAGTCGCGGATCTGGGCTTCCAAGGCCGCGATGTAAGCGGATTTCGACCCGCGCGGTTCGTGCCCGACAAGGGCTCGGCCTCGGCCGATCGCCCGGAGCATCCCGGCCTTGGCCCGGAGCGGACGAGGGGCCTTCGAGTCGTCGGCGATCCGACTCAGGATCGCGTCGGCCTCGGCGAACTTCTCGCCCTGGAACCAGCAAGCTCCCGCCTTGAACCGGAGCTGCGTCGCGGCCTCGACGTCGCCCGTCGCCTCGGCGCGGTCGGCACCTCGCAGCGCGAGCTTGGCCGCTCGTTCCGGCTCAAGCAACCGGAGATGCCCTTCAGCGAGCAGGTCCCACCATTCGGGAGGGCTGTTCGGGGGGGGTTCGTCGATGGCCCTGGCCAGTTCCATCAACCCCCGGCGCGACTCGGGGTGGCTCGGGTCGCTGATCGACCCGGCGGCCCGGAAAACCTCGGCATCGACCGACGTCCGATCCCGCCCGATCTCGGCGAACTTGCGGCGAGCCAGGGCGACCCGGAGCTTCCAGAGGGCCTTTTGCTCGAAAGGGGCCGCCGCGCCGTCGGCGAGCCGCTCGGCCTCGGAGAACTGGCCGCGACCGGCCAGGGCGTCGACCTTCGCTTCGGTCAAGGTGACGAGGGGAGGCGGAGGGTCGAGCCTCGCGGCTTCCTCGACTTCGATCTGCGCCGGCCCGTACTGGCCGAGGCGGTTGGACAACTCGGCGTGGAGCAACCGGGCGAACGCCCTAAGCCGGGGGGAGTTGATCGATCGGTCGAGCAAGGCTTGCGCTTCTTTTTCCGAGGCGGTCCGGTCCGGGTCGGCTTCGGGTCGAAGTCTGGCCCGATCGGCGATGGCCTGGGCCAGTCGAAACCGGACGTTCTGCGCGAACGGGTCGCTCGCGGCCTTGGGAGGGGTCGAGATCGCCCGGAGGCGACTGATCGAGTCATCGAACCCTCGAATCACGTCGAGCCGGTCGGGGTTGGTCGCGACGAGGAGGTCGACCTGGTCGAGCAAGGCTCGGCTTCGCGCCCAAAGGTACACGGCGCTCTGGAACCGGAGCGAAGGAGCGATCGAGACCGACCCGTTGCGAGCCAGAAAGTCATCGAGCAGCTTCGAGGCTTCGAGCCAACGCGACCGACTCTCGATCACGGTCTTCGATCGCTGCGCGTCTTGATCCAGGGCATTCGCCGCGTCGAGGGCCCGGCGGGCTCGCTCCTCGGGCTGGACCGCCGGGTCATCCCAGGATGGGCGGGGGCTTGATGTGCCTGGACGATCATCCGCCCAAGCCCGATCGGCGACCTGGCTCGACAAGGCAAACCCGACGAGGCCAAGCCAGACCAGGCGACGGCGGATCGGGGCAACTCTCGATCCTGGACCGCGTCGAATCGACCTCAAGGGATCACCCGCCTTCCGCCTTGATCGTCCGATGGGGCCAGACCAGGTTCAAGTCGACGGAACGCATCCCAGGTGTTGCGGAGCAGGAGCGCGACCGTCATCGGGCCCACTCCGCCGGGCACCGGGGTGATCCAACCGGCCACCTCGGCGGCCTCGGCAAATACCACGTCGCCGCACAACCGACCTTCGGCATCGCGGTTGATCCCGACGTCGATCACGACGGCCCCCGGCTTGATCGCGTCCCCTCGGACCCACTCGGCTCGGCCGACGGCGGCGACCAGGATGTCCGCGCGTCGCGTATGAGCTTCGATGTCCCGGCTGGCGGCGTGGCAGATCGTCACCGTGGCGTCGCCCCCCGGCCCTTTCTGCAACAAGAGCAAAGCCAACGACTTGCCGACGATCTGCGACCGACCGAGGATCACCACATGGCTCCCCCGGGTTTCGACCCCCGAGGCGACCAGCAACTCGCGGACGCCCAGCGGGGTGCAAGGGACGAACCGGGGGCGGCCGATCGCCAATAGACCGGCGTTCTCGGGGTGAAAGCCGTCGACGTCCTTGAGCGGGTCGATCCGCTCGATCACCTTCCGGTCGTCGACTTGGGGCGGCAAGGGGAGTTGGACCAGGATTCCGTGGACGTCGGGGTCGGCGTTCAAGGCGTCGACCGTCGCGAGCAAGTCATCCTCGACGACCTCGGCGGGCAGGCGGATCAAGGTTCCGCGCATCCCGGCGGCTTCGCAGGCTTTTTGCTTGTTCCGGACATAAACCCGGCTGGCGGGGTTGTCGCCGACCAGGACCACCGCGAGCCCGGGGACTCGACCGGTCGTGCCCTTGCGCCGGGCCACCTCCGAGCCAACCTCGCCCCGAATCGTTTCGGCCAACGCTTTTCCGTCGAGGATCTGGGCGGGCAACGGTCCTTCCTCCAACCAAGTCGCGACTTCGACCAACCAAGAACCGTCCGATCCCCAATCTGGCCCGAACCCGGCCGAGCCGGTTGTCATCTCCTATAATACGGGGGCGACCAGACCCTGTCAGGCCAAGAGGACCGCGAGCCATGAATCCGGCCTCGCGGACCATCGGCGATCTCCGAGCGAAATTGTCCAAGCATGAACGGAAACACCACCGAGGGCGGGGTCTTGCTCCCGGTCAGCGACGACGAGACGCCCGAGGTCTGGTCGCCGCTGGTCGACCCTTCGCGACCGATGTCGGCCCAGGTGTTCCGGCTGGCGACACCGGTCTTGATCGAGCAAGCGCTTTTGTACCTCGTCGGGTTGTCCGACACGATCCTGACGGGCCGGTACCTGACCGAGGAGCACCTGGCGGCGATCACCGTCTCGTCGTATCTCCTCTGGTTCCTTGGGAGTTTGATGACCGTCGTGTCGGTCGGCGCGACGGCGCTGGTGGCTCGGCTGACCGGCGCGAGGGACCCGAACCAGGCCAACCGGGTGACCCAGCAATCCGTCAGCCTCGGTTTCCTCCTGGGCCTCGTCCTGTTCGGAGTCGGCGAACTCGTCGCCCCCGGATTGGTCCGTTCCTTGAACCTCGAAGGGAACGCCGCTCGGGACGCGACGTTCTTCCTCCAGATGGTGTTGCTGACGATCCCCCTAGGTGCGGTGATGACGGCGGGGATCGCCTGCCTGCACGGAGTTGGCGACACCAAGACCGGGATGTGGGTGATGGTCCTGGTCAACGTGGTCAACGTCGCCCTGGCCTGGCCCCTGGTCCGAGGGTTCGGGCCGATCCCGTCGTTCGGTTTTTCGGGGATCGTCGCGGGCACGGCGATCAGCGAAGCGCTGGGGGGCGTGGCCGTCCTGGCAGTTTTGATCCGAGGGCGGTCGGGGCTTCGGCTCACCAGGGCCGGGCTTTGGCTCAACCTGGCCGAATGCTGGCGGATCTTGAGGATCAGCTTGCCGGCCTCGGGCGAAAGCCTGACGACCATCTTCTGCCAGCTCTGGTTCTTGGGCCTGATCAACCGGCTCGGGGCCACGGCGACGGCGGCCCACGGGGTGGCGATCCGCTGCGAGGCCCTGGCGTTCCTGACCGCGACGGCGTTCTCGATCTCGGCCCGGACGCTGGTCGGCCAGTACCTCGGCGCGGGGCGACCGGACCAGGCGGCCCGGGCGGCCCGATCGGCCTGGGGCTTCGGCGTGGCCCTGATGGTCGCGATCGGGATTTTGCTCTACTTCGCCGCCGCGTCGATGCTCGACCTGTTCCTGGGCGGGAGGCAACCGGCCGTCGTGCTCGAAGGGGTCCCGGTGCTCCGAGTCGTGGCGTTCGCCTTGCCGTTCCTCGCCACGATGAACATCCTGACTGGGGCGTTGCAAGGGGCCGGCGACACCCGATGGCCCTGGCTGATCACCCTGGTTGGCTACTTCGGCGTCCGAATCCCCTTGACCTACGCGCTGACCGACCCGGACTGGTTTGCCCTCGGGCTTCGAGGCGCCTGGATCGCCATGTTTGCCGACCTCGCCGTCCGAGGGGTCCTGGTCGCCGCCCGGTTCTTGCAGGGGGGGTGGCGATTCACCCGCGTTTGACCCGAGGCGGGATTGTGCCGCGTGCTTAAATCTCGGCCAGGGCGGCGGTCCGGTCGCGGACGATCTTGAAGAGCTTATCGAGATTCGAGGTCCTGAACACGGCCTGGACGGTCGGGGACAATTCGCAAAGCCGAAGCCGACCGCCTCCCCCTTCCACTCGCCTGAGGAGCAGGATCAGCTTGCCGAGGAGCGAGCTGGAGATCAGGTCGACCCCGGAAAAATCGAGGACGAGCCGAAGCGCCTTGCCGTCGTTGGGGAGGGCGGCGTTGAGCTGATCGGCGAGTTCTCGGACGGTCTTGTCGTCGAAAAGCAACCGATCGCGAAACGAGACCACGTGGACGCCTTCATTCTCGGCGACTTCGATTCGGAGCGTGGCGGGCATCGCGGGTCCCCGGTTCGGGCAGGAAACCCCGGCCACAACCGGCCGAGATTCGACTCGACAGGATATCAGCCCGATCGACGTAAAGCGATGGTCCGTCAACGATTTTCTCGGATCAACCGAGAATCTGCCAACCCGGATCAGGGGTTCGAGCCGCGAGGTCGGTTGCGCCGGAGCGGGCCGTCGCTTCGAGGCAACGGGGGCGAGGTGGACTGGGGAGGTCCCGGAACCGCCGGCTCCGCCAGAAATGCCAACGCGGCGGCGCGATCTTTGACGAAGGCGAACAATGGCGACAATTTGCTGACGCGGAAGACCTCGAACACGTTGTCATCGACGTTGCAAAACACGAGCCGGCCGCCATGCTGCGAGCTGAGCCGGTGCAAGACGATGAAGCCGCCCAGGGCGGCCGAACCGGCATAGGTGACCCCGTTCAGGTCGATCACGAGGTCGGCGCGACCGCCCCCCTGGATGTGCGACTCGAGGTGCTGGCGAAGGTCCCGGACGGGGGCCGGGTCGAGCCTCAAGCAATCCCAGAACTCCGCGACGAGCGTCCCATTCTCGTTTCGGACCTCCACCATCGGCTTGAGCATGGATTCCCTATCGGATCGCTTTGGATGTGCGAAAGACTCGGATTCGGCGCGAACTGGAGGTGAGCCGAATCTTCGTCGAGTTCGTCGCTCAGGCTAACAAAAGTTTGACGCTCGATCCACCCTTGCCGCCTCGAAGGCCGGGTTTTCGTAACTCTCCATGTGATAAAATCGAAAATCGAGTACCTTGCGTCATCGTCGTTCAGCAAACTATCGACATCGACCGGTGGTCCCCGACCGGCCAAGCTCGATCGTCTCGAACCTTGGGTCCGCTCAACGTCCACCAACCCGAAAGGGGGGCACGCTTTCCATGCGAATCTCACCATTCCTCGTCGCGGCCCTCACCTGGTCTTGCCTGGGCGTTGTGAATGCGGCGGATTGGACCACCTCGGTATTCCCGGAACGAAGCCACGACTTCGGCACGGTGGCACGCGGGTCGAAGGTTCGCCACTCGTTCCCGATCGTCAACACGACCGACCAGATCGTCCACATCAAGTCGTGGCGGACCAAGTGCGGCTGCACCGACGTCCGGGTCGGCGCCCGCGACATCCCGCCCAAGACGAAGACGGTCGTCGAGGCGATGATCGACACCACCAACTACCAAGGCTATAAGCCGTCGGGCTTGGTCCTGAGCCTCGACCAGCCGGTCGCCGTCGACATCGACCTCAGCCTGACCTGCTTCATCCAGGCCGAATTAAACCTGAGGCCCGGCAACGTCGACTTCGGGATCGTCAACCGCTTGACGGCCCCGCAAGCCGAACTTGCCCTGACCTATTCGGGGACTCAACCCGACTGGTCGATCTCCAGCGCCTTCACGATCAGCGAGCATGTGACCGCCAAGCTCCTGGAGCAAGCGCGGTCGGCGGGGGGGCCGGTGACTTATCAATTGACGGTCAAGCTGAACCCTTCCGTCCCGGTTGGCTTCTTCAAGGATGAGATCACCTTGAAGACCAACGACCCCAAAACTCCGAACATCCCGATCTCCGTGGCGGCGGTCGTGCAGTCGAACGTCACGGTCACGCCGACGGTGATGAACCTCGGCCCGGTCAAGCCCGGCGATTCCATCCAGAAGACGTTCATCGTCCGGTCGTCGCAGCCGTTCAAGGTGATCTCGGTCGATTCGACTCGACCCGAAATCGTCGCGACCTCGGCCCCCGACCAGTCGAAGCCGCTCCACTCCCTGAGCTTCACGTTCAAGGCCCCCTCCACCCCGGGGGCGTTCAACGCGGTGGTCGAGGTTCAGACCGACATCAAGGACGAACCGGTCACCAAGTTGACGGCTTTCGCCACCGTCGTGCCCTGATCAGTCAAGCATAAGAAGGCGACCGGAACCTCGGTTCCAGCCGCCTTCGGTCGAATTGGATTGAGCCGGGTCGTCCGACCGGCTCAGAGACCCGAAGGAGCCGGGGGAGCCGGAGCGGATGGGGCCGAGGGCGCCGGGGGGACGCTGGGCGCGGGGGGGACGATCTCCGACGGGCTCGCGTAGACCGGCGAGTTTGGCTTGGACATCGTGTTGCCCATCATCGAGCCTTGTGGGCTCATCATCGGGGCCTGCCGACTCATCATCGGCGAGGAGGTCGGCATGGCGTAGCTTGCGGTCGAGCCGCCGCAGGAGGACGTCATCGGCGCCGATTGCTGTGTCATCATCACGCCCCGAGCGTGGTGCATCCGGCCGCCACCGCAATGCTTGCCGTGGCCCATCAGGCCCGAGGTGGCGGACATGGCGGCGAGGATCATGATCGTGTGCAACATCGAGAGAGTCCCTTCGTCAAAGGAGAGGAAATCCAAGGGTGTCTGGCTCGAAGCCTCTTGCCGGTCTCGCCGTGATCCGTTCGGCGTCGGTCAAGGAGGACGGATTGTAGGATTCTCATTCAAGCCGCGCCTACCTCAAAACCAACCTCGGCCCGGGTTGGGCTTGACAAGCGGGACAACGGCTCGAAACTTCGGCGAGGTTGACAACCCGGCGACGACCACCCTAATCTCTCGTTGAGGCGTCCGGGTCGATCAAGCGGACGGATCGGGCGTTTTCCCAGGACGAGACGGTGAACATGGCCTCCACCGGTCCGGCGAGAACGTCCGTCGAGCCCGCGACTCGCACCTTTTGGAATCTGGTCGTCGCCGACGCCGGCTGGTTCACGACGGCCAACCTGTTCCGAGAGGTCCCGGCGGATCGGGCGTCGACGCTGCTGTTGCGGTGCTCGGACTATCGGGTTGCCTGGCAGCAGGGGAAGCGGCTGCTCGGCTGGAACAAGCCCGCCTGGCGGTCCTCCTCGACGATCTGGGAACAAGACCTGGTCTTGCCGACGGGTTGGATGAAGTCGTACCCCCGCCTCGGGATGCGACCGATCGCCCGGGCGGCTCGCCGTTGGAGGTCTTTGGTCGAATGCCCCGATCATCCCTCGGCGCTGGTGATGACCTATCCTTATTACTTGCATCTCGCCCGCCAGCTTCGCCCCGAGCGGCTCATCTACTTCAACATCGACGACTACCGACTTTACTGGCCCAAGTCGGCCGCCCAGGTCGACCGGCTTGAACGCGAAGCCGTCCGGGTCGCCGACCTGACGGTGTGCGCCTCGCGATTCGGGGCCGAAGAACTTCGCGCGAGCAACCCCGAATCCGCCTCGAAGATCCGCCACCTCCCGCACGGTGCCCCGTCGGCGTCGATCCCCCTCCAGCCGCAAGATCAGCCCGGCCCCGACCCGCTCGACCTGGCCGGCTTGCCTCGCCCCTGGGTGGGGTACGTGGGTACGCTCGAAGATCGGGTGGATTGGGCTTTGCTCGACGAGGTCGCCAGGACCAACCCGACGGCGTCGATCATCCTGGTCGGTCGGGTCGGCCCCGACGGTTCGACCCCCTGGCAGACGGATCGTCGACGCTGCCTGGCCCTCGGTAATGTGCACGCGATCGGGTGGAGGGACCAGGCCGTCATCGACGCCTACAATCGGTCCTTCGACGTCGGCTTGATCCCCTACCGGACCGATCACCCGTTCAACATCGCGAGTTGCCCGACCAAGATCATGGACTACATGGCGTCGGGCCGACCGGTGGTCGCGACCGACCTCCCCGAGTGCCGCCTCCACTCCGAGGTGTTCGACGTTGTGCCCCCCGGCGACTTCGCCTCGGCCGTGGCCAACCGGCTGAGCATCGGTCCCGACGATGGCCGAGCCTCGGCTCGCCGGAAGATTGCCCTGAGCGAGTCGTGCCGGTCGGTAGTTTCGCGGTTGCTCGACTGGATCGAATGATCGGCCCACGATCTTCCGAAAATCAGGAGCTTGGTCCGGTTCGGTCGTTGGCAACCGCCCAAGTGCGGGTTAAATTGGTGCGAATCGCTCCGATGAGCCAACCCATCCACTCCACTTCTAGACGGGAATTCCGCCCATGCCAATCGGCCTCCGGATTCGCCTTTCGGTGATGATGTTCTTGCAATATTACGTCTGGGGGATCTGGCTGCCGATCCTGGGCTTGCACTTGGGTTCGAAGGCCATCGGGCTGAATGAGACGCAAGTTGGCTGGGTCTATACCGTCTACGGCTTCGGCGCGATCCTCGGCCCGTTCGTACTCGGTCAGCTCGCCGACCGCTACCTCCCGACCGAGATCGTCATGGCCGGGGCGCATCTGATCGGGGGCGGCTTGCTGATCGCCACCGCGTATGTGACCGGATTCTGGCCGATCTTCCTGCTCCTCTTCGCCTACTGCAACCTGTACATGCCGACGATGGGTCTGACAAACTCGATCACATTCCGATCTGTTGGCGAAGGAAATCAGGACAAGTTTCCCGCGATCCGAATGTGGGGAACAATCGGCTGGATCGCCGCCGGGTTGTCATTCACCGTTTACCTAAAATATGCGGGTGATGTCCCCATGCTTCGCCCGTTGTTCGATGCGATCTCGTTGCCGTCATTCCGAGACTGCTTTCGACTATCGGGGTTCGTGTCAATTCTTTACGGACTTTATTGCTTCACTTTGCCGCATACCCCGCCGACCAAAGTCGTCGCGAACTCGGCAAATGTCAAGCGCTCGGCGATTCTCGAAAGCTTGGAGTTGATGAGAATTCGCTCGTTCGCGGTTCTCGTTGTCGTAGCCGGTTTGATTGGAATCATGCTCGCCTTTTACTTTGCGTGTGAAGCGGTCTTCCTCGAGTCGCTCCAAATCCCGAAAGAAGAAGTCAGTGGCTACATGACAATTGGTCAGGTGGGCGAATGGGCCGTCATCGGCTTGGTTCCGCTGGCGGTCCACCGCTTCGGAGTCAAGCGGACGATGATCATCGGCGCTTCCGCCTGGGCGATCCGGTTCGGGCTATCGGCTTACGGTCGGCCGAATTGGCTCATGATCACCACCATCGGCTTGCATGGGTTCGCCTTCGGCTTCTTCTTCGTCGTCGCCCAGATGTACGTCGACCGGGCCGCCGGCCCCGACATCAAGGCCACGGCCCAAAACTTTCTGATCTTCGTCATCTACGGGCTGGGGACGATCCTCGGGAGCGTCCTGACCGGCTATGTCCGCTCGTACTTCAACGACGACTGGCACAAAGTCTGGGCGGGGCCGGCGATCCTCACCGTGATTTGCATCCTCGTCTTCGCCCTGATGTTCCAGGATACCGAGCTGAAAAAGCGGTCGGCCGTGCGGGTTGAACCTGCGATGGCCTGACCTTCGAGCATCAAGGCTTCAACAGTCCCGACTGATCGAGATATTCGCGGGCCACGGCGGCCGGATCACGCTTCTCGCCGTCGACCTGATGATTCAGGCGACGCATCGTCGGGGCGTCGATCCGGTTGGCCAGGCGGTTCAGGGCCTCTCGGAGCTTGGGGTGCAGTCCCAGGGTGGCGGCCCGGACCAGCGGGACGGCTTCGTAAGGGGGGAAGAACCGGCGGTCGTCGACGAGCATCACCAGGTCCATCGTGGCGACCCGCCCATCGGTCGAATCCCCCGCCGCGACGTCGATCGACTCGCCCCGGACGGCCTGGTACAGGAGGTTCCGGTCCATCTCGACCGGCGCCCGGCCGAAATCAAGCCCATAGCTTTTCGACAGGCCGGGGAATCCGTCGGGCCTCCGACCGAACTCGGGGCCGAACCCCATCCTCAGCATATTCGAGTGGCGGGCGAGGTCGGAAATCTTCGAGATTTGTAGTCGCTCGGCCTGCTCCCTGCGCATCAGCAGCGCGAAGGTGTTCTCGAATCCCAAAGGGGCCAGGACCTCGACCCCTTGCTTGAGCATGCCCGACGCCACGCTCGCCCGGACCTGCTCGGGATCATAGGCAGGAGGCATTTTGAGGATGGTCGTCAAAGCCGTCCCGGTGTACTCGACATAGGCATCCAAACCCCCTCGGCTCAGGGCGTTGAAGCAGACCAAGGACCCGCCGAGGTCGAACCGGCGATCGACTTTGAGCGGAGTATGGGCCTCGACCAGGTCGGCGAGCATGTGGGCCAACAACTTCGGCTCGGCGGAGTCTTTCGAGCCGATGACGATCGTCGTCGTGGCCCGGTTCGACCCGAAGCCGACGCTCTGCCAGGCCCCGAATCCGGCCAGGGCGACCAAAGCGAAGGTGGCGAACGAGGCCGTCAGGTCTCGGACCTTGCTCGGGGTCTTCCGGCGCCGGACCGGGTCGATTCGATTCTCAAACGAACCCAACGCCCCGTCGCAAGCCAAGGCGAGCAACGCGGCGGGGACCGACCCGAGCAGGATCAGTCGAGGGTCGGACACCTGGATGCCCGCGTAGATGTAGCTCCCCAAGCCTTTGGCCCCGATGGCGGCGGCGATGGTGGCCATCCCGACCGAAGCCACGGCGGCGACCCGGACCCCGCCGAGCAGGACCGGGACGGCCAGGGGGAGTTCCACCCAGGTCAGGCGCTGCCAGGGGGTCATCCCCATCCCGACGGCGGCCTCGGCGACGCCTCGGTCGACGCCTTTCAGCCCGAGGATCGTGTTCTTGATGATCGGCAGGAGCGAATAGACGACCAGGGCCGCGAGTGCCGGCGGCTTGCCGATCTGCCCTCGGAAGAGGATGAGCAGGACGCCCAGCAAGGCCAGGCCGGGGATGGTTTGCAGGACATTAGCCAGGCCGACGACGGTTTGCTCGACCCATCGCGACCGGCTGGCGAAGATTCCCAAGGGGACGCCGAGGGCGACGGCGATCAGGATCGCCTCGCCGACGAGGTCGAGGTGCGCGGCGGTCGCCTCGAACAGCGGCCAGCGTTGGGCTTGGAGGAGGGTGATCCAGTCGTTCACAACAGTACCTCCGCATGGATCGGGTCGACGGCTCGGGCGTCGGCGAAGAAGGATCGGACGAAGTCGTTGGCGGGCTGGTCGAGGAAGTCTTGGGGTCGACCGACCTGGACGAGCACGCCCTTGTCGACCAGGGCTAGCCGGTCGGCCATCCGGCAGGCTTCGCGAAGGTCGTGCGTGACGAGGATCACGGTCGGCCCGAGGGTGCGCTGGAGGTTGCGGAACTCGTCCTGCAAGGTCCGTCGGGTGATCGGGTCCAAGGCGCCGAACGGCTCATCCATCAGGATCAGGCCGGGGTCGGTGGCCAAGGCTCGGGCAACGCCGACCCTCTGCCGCTGGCCTCCGCTCAACTGATGCGGAAAACGGTCGCCCAGTGCCGCCGGGTCCAATCCCACCAGCGTCAAGCATTGCTCGGCCTTGGCGTTACGTTCCGCTTTCCTGATCCCGACCAATCGGCACCCTAGCGCGACGTTGTCCAAGACGGACAAATGCGGCATCAACCCCGCTTCTTGGATGACGTAGCCCATCGACCGGCGAAGCTGGATCGGGTCCCAGGCCGAGGTGGGGCGGTCGCCGACCCGGACCTCGCCCGAGGTCGGGTCGACCAGGCGGTTGACCAACTTGAGCAAGGTCGTCTTCCCCGAGCCGCTGGTCCCGAGGATCGCCAGGAACTCCCCCTGGGCCACTTCGAGCGTGACCCCTCCGAGCGCGACGTGGCCATCGTCGTAGACCTTGCGGACGTCTCGCCAGGACACGGCGACCGGGATCGAAGCGTGTGGGGTGTTTGCAAGCAACGGCGGGGCTCCTCGGTCGACTTCGACTTGGGTCGTGGGCTAACATCTCGTGAACGATCGATGAACCATTCTGGACGATCAGGACCGAGCCGACCAGTTCGGACCGACTGGCCTGGCGTCGAAACCCGGAGCCAACCTTCGATGATCCAGCTCGGGATCTGCAACGAACTCTTCGAGGGGTGGGATCTCCCTCGGGTCTGCCGATTCGTCAAAGAGGTCGGTTTCGACGGCCTGGAACTCGCCCCGTTCACCCTGGCCCTTCGAATCACCGACCTGTCGATCGACCAGCGGCGGACGATCCGATCGACGATCGCCGACTCGGGCCTCGCCACGATCGGGTTGCATTGGCTCCTGGCCCACACCGAAGAGTTTTACCTGACCTCGCCCGACCCGGCGACCCAGGCGAGGACCGGCGACTACCTCCTCGCCCTCGCCGAAGCGACTAGGGATCTCGGAGGCAGCTTGATGGTACTCGGCTCTCCAAAGCAACGCAACTTGTTTCCTGGATTCAGCTTCGATCAAGCGATCGGCTTCGCGACGGCGACTCTGGACCGAGTCTTGCCGTATCTCGACCGCCTGGACGTCGACCTCTGCCTCGAACCGCTCGGGCCGGGCGAAACCGACTTCTTGAACACCTGCGACCAGACGACCGCCTGGATCAAGCGCGTTGGGCACCCTCGACTCAAGTTGCACATGGACGTGAAGGCCCAGAGCACCGAGGTGGGTCGGACCGTGCCGGAGTTGATCACCCAATTCGCTGCCAACGCGGGTCACTTTCACGCCCAGGACACGAACAAGCTTGGCCCGGGGATGGGGGCGGTCGACTTCAGGCCAATCCTCAATAGCCTGGTCCAGGCCGGTTACGACCGATGGGTTTCCGTCGAGGTCTTCGACTTCTCGCCCGGCCCCGAAACTATTGCGAAAGAAAGCCTGGCTTGTTTAAAACGCGAGCTGGATTCGGCTTACGCAAGTTGACCCCGAAGCGATCGGCTTCAGGATTCCTGGCAAACTTGTCGCCTCGAGCCTCAGCCCCTCGATCTCTCCAAAGAAACGAAGCGACTTCGGGCCTCGATCGGCCGATGGTGATGAGGTAGTCGGAGCCGATTACCGATAATTTTGTACAGCGGTCTATTGTCGATCGACTCTTGAGCGGGCTATGCTCAAAGGGTCGGCGATCGGAGCGGGGCGGAGGCTTCGCACGACGGGTCGGTTCGAGTCGGTGGAAAGGGCGTCGAGGAATGGCCAAGGCGAAACGATCGGCGAACGGTGACGGGCGGGGCGAACCGCGCCCCAAGATGGTGGTCGAGGACGTTCCGCTCGCAGAGGCGACCCGGTCGCGCTACCTCAACTACGCCTTGAGCGTCATCACGTCTCGGGCCTTGCCCGACGTCCGAGACGGCCTCAAGCCCGTGCAGCGTCGGATCTTGTACGCCATGTACTCCGACCTTCACGTCACCGCCGATGGACGCTACATGAAGTCGGCGGCGGTCGTCGGCGAGGTCATGAAGAGCTACCACCCGCACGGCGATCAGTCGATCTATGACGCCTTGGTCCGGATGGCGCAGTCGTTCAGCCTTCGATATCCCTTGGTCGAAGGATACGGCAACTTCGGCTCGATCGATGGCGACCCGCCCGCCGCGATGCGCTACACCGAGTGCCGCCTGACGCCGATCTCGCAGGAACTTTTGACCGAACTCCGCGACCAAACCGTCGACCATCGGCCGAACTACGCCTCGACCACGGTGGAACCCGAAGTCCTTCCCGCGCAGTTCCCGAACTTGTTGGTCAACGGGGCGTCGGGGATCGCCGTCGGGATGGCAACCAACATCCCGCCGCACAATCTCCACGAGGTCTGCGCCGCGCTCGATGCCTTGCTCGTCGACCGAGAACTGCCCGTCGAGAGGTTGACCCACCTGATCCTCGGCCCCGACTTCCCGACCGGCGGGGTGATCCTCAACACCCCCGACGAGATCCTGCATATTTACGCGACCGGCCAGGGGGCGATTAAGCTCCGGGGGACGTATGAAGCCGACCCCGACAAGGCGAACACCATCTGGATCACCTCGATCCCCTACGGGATCGAGAAGGACGCCTTGGTCGCCCGGATCGGCGAGTTGATCGGCAAGGGGCAGGTCCCCCAACTCACCAACGTCAAGGACCTGAGCACCGACGACATCCGGATCAGCCTCGAACTCCGCCCCGGCGCCAACGTTGATGCGGCCTTGGCCTACCTGTTCAAGAACACCCCGCTGCAAACCAACTTCAACGTCAACCTGACCTGCCTGCTGCCATCGTTCGGGGCCGAGGTGGCGGTCCCGGCCCGGCTCGACCTCAAGTCGATGCTGACCCACTTCCTCGACTTCCGGCTCGACGTCGTCACCCGTCGCCTCAAGCACGAGCTGGCGAATCTGCTCCGGCGGATTCACATCCTCGAAGGGTTCGAGATCGTCTTCAACGAGCTCGACGAGGCGATCCGGATCATCCGCGACAGTAACGGCAAGCCCGACGCCGCACCCAAGTTGATCGAGCGGTTCGGCCTCTCCGACCTCCAGGCCGACGCGATCCTCGAAACCAAGCTGTATCGTCTGGGCAAGCTCGAAATCCAGGATATCCGCGACGAACTCGCCTTGAAGCGGGCCAGGGCCGGCGAGATCGAAGCGCTCCTGGCCGACGAGCCCGCCCGATGGAAGATCGTCCGCGACGAGTTGAAGCAGATCCGAAAAGCCTACGGCGACCCCCGTCGGACGGTGATCGGCAAGGATCAAGCGGCCCCGGTCGAATACCGCGAAGAAGATTACATCATCGACGAGGACGCCTGGATCATCGTCACTCGAGACGGTTGGGTGAAGCGGCAAAAGTCGTTCAACGACGTCGCCAGCATTCGGGTCCGCGAAGAAGACCGGGTCGGCTGGGTGTACCGTTCGAGGGCCAGGCACACAATCAGCTTCTTCACCGATCGGGGGGTGGCTTACACCTTCCGAGTCAACGACGTCCCCTTGACCACGGGCCACGGCGAGCCGATCGGCAAGCATTTCGCTTTCGAGGATGGCGAGCACGTCGTCGGCGTCATCGCCCACGACCCAAGGTGTCTGCCAGCCCTCGCTTCGGTGCGCGCCCCGGTCCACCCCGAGCCGGTCCAGGCGATGCTCGGCGGCGAGCTTTCCGCCCTCAACGGCGACGGACCGGCTTCGGGCTTGCCCTTGCCCCCCTATGCGATCGCCCTGACGGCGGGGGGCAAGGTCCTCCGGTTCGCTCTCTCGGCGCACTCGGGGGTTTCGACCAAGAAGGGGCGAGCGGTGGTCCGACTGGATGCCAGTTTGGCCGCTGACAAAGTGGTCGGCGTCGAGACGACCGACGGGACCGAGAACGTCTGCCTGGCCACCCGTTCGGCCCGAGTCCTGATCTTCCCGGTCGCCGACGTCAACGTCGTCGCCGGGGCGGCCAAAGGTGTCACCGCCGTCAAGATGGACGCGAACGACGTGGTGATCGGCTTCGCCCTGGCCAACAAGATGCGCGAAGGGTTGACCGTCCGGACCAACCGGGGGGCCGAGCAGGTCGTCCGGGCAACCCGGTATCCCGTCACGAGTCGAGGCGGTCGCGGCTACAGCATCCTCCAGCGCGGTTCGCTCGACGCCGTGATCCAAGGCGACCCGGTCCCGATCCCATCGCCGGATCAGGTGGGGGAGTGATCGCCTTGACGAACGATCCGACCATCACGGCCCGAATCTGGATGGAGACGATCTGGTCGCGACGCGACCTGACTCGATTCGAGGAACTCCATGCCCCGCACTTCGTCGACCATAGTCCGTCCGGTCGCCGCTCGGACCGCGAAAGCTATAAGCTAGGAATCGTCGAGTTGTTCGAGGCGTTCCCCGACTTCCGGGCGACGACCGAAGACTTGATCGCGGACTGCGAGGCCGGCCGGGTCGCGATCCGATGGTCCGCCGCCGCCACCCATCTCGGCCCGTTCATGGGCCGGCCCGCTTCGGGCCTGATCGTCGATTTCCGAGGGATCGAGGTGATCCAAATCGATGGGGGGCGTCTGGTCGAGCGGTGGGGAGAGTGGGACGGGATCGGCCTCCTCGAACAGATTTCTCGGGCCGCGAACTTGCCCCCAAACGAACCCAATTTCACTTGCACAACGACCCCTGATCGTTGAACGGAATTGATCCGATTCCGAGCGAAAGGTAGAGCATGGCCATCGGAACGTACGACGCCTCGTCGATCACCGTGCTGGAAGGCTTGGAAGCGGTCCGGCGTCGGCCCGGGATGTATATCGGGGGGGTCGACAAGGCGGGCCTGCACCACCTGATCTGGGAGATCGTCGACAACTCGGTCGACGAGGTCATGAATGGCCACGCGACCCGAATCCTGGTGACGCTCGAATCCAACGGCAAGACGATCACCGTGAGCGACAACGGCCGGGGTATCCCGGTCGACAAGCACCCGAAGTCAGGATTAAGCGCGCTGGAAGTGATCTTCACGACGCTGCACGCTGGGGGCAAGTTCGACAACGACGCTTACAAAGTCGCGGGCGGTTTGCACGGCGTCGGCGCCAGCGTGGTCAACGCCCTGTCGAGCCAGCTCGTCGCCACCGTCCGTCGCGACGGTCACACCTACTCGCAGACGTATCACCGAGGCAAACCCGAGGGGCCGGTCACCCGAGGCGAGCCGGCCCGAGGCAGCGGGACTTCGGTCACTTACACCCCCGACTCGGAAATTTTCCTCGACGCCTCGTACGACTCCGAACTGATCGCCGAGCGCCTCGACGTCAAGACCTACCTCAACAAGGGGTTGGTGATCCAGTTCCTCGACAAGAGGAAGGGGGATCAGCCGGTCGAGTTCCGCCACGACGGCGGCGTGGCCGACTTCCTCGATTCCGTGAATGCGAGCCGGACCGACCAGAGGGTCGCGCCGACGGCGTTCGTGATGGAGCGCGAGGACGACGAGCTACGCTGCCATGTCGCCCTGGCCTGGACCGAGGCGACCGACGAGGACGTTCGGTCGTACGTCAACACGATCCCGACCCGGGACGGCGGGACGCATGAGTCGGGCTTGCGCGAGGCGGTCCGGTCGGCGGTCCTCAAGTACATGAAGGACCACGAGCACCTCAAGAAGGGGCTTGAGATCAAGAGCGAGGACATCCGCGAAGGGTTGGTCGCCGTCCTCTCGGTTTGCATCCACGAGCCGCAGTTCCAGGGGCAGACCAAGGGGAGATTGAACAACCCCGAGGTCCGTTCGCTGGTCGACTCGATGATCCGCCCCCGGCTTGAAGACTTCTTGCTCAAGAACCGGAGCGTCGGCGACGCCATCGCCAACCGGGTGATCCAGGCGGCCCGGGCCAGGGAAGCCAGCCGGGCCGCCGCCAGCCAGGTCCGCCGCAAGACCGCGATCAGCAATAAGCTCAACCTGCCGGGCAAGCTCCACGACTGCGACAGCACCAACCCCGAAGAATCCGAGCTGTTCATCGTCGAAGGCGACAGCGCCGGCGGTTCGGCCAAGCAAGGCCGGGACCGCGACATCCAGGCGATCCTGCCGCTCAAGGGGAAGGTCCTCAACGCCGAGCAGGCGGGCAAGGCGAAGGTCCTCGACAACAAAGAGTTGACCGACATCGTCTCGGCGATGGGCTGCGGGATGGACGACCAGTACGACTCGACTCGGCTCCGCTACGGCAAGATCATCCTCCTGACCGACGCCGACAGCGACGGCCACCACATCGCCACCTTGCTCCTGACCTTCCTCTACCGCCACCTCCCGGCGCTCTTGCAGGAAGGCCGGGTCTACCTCGCCTGCCCGCCGCTCTACAAGGTCACCCACGGCCAGGAAACCCAGTGGGCGGCCGACGACGCCAGCCGAGACCGCATCCTGGCCAAGCTCCCCAAGAACGCCAAGCCGAACATCACCCGCTTCAAAGGCTTGGGCGAGATGCCGGCCAAGCTCCTGTATGAGACGACGCTGGACCCAGCCCGCCGCCGCCTCCTCAGAGTGACCGTGCCCGAGGACGACCGCCCCTACACCGAAAGCACCGTGTCCGACTTGATGGGCAAAGAACCCGACGCCCGCTACAAGTTCATCATGGCCGAGGCTTACACCGCCAAAGATATCGATATTTAATTTGGGACGGTTTGACCCGATCCGACGTCGAGCAGGATCTTCCGGGCGCCCGGGAGCATCGCGCGTCGAAACGCCTCTTCGGCGTCGTCGAGCGACAAGACCCCGGCGATCAGCGGCTTGACATCGATTCGCTTCGACGCCAAGGCGGCGATCGCGGGCGGGAACGGACCACACCTCGAACCAATCACCCGGACTTCGTCGACCACGATCGGTGCCAGACCGAGGGTATGATCACCGACCACCGTGGTCTTGAGGACGACCGTCCCGCACGGGCGGACCAACCGAAGTGCGGTTCCGAAGCCGGTCGTTGATCCGGTGCAGTCGACGACCACATCCTGGCTTCGGGCAAGCTTCCCCGCCTCTTCGAGCGAGCAAGTCGCCACGGATTCACCCGCCAGCCCGAGTTTTTCGGGGTGCTTGCCGACCAGCGTCACCGAGGCTCCGGTGAGTCGCAGGACCCAGGTCGACAAGAGGCCGAGCTTGCCGTCGCCGACGACGGTGACCTTAGTCGAAGGCGACATTTCGACTTGTTCGGTGATCCGAAACGCGGCGGCCAGGGGTTCGATGAAGACCGCCTCCTCGTCGCTGATCGAGTCGGGGATGGAGTGGAGGTTCCGCTCGGGGACGGCGACGCGATCGGCCATCGCCCCGTCGTGGTTCAAGATTCCCAGGACCGACCGACTCGGGCAGTGGTGCGGCAAACCCGCCCGGCAGGTGGGGCAGACGTGGCAAGAATTATTGATCTCGGAGGTGACGCGGCGACCGTCGGCGGTCCGTCCGACGAACTCGTGGCCGAGGATGCCTCGAAATTTCATGTAACCCTGGCTTAGTTGGACGTCCGTGTCGCAGATCCCGACCATCCGGACCGCCAAGCCAACCTCCCCATCCCGGATGATTGGCTCAGGGAGGTCGCGGCTGAGCCGGATCGTCGAACCGTCGTAGTAGACTCCTCGCATCCATGAATCCTTGAGTTTGTGACGAGCTTCGGAATGAAAATCCGCAACGCCAAGATTTTAGCTCGGAAAGCCTGGCAGAAAAGGCTCCGTTTGACTACGATTTGGCCCTCCCCCACTCGCCTCCTGGTGATCCGACTCGAAAATAATTCCGAATCCGAGATTTCTCGCGAACTTCGGAGAGATTAAGTCGCAGTGGGCCGTCCCATGGGAGGGATGGACGAAATGAGAGACTCCGCGTCGGGCGTAGGCGCGAGTCGGATGAGTTGGGTCGCCTCTTTCCAGCGGCCCACGGTGGACGAGTTCTTCCGCCGCATCGAGGCATCGCTTCGATTCTTTTGAGCCACAAGGTTGAGCATGACGACATCGACGGAAACGGCAACGACGAGCACCAAGCTCAGCATCGCCTGGCCCGCCTTGGTTTGGATCGGGTTCCTCCACTTGGGCGCCCTCTTGGCTTTTGTTCCCGCCTACTTCAGTTGGGGAGCCGTGTTGACCTGCCTGGTCTTGCACTGGGTGACCGGCGGCCTGGGGATTACTTTGTCGTATCACCGGCTGTTGACCCACCGGAGCTTCGAAGTTCGCCCGAAGTGGTTTGAGTACGTGATGACGGCGGTTGGGGCCTCGGCGTCCGAAGGGGGAGCCATCGGCTGGGTGGCCGACCACCGCCGCCACCACGCCCACTCCGACGAAGAAGGCGACGTCCACACCCCCGCTCGCGGTTTCGGCTGGGCCCACATGTTCTGGTGGATGACCCCCGACATCACGTCGGAGCACACCCCGGAATATTACAAGCGGTGGGCCCCCGACCTGGTCAAGGACCCGGTCCATCGCTGGATGGACAAGTACTTCATCCTCTTCCCGATCGCCGGGGCCGTGGCGCTCTACGCGGTGGGTGGGATGCCCTACCTGGTTTGGGGCTTCTTCTTGCGATCCGTCCTGGTCCTCCACGCGACCTGGCTGGTCAACTCGGCGACGCATGTCTGGGGTTACCGGACCCATGAAACGCGAGACAACTCGACCAACCTGTGGTGGGTCGCGCTCCTGACCTTCGGCGAAGGTTGGCACAACAACCACCACGCGTTCCAGACCTCGGCCCGACACGGGATGAAGTGGTGGGAGATCGACACCACCTACTGGACGATCCGCGCAATGGAGTTTGTCGGGATGGCCCGAAACATCAAACTGCCGAAGATCACCCACGCCGCGCCGATCGTCAGCCCGCAAAAGGCCGCGAAGGTCGCCAAGAAGGCGAAGCTCAAGGCCGCTCGCTCGAACGACGGCGAGCCCGAGTTGGTCGGCGCGACTCGTTGATCCTTTCGACCCAACAAAGCCACCTCAGCAGGCCCGAGGAGACGATCTCTCTTCGGGCCTGATTTTTTCGAAGGGTCGAGCGGGATCGAGCGGTCGCCTTCGAAATTGGCTTGATCCGCGAACCCGAGGCGAGCATGATGGTGTCGTCCTCGAAGATCCAAGGTCATTTGAAGCGGCCCTAGCTCAACGGCAGAGCAGGGGACTCATCAATAAAAAAGGTGGCGCCGGGGGGTAACCTTCGGACGCGATCCGGGTGAATTGCGGGAAACCTAAACCGAAGGCGGCTTCACTTCGAGACGTCTCGGCACGGCAATCCGCAGCCAAGCTTGGCTGGGCTCCCAGGTGGCCAAGAAGGTTCAGAGACTAGCGGGGTGAGTCCCAACAATAACCCCCGCCGACGAGCGCCCGGCTTCCTCGCGATTTCGGCGGATTTGGACAGCTTCGCGTCCGGGCGGAGGATTCAACCGAGTCGAGGTCGGAGGAAGGTGAGATAGTCCAAGCCTTGTGGAAACATGAGGGTGCCTTGAATCCCTAGGTTGCAGGTTCGAATCCTGCGGGCCGCATCTCTTCCCGCCGCTTCATGGTCTTTCCAAGCGAATGCAAATGAGGAACTGTTCGGGGCGTGATCGGGGTTGACGATTCGAGGCGGGTCGGGTATCTGTCAGTCCCGTGCCATCGCCCTGTTTTCGAACAGAGGTGTGAGTTCAACCCGATGGATCGGGTGGACTTCTCGGCTCCGAATCGTCGCGATCGCCGCGAAAAACCGCTCGACGTTCGGCCCGACCTCCAAGGAAGGAGTGGACCGTGCCGCCCGACCCCCTGGGTCCATTGACCGATCCGGATCGCCACGGCCGACGGGCCGTGTGGATCGCTGCTTTGATCACCATCATCGGCGCGGGCATGATCTATGCCGACAAGGCCGCCGAGGACCGGAGCGCCTTCATCCGTTGGCGGCATCAGGTCCTCGAGATGATGGCCGGGGCGAATATCTACGACGAGTATTTCTTCCCCAACCCGCCGATCATGCCGCTGACCCTCTACCCCTTGATGGTCCTCCCTCCGGTGGCCGGGGCCTTGGCGTGGTTTGCGATCAAGGCGGTCCTGGCCGGCGCGTCGGTGATGCTCTGCATGCGGATGGTCCGGCTCGGCGACCGACCGATCCCGTCCTGGGTCCAGGCGATGGTCGTGGTGCTCAGCCTCCGACCGATCATGAGCGACTTGCACCACGGCAACAACAATCTCTTGATCCTCTTCCTCGTCACGGCGACGCTCGCGGCCTGGCGAAAGGGGTACGACGCCCTGGCCGGCTTGATCCTGGCTTACGCGATCGCCTTCAAGGTCACTCCCGGCTTGTTCTTGCTCTACTTCGCTTACAAGCGGTCCTGGCGGACCGTGGGGGCGACAGGAGTCGGCCTGGGTTTGTTCTTCTTGATCGTGCCCAGCCTGTTCCTTGGCCCCGAGTTCAATTGGGAATGCCTGACCACCTGGTGGAGCCGGATGTTGAGCCCCTACGTCGATGGCGATGTCGTCGGCCAGCAGGAGATCAACCAGTCGATGGTCGGCGTGTTGACCCGACTGCTCACCGAATCCAAGGGTGGGGTGGGTCGCTACGCGGTGAAATTGCACGTCAACTTCGTCTCTTGGGACCCGAAGGCCGTCGTCCAGTGGATCAAGGTCCTTTCGATCGCGATGCTTGGCCTGCTCGCGTGGCTCTGCCGGACCCGCGCCGAGCGACGCGACGACCCGCGACTCTTCGGCGAGTTCGCCTTGATCGTCCTGGCCATGCTTTTCCTTTCCGAGCGAAGTTGGAAGCATCACTTCGTCACGTTGCTGCTTCCTTACACGTACCTTGCCTACCGAGTTGGTGTCGGTGGACTTCCGAAGCGGACACGATACGTCCTGGGAGGCGTCCTGATCGCGTCCGCTTTGATGATCGCGACGACCTCGACCGAGATGGGGGGGTTGTTCGCCCGCCACCAAGGGCACAAGATCGCCCAGGCTTACGGGATGTTTTTGTGGTCGGGAGTCGTTTTGTTCATCGCGACCGCCTGGCGGGTCCGGGTCGAGGGGGCGATTCCCGCTTCGGAGCTTGGCCTCCAGGCCGATGGTTCGGCTTTGCCCGAGCGCATCAGTCGGCCGGGCGTTTCCAATGTCTTGCGAGGGCCGCATCGAGGGTTGGCCCAGATGGTCCGCCGTGACTGGGATTCTCCCGTTCGAGCGGAATAGTCGGTCGTCTGTCAGGTTTCGAAAGTTCGAAGCGTATCCCAAGGATGGAATCATTCGTTGATCGCCCAAGGTCGGGCGGTGACTTGTCGAAGGAACTGGCCAAGGAGGGCCTCGCAATGAATCCGTCGAACCCCAAGCCTCGCCGTCCCCGCTCCCCATCCCTTTCGGCCGAAACTCTGGAAAAGCGCGAGATGATGACGGGAGGGGTCGGCGACACCTTCGCCATCTTGCCCGCGACCATCAGCACGGCGGGCGGTCATACGTCCGTCGCGTTCTCGCTCGACCCGAAGTTGTTCACCGACAAGGGGAACAAGCCGTTCGTCCTCGGAATCGACGTCGCGCCCGGCTCGTCCTCCACGACGAACCCGATGGTCCAATCGGTGACCACTCCCAACGGCAAGACCTTGTCGGTCACGCACGCGACCTTCGACCCGACGGTCCCCCGCACCGGGGTGCAAAGCAGCAGCAAGGTTTCCAGCGCCTCGCTGGTGACGATTCCCGGCTTGCCGACGGCCAAGGACAAATCGACCGTCTACAAAGTGAATGTCTCCGCGCTCAACAAGACGTCGGGCAATATCCTGGTCGGGTTCTACCTGCCCGGCGACGCGACGGGTATCGGGGTGGTCAACCAGACCAGCATCAACGCCATCCAGTACTCGTTGAACACCAAGGCCACCGACACGACCGGCAAATATAGCTTCGATGCCGACGTCAATCGTGACGGTGCGATCAACCAGAAAGACCTGGCGATCGCCATGAAGAACATGGGGATCGGCACCACGGTTTCGCCCGTCATCTCGGCCAACCTGAGCCCCTCGGGAATCGCCGATCCGAAGAACCGAATTGCGATGGTGCCCGACGTCACCGTGACCGGATCGGCCACGCCGGGAGCGTCGATCACCTACTCGGCCCCCTACTTGCCGATCCGGACCGTCACGGCCGACCCCGTCACCGGCGCTTATTCGGTCCCGCTCGCGCTGAATGTCGGCTCGAACACCTACAGCGTGGTGACCACCGACGCTTTCAAGCAGAAGATCACCGGCTCGATCGCGGCCATCACCTACACGCCGGGAGCGACCCCCTTGCCTGGAACAATCGCCGCAGCCAGCGCAGCGGCTCCCAAAGCCTGATCACTCGACTCAGTGTGGACCAGAGTTTCGGCGGGCGGGCGAAGGGCAGCCTTCGTCTCGCCTCGCCGTAGCCTACTCGGATTTTCGAGGGCGAGCAACGCTCGGTCGATCGTCCGTCGAGTCGCCTCATCGGGGTCGTTTGGGTTGGTTTCCAGGGCCTTGATCGCTTCCGGGGTCCGGATTCGGCCCAAGGCCCAGGCGGAGGCCGCTCGAACCACCGGATCGAGATCGGTCAACCGAGCGACCAACGCCGGGACCGCTTCGGTGGAGCCTCGATGGCCCAGGATCAACGCGGCGTTCCGGACCAGCCCCGACCGCTTGGAACGGGCCAGCGCCGTCCCCTTGAGTGCTTTGCGGAACTCCGAAGGGTCGCGATCGAGCCACGCGATCAGGTCGGGATTGATCCACTCCGTTTTCGGGTCCAGACCCGGCTCCGAGCCTGGGGGGGCTTTGCGGTTCCAGGGGCAAACGTCCTGGCAGATGTCGCAGCCGAACGCCCAGTCCCCAAGCCGATCGGCCATCTCGTCGGGGATCGCCCCTTTATGCTCGATCGTCCAGTAACTCAGGCACCGGCGAGCGTCGAGTTGGTACGGGGCGACGAAGGCGTCCGTCGGGCAAGCGTCGAGGCATCGCGTGCAGGTCCCGCAATAACCGGTCGCCATCGGTTCGTCATAGGCCAGCTCGGCGTCGACCAGGACCGCGCCAAGGACGGTGAAACTCCCGATCTTGCGGTCGATCAGGCAAGTGTTCTTGCCGATCCATCCCAACCCGGCCAGCCTGGCGAAGTCGCGCTCCAACAATGGCGCTGTGTCGCAAACCGCTCGACCCACCAGGCCCGGTCGCTCGGTCTTGAGCCACCCGAGCAACTGGTCGAGTCGTCGCCAAAGGATCTCATGGTAGTCGTCACCTCGGGCGTAACGGGCGACCTTGCCCTGGGTGGGTCCGGGCGGAGTTGGCTCGGGACGACCGTAAATCATCGCCACCACAATAACCGACCTCGCCGCATCGAGGACGTGGCTGGGATGACCTCGAGCTTCGGCCCGGTTCTGGAGGTAGGCCATCCCGGCGGCTCGGCCCTGCTCCAACCATTCGAGGTAGTGCCCGTACCCGGCAGGGACCACAGCGGGGGCGACCCCGACTCGGTCGAACCCCAATCGGGTCGCTTCCTCTTTGAGCCGGGTCGTGAGGGCGGCGAGGTCGTCGTGGTCCATGATCGATCACGACGTTTCAATGGTTGCGGAGGGCGACGGAGTTCTTGACGCCGAGGTTCTCGTAAATCTGCCGGGTCGCATCCGACTTGTTCAAGGTGTAGAAGTGCAGCCCCCGGACGTCGTTGTCGAGCAGGTCGCGGCATTGCTCGGTGGCCCACTGGATGCCCACCTTGGCGGTGGACTCTTCCTCGGAGCAGCGGCCGACCGCTTTGAGGAGTCCGGCAGGGCATCGGGCTCCGAGGGCGAGGTCGAGCATCCGGGTCAGGCCCGACCGGCTCGACACCGGCATGATCCCGGCGAGGATCGGGACGCGGATGCCGGCAAGTTCGCATCGGTCGCGGAAATCGTAGAAATCGCGGTTGTCGAAGAAGAGTTGGGTGCAGATGTAGTCGGCCCCGGCGTCGACCTTGCGCTTGAGGTGGTCCATCTCGCGAATCCGGTTCGGCGTCGAGGGGTGTCCTTCGGGGAATCCGGCGACGCCGATCCCGAAGCCTCGGGGGTTGGCCTCGTGCTTGTGCGACCGGATGAACTGGATCAAGTCCCCCGAGTACTGGAAAGCATCCTGCGAGCGGTCGTAATCCACCATGTTCTTGGGGGGATCGCCCCGGAGCCCGAGGATGTTCTCGATCCCCGATGCCGCGTACCGATCCAGGATCGCCGCCAACTCGTCCTTGGTGTGACAGACGCAAGTGAGGTGCGACACCGCGGTGATCTCGGTTTCGCGCTGGATTCGGACGATCAAGTCATGGGTCCGTTCCCGGGTCGACCCCCCGGCGCCATACGTGACCGACACAAATGACGGTTGCAGTTCTTGGAGCTGCGCGATCACCTCGAAAAGTTCCTTCGAAGCCTCGTCGTTTCGAGGCGGAAAGAACTCGAAACTGAAGGTGGTCGGATGGTCTTGGAGAATGTCGAGGATATGCATGGAAGGTCACACCCGGGCTGGTTCGATAGTTGTCTGTCAGTATCGCCGAAACGCCCCGGTCGCGTCGAGGGTCAAGGTTGGTCGACGAGAACCTTGCCAACGCCAAGTTTCGGGCAAATCGCGTTGAGTTGGCAAGTCGGGCAACGAGGTCGGGCCGCCAGGCAGGTGGATCGACCGTGCGCGATCAGTCGGTGGCTGAAGTCGATCCAGTGCTTCCGGGGGATGATCGCCCCGAGTTCATGCTCGATCAGCACGGGGTCGGTACGGCCGGTCAAGCCGAGTCGGAACGAGAGCCGCTTGACGTGGGTGTCCACGACGACTCCGGAGGCGATGGCGAATGCGTTCCCCAGGACGACGTGGGCCGTTTTCCGACCGACGCCCGGCAGTGCGGTGAGGTCATCGAGCTTCGACGGGACGATCCCGCCGTGCCGCTCGACAAGGGCCGCGGCCAGGCTCACCAGGTTCCGGGCCTTGGCCCGGAAAAAGCCGGTCGTGTAGACCAGTCGCTCGACTTCCAGGACCTCGGCGACGGCCAAGGCCTCGGGGTTGGGATAACGAGCGAATAGGTCGGGGGTCACCTTGTTGACCCGAGCATCCGTACATTGGGCTGATAACACGGTCGCCACGAGAAGTTCGAAACCGTCGCGATGATCAAGCCCACAAACCACGGTCGGATAAAGGTTCACCAACGCCCGGACGACTCGTCGAGCGTGGGATCTGTGTGGAGTGGTAGGATCACCAGGCGACGAACTTCGCGGCATCATCCCGTCCGTCGGATCGAGGTTTCGGTCTAATTCCCAGCGTCTCTGTTTTATCGTAGCCCCGGGGATAGGGGCGCCAAAAAAGGGTGACCTTGCCGCCTCAACAACTTAATCTACAATCCATATTCACAGCTGCGTGTTCGCCGACTTGGTTTGATTCGGTTGCTGCCCGCCGCCTCGTCCGTTGGTCCTCCACATGCTCGACTGTCGAGCTGAGCCTGGTTCCCGCTAACCTAACGTCGTGTGAGAATGCCATGGACGACGACTTCGACTTCAAAGATTTTTCCAACGTGTGCCGATTGTTTCCTCTCCCCGAGGTGGTCCTGTTCCCGCATTCCGTCCTGCCGCTCCACATCTTCGAGCCACGTTATCGCCAGATGACCGAGGATGCGTTGGCGACCGATCGCTTGATTGCGATCGTCCAGATTCGCCCTACCGCCGAATGGAACCAGGCCGAAGAACCCGAGCTGGAGTCGGTCGGTTGCCTGGGCCGGATCTTCAAGCATGAACGGTTGCCCGATGGTCGGTTCAACTTCCTGCTCCTGGGCCGGAAGCGGATCAGGCTCGACCGGGAGATCGCCAACGGCAAGTTGTACCGATCGTCCAAGGCGACGATCATCGAGGAAGTGGCCGCCGACGAGACGATCGAGGAGCGTCGCCGCGAGCTGGTCGCCTTGTTCCGTCAGGTCCACCAGGGGGAAATCGACCCCGACCTCGACGCGTTGTTCGAGACCGAGTTGCCGCTGGGGGTCCTGGCCGACATCATCACCCAGGCGATGGGTTTGCCCGCTTCGACGAAACAATCGTTCCTGGCCGAGCCTTCGGTTGGTCGTCGAGTCCTCTCGCTCCTCGATCGACTGCGTGCCGCCGAGTCGAACGACGACGAATCCCGCGAGATTCGTCCGACCTTTCCCCCGCCATTCAGCCGGAACTGACCCAAAGCGTGTCGGCCGGTTGATTTCGGTTCTCCGTTCTTGATAAAGTAAAGCCCATCGGCCTCGCTCCGCCCAAACCCAAGAACTGAACCCCTCGCACGTTGGGGGTGCTATTCGGACCGGGATCTTTGATTCATGCCCGAGGATGACCTCGCCGGAGGAGACAATCGCCCTCCGGTCGACCTGGCTCGGATTCGTCGCGCCGTCCGAGAAATCCTGATCGCCATCGGCGAAGACCCCGACCGCGAGGGGTTGCTCGAGACCCCAGACCGCGTGGCCAGGATGTACGAGGAGGTCTTCTCCGGGTTGCGGCAGGACCCTCGGACCTACCTCCGCAAGCTCTTTACCCAAAAATACGACGAGTTAGTGCTGGTCAAGGACATCCCGTTCGAGAGCTTTTGCGAGCATCACCTGCTCCCCTTCGTCGGCTCGGTGCATGTCGCTTACATCCCGAACGGGCGCGTGGTCGGTTTGTCGAAGATTCCTCGGGTGGTCGATGCCCTGGCAAAACGGCCGCAACTCCAAGAGCGCCTGACCGAAGAACTGGCCGACCTCTTGATGAGCGACCTGGGGGCCAAAGGGGTCGCCGTGGTGGTCGAGGCGTCGCACAGTTGCATGACGATCCGGGGGGTCCACAAGCCGGGAAGCTCGATGGTCACCAGCGCCCTCCGAGGGGCCTGCAAAGATCGAGCGGCCACCCGGGCCGAAGTCCTCTCGCTCATCAACGGTGGTCGTCGTTGACTCCTCCCCGATCCCCGGCAAACCTGGTTGAGAAATCGAGATGACTTCGATTTCGCTCCGATTCCGTCCTTGTTCATCATCAACCACGGTTTGCCGGAATTCTCGGCGACGATCCCCCGCCCGGCTGTCCGTTGAAAAGTAAGCCCCAAGCGGGTTGAACGGTTTGTTCCCTCCTTGATTGATTTCGATTCAAACCTCTTCATGCTCGATCCAGGTCGGAAGGAAACGCTTGCACCGTGGACGAAATCCGGGCTCGAATCCATGATGACCTCCGAGGAGTCGTCGCCGGCGAACTTTTGTTCGAGCCGATCGGTCGAGCGGCTTACGCCCACGACGCGAGTTTGTACGAGATCGACCCGCTTGGCGTCGTCGTCCCCCGGACTCACGAAGACGTGGTGGCCCTGGTCCGCTACGCCGCCGAGAACGCGATCCCGATCCACCCCCGAGGCGCGGGGACCGGTCTGGCGGGGGAGACTTTGGGGCCGGGATTGGTGGTCGACTTCAGCCGCCATTTCCGGAGGGTGATCGAGGTCGGCCCCGACTACGTCGTCGTGCAACCCGGCGTCGTCCTCGACGTCTTGAACGCGCAGCTCGCGGCGATCGGGCGGCGGATCGGCCCGGACCCGAGCCACTCCGAGGCCCGGACCGTGGGCGGGATGGTCGGCCTCAACGCGGCGGGGATGCGGTCGATCCGCTACGGTACGACCTCCGACCACGTCCTCAAGCTGTCGGTCGTGTTCGCCAACGGCGAGGTCGACGAGCTGGGATTCGAGCCTTGGCAACCGCCCGACGCCGACGAGCCGGACCGATTCAAGGGCCACATCGTCCGGAAGCTCGGGACGCTCTACCGAAAGCAGGTCGACTCCTTGGTCCGCCACAAGCCCAGGTCGCCCCGGAACCGGGCAGGTTACGCCCTCGGGCAGGCGGCGAGCCCGGTCGGAGTGGACCTGGCCCGGCTCCTGGTTGGCTCGGAGGGGACCTTGGCCCTGGTGACCGAGATCAAACTTCGGACCGTGCCGATCCCCGCGTCCCAGTTCGTAGTCGTGCTTCCCTTCGGGCGGATCATCGACGCCGCCGACGCCGTCGTCGAATGTCTGAAGTGGCGCCCCTCGGCTTGCGAGTTGTTCGACTGGCGGTCGCTCAGGCTGGCTCGCGACGTCTTGCCCGCGATCCGCCCTTGGATCTCCGAAGCGGCCGAGTCGGCTTTGATCCTCGAGTTCGACGGCGAAGACCCCGACGAGATCCTTGGGCGGCTCCGGGGGATGGTCCGCAAGCTCGACCGGATCGGCCATCTGGTCGGCGAGCCCGTGGAGGCGACCCGACGGGTCGACTGCGACTTCTTGCTCGGCCTACGCAAGGCCCTCGCCCCCAGCCTGATGCGGATGAAGGGGCCGACCCGCCCCGTCCCGTTCATGGAAGATATCGCTGTCCCCCCCGAAGCGCTCGGCGAGCTGATCCAGCGGGTGCAAGGCATCCTCAAAGGCTTCGAGGTCAACTGGACCGTGTATGCCCATGCCGGGGACGGTCAGCTCCACATCCGGCCGTTCCTCGACATGAATGATCCGACCGACGTGGCGAAGCTGGAGCCGATGGCGTCGGATGTCCTCGACGCCGCTCTGGAACTCGGCGGGTCGATCTCGGGGGAGCACGGCTGCGGCCTGGCCCGGACCCAGTTCCTTCGCCGCCAGTCGGGGGAGCTTTACCCGGTCTTCCGCGAGGTCAAGGATGCGTTCGACCCGTACAACATCTTCAACCCCGGAAAGGTGGTGGGCGACGACCCCCACCTGATTATTCGACACCTGAAGACCTCGATCCCTCGTCGTTCGCCCGGCGCCCCGGACAAAACCGAGGTCGATCCGCTCGATCCGGGACTTCCGGAAGCCGAACCCTCGACGATCACCATCACCCCGGCGCTCCAGTACCGCGATCTGGCGATCATCGACCAGGCGGCGGCTTGCAACGGGTGCGGGGCTTGCCGGTCGCTGAACCCTTCGCTCCGGATGTGCCCGACGTTCCGGGCGCTCCGGACCGAGGCCGCTTCGCCGAGGAACCAGGCGAACCTGTTGCGGCAGGTCGCCTCGGGGGCGGTCGACCCTCGACTCTGGGGTTCGGAAGAACTCAAGGCCAACGCCGACCTTTGCATCCACTGCGCCGCTTGCCGGACCGAGTGCCCCGCCGGGATCGACATTTCGAGCATGATGATCGAGGCCAAGGCCGCTTATGTCGAGGAGCACGGCCTGGCGCCGACCGACTGGTTCCTGTCAAGGGTCGACCACTGGTCGAAGCTCGCCAGCCGGTTCCCGATCCTCTGGAACGCCTTGCTCAAGAGCGGACCGATGCGTTGGCTGATCGAGCGGTCGTTCGGGCTGTCGAGGTATCGATCGCTGCCTCGGGCCCACCGAACTCCGTTCCTCCGGAGGGCCGAGCGGCTCGGCCTGACCAAGGCTCGCCCGCAAGCCCCCGGCCCGAGGGTCGCGTACTTCGTCGACGTCTTCGCCAACCACTTCGATCAGGAACTCGCCGAGGCGGTCGTCGGGGTACTGCGGCAGGCCGGGGTCAACGTCCATGTCCCCAAGAAGCAACGAGGCTCGGGGATGGCGGCGCTCGTCGCGGGCGACCTCGACCACGCCCGAGACCTCGCGCAGGCCAACCTTCGCTCGCTGGGCGACGCCGTCCGAGACGGTTACACCGTGGTCTGCTCGGAGCCGACCGCCGCACTGATGCTTCGCCACGAATACTTGAAGTTGACCGACGACCTCGACGCGACGCTCGTCGCCGAGAACACGATGGACGTCGGCCAGTACCTCGCCGGGCTTTCCGCCCGAGGTCAACTTCCCGCCCCCAAGCAATCCCTCCCGGTCCGGGTCGGCTACCACCAACCTTGCCACCTCAGGGCCCTCGAAGTCGGGACGCCGGGGCTCGACCTGCTCCGGACGATCCCCGAACTCGACGTCGAGTTCATCGACCGAGGATGCTCGGGGATGGCGGGCACCTTCGGGATGGCCTCCGCCAACTTTCGAACCTCGCTCCGAGCGGGTCGAGGGCTGCTCAAACGCCTCCAGGACGACGAGATCGAGCTCGGCTCGACCGAGTGCGGGACTTGCCGGATGCAGATGGAACAAGGGGTCTCCAAACGGACCTTGCACCCCGTCAAGCTCCTCAGCCTGAGCTACGGCCTGAACCCCTCGCTCCTCCGCCATTTCCGCGACCCGAAACCACGCCGAGAGGTCTTCTGAACCTCAACGCGACGGATGTTGATCGGTGGCCTGCCCATTCATGACGCACCGAAACCCGACGTGCGACGCCCCGGTGTCGGGGCTGCAACCCACCCGCGACTCGGGCCGGTAGCGCGAGCAATAGTCGCCGTTGCAGAGGAACGACCCACCCCGCTGGACTCGCTCGGACGGATTCCGGCCTGGATCGAACAGGTCCTCGCACCATTCCCACACATTCCCCGCCATGTCGTAAAGTCCGAAGTCGTTGGCCGAGAACGACTTGACCGGCGCGGTTCGATCGAAACCATCGGCCTTGATGTTCCGGGAGGGGAACGGGCCCTGCCACAAGTTCGCCTGCCAACGCCCGTTCGCCCCAGGCGCTTCGTCTCCCCAGACAAACGGCTTCGACGACAGGCCGCCGCGAGCGGCCATCTCCCATTCCGCCTCGGTGGGGAGCCGCTTGCCCGCCCACTTCGCATAAGCCTTGGCGTCGTCCCAAGAAACCTGAACGACGGGGTGCTCGTCTCGCCCCTCGATCCCGCTTCCCGGCCCTTCGGGGTGATTCCAAGAGGCGCCCGGGGTCCAGGTCCACCATGCCGAAAAGTCGTCGAGCGGCACTGGCTGAGCGGTCGGGGTGAACACCAACGATCCGGGCGGGATGACCCTCGACCCGTCGGACGAAGGCAAACTTGGCGGAAGCTCGGCCGTGGTGACGTAGTGGGTCGCCTCGACGAATCGGCGGAACTGGGCGACCGTCACCTCGGTCTCGTCGATCCAGAACCCTTCGACGCTGACCAGACGCGAGGGTCGCTCCTCGGGCCAGGATTCGGTCGAGTCGGTCCCCATAAGGAATCGGCCGCTCGAAATCCACTTCATTCCCGCAGGGTCGGAAACTGGTCTCTGGAGCGAGCCGCCACGAAGCGAAACATAAGCGACGCTGAGCGTAGCCAGGACCAGACCGACCCCAACCCACCGCCTGAAAACCAATCGCCGGTTTGCCATGGGCATAGCTCTCGATTGTGGAGTTTTTCCCGATGGGCTTCCGGGTGCCACGTGGTTGGTACCCCGACCCGTGCCCTTGGGTCCAGATCGAACCTCACGGGTTGGGGTACCAACCTCGTGGCACCCTTCACCTTCTTCACCAACAATCTTCACAATCGAGAGCGACACCCGTTTGCCATCGGGCTTGATCTCGCCAGAAAGTCGCAAGACCCCTCAATGAAAAAGCTCGGCGATCTCTCGCCGAGCTTCTCGATACCGAAGGTGGGACTTGAACCCACACGGGTGTTACCCCACCGGATTTTGAGTCCGGCGCGTCTGCCATTCCGCCACTTCGGCCTATCACTCAAGCCCGGACGATGATACCGAAAAGCCTCGGCGAGTCAAGGCGATTCCTGATGAGTTTCGCCCATCCCTCGCCATCGCGAAGGGTGCGTCCCGGCGAAAGATAGCGGCGGCCGGATTCGAACCAGCGACAAGCGGCTTATGAATCCGCTGCTCTAACCAACTGAGCTACGCCGCCTCAAGCGAGGATGGAGTGTCCTCCCTCGTGAAGAACAAAGATAACGCCGAGCTACCCGGATTGCAAGATCAGCCATTGGTCACGAGATCAACTGCTTGATGACATGGGCCTTCTCGACGCCGGTCAGCTTCTGATCCAACCCCTGATACCGGTAGGTGAACCGGTCGTGGTCGAACCCGAGCAGGTTCAAGACCGTGGCGTGGAAGTCGCGGATATGGACGGGGTCCTTGATGATGTTGTAGGAGAATTCGTCGGTTTCGCCGTGGACGGTGCCGGGCTTGGCCCCGCCGCCCGCCATCCACATCGTGTAGCACCGAGGGTGGTGGTCCCGACCATAATTGGTGGCCGAAAGCCCCCCTTGCGAGTAGATCGTCCGGCCGAACTCGCCGCCCCAGATGACCAGGGTGTCTTCGAGCAGCCCGCGTGACTTCAAGTCCTGGATCAGGCCCCAGCTTGGTTGATCGACGTCCTTGCATTGGCTCGGTAGTCGGACCGAGACGTTCGAGTGCGTGTCCCAGTTGTTGTGGTAGATCTGGACGAACCGGACGCCACGCTCGACCATCCTCCGGGCCAGGAGCGCGGAGTGGGCGAACGAGCCGGGCTTCTTGGCGTCGGGGCCGTAGAGGTCATAGGTCGAGTCGGGTTCGCTCGCCAGGTCGGTCAGGTCGGGGACGCTCGACTGCATCCGGAACGCCAGTTCGTACTGCTCGATCCGGGTATGCGTCTCGGGGTCGCCGATCGTCTGGTAGTTCATCTCGTTGAGCGCCCGGAGGCCGTCGAGCGTCTGGCGGCGGACCTCCTTCGAGACCCCGGGCGGGTTGTTGATGTAGAGGATCGGGTCGCCACCGCTCCGGAACGAGACCCCCGCGTGTTCGCCGGACAGGTAGCCCGACGACCAGAGCCGGGCGGAGATCGCCTGAACTTGCTCGGTGTTCGAAGGCTTGGCGACCAGGACGACGAACGTCGGCAGATTCTCGTTCGCCGAGCCGAGGCCGTAGGACGCCCAGGAACCGAGGCAGGGGCGACCCGTGACCATGTTCCCGGTTTGCATCAGGGTGATGGCGGGCTCGTGGTTGATCGCCTCGGTATTCATGCTCCGGATGAAGCACATGTCGTCGACCATCTTCGACGTGTAGGGCAAAAGCTCGGTGACCCACATCCCCGACTGGCCGTGCTGGGCGAACTTGTACTTCGAAGGGGCCACCGGGAACCGCTTCTGCCCCGAGGTCATCGTCGTGAGCCGCTGGCCCATTCGGATCGACTCGGGGAGGTCCTTGTCGAACCACTCGGCCATCTTCGGCTTGTAGTCGTAAAGGTCTACCTGCGAGGGGCCGCCGACCATGTGCAAGTAGATGACCCGCTTCGCCTTGGGCGCGAAGTGGGTCAACTGCTTCATGTTCGCGGGGGCGGTTCCCGCCGATCCCGCCATCGAGAGCCGATCCGTCCCAAGCAGCGACGCGAAGGCCGCCCAGCCGACGGCGTTGACCCCTCGGCCAAGGAATTGGCGGCGCGACTCGCTCCGGACAAGTTCGTCGATCAATTGCATGAAAATCACCCTCTTCGGAAGAAACCATCCCTCGAAAATCCAGGTCCCGGCGCGCCTCGGTTCTACTTGTTGAGCACTTCGTCGAGGTTGAGCAATTCGTTGACCAGCATCGTCCAGGCCGCCAACTCGACCTTGGGCAACTGGTCGTTCGGCTTCGACTCGCCGACCGAAACCACCTGCGTGGCCTCGCCGGGGTGCTCGCGGTAATAGTCGAGCAAGGCCCGCAACGAGTTCGCCACGACGGCCCGCTCGGGGTCGCGGAGCGAGCGGTTGAGCAGCCTTCGCGACAGGTCGTCGACCCGGTTTTGCTCCGAGGGGTCCGAGGAACCGAGGATCAGTTCGGCGAGGTGCCGGGCCGCCTCGATGAACTGCTCGTCGTTCAAGGTCACGAGGGCCTGGAGCGGCGTGTTGGTCCGCTCCCGGCGAACCGCGCAGGTTTCTCGGTTGGGGGCGTTGAACAGGTCCATCGACGCGGGGGGCGCGGCCCGCTTCCACAAGGTGTACATGCTCCGGCGATACAGGCTCTCGCCCGAATCGCGCTTGTAGAACCTGGTCGTGCTCCCGGGCATCGCGACCGCTTCCCAGACCCCGTCGGGCTGGTACGGCTTGACGCTCGGCCCGCCGATCTTGTCCACGAGCAAACCGCTGGTGAATAGGGCATAGTCGCGGATCATCTCGGCATCCATCCGGTACCTCGGCCCTCGGGCGAGGTAGCGGTTGGTCGGGTCCTTTTCGATGACCGTTGGAGTCGATGCCGCCGACTGCTGGTAGGCGGTGGTCATGACCAGCATCTTGAAGAATCGTTTGACGTCCCAGCCCGACTCGCGGAAGTCGACGGCCAGCCAGTCGAGCAACTCGGGGTGCGACGGCGAGTCGCCGGTCAGGCCGAAGTCGCCCGTGGTCCGGACCAGGCCATTGCCGAAAATCTCCTGCCAGAACCGGTTGACCGTGACCCGCGCCGTCAAGGGGTTTTCGGGCAGGAACAACCACTGCGCCAGCCCCAGCCGGTTTTTCGCAAGGTCGCTGGGCATCGGCGGCAAGGCGTCGGGGGTTTCGGCGGTAACAGGATCGCGGCGCTTGTCGTAATCGCCCCGGAAGAGGACGAATGCCGACGCCGGTTCGGGCCGCTCGTTCATGACGTGGGCGACGGTCCCCCGGCTTTTCAGCGATTTGGCTTCGTCTTCGAGCTTGGCCAGATCGGCTCGGAGCTTGCTTGTCGGTTCGTCTCGGGTCGTCAGGTACCAATGGAGGATGGCGTCGACGTCGTCCTTGGTTCGCGTTTCGGCGGATTTGGCGAGCAACTCGACCACCCGGCCGGTTTCGGCGAGGGCGGCGACTTCGGACGAGGTCAAGGCCCGACCATAGACCCGCAACTCGTGGAACTGGACGTTTTGGATGAACGAACCGTTTTCCCGCTGTCCCAGCTTCAAGGCGACCTCGGTCCGGATCGACCCCTTGAGCCGGTCGGTCACGACGGTGGCCGGCTGGGCTTTGCCACCATAATAGATCGAGACTCCCGACGCCTTCGACGACCCGTCGTAGGTGACGAAGACATGGGTCCAGGCGTTCGAGGGCAACTTCTGGTTCGCCACGACCTTGAGGGCGTCGCCGTCCCACTCGTGGATGATGTGGGTGGCAATCTTGCCCCCTTCGGCCCACAAGTCCCACCCCTGATGGCCCTTACCATCGTTCATCCGAGCGAGCAGCGCCCCGTTCAGGTCCTGACTCGGGTTGACCCACATCCCGAACGAGAACGCCTGGTTCGTGTCGAAGTCGCCGGCTTGCGCCACTTCGAGGACGGGCTTCGAGGTGGGTTTCGCGTCGCGGTCTTCGAGCCGGGCTCGAAGCTGCATCCCCTGGGTCGGCATACCTGAGTCGAGCGACTTGGGCTCGGCGGCCTTGAGCCAGGCGAGGAACTCGGGCCGGGCCGCCTCGCGGCGGTCGGCGATCTTGACCTCGGCGGCCTTGATCTCGTTGGAGAGGCCGACCCAGCGCCCTCGGTCGGTTCGCTTCGGGACGAACACGGTCGGCGGCGTGTCCTTGACGTTGCCATCCATCGCGCCTTGCGTCGTGTTGTTGAAGAACGCCGACAGCTCGTAAAACTCTTTCTGGCTGAACGGATCAAATTTGTGGTCGTGGCAGACGGCGCAACCGGTGGTCAAACCCAGAAACACCTGCGACGTTGTCTCGGTCCGGTCTCGGGCATAGAGCACGAGATACTCTTCGTTGATCGCCCCGCCTTCGTTGGTCGTGATGTTGCAGCGGTTGAACCCCGAGGCGACTTGCTGATCCAAGCTCCGGTTGGGGAGCAAGTCCCCCGCGAGTTGCTCGGTCGAGAACTGGTCGAACGGCATGTTCGCGTTGAGGGCTTCGATCACCCAATCTCGATAGGACCATACTTCCCGGAAATTGTCGAAGTGAATCCCATGTGTGTCGGCATAGCGGGCCGCGTCGAGCCAGTATCGACCGCGATGCTCGCCCCAGGCCGGCGACGCGAGGAGCTGATCGACCAGCTTCTCGTAGGCGTTGGGCGACTGGTCGGCCACGAACATGTCGACCACCAAGGGGGTCGGCGGGAGCCCGGTCAGGTCGAGGCTCACTCGCCTGGCGAGCGTCCGTCGATCGGCCGGGATCGAGGGTGGCAGCCCTTGATCATCCATCTTGGCCCTGAGGAACCGGTCAATTACCGTCCTGGACCAAGTAGGGTCGGAGACGGCGGGCGGTTCCCCCTTCTTCGGGGCGATGAACGACCAGTGGGGCTGATACTCCGCGCCAGCTTCGACCCATTTTCGCAACGTGGCCTTCTGGTCGACCGAGAGTTGGTGGTGCGAATCGGGCGGCGGCATCACTTCTTCGGCGTCGTCGGAGAAGATCCGGGCGATCAACTCGCTGCCCGCCAGGTCCCCCGGCTTGATCGCCTCGGCCTTGATCGCGGCGTCCCGTCGATCGAGCCGGAGGTCCGCTTTTCGGGAACCACTGTCCGGGCCGTGACACTGGAAACAATTGTCGCGGAGGATCGGGCGAATCACCCGGTTATATTCGAGGTCCTCGCCGCCGAGGGCGATCGAAGGGACGAACAGAGAACCGATCAACCATGAGAGGCAGGCCGCGGCCACCCTAGTCGACGATTCGAGTTTCCGGCCAGGAGATCTTTGCATAAAGCCTCGCCTTATCAAAAACCTAAACAAAACGACCGAACGGCTCCATCGAACCGGAACCACAGCGAAGGTGATGAGCGTGGAAGTGATCTCTTATTCTTTTCAGAACTAAGTCGCCGCGTCAAATGATTTCGCTCCCGGTCTCCGTGGACGAACGACTCTGAATCGTTTTGTGAGGGACTGAGGAGGTGGATCACCTCGAATCGGGCTGATCGAGTGGCTTCGGGAAGGGAGATCGATTCGTCGTGGTCGAAATGTTGATTCGAAATCACCAAATCTTGCAGGAGACATCAAGGACATGGTACGCATATCGTGCAGGTATTTCCACCGTGTTGTTCAGCAGCCTTGCAAGCTTGGCGGCCAAAGGCTAAGTTCATTCATGACTTATGATAAAAGTTCGGCCAGATCGCCGATTTCGCGACGAAAGATCGTTGGTTTCGCTTGCTTCATCGTGTCGGCGACCCTCGCACAGGCAACGGCGGCCGACGTCGATTCTCGCGGGGCTTCGATCTATCGCGAGAAGTGTGCTTCTTGCCACGGCGCCGCAGGCGAAGGCAGCAAAGAATACGCGAAACCCCTGACCGGCGAACGGTCGATCGGGCAGTTGGCTCGATTGGTCGAGAAGACGATGCCCGAAGACGACCCGGGGTCGTGCGTCGGCGAAGATGCTCGGATGGTCTCGGCTTACATCCACGACTCGTTCTATTCCCGGACGGCCCAGGAACGGAACCGTCCGGCCCGCGTGGAATTGTCCAGGCTCACCGTGAGGCAATATCGCAACACCCTGGCCGATCTGATCGGCCAGTTTCGGCCTCGGGTCACCTGGTCGGGAGGCTCGGGCCTCCAAGGGGAGTATTACAAGTCGAGGCAGATTGGTCGCAAAGACGACCTGATTTTTTCGAGGCTCGACCCCGAGGTTCGGTTCGACTTCGGGGTGGAAGCCCCGAAACCCGAAGACTTCGACCGGGCCCAGTTCTCGGTCGTCTGGAAAGGCTCGATCCTCGTCCCCGACACCTCGGAGTACGAGTTCGTCGTCCGCGCGGACCAGTCGATCCGGCTCTTTGTCAACGACCCGAAACACCCGTTGATCGACGCCTCGGTCGCCTCGGCCGATCACCCCGAGCAACGAGCGTCGATCTTCCTGCTCGGGGGCCGGGCCTACCCGATCGCTTTGGAGTTCTCCAAGGCGAAGCAAGGGGTGGACGACTCCAAGAAACAGAAGAAGCCGGTCGACAAGAAGGCTTCGGTCACGTTGTCCTGGAAACCGTCCGGCCAGGTCGAGCAGGTGATCCCGGCCCGGCTCCTTTCGCCGGAAGTCGTCGCCCAGTCGTTCGTCCCGACCACGTCGTTTCCTCCCGACGACCGGAGCGTGGGTTACGAACGAGGTTCGACGATCTCGAAAGCCTGGGATACCTCCGTCACCGAGTCGGCCATCGAGACGACGGCCTACGTGGCCAAGCACCTCCAGGATTTATCCGGCGTCAAGGACGATGATGCCGACCGACCCGAGAAGCTGAAAGCGTTCTGCCGGAAGTTCGCCGAGCGGGCGTTTCGCCGCCCTTTGAACCCCGAGCAAGTCGAGCGTTACCTGGCCAGACCGTTCCAGGACGCGAAGTCCATCGAGGTCGGAGTGCGGCGGTCGATCCTCTCGGTGGTCAAGTCGCCTTACCTCTTGTATCGCGAGATCACCTGCTCGGACGCTTTCGACGTGGCTTCTCGGGTCTCCTATGGTCTTTGGGACGCCCCGCCGGATGACCAGCTTTTCGAGTTGGCCGGACAAAACCAGCTTGCGACTCGCGAGCAGGTGATCGCCCAGGCCGAACGGATGCTCGGCGACGTTCGGGCGAAGGCCAAGATCCGCGACTTCTTCCTCCAATGGCTCAAGGTCGACCAGGCCCCCGACCTGGCCAAGGACGAAGCGCTTTACCCTGGCTTCGACCCGAAAATCGTTGCCGACCTCCGGACCTCGCTCGAACTTTTCCTCGACGACCTGGTCTGGGGGCCGACCCCCGACTTCCGCCGCCTCCTGAGTGCCGACGAGATTTACTTAAACGGTCGGTTGGCCAAGTTTTACGGTCACGACTTGCCGGAGGATGCCCCGTTCCAGAAGGTGGCCTGGGAAAGTGCGGACAGGTCGGGCGTGTTGACCCACCCTTACCTGTTGGCCCACTTCGCCTACACCGGGGCCAGCTCGCCGATCCACCGAGGCGTTTTCTTGATGCGGTCGGTCCTCGGTCGAACCCTCCGGCCCCCACCCGAAGCGATCGCGCCGCTGGCCCCCGACCTGCACGCGGGGTTGTCGACCCGGCAGCGGGTCGAGCTGCAAACCAGCCCGAAAGCTTGCTTGAGCTGCCACTCGATGATCAACCCCCTCGGGTTCGGTCTGGAACACTTCGACGCGGTCGGTCGGCTCCGGTCGAACGATCGCGATCAGAAGGTCGACGCCTCGGGGTCCTACGAATCCCCCGAAGGGGAGACTCGCCCTTACCGGGGTGCTCGCGAGCTGGGTTCGATCCTGGCGGCCAGCCCGGAAACCCACTCGGCGTTCGTGGCGCAACTGTTCCATCATCAGGTGAAGCAGCCGATCCGGGCATTCGGGCCGACGACCCGCGTCGAGCTGACGAATTTCTTCGGGTCGTCCGAGTTCAATCTCCGAAAACTGATCGTGGAGATTGTCACGACCTCGGCGTCGGTGGCCAAAACTCCCGGCACCTGATCAATTCTTTTCTCGGATTTTAGATCGCGGTCCCTTCCTGTTTCGGAGGATTTGACGTGGGTTTGACGCGCAATCGACGGCATTTTCTTCGCGACCTGGGCTTGAGCGGCGCCGCGATCCCCTTCTTGATGAACTTGCCAAGCCTGGGGGCCGACGCCCCGATGGCCCGCAAGAAGCGGCTCGTCATCATGTTCAGCCCGAACGGGGTTTTCCCGAAGAACTTCTGGCCCGAAGAGGAGGGGTCGGACTTCACCCTCAAGGAAAGCTTGAAGCCGCTTGAACCATTCAAGAACCGGATGTTGACCTTGCAAGGGGTCTGCGACAAGGTCCGAGGGGACGGCGACAACCACATGAGGGGGATCGGTTGCCTCCTGACCGGCGTCGAGCTGTTCCCCGGCAACGTCCAGGGGGGGTCGGACACCCCTGCGGGCTGGGCAAGCGGGTTGTCGATCGACCAGGAGATCAAGGCGAAACTCCAGTCCGACGCCTCCACACGGACGCGGTTCGGTTCGTTGGAGTTTGGGGTCATGGTCCCCGAGCGGGCCGACACCTGGACCCGGATGGTCTACGCGGGGCCGAACAAGCCGATCGCGCCGATCGACGACCCTTACCGGATGTTCGGCAAGTTGTACGGCAAGACGAAGGACCGCGAAGACCTCCGGAGCATCATGGACGAGATCCAGGATGACCTCAAACTGATCGGTTCCAAGTTGGGTACGGAAGACCGCCAGATCCTCGACGAGCACGCGACGTTCGTCCGCGAGATGGAGCAGGAACTCCAGGCCGACCAGAAGTCGAGCGAGCACGCGATCCCCGAGATCGAGCCGGGCGTGAAGGCCCAGAACGACTCGATCCCCAAGATCAGCAAGATGCAGATCGACCTGATGGTCAACAGCTTCGCCGCCGACTTCGCCAGGGTCGCCACCTTGCAGTACACCAACTCGGTGGGCGGGGCTCGGATGCGCTGGATCGGGATCAACGAGGGGCACCACGAGTTGTCGCACAACCCCGACAGCGACGAGAAGTCGGTCGAGAAGTTGACGCAGATCAACAAGTGGTATTGCGAGCAATTGGCCTACCTCGCCACCCGCCTGGCGGAAACCCCCGAACCGGGCGGTCCGGGCAGCTTGCTCGACAACACGACGATCGTCTGGACCAACGAGCTGGGCAAGGGGAACTCGCACACCCTCGACAACATCCCGTTCGTGATGGTCGGCAACGGCCTCGACTTCCAGATGGGTCGGTCGCTCAAGTATCCCAAGGTGTCGCACAACCGACTCTTGCTGTCCTTGGCCCACGGGATGGGGCATCACCTCGATCGGTTCGGCAACCCGGACTTCTGCGGCGATGGACCCCTCTCCGGGCTGGTTTGATTGGCTTGGCGTATCGAGGACCGAGAGGTGCCGGGGTCTCACCAACCTCGACACCTCCTTCAAATCGCTAGGTTGGATAGCCCCAAGCCGAAAATGTCTTCCGCCATCGCTCGGCAATCCGACTTCTCGTCGACGGGTCGATCCCGGCGTGACGATTCTTCTCATAGCCTTGAATGGATTCGAGGTAGTTGTTCACGACGCTTTCGACCTCGCCAAAATCACCCAAGTCCAAGTCCCGGTAAATCTTCTTGAGTTGTTCGACCGGCGCCACTTCCAGATCTTCGTAGGCGATCTCCGTGAACTGCCCTTGGGGGATGTTTGCCAGATCATCAAAGTAAGCGTCGTACATCTTTTCGTAGGTTCTCAAGACAGACTCTTCGTCGATCGGCCCTCGGCGGACCTGGAGCTGGAAGACGGGTTCGATGTCCTTGAGCAGCTTGACCGTGGAAGCGAACACGTCAAAGGGATTTCGGCGGATGTGAACGAACTTGGCGTCCGGGAAGACGTCGAGGATCAGCCGGATTCGCGCGGTGTGCGGCGGTGATTTCAGAAGAATCGGCTTGCCGAACCGGACGGATAAAGCCCCTAGATACCACCGCAGGGTTCGCTTCCAGAGGGCAACTTCCTCGTCGCTCGCCCGTCGAAATGTGAGAAACTTCGAGTAGTCGATGCTTGCGGCGGGGAAGCACCAATCGAGATAAGGCGATCGGCAGCAGAGATTCATCAAAGCGATCTCATCTTCTTGCACTCGTCGAGGGAGCATGAACAGATCGTTGATGGGCGCACACCAGCGCTCGGTCGCCAGGAAACTCCCGGGATGATACGCTTGGAATCGGGTCGGCGACGCGAACCTCGGGTCCAGCGACATCAACTCGTGGAGATGAGTCGTCCCGGATCGGTAATGTCCCAGGATGAAGATGGGTGGTTGAATGGGAACCGAAGCAATCGCAGATCCGAACTTCCGCTCAACTTGCCGAGAGAAGTAGGTTTGCCAGGCGCTTTGCAAGGTGATCAGGATCAACTTGGGCCAGTACCGAGGCGAAAACCGCTTGCCCTCGTCGCGGAATACCTGTCTCCTCAATTCCCAGGTCAGACCTTCCAGGGGATGAAACAAATTCTGGGCGAGAAAAAGTCGGATGGAAAACAGCATTGAACGACTTTCCAGACTCCCGAAACATCCGACCGAGCCCACCGGACTCAGTCCATCCGCAAAATCAACCTGTCGCTAATTTAACAAAATTGGGCAAGCTTGGTCGAATTTGCTTGTGCTGACTCTTCCAAAGATGGCTTTGGGCCTTCCCTTGTTGTCTCGATAAGCGTGCCGAATGGAGTGATCGCCTCAAGACATGGCTCGGCTGTTTTTCTCAAGTCGAATCTCCGACGAGTCGAATCTGAGACGGTGCGAATAGGACCGAGATCAAGTCTGCGAGCGGTGGAACTGCCTCGCGAGCGTCGAAGCCAAGGAGTGGCGATGCCCGAGATCCGAAGCTGCAACCGCGCCTTGGTGCGGCTCATCCTCTGTTTCGCCGGTCAATCGATCGGTTTGTGTACTAAGGTCCAGGCGCAGGAACTATCGCAATCTCGGGCACAACCACTGCCGAGTGGAGGACTTGAGAATCGGCCCGGCCAAACTCCGAGCGGGTCGGAATCCTCGGTCACTCCGCTCCCGGAGGACGCTCCTTCGATCCTGGTCGGCGATGTCCGCGAGCTTGATCTCAACACGGCGCTTCGACTGGGTGGGGTCGAGAACCCCGAGGTCAATCTGGCCCGGCAGAGGGTGGTCGAGGCGGTCGCCTTCCGGCAGTTCGCCGCCGCCCAGATCTTGCCGACGATCAACCTGGGGACCAACTATGACTCACACACCGGTAACCTCCAGCAAGCCAACGGCAACGTCATCTCGGTCAACCGAAGCGCCGTTTACGTCGGTGCCGGGGCGAATGCGATCGCGGCGGGCACGGTCAACATCCCGGGCGTTTTCCTAGGCGGGAACATTGCCCAGGGGCTATTCGCCTTCTTGACCACCAAGCAGGTGATCATCCAGCGGCAATTCGCCTCGACCGCGATCCGCAATCAGATTTTCTTGAGGGTCGCCCTGGCTTACACGGAGCTGATTCGCGCCGAGGGGATTCGAGCGATCGAGATTCAAGCCCGAGACGAGGCTCGCGAGGTGGCTCGCCTGACCGGCGCATTCGCCCAGACCGGGCAGGGGCGAAAGGCGGACGCCGACCGCGCCGCGACCGAACTAGCCCGGCGGATCGGCCTGGTTTACGCGGCGGAGGGGTTGATCCTGACCAGCTCGGCGGAGTTGTGCCGAGTCCTCAACCTCGACCCCTCGATCCGGCTCCACCCGACCGACGCTTACGTGGTCCCGCTCCCGATCGTGCCCGACCCGCAACCGCTCGCCGAGTTGCTCGCCCTGGCGATGCTCCGTCGCCCCGAGCTTGGGGAACGTCGGGCGGTGATCCGCGAGGCGTTCCTGTCGCTCGAAGGGGCCAAGGTCCTCCCGTTCTCGCCGACGGTGCTGATCGGCCTGAGCGCCGGGGGTTTCGGGGGCGGGAGCAACCTGGTTCGGCCCGTATTCGGCAGCTTCAACTCGCGGTCGGACTTCGACGCCATCGCCTACTGGACGATCCAAAATATGGGGGTTGGCAACGTCGCCCTGATCAAGACCGCGAAGGCCCGACTCGGCGCGACCCGGTTCCAGGAGGTCGCGGTCTTGAACCAGATCCGGTTCGAGGTGGCGTCTGCCTACGCTCGGACTCATGCTCGGTTCGGCCAGATCGGCGCGACGGAGGCGGCGGTCCGCTCGGGGCTCCGAGGGTTCAAAGAAGACTTCGACCTGACCCGCGAACAAGGGTTGCGGACCGTCTTGCCGATCGAGTTGTTGAACAACTTCCGCCTGCTCAACCAGGCCCGACGCGAGTACCTCGACGCGATCGTCGACTACAACCGGGCCCAGTTCGAGCTCTACGTCGCCTTGGGCCAGCCCCCGGCGGACACCTTGGCCCGCGTCGTTCCGTCATCGGGCGTGGCCCCTTCGGACATCCCCGGCGGACCCAGGGCTCCCAATAGGGTTGATCATCAGGCTGGTCGAGGCGCGGAGGCCCCGCTCACCAAGGTTGCCAACTCCGGCGACGTTTCCACCGCTCCGGTCACTCGTCGATGATCTCAAGTGGGGAGGAGGTAATCGCGATGATCGAACATTCACCTGGCCAAAATCCGTCCCGGAACTCTCGAATCCGGCATCTGCGAAATCTGGTCCTGATCGGTCTCCTCGGATCGATCGCGGGCGGCTGCGTGACTCAAGGGCGGGTGATCCAACGGGCCGGGAACGGTTCTTATCCCACCGTATCCAGGCGAGCCAACCCGCTCCCACCGATGCCGGACCTGGCGTCGGACCTCGCAAAATCGAAGGGGGAACCCGGAGTCGTCCTCGCGGGTCGGTTGACCGATGAACCGGCGGGCGAGACTTCGACCCAAACTCCGCCAAATCCTTCGCCCAGCCAGCCCGACGAACTCGTCGACGAGTCGGCGAATCGGGCCGGGGCGACGCCTCTTTCGATCCCCCAGGCGACGCCGATGCAGGCGATCGACCTCTCTTCCGCCCTCAGGCTGGCGGACAATCAAAACCCGACCATCGGTGAAGCTCGGGTCCTGATCCTGGCGGCCCTGGCTCAGCGGCAGGGTGCTTACGCGATTCTCCTCCCGACGTTCAATGCCGGTACGAACTATCACAACCATGTCGGGGCCTTGCAGCGATCCTCGGGCGCGATCCTCCCGGTCAACGAGCAGTCGCTTTATGTCGGCGGTGGCGCGAGGACCCTCGCGGCCGAGAGCGTCAGCATCCCCGCCGTCAACGTCTTCAGCCCCCTGACCGACGCCATCTTCGAGCCTCTAGCGGCCCAGCAGCGGGTTCGAGGATCGCAGGCGAACGCCTCCGCTTCGGCCAACACGGTCTTGCTCGAAGTGGCCCGCTTGTATCTTGGCCTCTTGGGCGCCCAGGCGATCTTTGAAGCCCGAAAAGTCACGGCGACCGAAGCCGACCAGGTCGCCGACTCCGTCCTCGCCTTCGCCACGTCGGGGCAGGGGAGGCGGTCCGACGCCAATCGGGCGAACGCGGATCGACGCCTCTTCCAGACCCAGATCTTGCGGGCCGAGGAGTCGATGGCCGTCATCTCGGCCAGGTTGTCCCAACAGCTCAACCTCGACCCTTCGTCTCGACTTCAGCCACTGACCGGGGTGATCGAGCCGATCGAGCTGATCGACCCGACCGTCCCCGTCGAGGAGCTGATCCGGACTGCCCTGATCCGAAATCCCGCCATCGAGATCCGCAGAGCCGCGGTCGCCGAGGCCGGATTCCAGGTCCGCAAGGAAAAGTCGAGGCCCTTCCTGCCCACGGTCTGGGTCAGCTTCAGCGGGGGGGCGTTCGGGGGCGGGAGCAACCTCATCCCGCCGACTCTCAGCCGATTCGGCGGTCGAACCGACTTCGATGCCCGGCTCTACTGGACCTTGCTGAACTTCGGGGCGGGCAACTCCGCGCTGGTGAAACAGCGACGTGCCCAGGCGGGGCAGGCCACCGCCGAGCAGATCCGAATCATCAATGAAGTCCGATCGGAGGTCACGTCGACCCGATCGCTCGCCTTGTCGCTGAGGAATCGGGTGGATAACGCTCGGATGCAGTTGAAGACCGCCGAGGACGGCTACAGCCAGGACCAGGCCCGCTTGAGGGAAACCCTCGCCAAGCCGATCGAGGCCCTCGACAGCCTTCGGCTCCTTGCCGACTCTCGGGTGGCGTTGATCGAGGCGATCACCGAGGCCAACCAGAACCAGTTCGCCCTGTTCGTGTCGCTCGGATCGCCGCCTCCGCTTTGAGTTCTTTCGAAGCTCGGATATCGTTGTTTCGACCCCGGCTTGGTCAAGGAGGACTCGATGAAACGCCCGAGAAACCAGTTGAGGCCGAGCTTCGAAAGCCTCGATGTCCGGATCGTTTGCTCCTCGACGGTCCTGGGCTCGACGACGTCGTCGGTCAACAATTTCCCGCCAAATCCGCCCGTCATCCCGGGTTCGTTCCCGAGTGCCAATCGGTTCCGGGCCTTCACTCCCGCCGACCTCCAGGACTACAGCAAGGCTTACTTATCCTTCAGCACCGACAAGAAGTACAACCCGGCCTACGACTTCAACGGGACCGGGTTCATCGGCCAGAACGACGCCACGCCGATCCTCCGAGGGCTGGCGAGCATCACCCCGCGAGTCCCCTTCAAGCTCAACCTCGCGCTCGCGCCCGGTCAGCAGATTTTCACGCATCACCCCTCGATCAACGGGGCCGCGACCCGCTTGGGAATGGTGACGATCGAAGGCAGGACGACGCCGAACTCGATCGTCTTCTACGACGCCTTGGTGAACAACCGGTTCGGATTCGCGGGGAACCTGAAATACCAAGGCGGGGCCGTGCTCAGCGATGCCCAAGGCCGCTTCCAGTTGACGACCCCGCTGACCCCGCTGAGCAAGAACTCGCTGACGACCCAGGCTTTCTTGATCCGAACCCCCTTCGACCAGCAAATCACCCGAATCTTCCCGATCTTCCGCGTCGGCGGGCCGGTTCATCCTTCAAATACCGTAGCCTCCTGATCGCCCCCAGCCCGGACGGCGAACCGGAGCTTCGCCGAGGTGGATCGAGGGTTGGCCCGGCGCTCTTCCCCCGAGGCCCGCACGACCTCGCCCACGATCGAAGCATAAACTCCGGCTTGCAACCCGTCCTTGAACGCCGACTTGACCCGGCGGTCCTCCCCCGAGTGGAAGGCGAGCACGGCCACCCGTCCTCCCGGTTTCAGGCAAGATGGCAAGGCGCGGAGCAAGGCATCCAGAGAAGCAAACTCGTGGTTGACGCCGATCCGAATCGCCTGGAATACCCGACGAACTGCGTCGCCCGCCTCGTCCTCGGATCGCCGGGCATAAACGGCGCGGACGACGTCGGCCAAGGCCCGGGTCGTCGTCAATGAGACCCGCGACCGAGCCCGGACGATCGCTCCGGCGACCGGCGCGGCCAGAGGCTCGTCGGCGTTCTCCTCCAGTAATTTCCCCAGTGCGGCCTCACCAATCCCGGCGATCAGGGCCGAAGCCGAGGTCCCCTTCGTCGGGTCCATTCGCATGTCGAGCGGGCCGTCGTCCTTGAACGTGAACCCTCGGGCCGGGTCGTCGATCTGCATCGACGAAAGGCCAAGGTCGGCCAGGATCATGTCCACCCCGCCCGCCGCCTCGGCCGCGATCAGCCCGGCCAGCCCCGCGAAGTTCCTCCGAAGCACCACCAGCGATTCGTCGGGAAATCCCAGACCCCGCAGCCTCGCCTCGGCCTTCGGCCCCTCGATCGGGTCGACGTCGAGGGCGATCAGCTTGCCGCCGGGCTGGACCGCCTCCAAGATCGCCGCCGAGTGCCCGCCATACCCTAGGGTGCAATCCACCGCGATCTGCCCGGCTTGCGGTGCCAGGACTTCAAGGATCTCCCGGATCAAGATCGGTCGATGCGAACCCGCCGGGGTCTTCCCCGCCGCGAGGACCTTGGCTACATCCTCCGCGTAACGACCCGGCTGGAGTTCCTTATACTTCTCCGCGAACCGCCGAGGGTTCGCCCCGCGATACCTTGGCCGACGCTTGGGCTTGTCTTCAGGGTATATGCCGGACACATCTGCTCACAAGTGATCACACTAGACAAATCTGAATGATTTTATAAGAAGATTTGATCAGGCGACCAAATAACCTGCCACGAAGATGACGGATAACGAAGTAACGGTAACGATCGTCCCAATGACAAGACATCCTGAAGCCGCTGCCAATGCTTCGCTTTGTCGATCTATCTCTTCCGTGGTAATCGGATTCCCGCAGTGAGGACATTTACGTTTCGTTTGCGTTACTCGCATCTTCAATTCGAGATGTGTGCTACAAGAAGGACAAACCCAAACGTATTTAATCGCAGTATACTTGATTGGTTTAGGCGGTTTGCCCAACTCTCCAAGAATATCGAATATGTCTTTCTGTTTGCGGCGACGTGTCATAGTTCAACCCTTCGCTTCGGGTTCTGACTCTAATGGACTATTGATGCGAGCGAGTACTTGTTTTGAGTACGGAGAACCAGATGACGAACGGTGAATGCATCAAATTGGGCGGCGCTGGATTCGAACCAGCGACTTCCACGGTGTGAGCATGGCACTCTAACCACTGAGTTAGCCGCCCGAGGTTGGTTTGAAGATAACTCGGGAGAGTGGGTTTGGCAAGGGTTTGGGGTGGGATTTGATCAGTCCCAGCGGAGGATGGCCCCGGTGTGGGCGCTGGTGGCCATCGCGGCGTATTTGGCGAGGTAGCCGGTCTTGAACCGAGGGGCGGGCTTGGTCCAGGAGGCTCGGCGTTGGGCGAGTTCTTCATCGCTGAGGAGGACTTGCAAGGTCCCGGCCCGGATGTCGATGGCGATGGTATCTCCGTTTCGCAACAAGGCGATCGGGCCTCCGACGGCGGCTTCGGGGCTGACGTGGCCGATCGAGGCCCCGGCGGTCCCCCCGGAGAAGCGGCCGTCGGTGATCAGGGCGCACTTGTCGCCGAGTCCGACCCCCTTGATCGCCGTCGTCGGGGCGAGCATCTCCTGCATCCCCGGGCCGCCCTTGGGACCTTCGTTGCGGATCACCACCACGTCGCCCGCCTTGACTTTGTCGAAGACGATCCCGTTGTAGGCGTCTTCCTCGCTCTCGAAGATCACGGCGGGGCCGGTGTGGACCATCATCTTCGGGTCGACCCCCGCCGTCTTCACCACCGCGCCTTCGGGGGCGAGGTTGCCTCGAAGGACGGTCAAACCCCCTTCATCCGAATAGGCTCGGTCGACCGGACGGATCACGTCGAAGGGGTCGAAGCCGTCATTGTCTCCGTTCGAAGGGATTTCCTCGGCGTCACCGTCCGCTTCGAGGAGCGACAGGCCCACCGCGCCCGAAGATTCTTCCACCGCGACCGACGGGACGACCCAGGGCTTCGAGGTCCGTTCGCCGCCAGGCCGGACGCGGGTGAACAACTCGGCTTCCTTGTTGGCGTGTTGGCCTCGGATGTCGAACTCGTCGATATTCTCGCCGAGCGACTTGCCCGTCACGGTCCGGCAGTCGAGGTTGAGCAGGCCGGGCTTGCCTCGGGCGATCTCGCCGAGGATCGCGTGGATGCCCCCGGCTCGGGCGACGTCTTCCATATGATAGCTACTCGAAGGCGCGACCTTGCAGATGTTCGGGGTCCGCTTCGACAGGTCGTTGATCCGTTCGAGGGTGAACGGGACCTCGGCCTCGTGAGCGATCGCCAGGATGTGCAGGACGGTGTTGGTGCTCCCGCCCATCGCCATGTCGAGGATCATCGCGTTGTCGAACGCGGCCAGGGTGGCGATCTCGCGGGGCAAGAGGCCGTGGCCTTCGCCGAGGCGACCGAAGTCCTTGGCCAATTCGACGATCCGGAGCGACGCGGCGGCGTAAAGGGCCTTGCGGTCGGCGGATGTGGCGAGCAAGGTCCCGTTGCCGGGCAGGGCCATCCCGATGGCTTCGGCGAGGCAGTTCATGCTGTTGGCGGTGAACATCCCCGAACACGACCCGCACGTCGGGCAAGCCGCAACTTCAATGGCCAGCAGTTCTTCGGCGGAGATCTGCCCGGATTGCCGCTTGGCCCCGGCGATGAAGGCGTCGATCAAGTCGATCGGTTTGCCATCCTCGGTCTTCCCGGCCTCCATCGGCCCGCCGGATACGAAGATCGTCGGGACGTTGACGCGCATCGCCCCCATGAACATCCCGGGGACGATCTTGTCGCAGTTGGGGATGCAGATCATCCCGTCGAACCGGTGCCCCTCGATCATCGTCTCGACGCTGTCGGCGATGATCTCGCGCGAAGGGAGCGAATACTTCATCCCCTTGTGGCCCATCGCGATCCCGTCATCGACCCCGATCGTGTTGAACAGGAACGGCACCCCGCCCGCCGCTCGGACGCACTCCTTGACGTAGTTGCCTACCTCCTGGAGGTGGACGTGGCCGGGTATGATGTCGACGTGGCTATTGCAGATCGCGATGAACGGCTTGTTCCAATCCCCCTCGCCAACCCCGGTCGCCCTGAGCAAGCTCCGGTGCCCGGCGCGTGCGTCGCCCTTCTTGATCGTGTCGGAGCGCATCGAGGGCGAAGACGAAGCGGAGTCGGGCGGCATGGGAGGTGTCCGAGGTCGAGGATCAAGGTGGTCAAAACCGATCGGGAGCTTCGCACGAAACGCCCAGTCTAGCCGACTTAGGGTGCGCTTCCTAGAGGATCAACCCAGGCTGAGATCCTTCCTCCAAGGTTACCAGGCCAAGAACAATGTTTCCCAAACGAACCCAATTTTTTCCTATCTCTAGTTTCAGTAATGACTTGCGTTTAGTCGAATCCCATGACTGACCCCCTGGGGAAACGAACCCAATCGAGGAGAACGGCCAGTTACCCTCCGACGAAACGAAGCCAATCGACGAGGCCGGCCTCCGGAAACCCCCCTGGCGAAACGAAGCCAATCGCGGCGGAACGAACCCAACTTGGGTAAATCAATCTTGCTTGCCACCGCTCGACCCCTTCGAGCAAAAACGAACCCAATGCCCAGAATCCGCCCGTCGCATCTCCACCTTCGCATCCAAGACATTATCTTTGTTTCGCGGGGTGTCTTAGTCCCCTATTTGGTCGCGAAGACAAATTTGGTCGGATCACTTCCAGCGATAGTGGCCGACCATCAAGCCCGCGACGAAGCTCGACGCGAGCGCGAGCAAGGCGAACAGGGACCAGGCCACGACGGCGGTCCGAGGGAGCACCACGTCGCGGCGGCGGTCGACCGAGGACTCGAACGCCTTGGACCGGGTTGATCGAGGGATCAAGGGTTCGACCGGCGTCTGGACGAGCGGCTCGGGTTCCAGGTCGGTTTCGGAGTCGGTGGACGGCTCATCCGGCTCGTCGGTCGAGTCGGTTCGGAACGGTTCGGATTCTTCGATCAAGGCGTTCTTTTCGAGGAAGGCGATCGCCTCGGCCTCGTCGATGGCTCGGTCGTTGACTTTGGGGTTGTCCCGATCGATCGGCCGGAGGTCGAGGGTTGGCGAGAAGCCGAGGTCGATCCCGAGGTCGCCGATCGCGTCGGATGGTTCAAAATCGGGGGACGGTTCAGCAATCTCCTCCTCCTCGGCGGAGGGGACGATCAACTCGGTCCCGCACTGGGGGCACTGGACCGGTCGGCCCGCTTTTTTCGGGGAAACCCCGAGGAGCTTCTCGCACTGGGGGCAGCGGAATTTGAACAACTCCGCCATGAGGAACGTCTCCCGTTTTCGATTAGGGCGCAGCTTTGGAAGCCTGAAGATCCCAATGGCAAATGGCAGGATCGCAAATCGCAAAAAAATCAGAACCCCAAATGGTTGAATCTTTTGCGATTTGCGATCCTGCCATTTGCCATTCTTGATTCCGGAGAACCTCCAGGTTTCGAAAGCGACACCCAATCAGTGGCCGTTGGTCGCTTTCAACTGGATGATCGGGGCAAGATTGATTATTTTCAAGGTCCCGAGCGCCGGCTTGATCGAATCCGGGCGGCATCCCCTTCGAGGTCGACGGCCCGACCCGTTCCGCCCGATCGGTTCCGATCACAGAGGAGATCGCTTCATGGCCAACTCGGGTCGGTGTGGGTGTCGTCGGGGGACCTTCTCGGTTCTCGCTCTGATCCTGGTCGCGGGTTGGGCGGCCCGGGGCCGGGCGGATACCGTGATCCTCAAGGATGGGACGATCTACCGGGGGACGGTGGATAAAGACAACACCTTGGTGTTCGTGTCCGACTCGCTCAAGCGGATCGTCTTCTACAGCTCGAAGGTCGCCAAGATCGAGTCCAACGGCGGCTTCGGCAACCTCGAACGGTTTCAGCTTGTCCAGCCGCTCGAAGTCCATGCCGGGATCATGCCTCCCGTCGCGGTCGAGATCACCTCGACCCCGTGGGATGCCAAGGGGCGTCGGGGGTTCCAGTACAAGAACAATCGGTCGAACAAGGTCGCCATGCAGCAGGCGATCAACGACATCAGCCCGCACATGACCCGGTACCGGGGGATCGACGGGTTCTGGGTCGGGCAGGTCGCGACCTCGGAGATCCCTCGATCGGTGATCCTCGGCTTGCTCGCCAAGGTGGAGCAGGCCAACGAGAACGAGCGTCTGAGGGTGGCCCGATTCTTGATCCAGGCCCAGTGGTTCGACGAGGCGAAAGCCGCCCTCGACCAGTTGGAGCGAGACTTCCCCCAACTCAAGGACACCCTCGTCGTCGTCCGCCGGTCGGTGGCCGAGTCGCAAGCCCGAGACGCCCTGATCGACGCCGCCACCGCCCGCCGGGCGCTCCAGCCGACCGAATGCTCGTGGATTCTCCGGTCGATCACCAACCCGGAACTCCCCAAAGAGATCCTCGACGAAGCCCGCGACACCCTCCGCAAGGACGAAGACCAGGCGGCGCTCGACCGAGGCATGGCCGACCGGCTCCGCGAACTTCTCGAAAAGCTGAGCGAATCCGACCGGCCCGCCTGGAGAGGCCGGACGGCCGAGGTCCTCGCCGCGATCGCGCAAAGCCCCGAGGTCGCCCGGAGCCGGCTCGACCCGATCTTGAAAGCCGATGCGGCCTCCGCCGAGGCGACTCCGGAAGCCCGGTTCGCCCTGGCGATGTCGAGCTGGGTCGTCGGACCCGAGGCCGCCGTCGACTCGATGGCGGGGGCGTCGGGGTTGTGGCAGGCTCGCCGGTGGACCCAGGACTACCTGGTCGGTCGGGTCGAGCAGCCTCGACGCGACCCGAAGTCGAAGCTCGAACCGCCCAAAGCGGCCGACGACCCATCCAAAGTCCGGGCCGATGCCCTCGCCGGGTTGAACGCCTCGCAGCAGTCCGACAACCTCAGCCTCGACACCTTGGATCTGATCGTCGCCAGGATGCCCCCGCCGCTCGACGAGAACCGAGGCGAAGACGGTCGGAGCATCACCACGCACCGGGTCCTGGACGACGAGAACCCGACGCCGACCGAGTATGCGGTCTTGCTCCCGCCGGAATACCAGCCGCTCCGGAACTACCCGACGATCATCGCCTTGCACGACGGTCGAGGCCCGAGGTCGGCCATCGAGTGGGTGGCCGCCGAAGCCGCCAAGCGAGGCTATATCGTGGTCGCCCCCGAATACAACTCCCCGGCCAAGGGGCGAGGCTACCACTACTCGGCCGAAGAGCACGCCGCCGTCCAGCTTTCGCTGCGGGACGCCCGGAAGCGCTACGCGATCGACTCGAACCGCGTCTTCCTCGCCGGTCAACTCGCCGGGGCCGACATGGCCTGGGATTTCGGCCTAGCTCACCCCGACCTGCTCGCGGGCGTCGTCGTCGTGTCGGGTTTTCCCGCCAAGTATGACTACAAGTACAAGCCGCAAATCGAGAAGGTCCCGCTCTACGTCGTGCTCGGCGACCTCGCCCCCGCCGCCCGCGAAGTCGTCTTCGACCAGTTTGTCCGCCCCTTGATCGAAGACGTCAAAGACGTCACCTACGTCGACTACCTCAAGCGGGGGCTCGAAGCGCTGCCGGAGGAAGTCCCCGCGTTCTTCGACTGGATGGCCCCCCGGCGACGCGACCCCGCCCCCAAGTCGTTCGAGGTGGCGACCGCCCGGGTCGGCGACGCCCGGTTCTTCGGCGTGGTCGTCCAGGAGATGGCGCAAGGAAGGTCGACCGATCCCGATATGGCCGACCCCCTCGGAAAAAACCTTCGCCCGGCCACGATCAAATTCCGGACCAGCACGGTGGGGAACCTGCTCAACCTGACCACGTCGGGGATCAACCGGCTCGACGTCTGGGTCAGCCCGAAGCTGATCGACTTCAAGAAAAAGCTCGAAATCCGCCAGAACAACCAGGTCATTTACAAAGGGTTGGTCAAACCGGATTTCGCCGTCATGCTCGAAGACCTCCGGGTCCGAGGCGACCGCCAGCAGCTTTACCACTGGAAAGTCTCGAGCGGCGGGGCGAAACCGCGAGGTCGTTGAGTTTCGGGGCGAGATCGGTCCAGGGATCGCATGAAAGCCGATCCATCGACCTCTCTTTTAAGTTGAGAGCCACCCTGGAGATGCCGGTGCTCGAACCGCAAACCCCCGACTGGGTCCGCGACGCGATCTTTTACCAGATCTACCCCGACCGGTTCGCCAAGAGCTTGAGCCTGAGCAAACCTTCGTTCCTCGACGCCTGGGGAAGCCCGCCGACCCCTTCGGGCTACCAGGGGGGGGACCTGATCGGCGTCGTCGAACACCTCGATTACATCGCCGACCTTGGCGTCAACGCGATCTACTTCACGCCGATCTTCCAGTCGGCATCGAATCACCGTTATCACACCCACGATTATTATCGGGTCGACCCCATGCTCGGAGGCGACCCGGCCTTGAAGCGTTTGATCGACGAGGCGCATGCCCGGGACATCAAGGTCGTCCTCGACGGCGTGTTCAACCACGCGAGCCGGGGGTTCTTCCAGTTCCACGACATCCTCGAAAACGGGCAAAGCTCCGCCTACCTCGACTGGTTCACCGTCCACGGCTGGCCGATCAACGCTTATAACCACGAGGCCGACCCCGGCTACAGCGCCTGGTGGGGGTTGCACGCCCTGCCCAAGTTCAATACGGCCACCCCCGCCGTCCGCCAGTTCCTCTGGGACGTCGGCAAGTACTGGATCGACTTTGGCGCCGACGGCTGGAGGCTCGACGTCGCCCACGAGGTCGACGACCGCTCGTTCTGGGCCGAGTTCCGAAGGAGCGTCCACTCCAGCAACCCCGACGCTTACATCGTCGGCGAGGTCTGGGAGGTAGGTCCGTTCGACCGCTTGACCGACTTCCTCGACGAGGTCGACCGGCCCGAAGAAGCGACCCGATGGCTTCGGGGCGATTGCTGGGACGCGGTGATGAACTACCTGTTCACCCGGATCTGCTTCGCCTTCTTCATCGGCAACAACGTCGACGTCGCCGAGATGGCCCGGACCAGCTTCCGGGCGATCGACGCCACCGGCGCCGAGGCGTTTCGGAGGCATGTCGAGAAGCTCCTGGCGCATTATCACCCGAACTCGACCGCCGTGATGATGAACCTGCTCGGGAGCCACGACCTGGCCCGTTTCCTCCACTTCGCTCGCGGCGACACCTCGGCGCTCCGGCTCGCCACGCTCTTCCAGATGACCTTCCCCGGCGCCCCGTCGATCTACTACGGCGACGAGATCGGCCTCCCCGGCGGGCACGACCCCGACAACCGCCGGGCGTTCCCCTGGGACAAAACCGACACCTGGGACCATGACCTCCTCCATGAAACCCAACGACTGATCGCGCTCCGGAACCAGCACCCGTCGCTCCGTCGCGGCTCGTTCGACTTCTTGTATGCCGTCGGTGATGTGGCCGCTTATCTTCGCCAGCTCGACGGCGAGTCGGTCGTGGTGGCCATCAACTCAGGGCGGCAAAACCGGAGGGTCGACCTGCCGCTGACGGGCCACTTGCCCGACGATTCGACCCTCGAAGAAGCTTGGACACACCAGGTGGTTCGCGTCGAAGCGGGGTCGATCCATGCGGTCGACCTCGCGCCTCGATCGGGCCGGGTCTTCGTGGCCTCGAACCGGGGATGAGCTTCGACCCGCCGCCCGGTTGGCGACTCCCCGACGGCGTCGACCCCTCGCTTTGGCGCTACACCCACACCCCTCGGTTGGCCCTCGAAGAAGACTCCTACTTCGACGGCCACCCCTTGTTCGCTCGCGACCGCCAGATCCTCGACGAGCGGTTCGCGCAACCCGGGCCGTTGATCGACCTCGGCTGCGGTTCGGGGCGGCACTCGATCCAGTTCGCCGCCCGAGGGTTCCCGGTCGCGGCGGTCGACCTGTCGCGGTCGATGCTGGGTGTGGTCGCGGGGAAGGCCAAGGCCGAGAACTTCGAACAACTTGTCACCTGCGTCCAGGCCAACCTTTGCCGCCTGGACTGCTTCCCCGAAGCGTCGTTCGACTACGCCCTGTCGATGTTCAGCACCTTGGGGATGATCCGGGGGCAAGCGGCGAGGCGTCGGGCTTTGCTCCAGGCTTGCCGGGTCCTCCGACCGGGGGGTCGGCTCGCGCTCCATGCCCACAACGTCTGGCTCAACCTCGGGGACCCGCAGGGGAGGCGTTGGTTGTGGGGCCAGCTCGCCAGGCGGTGGCTCGGTCGGGCTTCGTTCGGCGATCGGCGGATGACCTACCGGGGGGTGGCCGGGATGGAGGTCCACCTTTACCGGTGGTCGGAGCTGGCCTCCGACCTCCGATCGACCGGCTTCCGGATCGACGAGGTGATCCCGCTCGACGCGATCGACGCGAGGACGATCCCCGCCCCTTGGTTGTTGAGTCGATTTCGGGCCGGGGGATGGGTCATCCTAGCGAGCCGCCCCGTTTAGAACGAAATCTGGTGGACATCTCGCCTCTGTCACCGTGTATCAAATCCTAAACTTCTCATCGATTTCACCGGTGGACTCTGGACCGGTCGAGATGGATCGGCTATCTTCGATGCTTCCCCCGAATCAAGGACCGTGACATTTCCCGATCCGGCAGTACCGGCCGATTGTCGTGGTGCGCTTTGTGTTGGTGAAATTCGCGGCCCGCGTCGGGGATGATACCTATTCGTCATCGAGGAGGATCGCCCATGCGTCGCCGAGGTTTCACGCTGATCGAGCTTCTGGTCGTGATCGCGATCATCGCCGTCCTGATCGCCCTCCTGTTGCCGGCGGTCCAGGCTGCGCGCGAAGCGGCTCGCCGGAGCCAGTGCGTCAACAACCTGAAGCAGATCGGCCTGGGTTGCCACAACTATCATCAGGTCAATGACTGCTTCCCGCTTGGTGTCTCGCTCAACCTGTATTCGCTGCCGAATACCTACCGAGCCAAGAACTCATGGGGCCACCTCGGCTTGTTGCTCCCGTTCCTGGAGCAGCAGGCGGTGTACGACTCGGCCAACTTCAACTGGGGTGTCGAGGAGGGTGGGGGCGGCGGCGTCAGCGTCATCAACAGCACCGCCGCCGACACCCAGATAAAAGGGTTCCTCTGCCCGTCCGACCCGCTCTCGGGCCAAGGTGGGAGCACCAGCTACTCCGGCAATGACCGCGACACCAGCAGCTATTACGGCTGTGTGGGCGCGACGACCAGCCTGTCGGTCCCCGCCGGCGTCGACACCGGCTCGATCCAGTTCATCCCGACGACCAACTTCCCCAGCACCGAGTCGAGCGGGATGTTCTCCTTCCAGCGCGTTTACGGGATTCGCGACGCCACCGACGGGTCCTCAAACACGGTCGCTTACTCCGAAGGGGTCGTCAACCCGTCGACGGTGGGCGCCGGGATCAAGTATTCGGGCGTCAATAATGTCGGGATGAGCGACGCGGCGCGGGTCTTGAACGTGGGGACCGCCGCCACAGCGGTCCAGACGGCCCTCGCCCAGTGCGACCAGGCTTGGCAGTCCGGCGGCGGCTTCGACAACCAGAAGGGCCGAGACTGGGCCCACGGCTGCATGACCCAGACCCTCTTCAACACCGTCGTCCCGCCCAACGGCAGGAAGTGGACCCATTGCAGCAACACCGGGTCGACCACAATGGCCCCATTCAGCAACGCCAACAGCTTCCATCCCGGCGGCGTTAACACTCTGATGGGCGACGGTTCGGTCCGGTTCGTCAAGGACTCGATCGCCCAAGTCATCTGGTGGTCGCTCGGCACACGCAACGGCGGCGAGGTCATCAGCGCCGACTCTTACTGAGCCGGTCGCTTCTGGTTCAAGTCGGGTGATCGAACTCAACTTCTGCCTAGCTGGATTCGCCACCTCGAATCCGCAGGCAGGGGCCTTTAATGCGCGGTAGATTTCATTCAATTCCCGTCCACCCAGCCGAACAACTCGTCGACCGGGAGCGTGAACCCCGGCAAGATGTCTTCGCCCGAAAGGAGATCTCCCGCCCCAAGGATCTGGGGCGTTCTGGTCGGGTGGAAGATATGAACCTTCCGACGCCCCTCGTCGATCAACCAGCCGAGCCGAACCCCTCGACGGATCGCGGAGCGGAGTTTCCGGGAAAGCTCGCCGACGGTCTGGCCCGGCGAAAGGATCTCGATGGCGAGGTCCGGAGGAGTCGCGATCTCGTCACGATCGAGCGGACTGGTGGGGTCGGGGAGGCGATCGCGGACGAAGAACGCCAGGTCGAAGACGTGAGAACTGCCGCCGAAGGTGCAACGAAGTTCGCTGTAAGCTCGTCCCAGCCTCGTTTGCTTCGCATGGATGAGTAAAACGGACCCCAGTTCAAGTTGAATAATTCCATGAGGCAGTTTTGGAGACATTTTCTGGATCACCCTCCCGCCGAAAAATTCCAAGGAAGGTCTGACCTCGGGAAGTGCTCGGAAATCTTCGATGGAAAACACATGGGGTTTGACCGTGGCCATTGAACTTCCTCCAATTCAAATCTGGTAATCGAACCCAACCGCCGCCGGGCTGCCTTCGGTCCCTCGAATCCGAAGTCGGGGGTCTTCGATGGTGACGATGGTCTGGGGGGCGACCGAGCGGGTGATCCAGGCGGAGGAGCCGATCACCGAGTCGCGGCCGATCACGGTCCGGCCGCCGAGGATCGTGGCGTTGGCGTAGATCACCACTCCGTCTTCGATCGTCGGGTGTCGCTTGGTCCCTCGGACAAGTTCGCCGGTCGCCTCGTCGCGGGGGAAGCTCAAGGCGCCCAGCGTCACTCCCTGGTAGACCTTGACCCCGAGGCCGATCTCGGTGGTTTCGCCGATCACGACGCCGGTCCCGTGGTCGATGAAGAATCGGGGGCCGATGCTCGCCCCGGGGTGGATGTCGATCCCGGTCTTGGCGTGGGCATACTCGGTCATCATCCGTGGGATCAGGGGGACTTCGAGCCGGTACAACTCGTGGGCGATCCGGAACACGGTCACGGCGGCGACGCCGGGGTAGCAGAAGAGGATCTCGTCGAGGTTCCGGGCGGCGGGGTCGCCGTCGAACGCGGCCCGGGCGTCGTCGGCGAGGATCGTCCGAATCGTCGGAAGCGATTCGAGGAATTGGATCGCGATGAGCTGGGCGTCGCCTTCGAAGTCGGCGTCGAGGTCGCGAGGCGTCGAGCAGTCGTGCTGCAAGGCTCGGGCGATCTGAGTCGTCAAGCGGTCGTGCAGGCCGTCGATCAGGTCGCCGACGTGGTAGCCGACGTTGCCGAGGTGGAGGTTCTGGCGACGACCGTAGCCGGGGTAGAGGATCTCGCGGAGGTCCTTGAGGATCTCGACCACTTCTTTATAGCTGGGAAGCGGCGAGTGCCGGAGGTGGTGGATGCCTCCGCACTCTTCGTAGGTCTCGACGATTCGCTCGGTCAGGGCGGGGAGCGACTCTTTCAAGGTCAGGTCGGAAGCCATCCGCGGTCCAAGCTCCGGTCGAGGGGGATTGGTCGTTCGAGTTGCCCGAATTTGTGCTTATCGTAGGTTCAACCTCGGGATGAATCAACGTCGATCGGTTTCAAGCTCAACCGAGCACCGCCGATCCGACGACGTCGGCTGCACTTGTGCGTTTTCGAGTTGACGATACCATACCGCCGGGTGCCCCGCATGGCGGCGAGGCCGAGGAGTCGACGACCGAGGGCGAGGTTGACTGACCATGACATGGAGCGGCATCCCTTATCGAGCGTCTTCAAGCCCTCTCGGCCATTGGTTGCGTCGCGGCGCCGTCGCCTCTCTCGTCTTGCTCGCTTCGAGCGGTCCCACCTTTTCAGCCGATGGGCCAAAAACCGGGATGGTCGACCTGGGTCGATCCGACCCCCGCTTGAAGGGGTTTCAGGCCCCGACCGGATTTCGGCTCGATATCGTCGCCGACGACGCGATGCTCGCCGCCCCCTCGGCGATGGCGTTCGACGACTCGGGGCGGGCCTACGTCGCCGAGATTTCTCCTTCGAGCCGAACCTTCGACGTCTGGGAGTCGGTGATCTTGCCCGACGGGACCAAAGTCCGGCTCCAGAAGCGTCACAGGTCGACTTCCGACCAGATCAAGCGACTGACCGACGCCGACCACGACGGCCGATTCGAGTCGTCCGAGGTCGTGGTCGAAGGGGTCGAGCAACCTTCCGCCCTGATCTGGATCAAGGATGCGCTCTACGTCGCGGCCCTGGGGCGACTCGAACGCTGGAACGACACCGACGGCGACGGTCGATATGAGACCCGGACCACCTTGCTCGACGGCTTCGGCGCGGTGGATGCCCGAGGCTTGTCGGGGTTGACCCTCGGCGCCGATGGCTACCTCTACCTCAGCACCGGCGACAACGACAGCCACGCTTTCTCGCCGAGCGGCAACGCCCGGGCCGAACTGTCGAGGACGGGCGGCGTGTTCCGTTGCCGGATCGATGGCTCCGACCTTCAACTGGTTTCCTCGGGGTTCCGAAACCCGAGAGGCAGCCTTGCGTTCGATGGCGACTTCCAGCCGATCCTTGTCGACGATGATGGCTCGGACGGGTCCAGGCTGGCCGGGGTCCGCTTGATCCAGCCCACCGAGCGCGGCGATTACGGCTGGCGGACGCTCCCCGGTCCTCCCGCCACGCCCGACCTGGAACTCGGCGCCGTGGACGGCGACCGACCCGGCAAGCTCGCCGGTTTCGCCCGGATCGGCCAGGGGTTGCCAACCGCGCCGGTGATCTACAACGGGACGCTCCTGCCCGAAGCGTGTCGAGGACTCGTGATCGCCACCGACCCCTCTCGGCGGTCGGTTCGAGGGTTCAAGCTCGCCCAGCAAGGGGGCGTAACCACTCTGGTCGGCGAGACCACCTTGCTCAGCACCGACGACGATCGGTTCCACCCCGAGCAGTTGATCGTCGGGGCCGACTCCGCGCTCTACATCCTCGACCGCCGCGATCCGGGCGAAGCCCCGGGCGGTCGGATTTATCGCCTTTCTTGGGCGGCGGACCCCGCCCCGGCCCATCCCTCGCCGAACAACTGGGACCGAATCACAAGTCTGACCGAGAAACAACTCCTCTTCGAAGTTCTCCCGGGTCTCGACTACGGCTCGGCGAACCGGGCGCTTCAAGAACTGGTCAACCGAGGCGTCAACTGCCGGGCGACGTTGCTGGCCTATGCCGCCAATACCAACTTGCCCAATCACGTCCGGATGCTCGGAATCCAGGGGTCTCGCCAGTTCTGGAACGACGAAGTCGAAGCCAATATGACGACTTTGCTCGGCGATGCCCAACCCGAGATCCGCAGGCTCGCCGCCCAAGCCCTGGCCCAGGAGCCGAAGCAACCCCTGGCCCGAGTCTTGGCGAAACTGATGGAGCGCCTCGAAGATCCCGATGGTCGAGTCGTCCGCGAGGTCGCCCTCGCCATCGGTCGCCACGGCGAAACGAACCCAAGGAACCCCGGCGCCGTGCTCGTCCGCTGGCTTTACGCCCATCCTCAAGCGGATAGCACCACCCGAGACGCGGTGGTGAGGGGTCTCGAACGTCTGGGGGATGTTGGCGTCGATGAGTTGGCCCTGGCCGTTCGGACCCGACGCGGGGCGGAACGCGAGCAGGCGGTTCGTCTCTTCTCGGCGCTTCGATCCGCCCACGCCGCAGAAGCGCTTGCCGGACTCGTCAAGCTTCCCGACCTCGCGGCGGCCGATCGCGCGATGTTGATCCGCCAATTCGGCGACTTTCCCGCCGAGTTCGCTGTTTCCACCACCGGGCTGGTCGATTGGGTAGTCAAACACCCCGAGGTCGAGCCGATGGTCAAGCTCGCCGCGCTCGAAACGTGCCGGATCGTCGGCAATCCCGCTTCCGGCCTGATTCTTGCCTTGCTCGACAGCGACGACGAGGCGGTTCGGATCACGGCGTCCCACTTCGCCGCGCAAACCCGCCCCCCGGGGGCCATGACCAAGCTGGCGAGCCGGGTCGGCGACGACAAGCTGTCGGACGCCGAGCGAGTGGCCGCCGCTCGGGGCCTCCGATGGGGAGGGCCAGCCGGTTTCAGTGCGCTCGACGCCGCCTACCTCGGCTCGGAAAACCCCGAGTTTCGTCGAGCGTTGCTCCGGTCGATGGCCGACGCCGATCGATCCAAGGCTCTCGCGGCGCTGACCTCGGCGCTCTCCGGACCCGACCCGATCACCCGAGGCGAGGCCATCGCGATCCTCGGAGAAACCCCTCCCGGCGGACTGGCTGTCGGCAAGGCTTATCTCGATCAGACTTTGACCCGGTCCGACCTCCCGAGCGTCCTCCGGGCACTTCGGCCGCACGAGGCGACCAAGGAGGTCCGCAAAATCTTGAACGCGGTCATCGACGACGCCACCCGGGGACGATCCGCGCTCGTCGCGTCCGCCGTCCGGACGCGAGCGGTCGAAACCGGCAACCCCTGGTCAGGACTCGAAATCTTCTTCCGGGCCTCGTCGCGGTGCTCGAACTGTCACCAGGTCGGCGGGAAGGGGGGGCGGTCGGGGCCGACGCTCGACCTCGATGCCCACAAGCTCTCACCCGAAAAACTGGTCGAGGCGATCCAGCACCCGTCTTCAGAAATCAAACCGGGCTACGAGCCGGCTCGGCTCGCCATGACTGCTCCGAAAGGCCCCGAACAACCCCCACTAGCCGGGTTTGATCGGTCGCGACTGGGCTCCGACCCGTCGAAGCGGCCGAGCATGCCCGGAGGCCTCGAGTTCGAGCTGACGCCCCAAGAACTCGCCGACCTCGTCGCGTTCTTGCTCGACTCGTCGGCGCAGGCCGCCGTCAAAGGGAGTTTTGTCGCCATCGACCACTGGCTGGTGGCGGGACCATTCGCCCCCGGCGCGGATTCGCTCCGGGTCCCGCTCGACCGGGTGGATCTGGCTCGGTCGTTGCCGGGTCAAGATGGTCGGGCGCTCCGTTGGCTCCCGCTCAATGCCTCGACGACCGGGCGGATCGACCTCGGCGGCCTGTTTGCTTCCCAGCCGGGTCGGGCCTACTCCGCTTCGCAGGTCAAGACCACGGCGCCGCAAACCGCCTGGCTTTATGCCTCGACCCGAGGCTCGGCCCGCGTGTATCTTAACGGGGCCAAGGTCGCCGACGTGCCCGACCGATCGACCAGTTCGGTCGGCGCGACGAGCATCGACGAGCCGACCGAACTGGCCCGGCTGCCCCTCAAAGCAGGTTGGAACCTGGTCATGGTCGCGTTCGACCCTCCCGCCGACGGCGCACCTTTGGCTTCGTTTCGGCTGGCTTCGCCCAAACCGGTCGAGGTCCGAGCCCCGAAACCCGAGAAATAAAAGGGTCCAGCCGATGATCCCGCTCCGCCCCTTGGTTTCGCCGGTGCTCGACCCCACCTCGATCTTCGAAGTGTTTCGAGGCAACTACGGGACCGAGTTGCTGACGGCGGCCGTCTCGCACTTCCGAGTCTTCGAGCACCTGGCCGACGACTCATTGACCTTCGAGGACCTTCGGCGAGTGCTCAACCTGGCCGAACGCCCCGCGACCGTCTTGGTCACCGCGCTCCGGGCGTTTGGGTTGGTCGTCGACGACGAGTCGGGTCGGGTCGGCCTGACCGAGCTGGCCCGAGAGCACTTGACCCCGGGCGCCCTGTTCGACGTCTCGGGGTACATCGGCCTGGCTTCGCAAAGTCCCGGAGTCGTCGAGATGGTCGAGCGGTTGCGGACCAACCGGCCGGCGAACTCGGCCCGGGATGAATCCGGGGCGGTGTTCATCTACAAGGAGGGGATCGAGTCGGCGATGGAGTCGGAGGCTTCGGCCCGCCTCCTGACGCTCGCGCTGGCGGGCCGGGCGAAGAACGTCGCGCCTCGGCTGGCCGAGGTCTACCCGCTCGAAGAAGCCCGGGTCTTGCTCGACGTCGGTGGGGGGACGGGGATCTACAGCGTGGCCTGGCTCCTCCGCCACCCGGAGTTGCGAGCGATCATCTGGGACCGGCCCGAGGTCGTCAAGATCGCCGGTGAGATGGCCGAGCATTACGGCGTCCTCGACCGCCTCGAAACCGTGAGCGGCGATATGTTCAAGGACGCTGTGCCCGAAGGGGCCGATGTGATCTTGTTCTCCAACGTCCTCCATGACTGGGACGTGGCGGACTGCTGGTCGCTCTTGTCGAGGGCATCGAGCTCGCTCCGGCCCGGCTGCCGATTGCTGATCCACGACGTCTTCTTGAACGACGCCCTCGATGGACCGCTGCCGCAGGCCCTCTACTCGTCAGCCTTGTTCTGCCAAACGGAGGGGCGGTTGTACTCAGCTCGGGAATATCGGACCTGGTTGACCAACGCGGGCTTGGTGGCCGGGGAAGTGATTCCTACCGGGATTCATTGCTCGGTTTTACCGGCGATCAAGGTGACCGACTGAAGGGTTGATTTCAAGTTCACAAACTGTTGGCCCAACACTCGGTGAATGATGCTTTTTATCAACTTCTTGTCGTATTTTGAAGATCTCGGAAGAATTCTTGTAAGGTCGCTCGATGCCCCGTTGACCACCACGTTCGGGTCGATTTAATCTGTGCCCGCATTGATCGATTAACCGATCCGATCAACAGAAACAGCCGAGTGAGATTTGTTGACCTTCTCTTCGCGGTAGTGATGGCCATCGAAGAGATGACTCGCTTTACGAGTGAAGCGTGCCCAAGGTTGGCCTTTCCGCTCCGGCGACACCCCCCAGAGTTGCAACCATGTGGATCGTACCAAGACGCAGATCGTTATCTTCGCGACCTGAACTCCTCCACCTCGAACCGATCTGCGTGGTCTCGGCTTTGACCGTTGGTCAGAGTTTCGGGCAACTAGTGCAGCTTGGCCCAAGTCTGTTGGTAGAATGACGAGATGCAATCCGACCGATCCAAAGCTCCGGCACCGGGAGTCGCCATGCGTGGCCCCAAACCGACCACCATCATCCTCTCCGAGAC